>Ga0065721_10048808_pt1 | contig 79766 bp, 82 predicted proteins | sample Mesricmetagenome_FD_59108 | JGI IMG/M metagenome (GOLD analysis project Ga0065721, IMG submission 59108) | Mesophilic microbial community from rice straw/compost enrichment Sample: eDNA_1 v2 (version 2) | ecosystem: Engineered > Solid waste > Grass > Composting > Bioreactor | place: USA: Davis...
GGGGTCGCCTCGGTGTGATCAACTGTTCATTCTAGAAATCAACGCGGTTCTCTTAACGAAGGGCAGTGGTGTCTTAAGGGGATATTAGCCTTTAGCCCGCTGGATTTGAGCAGTTCCTGTATATCGTCTGGGCACTATCAAGTTGACGTAGCGAGCACCAAATCTAGTGCTGCGGTTTGACTTGACACCCGAGACGCGACCGGCCTCGCCCCACCGAAATAGGGATTGGTCAATCGCGGGTCGGCGGGGGCACCCCTGCTCCCGGTTCGACACGGGCCGTAGGCCCGCATCCGTCGCTCCCCGAACCCGCGCACGAGATCGGCAAGGACTGCCGCCTTGCTCTGGAACACCGAACCAATGAGGCGCGCACGGCGCTCCCTGATGTTCGATGCCGCATTGAGGTCGGCGTGCATCTTGTTCCCGCACCAGAGGCACTTGAAGCGGCTCTGGCTGGCGCGGTTCCTCCGGTCCACATAGCCGCAGACCGAGCAGGTCTGAGATGTGTATGCCGGGTTGATTTCGGTGGCCGCCACCCCGAACCGCTGTTCGAGGTCGGCCAACTTGGACTGGATGATGGACCTGCCGCAATTGCGCAGGATGGCGTTCATCCGGCGCGACAGGTCCGGGTTGCGGAAGTCGAGGCGTTCGAGGACCAGTTCCTTGGGGCGCCCTTCGGCCACCAGCCGGTTCAGGACGCGCCCGATCTCGGTGCGGAGGAAGCCCCGCAGGGCGGCGACGGCCTCGCGGTAGCGGGCGTTGTCGCGGGGCTTGCCGCCCCTCCGCTGCACGCCCCGCGCGATGTCGCTGATTTCCCGGTCGAAGGCCCGCAGGCGCTTGAGCCAGCCCTGTCCGAGCAACTGGCCTTCGCTGGTGGCGAACAGGGTGGACAGGCCGAAGTCCAAGGCCAGCACGCCGTGCCCGTTGTAGTCGGCGCGCGACTTGGCGCATGCCTCGCCCATGTCAGTGACGACGCCGAAGGTCAGTTGGCCTTCGCGGTTCAGGTTGACCTGCACGCCATTGGTGACACGTCCCGGCCTCTTGGCGTGGTAGTCGTAGGTCAGCAGCGGGACGGCGACCTTCTGCCCCGGCTTCATCGTGGATAGGTTGACCCACCAGCCGACCTTCCCGCCCTGCGTGGCCTTGGTTGGCGCGGCGAGGCGGGCCGCCCGGTGGTCGAGGCGCATGGAGATGCGCGACAGGTCCGGGCGGCGGTGACGCGACATGACGTGGCGCATGATGGACCGGGCCAGCCGCCGCACCTCCTCGGGGATGATCTCGCCGGTTTCGCGCATCACCACATCGGCCCGCAGGAACCACGCGCCCATGCGGTTGACGACGTGCAGCATGTGCTTGGTGTCGGGCGGCAGGGTGCTGCGGTTCACCGCGTCGCGGAACTCGTTGGCCCGGTTGCTGACCCAGCCATGCAACTGGCCGACGACCTGATAGCGGCACATCTGGACCCGATTGGCGGCGCCAATCACCGAGGCGAAGGTCGTCTTGTCCACGTCGTGGTTCTTGTTGAACCGCCCCGTCTCGTGGAACAGGCGCCACTGCTCGCGCCCGAGCAGCACCGCGCCCCGGCGATACGCCGCCAGCAGGTCCAGCACCTTCGCCCGCTTGCCCGCCGTCAGGTTGGACGGCAGCAGGTCGGTGCGGTGGACAGGCGGGTGTTCGGGGCGCTTGCGTGCCATCAGGCCGCCCTTGCGGTCAGGAAGGCGTAGGAGAGCAACCTCCCCTCGCCGTTCTTCACCAGCCGGGCCATGCGGTCGAGGCAGGCTTCAGCCTTGCGGTTCCATCGGAACGTGGCCTCGCCCGTGTAGCGGCAGAGGTGCTTGACCGAGACGTTGTGGAACACACCGATGACGGCACGGCGCATGAAGCCGTTGAAGGACTCGACCCGGTTGACGTGGACCCTATGACCGGTCGCTTCGTCGGTGCGGGCGTATTCCCGCCCGGAGTGGTTGACGGAAAGGTGGGTTCGCTCGGCGCCAAGGTGCTTGTAGGCGGGCAGCCCGTCCGTCATCACCACGGCATCCGGGGCCAGTTTCCCTTCGAGGACTTCCGCGATGGCGGCCTTGCCGTGGGTCGGGATGACTTGCGCCGCGACCTTGCCGCCGCGCTCGGCGGCAACCAGCACGAGCGGGCGCTTGGTGCCACGGCCCTTCGGGTTGGCGGGCGGCGGATCGCTGTCGTCATGGTCGCGGGACGGCTTCGCCCGCTTCCGGGGCGGGGCACCGGCATACATCTCGTCCAGTTCCACGACGCCTGCGAGGATGGGATTGGCCTCGGCCATCATCACCCTGATGCGGTGCCCAAGATGCCATGCCGCCGGGTAGGAGATGCCCAGCATCTCGCCCAATTTCATGGCCGAGATGCCTTTGCTGGACGAGACGATCAGATAGATGGCGTGCGCCCACGTCAGCAGGGGCAGGTGGGTCCGGTGCATCGGCGTGCCCGCCGTGACGCTGAACTGGTGACGGCAGCCCATGCAGTTCCAACGCCGGGGCGTCTTGAGCCAAGCCGAGTGGTTGACGGAGCCACACTTCGGGCATTCCGGGCCATGCGGCCAGCGCGCCTTCTCGAACCACGCCCGCGCCGCATCCTCGTTTGGGAACAGGTCGTTGAGGGCGCGGAGGGACATGGACGAACGGCTCATTGGTGCGACACTAAATCTATTTAGCACCTACGTCAACTTGATAGTTTCGTACAGCTTTATGCCTTGACCTTGTAGCCGGGACGCCTGGTTCCGGCGATCGCGCCGCCCCTCACATGGGGTGACCACCAGGCCAGGCGCATCTCGCCCTCTGCATCGAACAGACGCTTGAAATGACCTCGAACGGTATGGGCCCGGGCCGGATTCCGATCCCCGCCGAAGGCATACTGCGGTCCTGATGCGTCCCGCCCGATCAAGGACACCCTGGTATAACTCGATAGAGGAGCCTTCCCGGCCTTCTCCCGGCTCCGATTCAGCTTCGTCATGTCCTCGAATTGCCGCGCGGTGGCCTTCGTCGAATTGATCAGCATGATGGCTGCCGGTCCGAAGGAATATTCGGCGACGACATCGTTCGTCAGGCTGGCTGCCATGTTTTCATCGAAGTGACCCGTGGTAAAGGCGTCCTCGAAACGGGTAATTGTCGCACGCGCCATGTAATGCGGCAGAATCTCACGCTCCTTCTGGCTGCCGGCATATTTCACAAATGAGCCGACAGGACCCATGTTAATCCTGATCAGCTCCTCCGCGGCCTCGACACAACGCGGGTCCTCATCATTGGTGATCCCCAGCATCATCGGAGAATAGTCGAGCGGCATGAAGCCAAGGGTCTTCTTCATCTCGATTGCGTTGGCCGGATCCGATGCGGGACTCCGCCAGAACACCATCATGGCGACAAACCAGTCCCGATCAGTCCTCTTCCCGTTTTCGACGAAAAGAATACCGACGCGGGTCGGATGATTATCTCCAATCACCGGGACGCCGCAGCGCCTGTAAGCATCCTTCCGAGGCGCATCGTTGAACTCGATCCAGGTGATCGGATAAGGCAGCCTGGTATTGTTGATGATCTCGAGCTGGGCGCTCGGAGGGCCGGATGCAATTTCGCCGGCAGCCGCGCATACGCGGTCGTCGAGTTCGAACTTCTCTGCTTCCGCAATCACATCCGGAATGAATGATCCCGGCAGTTTCCGAGGCATGGAGTTCATATACCTGAACATTGCAATCACTTCATCGCAGAACATGATCACTCCTCGAATTCAGAAAGGTGGAGAGATGTCGAGTCATCGGGCATCGCATGCAGATAAAATGCCGTCGACTGCAGGGAATTGTGACCGTAATTCTCTTTCAACTGGGCAATATTGCCGCCACGCCATAGATAATGCGTGCCGTGGCTATGCCGTAGCCAGTGTGGCGAGACCGGCTTCCCGATCATCGCTTTCCTGGCCGCGTTCCTGACGATCTTCCAGATCTGCTGACGGGTAATCGCCCGAAAACCCTTCGAAGCTTTCCTTGATACGAATACCGGGTCAGCCTCATCAGGCGATGCCTCAGCATCGCCATGGATCCTGAGTGCAACCTGCCGGCGCCAGGCACGAAAGGAATTCCACAGCGTTGCATTGAAGAGAAGGACCCTGCCCTTCCCTCCCTTGCCGAAAATCTCGATAGATGCCGGCGATTTCGGATGGCCGGATAGGGCATGAACATGCCCGAAGCAGATGCCGGCCAGCTCCGACTCGCGCAAGCCGAGATAATACAGCATCTGCAGGACCAGACGGTTACGCGGGTCATCCTCGGCTGCGAACATGCTGAAGACTTCATCCTCGGACAGGATCTTGCCCGCGATGCGGCGCGCAACGGGCTTCAATGGGGTGGCGACACCGGGATTGAATTGCAGGAGCCCCATCTTCTGCATGAAGGTGAAGAACGACTTCACCGCGGCGACATAGGTGTTGTGACTGGCCGGCGCGAGATCGCTCAGGCTTTCGGAAAAGCGCTGTATGTCTGCCGCTGTCGCCGACAGAAGACGTCCGTTGTTGAAATCCTGAAAGGTGCTGATCGCGCGGCTGTAGGTGGCCCTGGTCTCGCTCGAATTCGAGCTCCTGAGCCAGAGATCAATGGCATCCCTTGTCCGATCGGCTTCAGCCGCATCGATCGGGTGAACCTGGACTATGGCGCCGTCACCTTCCATCAGGGCCTGGCTGCAGCCATTTGCCGATCAGGCAGATGCTGGCGGATCAGTTCGACGATTTCAGGATCCTTGCTGAATTTCAGCGAGGTCGAAATCAGGGTTGCGCGAACCTCATCGGCATCAGGTTCGACAAGATGAACGTGAAGGCCGCGCAGCGAACTCAGCTGGACAGCATTGAGGTCATCCTCGCAGGTGACCACGATTCCTGCCTCGCCGGCGGGGCTCACGACCAGGATCGGCCTGTTGTAATCCTCCAGGAAATAGTGGTCGGCAGCCGCAGCACATTCATAGCCATGGCATGGCGCCGGGCTGCAATGACAGGCAACCGTCCGGCCGGCAATGGAGATCAGCCTCTGCCGGAAAGCAGGATCGGTGTCTGCGCGCTGCCGGAGGTAGGCGCGGCAGTGGGAGATCGCTTCCTTTCGCGGCAATTGACCGAATGGATTCCCGAATTCAGTCGGTCGCCCGAATTTGGTCAGACGGCCAACATAGACGGCCGTATCCGGCAGCCCATCGAGCGCGACATTGAGAACCCGGCTCGGCCGGATATCGGCTGCGGTAATCATCTTCAGGCTCCCACCACCATCTGGTTTCGACCATAGGCGCCAATCAGGCAAGCCTCGGCCCTGTTGTGATGGCAACGCGCCACCCAGCGCGTGACGCCAACGGGAAAGAGGTCGCCGGCACGCTTGCGCGCCAGGTCGCCATTCTCATCGCCAAGGATGCGGGCCCACTTCTTCCATTTCTGCGGCGTGACGTAGCGGACCGTGACGCCGAGGGTCGCGAGCACGCCCTGGATCTTGCCATAGGCCTCGAACAGGCCGGATGAGGCGAGCTTCCCGTCATTCTTCCGGTTGCCCATCTGCTCCAACCAGACGACGGCTTCGTCATACCGGTCGAGCCATGGCCGAAGCGCGGCGGCCAGAACCGCGGCCTGAACCTCCGTCCGGGAGCCCCGGCTCTCCCCTTTCCTCAGGCGCTTCACCTTGATGACCGGAATGTCGATGACGTCCAGGAGACGCCCCGTGGGGCCGTCGATCAGGGCAATGGCGCCGGCACTGCCCGGATCGATCCCCAGGACGAGCCAGCTGGCTCTTGGGTAGGTGGCGATCGGCGCCGGAAGAAGCTCAAAAGGCACCTCTTCGACCATTTGCATGGCCGGCTTGGGCTTCAGGGCGAGGGCTGCGGAACTTCTGGGCATGATCTACGGGCCATTCCTGCGGGCGTTTCCCCGTGCGCCGGTCGCTTCCGGGGCTTCTCGCCTGAAAACGACCGTAGCCTGAGCCACTGCCCAATCTGACATAACACTAATTATGTAAGATTCGGCAATCAACCGAATTTTCAAGTCATCTCCGGAAATACGCCATGAAATAAGTTTTGGCCTTGTTTCTTCATTGTATGACCGTAACTAATTGCCGTAATAGGATTTTAAGATCTCAGAGGATTGCATCAAATGGCCAATCTCGGCGACATCATCGAGCCGGAGAATTCCGACCTGCTCTATCACGGCACCTCGATCGGCCGATGGGAGAAGATCCGGGCCGGCGGGGCTCTCGTCCCGTCTGAAATCGGCGATCGCAAGATCGGCCTGACCCCTTCCCTCTGAGCAGAAGTTTCCTTGAGCTTTCTTTTCCAGAGTCGGCTTACAGGTTGATCCAGCGAGCGAAATACATGGACGACAGTGAGCTTGAATTCACCACGATGGAGGAGCCTGAAATCCCTGCGATCAAGACCCGCGGGAACCGGGCGACGCTGCTTGCCACGCGCATCGGCAGGCTTGCTGGTCAGCTCGAGGCGTTCCGGCATAGCGAAGATCCCCTTGTCGAGCCATGGCTGCAGATCATGGCCTCCGGAGAGGCCATAGCCGGCGCCTGGCTCAGCGAATGGGACGTCGATTCCCGCTCGTTTTTCCTGTTCACGCTGGGCGACGTCCGGCCAAAATACGAGACGGTCGGCCTGAATTATGCCGTCGCCCTGCGCTCAGCCTCGCTGCAGGTGCTTCGGACCCGCCGGGGAGCAGAGGACTTCCCCGCCCTTGCCTCACGCCTGCGCACCACAAGCGCCGCCGCACTGGCCGAGAGCTTCATGCTCGAATGGACCCGCTACGAGAGCGCCCTCGAGGCCGAAGGCCTGCCCGCGGCAGCGGCGCTGATCGCGGCCTGGCATCGATGGGAAAAGGAATTCTACGACCGTGCGGCTGAGGAGCACGAAACGCTCTCGATGTTTCCGGAGAAGGGTATGCCTGGCGTCGTAACACGCGTTGCGGCTCCCTGGGCTATACGGGCTGCGTTGGGCGGCCGCTTCCCTGCCCTGCCCTTCTGTGCCGGCATCAAAGGCCGCGGACTGGAATACAGGAAAGCTATTGTCAAAGGCGGCGAGGATTGGATCCTGCTGTTCCTTGATATCCTGCTGAAGAATGCGACCCGCGCGATCGAGATGAGGCGCAATCTCGAGCTCGTGGTGGAGATGACCAAACGCCGCTCTCGAAGTGCTCACGGCAGGGCCCGGAAGCATGATGAGGCTTTCGCCTACTTCCTTGCGAGCCAGCCTGTTCTCGACAGCGAAAGCGTCATGAAGGCGTTGAAGCTGAGCGGCCGCGGCGCACTTGACGTCATCGCCCGCTCTGAGGCCAGCCAGATCATCCGACCGCTGGGAGAACGGCAAAGATACAAAACATGGATCTGCGATCAGCTGGCAGGAGTTCTCGACATATAACTGTATTTCCGGTTATACGGTTTGCTGTATCTGTATTTCCGTACTTCCAGCTTCATTCGCTGCAACATCCTGAATTTATTGCGTCGTCAAAGCCGTATATACAGCTATGGTTAAACGTCTTTCCGTATTTATAGTTGACTGGATTTGTGTTCATATAGCTTTCCGGTTTCCTTAAATCCATTCACCCATATTTATGGTCTCCACATTTACGGTTTCCTCATTTATGCATGACCAGATTTACAGGTTTCCGGCGAATCGGAAGCCATAAATACAGTTTTCTGGTTTCATGAGTGGAGGGACAATGCCAGCAGCAATCGTAGCCGTGGCAACTTCTAAAGGAGGAGCGGGAAAGACCCTGCTTCTTCAGACCCTGGTCCCCAACCTTGCAGCATTCGGATACAAGGTTGCCGTCATCGACGCCGACCCGAACAGGGCCTTCACGGAATGGGCTGAACTTTATGGAGATGAGCGACCATTCAAGCTTCTGACGGAAGCTTCAGAGAAGGTCTTCTCCGTCAAGGCGGCGGGCCTGGCAGAAGAGCATGATATCGTCTTCATCGATACACCAGGCTTCGGCAATCAGGGAATGATGGTTGCGATGAGCATTTCAGATGCTGTGATTATTCCTTCGCAACCGGGGCGCAAGAATATCATCGAGGCAAAAAACACCCTCGACTACATCCCGATGCTGGAAGTTGCTCGAAAGCGTCCGCTTCCGGCGGTCGTGCTCATGACCAAGATCGACAAGCGCAGAAAAACCGATCAGTTCGCAACAAAGCAGGTTGAGGAAATACAACTGCCGACATTCGAGACAGTGCTCAGCGATCGTGATGCTTACAACAAAGTGACCTGGGATCCTGATATCGCGATCCAAGGCATCATGGGACAGGAAGCCAATATGCTGATCGAGGAGATCCAGAGAATAGGATGGTTGCCAGAGAAGCCGCAGGCAGGAGCTGACCATGGTTAGAAACGCGAACTTTAAACCGATCTCGATACCGACTCGGCGCGATCCGATCGCTGATGCCGCGGCGGGATCCGAGGTTGGTAAGCATTTGCCGGCCAATGTCGTTGATATTGGGGCAGGGCAGGGTAATCCGAATCTTGATGAAGCGGCTCAAGGTGTTGCCACGCCAAATGGCTCCGCATCCGTCAGGGAACCGGTAACGCCGACTCCCCCACAGGCGCCCGTCCAGGCCACACAGATCCCGGCCAATCCCGTTTCGGCATCAGTCAGACCGGCTCAGGCAGAACCGGCCTTCGAGAAACACACCTTTGTGTTCAGCGCCCAGCTGTCAGATTCACTTCGGATGAGGTCAGCCAGTCAGCGTGGGGAGAGCATCAAATCTCTCATCTGCAAAGCGCTGGCAAAGGATGGCTATGCAGTGCATGCTGAGGACCTGGTCGACAGGAGAAGGCGCCGCTAATTGATAGAGAGACTGCTGATCGCCATATCTGGGAGGTCATCGGACAGCGGAATCTCGTCATACTCTCCTATGTCGCCGGCATCTGTTCAGTACCGACCGTCCTTCCTGGCGCGATCGGGATCATCCTTTCGTGTAGCTTCTATGTTTCAAATTATGCTTCAAAAACATGTTTTTCGTTATTTTTCAATGAGTTCTATGTTCCATCATATGTTCCATAAATAGCGACCTTGGTCGTTGTTGCCACTAAATCTTGCGCTCGCTTCCTGCCTGAGCGTGTCAGAAACCCGCATTTCATGCGGCTTTATTAACGCTACATCCCGAGAACATTAACCAGCCACACGTTCCCCACGTTAACATTTCTATGTTTCATGTTGGAACATAGGACGATTAAGTATATGTTTCTTAATATGAATTTCTGAACATACGAATCGATTCTATGTTTCATAGATACGGTATACGGAACATCTCCTCATACCTATATCTGGGAGGTCATTGGCTTCTCATTGAAAGTGCTGCGTTTTCCGGAATTACACGGCAGGTGCCTATATTGACCCCGATCCTACTCTCTATCGAGGTCGATGATGCTCCTGGCCCAATTGACGCTGATACCGCCTAAGTTCGTCAAAATGCTCAGCCACGAACAGCTCATCGCCATCACTCTCTATGGGCGTCATCCTGACGACATCGCTCAAGGCGAATTGTCCCAGGCCCTCACGGCCATGGGCGTGGAGATCTCCCGCACCCAGCTCTGGCGCGTACTTTCCGATCTGAATTCAAGTGGACTGATCACCCAGTCAGGCGCTGGCCGATGGCGTAAATACGGTCTCACCAACAAGGGCGCCCGGTTTGCCCTTACCGGGATGCAGGAAGTCGGCGTCACCATGCCGCCGAAAAACCTGGTCACACCGGATCAGGCTGGCGCCGGCATCCTGGACAACAGGGCAGAACAGGCAGGGCCGGAGGACATCATCGACCCGGCCGGCGGCCGCCCGCCAGTCGAATACAATTTCGCCTTCCTGGAACGGTACATCCCGAATCAGACCAACTTTTTCTCCGACGCAGAAATCAGCGAGCTTCTGAATATCGGCACCAGAGCCTCTGGCTCGATTGCCGCAAATGGCTACTTCAAGCGCATATCCGAACGCCTGACGATCGACTTCGCATTCAGCTCCTCGAAACTCGAGGGGAATGAATACGATTATCTCGACACTGAAAACCTTGTCCTTTGGAATGAAAGGGCAGAAGACAAATCCGAAGTCGACGCCCAGATGATCCTCAACCACAAGGATGCAATCAGCTATCTGCTGGAGAACCATGAACATCTGGAACTGAACCCATTCATGATCCGCAGTCTTCATGCCCAAATGATGAATGGCCTTATTCATGAGTCCATGTGCGGCACGCCGCGGAGCCTGAACGTCAATATCAGGGACTCTTCCTACCGTCCGCTCAGATTTCCGGCTCAGCTGGACGCCGAGCTGGCGAAACTCACCCAGAAAGTCCAGCAGGTGACCAATCCGTTCGAAGCGTCACTGCTTCTCCTGGTTCATCTTTCCTATCTCCAGTATTTCGTCGACGGAAATAAGCGGGTCGGCCGCATCAGCAGCAACATTCCCCTGTTCAAGAATGGCATGTGCCCGCTTTCATTCATGGGCATCAACCGCACCGAATACCATCGGGGGCTTCGGACCTTCTATGAGACCAATGATCTCAGCATCGTGAAGAAGACATTCCTCGAAGCCTACCGGAAGTCCAATGAGATCTACATCGACATGGCTGAGAACCGGTATCTGCAGGAGGTCAAAACCGACCCCCAGATGAACCGCCATGTTCTCGCCTGGGTCAAATCGATCGTGACCAAAACGGTCGAGGAGGGCGCTCTCCTGGATCCGGCAGACGAAATCGCTGGCAAGTCAGGCCTCGGACCTGCTCAGGAAGGAAGCCTGATCGAGCAGGTTCGGTCTCACCTCCAGCATATATCCGTAATCAAATGCCTGACTTACCGTCTCAACCGGGACCAGGTGGAATCCTTCCTGGAGATCCGGCGGGCGGCCAATCTGACCCCAGCCCCCTGACCATTGTCCCCAAGTTTGGTTCTTGCAGTCTGTGTATTATATTTTCCTACACAGATTCTACGACCCTAACCTATGGAGATAACGATGGTCGAACGCGTCTACAATCAGGCCGAAGGCGTGCGTCTTGTCCGCCATTCGGACGAAATCATCATCCGGCCGATCAGGCCGGAAGAAATCGGCCGCACCAGTTTCATGGGCCAGCTGGTCATCGAGAACGATCGCCCGGTCGCCAAGTTTGCCACCTATCCGGAGGACAACGACGAGGATGAGGACCGTGAAGATTACGCCCAGAATTACGATGACCGGGTCCTGATCAACCAGGAATACATGGGCCGCGGCATTCCCGGTGATTTCGTCGTCACCGGCTTCGGCGACGCTCCGGCGCTCCTGATGACCCGCGAGAACAAGCAGCGGCTGGACGGCCTGAACGTCCTGGGGGTTCACCCCGAGTCGACCGAGGAGAAACCGCGATTCACTTTCACTGAAGACGGCCTGGTGGCGATCCGCGCGCTGGAGCAGACCACATTCATCAACGGCGACCGTCGCATCGACGCATCTGCCGGCCAGTATGTCTACATGTCGGAGAACGGCATGAAGATCCTCTGGGACAAATCCCGGTATCATCGCGCTACCGCCGACAACACTGCGCTGGTGCCGCTGAGCCTGTCGGACACTGAGGCTGCCCGCCGGCTGATGAAGCTCGCTGTCGACAGGCCCGAGCTTCGTGATGACATCGCCCCGCATGTCCGCGAGATCATGGCTGTGCGCAACAGTCTGGCAGCCAATGCGGAAACGCCGCTCGCCATTTCCGCCCTGCGTGAGCTGGATGCCAGCCTGCGCACTGACCCGAACCGCTCCGACATCCTGTCCAACGAGCAATTTGCGGCGATCAGCCGCGTCATCGGCAACGGTCGCCGTTACACGGACGAGCCGTTCCCCCGTCCGGCAACGGTGGAGGCTTTCCTGACCCGGCGGATCAACGAAATCAACCAGGCCCGCCGCGAGCAGTACAACCAGACCCAGGCAGCCAATCCGAACCTGCCTGTCGAGCAACCGAAGTACCTTCCCAATCCGCCTCGTTTCCTGGCTCTGGGCACCCATCCGGATCTGAAGAACGAAGCCGTCCGGGTCGCCTTCCGGGAGGTCTTCGCCCAGCGCACGCAGGTCCCCATGGAAGCGATCCAGGTGACCAACTATCGCTCTGCGCAGGATGCCGGCTATACGCAGCTGGTGGACATGCTGCGGACGCAGGGGCGTCAGATATCGGCCGGCGGCCCGGTCACCTTCCGAACCATGCCGGGTTACCAGAGCCGCTGCAACGGCGTCTATGAATTCCAGAACGTGGAATTCATGCTGATCGAGGAGGCGCGCGGCATTGCCGTGTATGCCTGGCCGTCGCCGCAGGCCCTCGAGGCCGCCCTGAACCATGATCGCCGCCTGGCCCTGGCCGGCCCGGCTGGAGGCGAATTCGCCCAGGTCGGCGCCGAGAACAATCTGCTGGCCGAACTGATCGGCGAGGACCAGAACCTGGCGCAGGCCAATCCCGACATCATGGTTACGCCCCTGGTGAATGAGGAGAGCCTGAACCGCGCGAGCGCGATGCTGGCCATCCCGGTCGGGCCAATGCTGGCGAACGACATCAACGCCGGCCACCAGGTCCTGGCGATTGCGGACCGGAAGAACGGCATCATCCGTTCGGTCTACGTGTCGGATGGTCTCCGGATCATCAGTCACTTCGGGCCCAACGGCGACACGCCATCCTTTGCCGATCAGCAGATCGCGGCAGCGAACCTGAATGCCGAACCGCCCCGGGCCGCGCTCGCCGGCCCCCGGCCGTAAACACATTTCCGAGTACCAGCGGGCCGCCCAGAGCGGCCCGCCTTCTTTTGTCGACAATGGGCGCATAAATGACCAGGGCAACCATCAACTTCCGTCTTACCGACACCCGCGGCCGCGTTGTAGGAACCTATCCTGTCGTCGAGAGCGACAGCCGCCCACACATGATGCGGGAAGCGTTCCTGGCATATCTGGCATCAGGCCTCGCCCCAACGAGCCTCCAGCTCGCCGAGATCGATCTTACCGGCCTGCATTTCAACGGCCTCAACTTCCGTGGATCCAACCTTGCCGGCGCTACTCTTGATGGAGCCCGCATACTGAATTCGGACCTCTCAGGCGCATACATGCCGCGAGCCTCATTCAAAGGACTTATGATGGCCAATTCCATGCTGGAGAAGGCCAATCTGATCGGCGCGGACTTCACCGAAGCAAACCTTGTCCGTACCAACCTGAACCAGGCCGACATGACCGGCAGCTTCATGAACGATGCCATGTTCACCAATTGCGGATTCCTGGCCACACGAATGAACAAGGCCGAAATCATCCGCGGCACTTTCCGTCAATGCGGACTTCGTGGCACCGCATTCCGTGAAAGTCATCTGAGCGAGAGCAGGTTCCTGGAATGTCACTTCCTGTCTAATCTGATGGATGGCGCCGATATCAACCGCATCGATTTTACAGGCTCCGTTCTCGACGGGGTCCGGTTCGGCAATGCCCGGATCGAACACATGTCATTCGCGGGCGCCATTCTGAAAAACCTGCTGCTTCCGGCAGATTCCATCATGACTGACGGCATCTCGATACGTCAGTTCCAGCTGCGCATGAACCAGCTTGGGAATTTCGAGCTCGGCCTGACCGTCGAACCGCTCGACAAAGGCTGTTCGGTCATCGATCTCGATCACATGCACTTCAATGGGCAGCTCTATGGAAGCGTGCATGAAAGCGAGGAGGAGGCTGTCACATCGGCCATGCAGGCTGCCAAGTCTGGTCTGACCTTCGTCACGCAGCGTCGCTTCGGTTCACAGATCGCGATCCTGTACCTGGATCCTGCCGATATTCCCGAGAAGAACGAGATCAAACCGCTGCCCCAATGCCTCCTTGACAAGAAGGCAGCGCCCGCCACGGCGCCAGCTGCCGCCATGACCATGTGAGGCCATCATGAACAAACCGGTTATCTATATTGGCCTGATGATGCGTGAAGACGGCGGCATCGCCGCAAGCTGGCATCTCAAGGACGGCCCGCCGCCGCCGACGCCGACGGAAATCGCTGAAGCCGTGAAGGGCAAGACCTTCACGGCTGAAAGCCTGAAGACGGCGCAGACGCTCGGTCCGTTCGATCTGCCATTCCATATCACCGAGCGACTTGAATTCGCCAACCAGGCCCAGGAGATCGTGAACTACCGCCAGCTAAAGCAGGCGGCTTCCGAGACAAGTTAGGCCGCAACCGGCTCGCTTAACGTCCCGAGGCCCGTTCCGGGCCAGAAACCGAAAGCCCTGTAATGCACGACCATCGCGGCAGCAACGTCCCGGTCGAGACGGCACCCGCAGTCGCAGCGGTGCTCGCGCTCGGCCAGCGTCTTTGCTCTGATCGTCCCGCATTCAGGGCACGTCTGAGAAGTTCCCCGCGGATCGACCTTCACCAGCTCGACACCGGCTCTCGCAGCCTTGTAATCGAGCATAGCGGTCAATTGCGCCCACGAGGCATCGTGAACGTGCTTGGCCAGCATTCCGGATGCGAGGCCCTTCACGTTCAGGTCTTCGATCGCGATCCGACCGAAGCGGTCAACGAGATCGCGGGAAATCTTGTGCAGGTGGTCGCGCCGCTTGGCTGCAACGCGGGCGTGGAATCTGTCGAGGGCCGCCTTGCGCTTCGCCCTCGTCGTGGAGCCGCGCTTGCACCTGGCGATGGCGCGCTGCCGGCGCCGAAGCTCGCGAGCGGCACGCTTCGTCCAGTTCGGACGCGGCACGGTGTGTCCGTCGGAAAGAGCGATCAGGCTGGACAGGCCGAAGTCGATGCCGATGCTGTCAGGGCTGGCGCGCTCGACTGCATCCACCTCCCCGTGAAAGACCACGTACCACTTGCCAGCCTGCCGCGTCAGGATCGCCGACTTCGGCTTGCTGGGCAACTCGCGGTGCCAGCGGACGCGGATCTCGCCGGGCACGCCGACGAAGCCGAGCTTGCCGGACTTGCGGATCGTGAGGCCGTCGCCGACGCGGAACTCGGCAGCGTGAAAGCGGGCACGGGCACGAAAGCGAGGGAAGCCGCGGCCGCGGGCAAAGAACGCCTTGAACGTCTTGTCCAGCCGGCGGAGCACCTGCTGCTCGGCAGTGAAAGACCAGCGGGCGAGTCCAGGAGCAGCATAGCGAACGGCCTTCAACTCGTCGGCTTGCATCTTGTACGTCACGGAAATGTGACGACGACGCCATGCGTCGATGCGCTGTTCCAGTCCGGCGTTATAGAGCTGGCAGAAGTCGCCGAGCATTTCCCCGAGCGCAGCGGCCTGCGTCCGGTTCGGCTCGATGCGGTATTTGTAGCTCAGGATCACAGGCTACTTGCCCTTTTGAGCTTCGATGTAACGGCGGACAGTCGCCTCGGAAACGGTGCCGACAGTGGCCATGAAGTAGGATCTGCTCCACAACGTCGGCAGTTTCGAGCGGAGATGCTTGAACTCCTGACGCAGACGGTTGGAAGTGGTCCCCTTGAGAAGCCGTGCAATTTGGGCAGGGGCTCTCCGAACGTCCGTCTCAACGAAGACGTGGACGTGATCCGGCATTACCTCAAGCGCGTGAACGGTCATCTCATTTTCAGCCGCCACCTTGCCAATCAATTCCTTCAGCCGCGCATCAACCGGAGGCACAAGCACAGGCTTCCGGTATTTCGGGCACCACACGAGGTGGTACTTGAGGCTGAACACTGCACCGGAGTTCTTGGCGTACCGCTCGGTCATAGCGTATTATATAACCGGCAGTTGTCTAATTGTCAACGTCAACCCACAATCAGAGGGCGGCGCTTCCTCTGCCAGCTAAAGCAGGCAGTCCCCGCGCCGCGATTCTCATGGAAAAGCTGGCCCGGCTCGGCGAGAATGACAGCGCAGCGGAACTCATAGCGCTGGCGCAAAATCTGGTGCCTGACGCCGTATATTCGAATACGATGAAGCCCTGAAGGGCATCGAACCGTCTCCATTGCTCATATCCAGGAAATCCATGCAGGACCGGCCGGCATTCATTGACTTCGAGTCATCCGGACTTTCGGTAGACAGCTACCCTATCGAGGCCGGCGTCGCACTCGCAGGAGAAGAGGCGATCGCCAGCTGGCTGATACGACCGACTGAAGAGTGGCAGCGAGCCGGTGAATGGGACGAGATCGCGGAAACGACCATTCACGGCATCTCACAGGGGGAGCTTCGCTCCGCCGGCGTTCCGCCGCACGTTGTTGCTTTGAACCTCAACCATCTCCTTCAGTCCTGCACCGCCTATTGCGACGGATACGAGCGCGACAGGCGGTGGATGGATCGGCTTTTCGAGGCTGCCGGCATGAAGCCGGCCTTCCGGCTGAGGCCGATCGAGGAGCTTCTGGCCGCCACCGTTCTGAAGTCCGGCCTCGATAAAGCAGATGCCATCGAGGTGATCGGGCGTATCCGCCAGGAAGAGGAGGAGAGGGGCCGGCGTCATCGAGCCGGCCCCGACGCCGCAGGGTTGCGGTCGCTCTACGAGCGGGTTCTGAGCGAGCTGACACCCTCGCCACCAGTCATGCGCATAGGTTAGGCCGGACTATGGGTCTGCCAGGCTTCTGCTGACCTGATCCGGCTGGATCCGAGCAAGTCACCGGGATTCTGGCGAAATAGCCGATTTTGCAACTGATGCTTTTCTGCTTATATTATCTGTAGTTGACCATTTCGGAGAGCGTGCGATGGAATTCCTGAAAGGTGTTGGCGCTGCCGCCTTGCTGGATGTTGGATCCGGTCCGGGCAACGTCGCAAAAAGCATCATCAACGCCAAGCGGAAAGAGGAATCTGACGCCAAGTTAGCCAACGCCATTGTCGGATTCGTCGACAACGTCCAGGGACAGCTGGAGCGCTACGAGAGACGCATCAAGGAGCTCGAGGACATCATCAAGCAGATGAAGGAGCACATCAAAGCCGATGCCGATTTCATCGTTACGTACCGGAATTCCTTCTCGATGGTCTATGCGAAGTACGCTGCCATCAAGGCGATGAAGGATAAGGTCCTGGCCATGGCCGCGCAGGATCCGGCAAATGTTGGGCAGTGGCTGAAGGATAACAAGGACGAGCTCATTCATATCGGCCGCCAGGCTGAATATGAATTCCTGCTCACCGAGCGTAACTGGCCGGTGGAGATTGCCGATCGCCATATGGTCGAAGCGCCGCAGAAAGCTTACTGGAACCGCGAAACGGATCTGGAAGCTGCCATCGAGGAGTCGGGCGTGGTGCAGAAGTATGTGTATCCGGAGCCTGCCGGCGGTGAGGAGGTCACCGTTGAGATCAAGCCGCCCTCAAGGCCGAAATCATGAAAAGGGGCCAAAAGGCCCCTTTTTTTTTATCTCTGGTTACGCTTTCTCCCGTTTGTTGACCATGGTTTCCTGCATGGTTCCCGCGTCAGTGCTGGCGTCGGCGACGCCGACATCTGTCGTCCGATTGTTGCCGGGCATCTTGTTCTCCAGCTGCTTCAGGGCATTAATCACGCCCTGATTGGGGTCGGAGCCGCGGGCCGCGAAAAGCTGCTGGGCAACGCCTGCGCCCTGACGAAGGGCGCCATAACCCATGGCACCAGCGGCTGCCCGGCCCTCGCCCACGGGGTCGATATGGCCGTATTGTGGCGCTATGCCCATCCATCGCGGGACGCCATCGGCAATCAAGGTCGTGCAACGGAAGCAGATGTAAGCGATCGAGATGTTGGTGATCGCCGCCATCAGTGGCCAGATGATCATGCCGCCAAGCATGGCGAAGTTGCCGGCTGAGGCGAACTTCATTGCCGGGACGAAGAGGGCATTAATCAGGATGCCGCCGAACTGGTAGATGATGATGGCGACGAAGAAGCCGGTCACCATAAGAATCGGACGGAAGACGATGTTGAATACCAGCTCGTAACCGATTCCGCCGCGCGGTCCGACCAGATTGTCGCCATCCAGGCGAAGATGGGCAAGGGCCCAGAGCGGAGCGGCAATGATGCCCTCGAGGAACAGGATGACCCATCCGATCACTGCGATGATCCAGAAGACCGTCGGCAGCATCGGAAGGACATAGGCCTGCAGCGCGCCGGCAGTGAACAGCGCCATTGCGAGGGCGCCCATCATCGGCTCCAGATTGTCGACGACATTGCCGATCAGGCTGCCGACGACAGGGATCTTGGAGAACCGGCCAGCCGGGATCATCTTGACCGCTTTGCTGCCGGCCCAGATGATGCCGGCGGCATTGATCATGGTGTGGCCCATGTCGATCATTCCCTGGAACGGGTTCACGGCATCGGAACCGCCGGACGCAGTGATCTGCGACATGATGAATTCGGCGCCGCCATTTTTCGAAAAGTCGATCATGTCCAGTGCCGAGCGGGAAATCGGCTTGTCCCCCTGGCGGACACCGGCTTCGGCGGCAGCTTTCTCGGCGAAATAGCCGGGGTTTCCGGTGATGACATCGGTATAGCTGCGGACATGGGTCAGAAGCGCGGCAAGATCTTCCGCACCGCCGTCACCGAGCTCATCCCGGAGCGCCTTGCCGCCGGTATTGTCGATTCCGAGACCGCGGGAGCGAACCCAGAAACCTTCCGCCATCGAGTTGATCGGTGGCGAGACATCGACCTGGCCGCGAATGGAATTCAGGACCTGTCCGTTGATGCGTGCAAGGCCGAGAAAATGCGCGCCGGCGCCGGTGAACCCGGTTGAAAACACCGCGCCCATGTAGGCTTGCATCGAAGTGCCCTGTTCGCTCGTCAGGCCAGTCTTCATGTTCGAATAGGCCTCATTCCAGGCCTGTGTACCGGCTGCCTTGATCGTCTCGTTATAGGCATCGGCGATCGTCATGAACGCGTTCTGCATATCCCGGATGATCATCGGATCCCGCTGACCCTTGTCCCGGAAGCTCCGATAAACGCGCCATGCAAGCTCGTTCATCTGCGAGCTCGCAACAATCGCATTGACCGCCTGTACCTGGCTGATGAACACTGTGGATGCGATTTTCTTCTCCGGAGCCTTGTCAAGCGCGGCGGCATGCTTCTCGTTTGCGACCACGGCCGCTGAGAAAGCCGGATTATTGATCGTGGCAACACCGCAGATGCCTGCATTGAGCACCTGGTTCGAGCTGGTCGCCGCCGGCATCGGAGGCATGGAAGTCAGCATTTCGCCCGAAGGCTTGCTTGGGAACTTCGGAAGCCCGGTGACGAAGTCATAAGAAATCACGAAGCGGGAGACGCCGTAGATGTTCTTCCCACCCATCTGGGTGGTGTTGACCGCAATACCCTGCTGCTTGCCGTCTACCGCGACGTAATTCTCGCTCGACATGGCATCGTTTATGAACAACTGGCAGACCTTGGATTCCAGGATCGACTGCACGAGCGCCTGCGAACCAGGATCGATCATGTTCACCATCGGCTTACCGTCGATGGTCGCTTTGACCATCGTCGCCCAGACATTCGAGGCGAGACCAAGGCCGGCATAACCCGCCTTCGCGATCAGCATCTGTGCCGGAGAAAAACCGTTTGCCATCGGAACCAGCGCCGCGGCCGCCAGAAGCATTCGCATCGGCGCCCAGAGCGAATGGCTGCGCTCGCCGAGAAACCGCCCTTCATGGGCCGAGGCTACGGTGCCAACGGAGAGGAGCCAGAAACCCATCACACCGGCGAGCATGATCATGCCCTTATTCATGATCGTGATCAGCTCGCTGAATGCAGTTGCCTGGCCTGCGGTCAGATTGGCTCCGGCATTCAGCGGAGTATTCGCGCCTTCGGAGACGTTGAGAGGAAACATGCGGCGCAGCAGCTGGGCGGTCAGATCGCCCGGCGGAGGGTTGATCATCTCCAGCGGATCCCTGGAGGAGAGCTCCCCTTTGTTTTGCGCCAGCGCGCCACCCGGTCCGGCCGCTACGAGCAAGAAGGCTGCAACGAGGAAGGCCCAGGCCAGGTAACTGCGGAAGGTGCGGCCGGTCATGTTAGTTCTCCGGGTTGGTACTCAGCCTCAATATGGCAACTTTGACTATGAAATCTAAGCGTATTGCATTATACTCCACACACATGACAGCGCTCAAGACGACTTCTCTGATCGAGTTGCTGACCAGGCTGGATACCGCTCTGGACCATCCTGTGGAGCTATGTGTCGTCGGTGGAGCCGCCTTGCTGCTCCTGCAGTCGGATCGATCGACTCCGGATATCGACGTTCTGGACACGCTATCACCGCTCGACCGGGTATCTGTCCTCATGGCGGCGCGGAAAGCGGGGCTGGATGTCGATCAGGGCAGCCTGGACCTCATGGACGGGCCCTACCTTCAGTTCCTGGCCCCATTCTCCATCCGGCTCCCGCCGCATGAGCCGGCGACCGGCAGATGGCCTGACGGCAACCTGAGTGTTGCGCTCTGGGAGGGCAGATGCCTGAGGGTGGTGTGTCCGCCATACGGCATCCTGGCGGCCTCGAAGCTGATCCGGGGGTCTGATGCCGATCTCCAGGACGTGGCCTTCATGATCGCCCATGACCTGGTAGACGCAAAAGCCATAAAAATGGCGGGAAACCAGTATTCCTTCATCGACCGAGAGGACATCCAGGGAAATCTGCAGCTGATTGAGCTAATTCTGCAGCATCGGCCCGAACCGGCCGCCCCCAAAATGCGAATGGTGATATGAACATCCGGGTCCGGCAATTTCTTCTCGACCTGGCTGCCGGCAAGCCGGCGCTCGGGACGGCGATTCGCGCACGGGATGAATCGCTCATTGCCGAAATTAGCCAGACCGTGTCTGAAGAAAATTTCGCCTCGGGCGATCCAGACGAAGAAAAATTGTTAAGAGGTGCGGCTACGTACCGATTGCTTGTAAACGCGCAACCAGAGGAATAAATTTGTCGACGCCGATGTTCTCTGCAGCGTTGCGAACTGCCTGTCAGAGTGGCGTCATTCTGTTGCAGGGAAGCCGTGCGTAAGTTCCTGGTCGACCAGAAAGGTGAGTGGCATCAGTTTCCGTTCGATGCCCGACTGTATTCGCAGCTCCCCGATATCCCAATCGGGTTCGAGACGATCATATTTGCGACGGAAAATCATGGCTTCATCAGCCTTAGGTCCAGCTCACGCGAAGTCGGGCTACGGTTCAATCCTGCTAAGGTAAATCCCGTCGCCTTGAGATCCGTCATCCAGACAATTCTGATGGGCAACAACGAAGTCCCGATCCACCTCTCCATGCTGCTCGGCGGCTGGATGGATTTCACCTGCCCGAATATCGTCGAAGCTTACGCCATCATTGAGCGGATTATGCAGACCAGGGCCTGGGAGAATGAGCTCCGCCCGGTCAAGGCGCGTTATATTACCCCGCCTGAACCGAACAAGAAGAACATGCAGTTTTATTACGTGCTCGACATATGGAAGGAGAAATCCGGTATTGCGGATCCGGAAACCATTGCTCTTGTCGACCAGGTGTCCAATCGCCGAGCAACTTTTTGCGACATGAAAGACTTCACCATCATGACCTTTGGTGAAAACTACACCTTCATGTCGAAGGACAAGTTAAGGGCGTCAGTGGGCCACCCGCTTGTAAAAATATTGGGAGAAAACACGCCGTATGCGAAATTAATCCAAAAAAACTTCACTGAATTCAGCCAGTGGGATTTTGGCCTGCCGTGTTTCAGTGAGATAGACACGATAATCAAGCATTCCAGTGAAACTATCCGCCGTCGGTACAAGAGATTGTTGTTGCATTGGCGCGATCGATCTGGCCGACGCCTGATCAGCACGTCAGGGGTTATCGATCCTCACATCTCGATCCCGCTTTAACCGGCAGACGAAGGTGAAAAGGATGGCGTCTCCGTCTGTTTTTCCTCGGGCTTCGGTGGCGCGGGCTCCTGTCCAGGAAGATAGGCGGCGTCGAGCGCAATGGTGCCGGCCTTGATGAAGCGCTCGGTAAACCGGGACATCGCGTCGACCGTGTGATAGCGAATCATGGCATTCGGCCGCCTGTAGATGGCTTCAGCCAGCCACTTGGCGGTCTCGGCCCAGTTCTCCTCCGGAATCTCCTTCCACCATGCTTTCGGGTATCCGCGGATTGCATCTTCCTTCGAAGGATCGTTCCACAGGTAGCCGGCGGCCTTGATGGTATCCTTTGCTTCGAAAGGCGCATTGATCGCGAATACGCGAATGCTGCGTTTGCGGCCATGGGCAATCATCAGATCGAAGTAGGTTGGCTGATCCGGCGCCGGCCGCTGCCTCAGGATGTGCAGGGTCGCAAAGCAGTCGTTTTCAGCGCGATGTGCGCCGTGGAACATGCCGTGGCGACCGATCAGGAATTCCAGCTTGGAAGAGCCATGTCCAAGATCCTTCCAGGGCAGCCCGGACTGTGAACAGACCCAATTGCAGTCCCGGAAACATGGATCGTAATCCTCGAGGAATGCACGGTCGAATGCGGCGTTGTGAGCGACGATGACGTTAACCTGTCCGACCCAGCGCCGCACGAGATCTCGATCAATCTGCTTTCCCTTCACATGATCGTCGCCGATGCCTGTGATCCTGGTGATCTCCTCCGGTATCGGCACACCCGGATCCTGGAAGCTGGTATAAGGCTTGGCGATACGCGTTATGATACCGGCTTCACGGTCATACTCGAACGGCACCAGGCACAGTTCGATGATCTTGTCCTTGCCGCGATGGATACCGGTCGTTTCCGTATCGGTCATGAGGCCGAGTAATTTCGCCCCGGGTGACTGGATCGGATCAAGCTCGCGGACTTCCCGCAACACACGGTAGCCGGCGCGACTTTCAAGTTCTCTGGCGATTCGCTCGGCTTCGGCATCGATGTTGCCAGGCTTGTCGATCCACTCGAATTCTGACATCGGGTTCTCCTGTCTATCTGGGAATCCACTGGGAGGGCATCCGAAGGAATTGACGGACTCCGCCAATTCGTTTTGCCCTGATCTGCCAATGGTGAAGGGCTGACTGAAAAGCCCTGGTGAGGGGGATCGCGGTGAAAACTGCAATGGTCAAGGTATAGAACAGGTCAACCTCAGCCTTGAAGTAGATCACGTTGAGGATGCCGAAGGATGGCGGAAAGGCCGCGATAACGCAGTAGAACCAGAACCGGCGCGTAAGACCCGCAGAGATCTGCCTCAGGTCGTCCTCGGTTCGCCCATAATATTGCATGGCAGCTTCGAAAGCCGGGTCGGGTCCGACCGGCGTATAGTCTCGGTTCTGCAACGCAAGTGAGGCCGTCTCGAGGTCGTTTTCAACGCCGTCCATTACCGAGCGGAAACCATCATGGATCACATTAGCGCCGCGCTGCCAGCGACCGAACTCGCTCCTGACCGCGGTGATCGGATTGAAAAAACTTACCGTCCGCCGGACAATCGAGGGATTTGGCTGTTCGGCATTCCCGCTCATGCCGCCACCATTTCCTTGCCGGTCTCCTGACCGGTCTGAGGGATGATCATGGCGACGCGGAAGATGGTCTTGATCGCAGGATCGTTCCAGGCGATCGCCTTCCGGTTCGGCGCATGGCGGAATGCCAGCCCACGGGTCTCGAAGTCCGGTATCACGACTGCCGGCACGAGTTTGCCGCGATACAGGATCACGACAATTGCGTCACGGCGAAGATCCCGCCGATGAACCGGGACCTTCTCAACGATCAGGATACTGTGGGCAGGAAAGAACTGCGCGTCACCGGCTTGACCAGCCTGAAGTGAAACATGATCGGCCGGGCTGACGGCAGGGATTGAGAAGTGGCCGGCAGCCTCAAGGGTCTCGAATGGGTTCTTCCGGCCAGGCGATTCCGGGAGCCGGTAGAAGGGAATACCGAGGCCGAAAACATGCTGGAGGATCATGTCGAGGTCGAGTTCGAGCACATCCGGGCAGGAATTCACAATCCGAAGCAGCTCGGTGCGGGCAACGCGTTCATCGTGCCTGAACTGCTCCCATTCGACCGGAAACAGAAGCCGAAGGGTGTCCCTTTCGCTGTCCTTCAGGAGCCGGGAGCCATACTCGACACGGGATATCAGGGTAGTCGTGGACAGGTTCAGGTAGCTGGCCAGGTCAGTCTGCTTGCAACCAAGCCGCAGCCGGAAACGCCGGAAAGCGAGCCCTGTGGCAAGACGGCCATCCCGAGCGGCTCGCACCAGCGCTGAAGTCTCGGAAATTCCCTGATCGTGCATAAAGTTCACTGTGTATTAGGACGCTATACACACAATATGTCTGCCATGAATCCGAAACTCCAGCGAACTGGTTAAAATTTTCAGGCCGCCGCGAAACGGCGGGCAGGGGCCGCAATCTGGGTGGCCCTGCGTACCATCAATGCCGCAACCGAGAGGTCGGTCACCTCGTTAACGAAGAAGGACGAGGGGCGTCCGTTTTCATATTTGACGTTGATCTTGAAGTAGAGCGGAGCCTTGCCGACCAGCAGGTGTCCGGCCTTCTGCAGGGTCGAAGAGAAAACCGGGATGTCGTAGAAACCGGTCTGGTCACCGATCTTGAGAATGGCATACTTGTTGCCGCTTTTCATGGACACGCGTTCCAGCAAGCCGACCGGCAAACCGGCCAGGCAGATCCGCTTCGGCATATCATTGAGGACTGCCGGCAGGTCCCTGATCGAGACCACGCCAAGCTTTTCCAAGACGTCGTCGAACATCTCGACCGGATGCTTACTCAAGTGGAAACCGATGACCTTGAACTCGCGCTCCATGCGCTCGCCGGCGGTCCAGTCCTCAATCGCCTGCTGCTGATATCCGAACAGGTCCGCCGTGCCGCTGCGCTTGGCTGATTTCGCGTCCTTCATCATCGAGGTGAGGTCGAACAGGGCGGCCGCGCGGTTCGGCTGCAGACTGTCAAAAACGCCGGCCGAGACCAATGCCTCAAGCTGGGCATTGGTCGGATGGATCTTCTGTCTGACGATCCTGGTCACGAAATCGTCGAGACTTGCGAAATCCTGTCCATCCCTGGCGCGAACCAGGGCGTGAGCAAGGTCGCCTATGCCCCTGATCGCCGACAGGGCGTACCGGATGGCCGGGGTGTTGTCCGGCAGGTCGGTCACATGGAAGCGTACCTGGGAGCGATTGATGTCCGGCGGTAGAACAGGGATTTTCAGGCCACGAGCCTCCGAGATGAAAGCCTGAAGTACGCGAGGCTCGCCGCCGATTTCATAGGACATGGCAGCGGAAATGAATTCGGCCGGATGATGGGCCTTGAGCCAGGCCGTCTGCATGGCAATCACCGCATAGGCCGCCGCATGACTCTTGTTGAAGCCGTAATCTGCGAACCGTTCGATCAGCTCGAACAGCTGCTTCGATTTCTTCTCGTCGAGCTTACCCGTTTCGACAGCTTTCTTGATGAAGATGGCTTTCTGGCGGTCCATCTCCTCCTTGTCCTTCTTGCCCATCGCACGGCGCAGCAGGTCAGCCTGGCTTAGGCTGTAGCCGGCCATCACACGGGCGATTTCCATGACCTGCTCCTGGTAGACCATGATGCCATAGGTCTCCTGCAGCACAGGCCGCATATCCTCATGGATCAGCTCAACAGGTTCGTCGCCGCGCTTGCGGCTTGCATAGTCAGGGATGAATGCCAGAGGACCTGGGCGGAACAGCGCCACTACGGCGATGATATCGTCGATACTGTCGGGATTGATTTCCCGAAGAGCCTTTTTCATACCCTCGGATTCGAGCTGGAAGACGCCGAGCGTCCGGCATTCAGCTATCAGCCGTAAAGCAGCCCGGTCGTTCAGCGGGATCGTGTCAGGCGTCAGATTGCCGCCATGGCGGTTTACGCTGTCGACCGCCATCTTGATGACTGACAGCGTTTTCAACCCAAGGAAATCGAACTTCACCAGGCCGGCTTTCTCTGCCCAGGACATTTCATACTGGGTCGCCGGCATATCGGACTTCGGATCCCGATAGAGCGGATAGCGATTCGACAAAGGCGCGTTGCCAATCACAATACCTGCCGCATGGGTGCCGAAGGATTTGCCCAGGCCCTCGATCTGCTTGACAAGGTCACGCAGCTCCTGAAGGTGCGGATGTTCACGGGAAGACAGCCGAACCATGAGATCCGGGTTCCGGTCCATTGCATCTTCAAGGTTCTTCAGGTTTGCGACCATGGGAACCATGTTGCTGATCTCGTTGATTTCCCACTGGGGAAGGCTCAGCACCCGTCCCGCTTCCCGGATGGCGGATTTCGTCGCAAGCGTGCCAACCGTCGCGATCTGGGCAACGCGGTCACGACCATAGGTCTGCCGGACATACTGAATGACCTCACCGCGACGATCCTGGCAGAAGTCGATGTCGAAGTCCGGCATCGATACACGATCCGGGTTCAGGAAGCGTTCAAACAGGAGGCCATAGCGCAATGGGTCCAGATTGGTGATCTCGAGTGAGTAGGCAACAAGCGATCCCGCCCCCGAGCCGCGACCGGGCCCAACAGGAATGTCATGCGACTTCGCCCAGCGGATGAAGTCGGAAACAATCAGGAAGTATCCTGAGAATCCCATCTTGGAGATGGTCTCGACTTCGTATTCAAGGCGATCCCAGTAGACCTTCTCGTCCTGCTTCGAAAAGTATTCGCTATCAGGGTTTGCGCGGCGAAGTGCCAGACGCCGCTCCAGACCTTCGCGAGCACGGTCACGAAGGGTCTGGATCAACGTATCCTCCGTCGTGCCCGGCGGATTCGGCAGGACAGGCTTGCCCGGTTTCAGGTAGCTGGCGCATCTCCGGGCAATGACGACGGTATTCTCGATCGCTTCAGGAAGGTCCTGGAAGAGCTCCGCCATCTCGGCAGAGGTCAGCATCCGGCGCAGTGGCGTTGAACGGGGGCGATCCGGATCAGACAGGGTCGTTTCGGCCTTCAGGGCCAGGACGGCCTCATGGGCGCGGACCTGATCCTCCTTGGCAAAGAATGACTCCGACGTAGCCACGATCGGAAGTTCCCAGGCGATCGCCAGATCGAGCAGCTGCCGTTCAACAGCTGCGGTCCGGTCCCTGAACTGCCGGCTGATCTCAATGTAGAGCCGGTCGCCAAAGATCTGCCGCAGGACACGAAGCGCCACCTCGGCCATTTCACGCTTATCGGTCGCGAGGAAGCTGTCAACCGGACCGCGAGGCCCGCCGGTCAGGCAAATCAGGCCATCACCGTTCTGGCGCAGGTCAGCAACGGTGATGAACGGCTGCTTTCCGGGAACGCGGTCCACGAATTGTCGGCTCGACAGTTGTGCGAGGTTTGACAGGCCGGTGTCATCCTTGGCGTAAAGGACGATCTCTGCATTCTGCCAGTCCGAGATCCTGAAAATCTGGGCCGAGATAGGCTGAACGCCACTGCCGCTCGCCGCCGATGCGAGATGGATCGCGCCGAACAGATTGTCGTCCGCGACGGCAATGGCAGGCTGCCCATCCTCTGCCGCCATCGATACGGCCGTGTCGATCGGAAGCATTCCCTCCATGAGGGAATACGGCGACCGGATCCGGAGATGGACGAATTCATTGGCCATGACGATAAGATAACACCATGGCTGTCAGGACCCAAAACCGCTATGCACCAAACATGGCCAGGTGCCGCGGTTCTTCACCGACGACGATCTCATCCTCATCGAAGATCGGGGCACCGATCGTGTGCTCCATGCCCGCCGGCTCGCCGCCGCGCGGACGGAGATCTTCCAGATTGACTCCTTCAATCGGCGTGCGGTCATCCGCAGCCATGCCGGGGGCGGGGTTTTCAAGGCAGGCGAATACGGCCTCATTGACCTGCATCCGGTACTTGGCGCGGGTCGCAGCCACATAGAGCAGGTTCAGTTCGTCGATTTTTTCCTCTTCGGTCAGATCGTCCCAGCGCTCGCTGTAGGGCGGGGTGAAGTCGCTCCACAGGATGACCTGCTCGAATTCCAGGCCCTTGCCCTTATGGGCTGTGCTGATGACGACATCAGCCTCGCTGATGGCGCCAACCGAGCGCGAGCGGATAACCTGGAGATCGTCCGGGATGTTGTCCTTGCGCTTCGAGATCATCCGGAAGATCAGCTTGATTTCCGGATCGTGGTGTTTCTCGCAATACTGCTTCAGCTGCTCCCAGTTCTGGAACTGCTTGATGCTCGGCATGTTGTCCGGAACAGGGTTGCCCTTGAACAGGGCATAGCCTGCTTCGATCATCTTCAGAACCGGCTCCGATCCGCCGATGAAGTGGACCTTCTTACCATGCAGCTGCAACGCGGCGTCAAAGGCGCCGGCATTCGTTCGGCTCAGGATGGCATATTTCTCGTCGCGGTTGACCTGGCCGAGATGGGACTCCACGGCCGGGTTGCCCATGATCACGTATTTCGGACGAGAGGCCGCCGGCTTGTGCTCGAGGATCCGGTTCGCAACATCGGCGATGACGCGCCCGAACCGGAACGACATTGTCAGGGGGTATTCGTCGAGCTGAAGCTCGTCCATCGCATTCACCGCGCCGCGGAAGCGGTAAATGCTCTGATGTGTGTCGCCGACATAAATGACCGGAACCTGGCAATTCTCGATGATGTGCTTGGTTACCGGGTCGGCATCCTGGGCTTCATCGAACAGGATGTAATCGAAGCTGCCGCTCAGGTCCGGCCTGGTCATCTGCCAGGCCTTCAGGTAGAAGTCATGAGGGATAGGCAGTTTCCCGTTCTCCCAATCGCACATGTCCGCCAGGAGAAGCTGGGCGACGTGAAGTATCTGCTGGCGATATACCGGCAGCTGGCCTTCGACGACATGATCAAGGGTCAGTTCAGGATCCGTTGTGCGGATGAAAGTCAGGACGGCTTCCTTGGCGAATTCGCCTATCGTCGGCGAAAACTTGCCTCCGGTGAGCTTTTCGACAATGTCCCGGCCATACAAGCCGCGGCCCTTCCCTTCCAGGCGGTGCTGGATCGAGAAGGCGTTCATGGCGCGAAACGCCAGTGCAAGGCTGGTCATGCAGAGGACGGAACGGGGGAATTTCCCCTTCGCTTCAACCTGCAGGGACTTGTTGAACGAGATATACAGCCCTCGCAACTGCAGGCGCTGCTTGGCGATCATCGTCAGCAGCGTGGTTTTGCCCGCGCCGGCGAATGCAGAGATCTTGAATGAGCGCCGCGTGTCTCGCGCGGCGTTCAGGATGATCTGGCCTTCTGGTGTCGGTCTCATTGAGACAGTATGGCTGCCGGACCTGTAAGAGCCGAAATCGCTATCTCAGCTTTGCCAGGTATCCGGCAAGATCATTGGGAACGCCGATCTCGACAGTCGGCCCGCCGGCCTCGTTCATGCCGACATAGATCGGCGTTCCAAAACGCTCAACGCCCTTTTCCCGGTAATACCGGTGCAGGGCCACGAAAAGCTGGTTGTTGTCCTGGACCGCCGGAATTGCGTCGACATCGCCGTTCGGCGAGAGCTTTCCGGACATCCAGTCCCCGATCGGGTTCCTGGAAACCAGAAGGCTGGAACCGGCCGGCAGGCTTTCTTCCTTCATGACCGCCACAGGGATCAGCCTGAGCTCGATCTTGCCGGCGCCGATCGCGTCCTTCAGCCCTTCCACCGCGACCTTCGAATAGTGGCAGTGGGTGTCCACGATCAGGTAGAGCACTGGAGCTCCCTGCTTGCCAAGCGACACCCAGGACGAGTTCTGGACGTCCTTGAACACGTTGTCCGTCAGGGCGCGCGGCGCCGCGGGCGCGGCGACGGTGGCCGCGGCTTGCCGCGGTCCAGGGGCGAGAAGGTGACCCATGGAGGTCTTCTTGGCCTGCTCGACAGTCACTTCGGTCCCATCCGGTCCAAACAGGGTGCCAGCCAGAATATGCTGGCCGTCCGGCGCCCCATAGAAGACCTGGAACCGGTCGTTCTTGGTCACCAGGAAGCCTCTCATTCCTGCAGTAACGGGTAGCGGCTCTATTCGAGCGCCGCCTTCCTCCATCTTCCGGATCAGGGGCGGGAGTTCGTCCTTCCGGACAACCTCAACCGGCGGCTTGGCGGGAAGGACCGGATCCTTGACCGCCATGTTCGCGACCCTGCGCTCGATGTCACCGGGGCTGCAGGCATCCTGCGCCACGGCATGGGCGGCGGGGACCAGGAAGACGGCGGGAAGGAGAATTTTCGTGAGGCGCATGTTTTGGGTCCTTACTGTCTGCGGAGTATATAAATGCTGCGCACACGAAAAAACAGGTTGCCCATGTCCGGCCAGGTCGCCCTCCAGGAACGCACTGAAATCAAAACTGAATTGGGCGATTTCTACCTGTCCCGGCCAGATCCGGATGATGTCTACCGGCTTCAGGGCCGGATCGTCTTCGTCCGATATGACGGGTTCAAGCAACCGAACCGGGACGATCAGGGGACTCCGTTCTTCCAGCAATATTGCGTGGTCACGATCATCCCTTCCTGCCAGATGTCCAAACCGGTGGTTTCCAGGGAGAAAGTGACAATCGTCGGCAACTTCTCGTTTCAGCCGGTAGAGGCTGCCGAGATCGAAGTGACCGGCCGGTTCCGCGAACATCGCAACCGTGGCCGGCTGGAATACCAGCTGCATGCCGATGTCGTTATGCAGAAGCTGCCGCAGACCGCAGCTGGCATCTATGAATACCTGGCGCGCGGCAACATAAAAGGCGTCGGCAAGGATTCGGCGGCCAAGCTTTTCCGATACTTCGGGGACGATCTCCCGATGGCGATCGAGAACCGCGACCTCATGCTGGGTTGCGGCGTCATCCCTCCAGCAATGGCGGAAAAGATCCACACGACCTGGATCGAGATGAGCCAGGGAGACAGGGCCAAACCCTTCCTGCTCAGCCACGGCATTGGGCCGGCTATCGCAGACCGCATCGTCCAGACCTACAAAAACCGGACGCTTCAGATCGTCACGGAGAATCCCTGGCGGCTGGCACTTGAGATCCGCGGCGTCGGCTTTCTGACTGCCGACCGCATGGCCCAGGCCATGGGCCGTTCGCCGGAATCGCCGGACCGCGTGGTTGCGGGCCTCTGGCATACACTGAATGAGGCCTGTGAAAGCGAGGGGCACTGCTTCGTCGAGCAGAACCGGCTGATCGCCATGACCTCGGAACTGCTGAAGGTCGACGCCCAGAAGGTGGCGCTGATGTTCGACCAGTTCCTTCATCGGGCCGATGTGTCCCGGGAGGCATTGCCATCCCGGGGATCCCTGATTTTCCCGAAGGACCTCCTGAAAGCTGAGATGGTGGTCGCCAGCAAGATCCGAGAGATGCTGGCAAGACCGGTCAACATGCCGGTATCCGAAACCGTGCTCGACCAGCTGATCGCGGAGAAATTTGTCTCCTTCGGACTCGAGGCGGATGTCAGCCAGGTCGCTGCCGTGAAGACCGCGATCATGAACAATGTTTCGATCGTCACCGGCGGCCCAGGCACTGGCAAATCGACTGTCATGAGAGTCGTAATCGCCGTACTCAATGACATCGGGATAAATTCGATCGTCACGATGGGGCCGACCGGAAAAGCCGCCAGACGTCTCGAGGAGACGACGGGCGTTCCTTCCGGGACTATGCATCAGAGGCTGAAATTGCGTCCCGGCCAGGATGCTTTCGAGGAAGGTGACGGCGATCTGAATTGCGACGTGAGCATCACGGATGAATTCTCGATGCCCGATATTCGCCTGTCCGCGAGCCTCATGTCGGCAGTGCCACAGGACTCGCGCGTCATTCTGGTGGGCGATGAGGACCAGATTCCATCGATCGGCCCGGGTCAGGTCCTGACAGACCTGATTGCCTCGGGCACGGTCCCCGTCGCGCGCCTTGAGAATCCGCATCGGCAGGCCAAGAAGTCTGCCATCGTCATGGCCGCGCATGCCATCAAGCGCGGCGACTGGAACGCGCTTCAAGAGACCTTCAACGCCCTCGACGGAAGCGTGCAATTCGTGGAGATCAAGTATGCCGGTGGGGAGGATGGCCGCGAAAGAATGGACAGCTTCGCCCTGGAGCAGATTGTAAAGGCGGTGACCGAGACCCTTCCCAAAAAGGGCATCGGCATTCATGACACCACTGTCCTGTCGCCAATGCGTCAATATCGCCTGGGATCGATTGGCATCAACCAGCGGCTGGCCGAAATCATCAATCCCCGTTCGGTGGACACGCCTGTCTTCGATACCCGAAACTTCACCTTCGCTCCTGGTGACCGGATCATCGTCACAGAGAACGACCACCTCGTCGGTGTCGCCAATGGCGAGGTCGGCAATGTCCTGGATATCGTAACAACTGATACCGAAGGCCGGATCATACGCCGGATCAACAATGTCTGGGGCTACGAGGGCGAAGATCGGAAATTCGAGCTCTATACCGGAAAGCCGCAGCTCAGGATGCTGGTCAGCTTCGGAACCGGAGACCCGGCCGTCATCGATGCCGCTCAGGCCGAAAATCTCGTCCAGGCGCCAGTCAGCTATCGTCGCATTGCACTCAGCAAAGGTCAGGCCGCTTCAGTCGAATACGGCTGGGCGATCACCATCCACAAGAGCCAGGGAAGTGAATTCCCCGGTCTCGTCATGGTGGTGGCCAACGGACATATGCGTATGCTGAACCGGAACCTGATCTACACAGGCCTGACCCGTGGAAAGAAGCAGGTCGTCATCATCGGATCACCCTGGGCGATGAAGAAGGCCCTCGAAAAAACCGCCACCAATTGCCGCAATACCATGCTGGCCTGGAGGCTGAAGCATGTTGTTCCCGAGATGACCAAGGTGGCGCACCAGACCCAGGCCGCCGCCCGGCGCCGGCTTGAATTCTAAGCCGGTCTGAATACAGGCTTCGATTGCAGCAAGGGTTCGAGAATATCCTCGATTTCATTCCAGATCGGGAGTGACCGGTCCCATTTCTCCGGACTGGCACCGAGATTGATGATCGGAATGCCGCAGGCTTCCGCAATGCGGATCGCCTGCGCCGTACCACCGACGGGTTCACCATCCCTGGTCCAGCAAAGGACTGCATCCGCTGGCGTATTCAGATCGCGATCGAGAATCTGTGCGACATTACGGGCATGCAGCTGCTGCGCCGACCGATTCATGTAATTCCAGGAAGGGTGAAAAAGCGCGGCCACTGAATTCATGTCATCGGTTGCAGGATGTGAAAGCGGTGACCTCGATTTGTTGAATCCGGGCCATGGCAGGAAGATCTGCGAACGGGCGCCAGGAACGAGCTGCGAGCCCGTCTCGAAAGCGAGATCAGCCCCGTCGGCACCGCCCGAGCGCAGCAGCCAGTTGCGACTGGCCAGGCGCTCTCCGATCCGGACCATGAGATCGCAGATTTCCCGCGGCGTCTCTCGCGAGCCTATTCCTGCATAGATCCGCTGCCCATGACTTTTCCAGCGGGCATCCGGACGCCTCGCGGCGTCCCGCATGATCATCAGAAGGCGGCCAAGATAATTCTTGCCGAATCCCCTATAAACGCCCCAGAACTTGTCGCCGTGATCGTTTCCCTCGATCAGCTCGAGATCTCCGGTGGCGAGCAGCATCATGCGGAGCAGGGGGATACTGAATTTCTTCGCCAGAAGACCGGCCATCACCTCGATTTTCACGTCCTCCCAGTCGGGACGCATCCGCACATGCCGGCCGGCACGCTTCGCCTGTCCGGGCGTATCAAGTCTGGCTATCGCCCGCCTCATTTCAGGGTCATGCGTCTTGGCTGCCTGATAGGCATGTTCAAGTGTCGGAAAGACGATCCCGTTGTCCTCGATCTCAGCCGGCCAGAAGTTCGAGAGAAAGCGATAGCGGCCCTGAAAGGCCGAGACCCTGGTCGAGAGTCCTGTATCAAGAGCGCTCATGCTTCACCAGTCCGTCTCGGTATTCGTCAGCTGTGACTTGAGATCCTGAATAATCGCTGCGCCGTCCGCCGGACGGATAACCGGCATCGGGTTTGGCGGATAGTTGACGCTCTGCCGAACCGCCTCTGCGCGCTCCGCTGACGGCTCAATGCCGGCGGCGCGGTCGGCCTCTTCCAGGGCTTTATTGGCATTCTCAGCAACCTGCTGGGCGACCGCTTTGGGATCGATACCCATCGAACGCAGCGCCTGCATTTCACCGTCTTCGTCGTCCGGCGCAGCCGGTGGCGGGGTAATGGCCTGGCCCGATCCCGGCGCCGCAGGGGCTGGAGCCTGCGCATCAGGCTCGGCAGCCGCAGCCGGCTGCTGACCGTCGAGCGGATCGATCTCTTCATCACCCCAGCCCGCCTGGCTGTCGTTCAGGCGCCGCGCAAGGAAAGCAATGCCGCCGCAGGCTGCCTCTGCGGAGCCGAGGCCAGCCTCCTTGAGGCGCATATAGCCCTCCATGGCGACAATGAACTCGTCTTCGGGCGGGTCTACCGCGGCATTCTGCAACATGCCTGCAGGATCGCGAAGATTGGCAATGACCTTCTCGATATTCACATCGATCATTGACAGCTGGGCGTCCTCCGGCGGCTTCAGGCGGACGAAGCGGTTGGACCGCATGGTCTTGAGCCAGCTCGGATTGGCATAGAAAGTCTGGATCCGGATCAGACGGTCCATGAAGGTGATGTGGTACTCACCTTCGATCTGGCTTGTGACGTCACGCCAGTTAACGCGGTCGACTTCCTCGATCGTCGCATCCATCCGATCGAAATAGGCCGTCGCCATCATGCCGGCGCGGCCGGTATATCCCGCGGCGCGGGTGATGTGCGTTTTGCCGGTCGCGCTCTGGAGCAGCGGGAATGTCTTCTGGGCATCGGTAAGACGGCCCCAGTATTTGATATTGGTGTTACCCATGATTGACGTTGCTTCGTCCTTCAGGTTCTTCTCCATGGAGGCGAAGTCCTGGGTGGCATAGATGAAGCAGAATCCGAGCGAACGGCCCTGCGCGGCCATCACCGCCGCGCCTCTTTCGAGGTAGTAGCCGCACTCGTCGAAGACGACAGGGTATGGCGACGGGGACCTTGTGGCCTTGGTCAGGTAGAGCTTGGCGGATTCACCCTCAAGCTCATCGCCGATATTCACTGCCATCATGTTCTTCAGCGAGGCAACTACGATTTTGCCAAGCTGGGCGAGGTTGTCTTCCGAATTTTCAAGAGCCGGCAGCAGCACACACAGGATGCGCCGGTTGACGACGACGTCGAACATGTCGATGTCGCCCATCGGGGTCTTGTAGATATAGCCATAGGTATCGGCCAGGTCGCCAAGCGCACGAGTGAAGTGCATCTGGCAGAAGCCATGCTGCTCAAGGGTTCCTTGCGCCTGCCTCTCGTAAGGCTGGCTGTCCTTGTACCCCGGAAGGGAGCGCAGGTATCCAATCAGCGCCTGGATGCAATCGTCAGGAAGATCTTTCGACTTTGCAAGTTCGATGACTTTCTGCAGCGTGAGATAGTCACGAAGCACACCGACATGAAGCAATAGACCATGATTGTCACGCAAATAGGTCAGAGCCGGCATCACCGCAGAAATCAGTGATATCGCACGGCCTTTCCAGATATCGCTTCCGCCCGATCCGCCATTGTCCATCTGGGCAACGATCTGCTCGACCAGCTGCTTCGCTGAACCGATCATCAGCGGGTTGAACGTATTCGAGTCGCCGCCGCTGTCACGGCCGCCTCGGATATAACTCAGGACCAGAATATCGTCATCACGCGCCATTCGCCGCGCCATTGCGGCAATCTTGCCGTAAATGGTAAGTTCGGCCTTGCCGTCGATGAAGATGCAGCCGGAGTTCCAGCACAGGGCATTCATGACAAAGCCCATGAGGGCTTCGGTCTTACCGCCACCAGTGGTCGCGAACATCGCAACATGCTGGCGAAGGTCTTCGTTCTTCACCCAGAGCTGCTTCCCTGTCTCGAAATCATTTCCGAGATAGAACATGCCGCCGGCCTTCTGCGGCTTGCGCTTGCCAGGCGTAGGATCGAATGGATCGAGGGTCCGGGCCTGTATCGGCAAACGCAACGGCGCCCAGAGAACGACTTTCCGGATAGCCAGGAAGTAGAGCAGGTTAATGACGAAAATGAGCTCAACGAAGGCTGGAACGAAGATCCCGAGCGTTCCCGACGTAACGAATACATAACAGGCGAAATTCCGGTCACGCAGCTTTTCGAAAAGCCGCTTTGAAGGCGACCGGGTATCACGGATGAACCGCTTGCCGTCGTTCTCCTCCTTGGTTGTGATGCCAAGGATCTTCCGCTCGAACATGCTCATAAAGAGTTACCCGGCAGGTTAGCCGTTCTTCTGCCCGCTGAATTGCGGTGGCGGGATGAAAAGCTCTGGCCTTTCCTTGCGCATCCGCGCGATCTGCTCCTCGGCATCCCGCATGACAATGTTGCCGCAATGGTTTTCTATTGCAGCGCGGCGCAAATCGGCATCGGCGATCTGCTTGTCTACAAAGGCGGTGACCGCTGGATCGGGCTTCGTGCTCATTTCTGCCCTCCTTTCAAACCGAAGGCCTCCCAATGGCCAGCCGGGTCCGGCGCCCGGGCATGCGTCTCCGCAGGCGCTGACGAATCAGGCCCTCGGACCGGGGCTTCCAAACCACGCTGACGAATGTCCTCCGCAGACAACCCCGGCGCCATTTTCCGGTACTCTTCCTGTTTCTCACGAAGGGCGCGCGTCGCATCACCGAGATCCGACAGCTGCTCCGGGTGCGAATGTGCATGATCATGCTCTGCCGACAGATAAAGACCGCCAAAGGTAAGGATCCCGCCGATGACCATGGCGGCCGCCGTCTTGAGCAGGGAAATGAAACGATTCCGCGGCCTCGGCGGCGAGAGATCGCCCGGCACCGGCGCATCGGAGATTTCCACAGATTGGACTTTTTCCGTCAGTTCCGGACGGAGCGCCCTGAGCAAACGACGGGCGACGACTGAATTGTTGAAGTAAAGGGTTATCGGATGCTTTATGCCCTGGGCTTCAAATCTGATCGATGTGGTCAGTCGATCTCCGATCCTGACGTCATAAGTCAGAAGGCAGGAGAGAATGCGATTGACCGCGATTTTCAGCATCAATCGCTCTTCTCCCGGGATATTGGGAACGATTCCATGCATGAGGGACAAATGAGCGATATGCACGTCCTCCTTGTTGCAGAGCAAGAAGAGGATCCCGTCAAAAACCTCAGGCTTTCGCAGCTTCACAGGCCCATCGAAATACTTCGATACCCCCTCCAGCTTGATGGCATCGTGATGGTCATTCAGAAGATAGTAAGAATTACTCATTGTGGGCCTCCATGAAGGCGTCGTAGACAGCCTGGATCGCCTGATCGAGCATCGGCTGATTGATCGGGCGACCATGCCGGGTTTCCATTTCCCAATGAGCCCGGATCGCGACAGACTCGATCCAGGTCGTATGACGGCCAAGGCCGTTAAGGGCATACCAAAGCGTCCGGTTGGATCCCTTAAGCCAACGGAAATCGGCAGAGGCGATGACGCCGCTTTCCTCGCGCGCCCGCTTCAAAAGAGAGAGCAGACCGGTTGACAAGTAGGCGTGCCGGCGCATTACCGCGTTCAGCGGTTCGCCATATTTCGGATTCGCAACGATCTGATCTGCGCGCTTGACAATGTTTGGAGCGATGGTTCCTGATTTCATCAGTGATCGACCGACATCGTCAAAGATCCCGCGGCCCTCATCCCGATCGGTCACCAGATAGCAGGCAAGGGCTGCCATGATGACGCGGATGTATTCCGGCTGATCGGCATAGGACGACCAATCCGGACCAATCTGTTCCTGCAGCTTCAGCCGAAGCAGCTCACGATCTATCAGCTTCGTCTCCGGACTGATGATGTTACGATTAATCCATTCCATGGGTTGCATTGACGGAGCCCAGGCGCCGTCATAGATCTTGCTCGGATCGAAGTTGACGCTCATCCCGATGGCGCCCCATTCCTGGGCCTGGAATGCGATCAGCTTGTCACTGTCGAGCACCTTCTTCAGGGCGTCTTCACGGGGTTTGACGATGAAAGCGAAGTACAGGGCGAACGAGAATATGACGGGCACGAGTACCCAGCGTTCGATCTTGCCAGTAAGCGTGTAGATATAGGAAATCTGGCTCCATTCGACATCGTCAGGGTTCACCCTCTGCGCCCATGCCAGAATGTCATCGAAAAGGGGATGGATGATGCTGACCAGACGCATCAGTTCGACTTTGTGGGTCAGCAGAAGCTGGGTGACGGTGCCGCTGTAGAAATACCAGAAGGCATAACCGGCTGCGCAGAGCATGCCGAATACGATGGCGATGAGGACAACCTCATCATCGCCGCCGCTGTTCTTCTGGTTACCGTCCTGGCTCACTGCCGCCGCCCGGTCTGCTGCATCATCTGGCGGCGCTGGAGCGCGATATTCCTTTCTATGCGCGCAACCACCTTCTGGAGGTAAGGTCCGCCGTATTTCGGCTTGTAGTTATGATATGCCGCAACTCCAAGCCACAGGTTGCCAGTTTCCCTGATGCGCTGCGCAAGGATCCAGGTGGCGGCCTCCACATTGGTGCATTCATCGTACTTGATCATGGCCTCGGCTTTGGCCTTGCTCACGCTCCACCGAGCCGCGAGCTCGCCGAGCCATGCCTGATTATTGATCTGCATTGGCCCGATATCGTAGGAGCCGTTACGGTTATAGGTGACAGCGCCAACCTTGCCGCCCTCGACCTCGCGGATTGCATAAATCACTGCCGGCGGCACAGAATGCATCTGCGCCACCGCAAGGATGCAGTAGAAGAGGGCGGGCGTCATCATCGGGGCATGTCAACCGCTGTAACGGACCCGAGAAGCGCCTGGCCGTGGCGGCGAAAATCCATGTTCAGTGGCTCAATATCAAGTCCGTTACGGCGAACCTCGGCGCGGTATTCGGGATCCTTCTTGACCCGATCCAGCGCAGACTGGGTGAAGAATTTCAGCATGTCCGGGAGGACCCGCGTCATATTGCCGATCACCGATTGGCGCGAGATCAGCAGGTCGTCCGGCGACCCGCCGGCGGCAAGTTCGTTGGCGAGCTCAATGGAGACCGTCATGACCATTTCAGTCAGCCGCTTCATCAGCTCCTGGGGCTCGATGCCGAAGATCTCCTTGTAATAAGGGAAGCGGTCGATTGCCGCCTGGACCGGCGCCATGGACCGGGTCAGAGTCAGGCGGATTGCCACGACCGGGTCGATAACCGTAGGTGACGGGATCTCCGCACCCTCGATATGACGAGTGTCGACGAGCGAGAAAGTCTTCGTCGTTGTCTGTTCGACGATATCCAGGACCTGCTCGATATCCTGTTCCTGCGATCGATAGATGCTCGCAAACAGGTCGGCCACGGCCACCTGCAGGATGCGGCGTACCCATACAGGCTTTCCGGACTCCCCCATCTTGTCGGCGAGCCGATCGGCGATGTCGCTGATCTTTTCCGCGACGGACTGGGTGTGCTCACTCACCTGATCGTCGGTGTAGCCGGCCTTCACCAGGCAGGATGTGATAACGCTCAGCAGCTTGAACCGGTTGATCCGGCTCCTTGTCGCCTTTGCCATCTCGGCATGATGATTCGGACCGGCTGGATCTTCTGCCGACTTGGAATTGGCTTCCGCGAGACGCTGGAAGGCATTCCCCGGCACCCCGCCGGAGTCGTTTGACAGAGGGGGTGGGGGAGCGGGGGTGGCCGTAGCCGGTGCCGATGCTTTCTGCGCATCGGACATGCTGGCATCAGGCGGAAGGACTGTCGCTTTATATGCTTTCTTCACCATGGCACGATCCTCAGGAGGCGGATGGGCGCAGCAGCGGGCGCCAGGACTTTTCTTCGCGAAACCAGCGGTCGATGAGCGGATCGAGCACGATCCTGTTCTCAACCTTCTCGCGCATGAAGGTGTCAACAGTCATGAAAAGCGCGACCGAAATGAACGGAACATCGATCTTGTCGACCGCGACCTGGAAGGTCGCTTCGGGATGTTCCCGAAGGCTCATCATCTGACCGATTGCCGGAACCGATGACTTCCAGCGATTCTCCGCGTCAAAGAGGATCACGGGGAGGAAAGCATCCGGGCTCATCAGGACATCGGGTTCCACCGGCTGGCCTCCGATCATGATTGGACAGCCCATGAGAACCGCAAGATTACGGAAAATCGGAACATATCCATCGATATTCACAGGCGTCTGCACGGTCGGTTCTCCTGAAAATGGATATAAGGACATCATAGGAAAAAACCTAATTGCGTGCGTATTGAATTGCACTCCGCTTGACAATCGGCAACACACCGGTATATTGATATCCAAGAACTTGGAGAGAATTGTCATGTCGGATGGATCGACGCCGGAAATCGACAGCTGCTTCACCAACCTCAATCAGATCTTCGAGAAGGTTGCTGCGGGCCCCCAGAAGCCCCGGAAAAGGGCGAGGGCTACCCAGGCAACGCCGTTTGCCCGCCCCGCAGAAATTATGGCCCCGGCCTCCGAACCCAAGTCGGCACAATTCCACGACAAGGCGCCCAATCCACGCCGGTATCTGAATCAGCCCGATGCCTCCACCTGGCCACCGGCCGCTGCCAGGCCGCGCGAATACATCGTTATCCGGCTGCCGAAATTCGATTTGGCGGGCACTTTCAACCGCTGGAGAGGTCAGTTCCTCATTGGCATGGGAGCTGCCACCGGGGTGGTCGTATTCGCCGCAGCGCTCATGGTCGCGAAGGAGCGCTATTCAGGCGCGGACAGCGCGATTGCCGCTACCGTTCAGAAGATCGAAGCCGTCACCACGGCAGCAGACTGAAGAGGAAACCAATGCCGCTTTATCAGGCCCAGCTAATCGATTGTCGGCATCCTGAAATGAGTACCAGGGATCTTGGTTTCGTAACCGGCACGATCCCTGAGGAGGCTGCGGACGAAGCCCTTAGCGCGGCGGGTCCGGATGGCATCGACGGTAACCTGATCGTCCTTCGCGGCGCCCTGGGCGAAAAGGGCTATCTATTCGCCATCGAGCGGAAGAATTCCTGACCTCACTTGTTCTCTTATTGCGTTCGTATTAAATTGTTCTGCGCACGTATGAGGGAACATGCTGGATTTGAGTCAGACGGCAGTTGAGAAGTTCCGGGCAAGCCAAACCAGGGCTGTCCGGCAATACATCGACCTTGCCGCTGAGCTCGAAGAATGGTCGATCCATGAAGACCCCATGGTTCAGGCCATGCTTGTCGAGCTGGCGGACGCCCTACAGATCTTCATCTCCGAAGACCCTCACAACATAGCCCATATCGGCAGGGACGAGATCGCCTGCCGTATCCGTGTCCTGATGGCCTATATCGGCCCGGATCGGAGACTGATGCTCATCCAGTGGGCAACCAACATCGATCAGGAGCTTGGGACATCCCTTGTGCAGGTCCTGCTCGCCATGCCGTCGGCTACACGGTCGGTCATGCCCATTCAGGCCGGCATGACATCCATCGAACCCGAACTCGCCTCCCAGCATAACCGCTCCACCCTGCGTTTCCTGCGGACGATGCAGCTCCTTCCGGAGCTCTTTGCTCCTGACAGGATCGAGCTCGTTCTGAAGGCGATATCCATGAACATGTCCTCCAAGGGCCATTCCGATGCGTAAGCTTGCTGCCACTACCGCGCTCGTTGTCCTGCTATCCTCGAATGGAGCAATGGCCCTGTCCTCAGGCGAGGACCATGTCATCTGCAACCAGCTGGCGGATACCTCGAGGGATGCCTTCGAACATCGGGCCGGCGAATGGTCGGATCCTACGCGCGGCATCTACACCAATCCCAAGCCCCTTTCGGAACGCACCTGCTTTACATCCCTGTTCGGGAAGAGGCTCGATACCCTGATTCCGAGCATGGGCGACCTTTTCTCGTCGATCGCGAACCAGCTCTGCTCCACGGCCCTGAACCTGAGCACTTCGGTCGCATCATCCATGGATTGCGGCATCTACGGCTCAGGTATCGGCTTTGGCAACCTTGGCTTCGGCCTTGGCGGTAAGCTTTGCCAGAACATCAATGTCGGCGGCTTTGGCGGATCGCCCATCGGCGTCGGCATGTCGTCATCCCAGCAGAGCTCGGTCAGCGTGAATGGCCGGAATATCAAGAACACCCGTGACGGCACCTGGAACAACGGTTCCGGGAGCGGCACCTTCGGAGGATTGTTCGGCCAATGAACAAGAAACTCTCGTTCCTGTTCCTTCTGTCCGCTTCCTCGGCAATCGCCATGGTCCAGCCGGCGCTCGCCCATGATTGCGCGAGCTGCGCGAAAACACGCGAGCTGATGGCCACGGAAAGGAAGCTCATGGACGCCATCACGTCCATGAGCGACGCTATCATCACGACGATCACAGCGGGCGTTCAGCAGATCACGAACAACATCAAGGCCGCGGTCGAAGCCAATACCCGCGTGATGGAGGAAATCAACAAGGATCGGGTCGTGCTTGAGCGTCAGCGCGGCATCGGCGAGGCCCGTGGCGAATTCCGCTACAATCAGACCTCCTGTTCGCCGGTCGCCTCAGGCCTGCAATGGGGCAACGCCGCCTGGATTTCCGGCACCGTCGCCTCCCAGTATGTCGCGATGAATAACCGTGTGTTCCAGGCTCAGCCGGGCACCCCTGCCTGGGCCGACCACCTGGATTCGGTCAATGCTTCAGCAACGGCTGGAGCGGCTGAATACTGCGATGAGCGCGCGCGCTCCCTCGGTCTTTGCAAGACTGTAGTGACCGAGAAAATGAAAACGCTGCCTGACGTTTCGTTCGCTGGTGCGCATCTCAACGCCATGACGGTGATGCACCCGAACCTGCTTTCCTACCAGACTGACAAGGACGAAAAAGCGGGACGTGACTTCATCCAGACATACCTGGATCCGCTTACGCCGACGGTGGACAAATCCATCGACAAGCTCGCCGGCAGGGAAAATTACGCACGCCGGAAGGGCAGGGATGCCATGGTCTCGGTGGCCAATTCGGTGACCGCCAAGATCATGAAGCAGTATGTCCGGGTGCTCGAGGTTGACAAGAGCCCCTATACCCAGTTCACCGAGCTGCAGAAGCGCTATCTCCAGAGCATTAACCGGGAAACCACCGGCAAATTCTCGGAAGCGGAACTCCTGGACATGGAGGTCAAGCGCCGGTACGGCAACCTGGATTACGGCAAGGAGCTCCAGAAGCTGAACACGAATGGCCTCCTTCTGGAGGCCAATAACCAGCTTGCCCTGAGCAATGTGCTAACGAAAAAGCTCATTGAGAAGATCGACGACCTGAACATGACGACATCAGGCCTTCTCGCGAAGGCCGCTGACGATCGGATCTGGCAGCGCTAAACTACTGTTCTCCCCGGGTTTGGGAATTACACCCTCCCGGTATAAAGTGAGAATGGGAACATTTCGGAGTCGTCTCATGCCATCGGCAGCCCATCTCGCCGGACCGAAGTCGATTCAGCCCGCCTGCCGCGGGCTGTCTTCGTTTCTGCGTTGGCTCCGAGCCACATCGCCGCCATGGTGGCGCCATGAGTGAGTACCTTTTCGTCATCGAAGCGCCCGGCAAGACCGGCACCCTTGCAAATAGTCTGCGTCGTCTCGGTTTCAACGATTTCCGCATCGAGCCAACGGTCGGCCACCTGTTCGCGATGCCGAAATCCCTGTCACCACTTGGCATAGACCTCAACTTCCAGGAACGTCTCCGGGCATTTCGCAATCTGGAAACCGGCGAACGCGTCACCAGAGCCATCTCTTCCTGCGAGAAACTGTTCATCGCCACTGATCCCGATCATGAAGGTGAAGTCATTGCCAACGACATCAACACCCTGGCGATCCTGACAGGGTTCGATGGTGAAATCTGGCGGATAAGACTTGGCGGACTCGATCCGGCGAACGTCAAGCAGGCGATTCTCGCCAAGGAACCCGTCAATCGGACCATGGCCATACCCGGCCGTAGCCGGGCGATCGTCGACCGCATCATTGGCCACACATTCTCCCACGACGGCATCGCCGCCGGGCGTGTACTGACGCCGACCCTGCAGCTTGCAGCCAGCTCGGATCCCGTGGTCGCGGAAATGGTTCTTCGGTTGCCAGCTGACGAGGGTGAGGATTACGTCGCCACCATCCAGATCCGCCGCAGCCGGCTTGAGGAGGCGGCTGAGCTCGCGCATCGCTTCATGCAGACCCGATTCATGCCGGCCAGGACTGCAGGCCGGGTCCAGACTGTATTCGAAATGCCGGATATGGCCGACATCCTCTTCGAATCATCGCGGAGACTTGGGCTCAAAGTGGTGGAGACGGCCCGCATCATGCAGCAGATGTATATGCGTGGGCGGCTCTCATATCCACGCTCCCTCGGGAAACATATCGGTCCTGTGGGGATCCAGGCAGCGAACCGGCTCGCCAGGCAATCCGGCCTCCGGTTCGATCCGGAAAGGCTCAACAATTCTCAGCCCCAGAAGATGACCCACGAGTCACCTCATGTTCTTGATGCCGAGGTGACGCTTGGCGGCCGGCTGGATGAAATGCTGCCCGAACAGGCGGTGATGTGCATGATCGGAAGAATGACCGTGCGATGCGGACAGGATGTGCAACGGGAATATGCGAGCAAGGCTGATCTGCCGGATTTCCTTGCAGAGAAATTGAAGATGACAGAATTCACCCGCGACACCGGATGGCGCATGCCAGAGGTAGCCGAACAAAGACCTACGGGTCTCTATCTCCTTTCGAAGGATGCCGCCCTGCTGCAGCTGATGAAGGAAAACGGTCTCGGCCGTCCTTCAACCTGGCCCGATCATATCGACCGCATGATCTCGCGGGATCTACTTGGCGATCATCTTTTCCTGTCGCCCAGAGGGCAGGCCTGGCTTGAGAACACCGATCCATGCCTTCGGGACGTCACCATAGCCAAGCGATTGGAGACGATGATCGAGAAACCGGTCATCACCACCACGGATCACGAGCCTTGGTGTCATAACGCCAGGATGGTCTGCGAGGCTCTTGGATCCAGTCCGTTCAAACAGGTCATACAGAACGTCGAAACGGAGCTGGAAAAGTTGCAGGCGGAACCGGTATTTCAGCCAATGGCTGCCTGATCGCCCCTGGGCCGCGCTGCGCGCGTCAGTGCAGCCCGCCGCAATCACCGAGAAAAACCAGTTGCTCCTCGCGATGCACCCCGATGCATGCAGGAGACCACGGGAAGCAGCCGCGCCCGTCTGGCAAGACGATCTGCAGGAGCCGGAATGGTTTGGAAACGCGCTCCGCTGCCAGCAGGGCAATCTCATCACGCCGATGAGGCAGATCGAGCAAGACCACCCTGAGTCCGTTGATGACAGCTTCGCCCTCGCCAATTTCATTGTCGCCGGCGGCGGTGACAGCGCCCTGCAGGAGCCGGCTTGCCGGCAGTGGATCCATGCCGATCACCATGAGCTCGCAGCCGGGGCCCTTGTCCGCGAGTCCGACCGTATAGCAGTAGCCCGGTCGCCCTGGTTCGGGCGGAATGGAGATTGAAGCAAATCCGTATTTCTCTATCAGTGCCGGGATCCGCTCTCTGCCAGTACGGATCATTTCTTCCGCGTGAGTAGGACGCCGGGATGCATCAGCATCCCGGCGCTGCCCGCGCGGCTGGGAGGGTTTTGGGGACTTAAACCGCACCGGCAATCCGCTTTTCGTCGCCCAGCTTCAGCATGCCGGCGACGATTCTGTAGATGAACCATATCCAGGCGACGAACGCGCCGGCGAAGGCGGGATCTCCTTTGAAGATGAGAAGGCCGCCCACGCCGATCGCGAGCGCCATGTAGAGATTGGCGAGCATTTTGCTGGCATGCGCTGCATGCTGCGGCATGCCACGCGCCTTCACATGTGCGGCAAGGACCATTCCAGGAAGAAGGAACGGGGGCAGGATTGATCCTGCCAGCATGCACAGGTAGGCGACGGCAGTCAGATTCCGGCTGCTGATGGGAATCGAAAGGCGCATCGATCACGCCTCTGTCAGGGTGTGAACGGGAAGAACTTCGCCGGATGCAGGATCGACGAATATGTCATCACAATCGTTGCCACGCATCCGGTTGCGAAGAACGGCCCCATTCTGACCGCCAGGAGAGCAGGTGAAACCTTCATGGTCCGCGCGGCCGCCTGCCCATAGATGAAGGCGAGTCCGTAGGCGATGAAGATTGCGATGATCGCGGAATAGAGCCCCATCCAGACGCCAATCATGCCGGCAATCTTGATATCGCCGTGAAAGATGCATTCATGTCCGAACCAGACGTGGCAAAGCTTGGCCATCACCCAGAAAGCGGCCAGCGCGACAAGACCTCCGAGCATCGCTTCAGACGGACCGGAGGGGAAATCAAGGAGGCTGGTGAGAAGCCCGGCGCCGGCGCTGATGGCGAGCAGTGTATCGGGAAAGAAGCCATCCTCAGCATCGGTAATGGCAAGAATGATGATGATGCAGACGAAGACGATCACCACGGTAGTCCCCAGCACATGCATGCCGGTCAGCCAGAAGATCAGTGGGGTCAGCACGAACATCACCAGCTCGACAATCGGATGACGGATGCTGAGAGGCGTCCCGCAGGCCTGACAGCGGCCCCGGTTCATGAACCAGGAGATGACCGGAATGCAGTCCCTGGGCTGGAATCGACTTCCGCAGGCCTCACAATGTTGCGGAGGCCAGAAGATCGCGCGCCACCATTTGCTGTCATCGAGCTCGCAGAAGCGCGTCGCGACGACATTGATCATCGAACCGAGATATCCCCCGATCACAGCCGTTAGAAGCAACTCGAGGTAATGAACGGGGAGCAGATCGGTCATGGTCTCTCACGGCACTGTGCATGAAACGAATACTTCTACCTGACCGAACGCGGGATTCGGCGTCGTCCAGCCGGAAGCAGTACGGACACGAAGATTGATGCGCCAGGACGATCCGAGGTCGTCAGACCAGGACTGGGTGGCCGACATCACGTTGCCCGTGGCGTTATCGGAGAAGATGGCGGGAGCATATTGGATCTTCGGAGCCTGGCCGGTAGGACAGGCCGGTTTTGTGATGATGCTGCCTGCGGAATAGAGCTGCCCGTTCTGGCTGCTTGTCGACAGCCGGAAGTTATTCACGCTCGATACCACGTCCTGCGTGGTGACCAGTCGGGCATTGGCGATATTGTTGCCGCCCATCAGGATGTCAGCCTGCATGGTGCGGTCGAGCGGATCTCCCGTGTCGATCCGGGAGAGCCAGTTAGAGACCACAGAGGTTCCTGCGAATGCGGTGTAGAGCACGATATGACCGGGAGTCGGGGCCAGGCCGGTCGCCGCGTAGGTTGCAACCGGCGTGGACCAGCCACCATTCACGCCCTGGATCGTCGCGGGGGTGATCGTATCGACGAAACCACCGGCTGCACCGATCTTGCGGGCGATGCGGCCAAGCCGGCCGTTGGGTATCGCCTCACCGCCGGTCGTTGTCAGATGCCCTTCGAGACGGTTTGGCGCGGGCTGGTAGACCAGCAGATTGTAGGTCTGGTTGTACCCGTTCACATTCTGCAGACCGGGCAGGATGAAGTTGCCGGCCTGCAGATCCGCAAACGGGATTGCGACCGGGCCGCCGGCCGTCGCGGTGAGGAGCGCCGCCTTGTTGGCGTTGATGTATTCCACGGCGCCGGCAAGAACACGCAGCGCATGTTCGCCCGCCATCTCATCCTTGCTGGTTTCCATGCTCCGCATTGTCATGGTCGCCAGCATCGAAAGAAGCAGCCCGGTGATGACGATTGTCGCGATTGCTCCAACCATTGAGGCGCCGATCGAGCGGCCTTTGCCGGCTTTTAGCCTTTCCCCGGGGGCTATGACCTGGATGAAGGGAAGCATGTCAGCTCACCGTCGAGTAATAGGCCGGGCTGCCGTTTCGGCATGTGGCCGGTGCGGGGGCGACAAGGCCGGACCGGTTCGAGGAAACGAACTCCCCGTTCCGGATCATGCCGGCGCCGGGATCCTGATGGGACAGCCGGCTCAGATTGGCCGCCACCATGCCATCGCTGTTGGCTATGCTGGTGGCCGTGCAGGTAATGATCCGGCCTGCCTCACTGGTGGAAATCCAGTTCAGTGACGGCTGGAAGGATGCCGGAGTGCCGGTGAGCACGTTCGCCTGGTCGACAACCCCAACGAATCCAGCGCCGCCATTGTTGATGACCCAGCGCACAGCGCCCTGGTGATAAACCATCAGGTTCATGGCATTCGCCCAGGCGCGCTCCTGAAAGGCCTGATCGACATCGTCGGCCAGCTTGCTCGCTTCCCGGGCCACGAGCAGTGAGAAAAGGAGAAAAAAGAAGAGTGGCATCAGCCACCTATACGGGCCGCCGGCGCCGCCATGGAGGCCATGGCGGCCTGACGCGGCTGCATATGCTGGACCGGCTGTGTCTTCTGCAGGCTTTGACGCTGAACCTTGGCCATCTCGTCCAGCTGCTGGTAGTTACCCTTTTCGAGGGCAACACGAACCTGGGCGCGGTTCTCATCCGTGACATAGAGCGCCCGTATCTCCGGAACCTTGATGGCAACACCCGATTTCGGGTCGACCCGATCGACCAGCCGGATGTGGATGAAGGCCGAGATGCAGTTTGCGATGTTTTTGGCCACCTCTTCCTGCTGGTCCCGATTGGCGAACCGGACAAGCGAGGTCACGCCCTGGCTGATGTCGCCGCCATGAAGGGTGGCGACGCAATTCAGGTTGGAATTGGCCGCGCTGATCAGCTGGTTTGCGCTCTCCGCCTTGCGGATTTCTCCAAGGAACATGTAATTCGGCGCCCACCGCTTCTGATCTTCGATCGCTCTGCCCACCTCATCCTCTGGAACTTCGATCTGAAGGCACAAGGCATCGCCGTGCGTGCCCGCGAGAGGGAATTCCACGGGAGATTCAAGGGCGACGCCTACGCCGCCATTCTCGATCATCCATTCCTTGAACATGGTTGCGGCGGTAGTCGATTTGCCTTCGCCGTAGCCGCCGATGACGAGACTGAGGCCGCCGTTATGCGATTTGCCGAGGTCCTTCATCTTCGCGATGTTGATGGGATCGATGTTAAGAGACTGCAGGCTCTTCGGCTCGATCTGCGCCCGGCGGTAATGGAACAGAACACCGCCGACGGACGGGATCTTCGCGACGCGGTACATGAGACCGTCATGCGAAACGCTGAACTCGGGACGCTTCTTCTCCTGTTCGAGCGAGATGGTTGTCGACAGGAGGACGGTGCAGTCCTCGTGATATTCTTCCGGCACCGGCCGGACGCCACGACCCACGCCATTTCCCTTCATGAGGCGCGTGTGCATATCCATTCCGAGGTAAAGATCGGTGAATGGAATATCCTTGATCGTGGAGTACATGAGCCAGGCTCCCTTCAGTCAGCCGGTCAGCTGTAGATCCACTCGACCGTATTGGTCGCCGCGGCGCAGTTCGCGGCTGCGTCGGCCGGATCAACGCCCGAGGCATTCAGGGTGAGCGCAGTGCCATTGACTTTGATGGCCGTCGCGCCACCGCCGCCTGCCTTCGCCATGGAAATGCAGCTCTCGGCGGGAAGATTGGTGGCCGTGATACTGAAGGTCGCCGTATTCCCTACCACGGTCCAGGTTCCGCCGAAGGGATTGACGAGGGAGGTGCCGGCAACCGCATCGACCGGCGCGCGGTTCGATGAAATCAGAAGGGCGTTCATGTTGGCCGTGCCGTAACCAGCGCGGCCGGAATAGAGATCGCGGACACTGACCACAATGGTCTGCATCTGCGTGGTCATCTTCTGGGTGTTGTAATGCCTCATCGCAAGGTTGTAGCCCTGCAGCGACGCGACGGCGATCAGACCACCGATGACAAGAACGGCGATTGCGGCAACGATCGAAGCCTGCCCGGCCTGTTTCCGCCGCTCCTCGTGAAAACCTTCGCCGCAGCGAACCGCAAAAGCGGTGACTGCCCGGCTCAGGAGGCGACCCGAGTTAACGTCCAGTGCGGACCGGATATTTACTCCACACATCTTTATCATGACTCTACCCTCGGTTCTGTTTTGCTCGCGGTTCAGAAACCGCTGATACCCGTTGCCATCTGGTCCTGGATGCTCTGGAGGCCGAACAGCATCCAGACCGCCATCGCGGCATTTAATATGGTGACAAGGTCTTCCAAAAAACCACTCAACCGCTTCATTTTTTTTATCTGCCGGTTCACCCAGTCACGGGTCAGGCGGTCCAGGGATTCGTTCAGGGCGGAATTTGCCTTGGCGTAACCCCGGAGCTTCTGGATGACGACGTTGTCCGGAAATTCGTAGCCAGCCTGATGCATGGCTTCGCCGATATTCGGCACGCCCTGGGCCATCAGGATCCGGATCGCGGATATCCTCTCCCGCAACCATCCTGCGCTGGCTTCCTCAAGCCGGGAAAGGGATTCGCTATCGCTCATCCCCGAAGACATCATCGCGCTCAGGGCCGAGAGGAACTGGGCTCCGGCCGTGATCTTGTACATCGACCAGGGCGGGACGTTGTTGTCGAGGAAGTTCCGGACCGGTCCCGTCCAGGTCGGAAGTGTTTTCCAGATCACGAACCAGGCAATGGCGAGGAGTATGAAGGTCGGAATCAGGCCGTATTTGATGTAGTTGATCATCCAGACCATGGATGCCCCCATGCCTTGCCACTTGGCCATGGGATAGACTTTGTCGAATTCCGGCAGAACCCAGAATGCGTTGATGAGCATCGCCGTCACAAACATCAGGAAGGCGAACAGGCACCGGCGGATCACCAGCCTTGTCTCATGGCTGATTTCCAGGTCCGCTCTGGCAATGAATGAAATATTCGTCAGAGCGGACTCGATTTTGCCGGCCTGTTCGCCGCCAGTCAGAAGAATCGCCTCATTCCCCGGGATGTAAGGCGCAAGCGCAGTGGCAAACGGCGCCGTTTCCGAGCTGCCGTCATTCAGGCTCAGGTTGACGTTATTGTAGATCCTTGCGGCGATGCTGTTGGGGTTGCGGTCGTTGTCCCGCTCGATTGACGCCATCGTCTCCAGCGAGGCGGACGGAGACACATGGGAGGTGAAAAAGGCCTGCAGCTGTTCGTAGAAATCGAGGCGACGCTCCGGCCCAAACGCCATGCGGTAGATACTCCGGCCGAGCCACGACGGACCGTGCTCGATCAGGAAAGAGCCGAGATTGTTAAATGTCGTTGCAAGGATCCCCATGTCAGGCCGCCTGCTTCAAGCTTGATTTGGCTGGCATGAACCGGTCGAACTTGTAATCGATGTCCGGGTCAATGGTGCCGAGAAACTGTTCGATGTCGTCGAGATCGGCCTCACCCCTCAGAGCCCAGTGAAATGCGTGCTCGACCATCAGAATGCCGCCAAGGCTTTCGCGCCAGTATTTGATGGCATCGCCTGGACGGTAATCGCGAACATGCTTCATGAATTCGTCGTCGGTCGAAATGCATTCGGCTACCGCCAGACGACCCTTGAATCCACGCTGGCTGCACTTGTCGCAACCATTCGGATTTGACGTGAAGAATGTGTTCAGGGCGATCCCCTGCCTGCCAAAAATCGTGCGGCAGCGGTCAATGAATTCCGGATCGAGCCGTTCCTGGGCCTCCGCTCCAAACGGGATCTTGCAATGCGGGCAGAGTTTCCGGATGAGGTTCTGGGTCATCAACGTCTTCATGAATGTCGGACGCGTAACCTTGTATTCCTCGACATTCCATGCGCGAAACCGGTCGATGATTCCAATCGGGCTGTCGGCATGTGTCGTCGCCCGGCAACGATGGCCCGTGTTGACGATCTCGAGAAATGCCTCTGCGGCTTCGGCATCGCGGATCTCACCCACGACCAGTTCATCGATGTCGGCGCGCATGAAGCCCATGATTGCGGCACCGAAGGTGAGAGAAGGCGGTTTAGGCGTCTGTTTGGCGCCCTCAATGATCACTTCGACAGGTTCCTCGATTGTCGTGACGTTGATCTGGCCGCGGTTGATCCGGATCCCCTCAGCAACGATTATGGCCTGGCTAACTGTCTTGCCCGATCCAGTGATACCGGCAATCAGATGGCCACCTTTCGGGTCCCGCTGAGAACGCCGGATGATCTGGACGACGGGCGGTAGGTATCCGATTGCTTCGACACCCTTGTTCTTATCCAGGCCGGCGGAAGAGACCTCCGCCGCAAGGATACGCATCACCATGTAGGTGCCGTCATTGATCAGGGGCGAAAAGAGCACGCGGACAGCCTGGACGCCAAAGGACAGCAGTTCAGGACGCTTGGCCGCGGAAATCCTTCCCGTGATGACTTCACCGGTACTGAAATTCGTCGCCGATGAGGATCCGGCGTCCAGCATCGCGAAAACCGAGTGAACAAACTTCCGCCCGTATTCGAGTTTTGCCCGCGGGAATTCCTCGAGGAGTCCGTCAATGCGGAACTCCGTTTTTGTGTAGAACTGGCCGTCGGCGTCCCTGACGCCGCCGACCGTCATATGGATATCGGAACTGTTGAGATCCTGGTGCGCCATCTTGATGAGCGCAATGATATTCTCCTGCATCTTGGTGGTTACCAGGCCGGCATCACCAGGCTGGTCACTCCCGTCTTCTGCATCGGCATAAATCTGCTCGATGATCTGCGGCGGGACAGCCACATACTGCTGCAATCTGACCGCGTTCATGCGGGTCATGGCCTGCAGGATTTGCGAAACTCGCTGATCCTTCAGCGAGTCCTGAATGAACAGCACGGTGCCGTCGGAATAGACCGCGGCAAAGTTGCGGAACTCTCCGTTCTTCTGATCGATGAGCTGGGCCGCCGGACCGCGTTTGCCAGTCAGAAGTTCGCCATAGGCCTTCTTGCGGATGGCATCGAGTATGCGATGCGCATCTGCAGCGGAGCCGGCGGGTATACCCTTCTTGTCCTCGCTCATGTCAACGCTTGATGGGCAGAGGCATTCCCTGAGGCAGGGACGGCACTGGAGGGAAACCGCTGGCATCCAGATCCAGGCTACCCGCGGAGGACGACGGGTACAAGCTGATGGATTTGCCGCCCTGGTTGATGACCACCTTCTCGCTCGTGATGGCAGATACCTTGTCCTGCCCGATGAGACTGGACCCGGCCCGGACAACCCGGGTCGATCCGCCGGGCAGCACCATATGAGCCGTCATGTCATCCATGACGCCTACGATCATTTTGACTGTATAGGACGGCGGAGGCGGAGGAGGCGGCGGGGAAGGCGCGGCAGCAACCTTCGGAATGACCGGAGTGGTCGACGGCTTCTCGACGTCGGTGTCTGTGATCACCACAGGGCCGGCGTCGGCCGGAGCGAGCTTGTCCTGCTTCTGCTTCTGCTCCAGGTAGTCAACCCTATGCTTCATCAGCAGGGTGGCCGCCTTATAGCGGCGCACCTGGTCGAACACTTGACGCTCATAATCGGTATTGTTGAACTGAAATGACCGATCAGGCTCTGTGAGAGCCGGCGCAGGCGCCCGCTCGGCCTGGATCACACCAGGAGTCTTCGGCCCCAGTTCGGGATTGATGACGGCGGGTGTGGGCTGGGCCATGACAGGAAAGCCGGCCAGAATGATACCGACAGCAAAAAGGCGGCTGTTACGGGCGATCATAGATTTTTGCCTCCACTGCCCAGGTCATCGACAGGAAATTCAACTTCAGCTTCTCGATCGTCATCCCCGGGATCGTCAGGAAATCGTCCAGAGCCGAAATCCCGAGCGGTGACTCGAAGCTGACGCTGCGACCTTTGATCTGCCGGGGATTCCCATTCGCATCCGGCGGCAGAGAAAAGGACACAGCTGTTGTATTTACGGTCACGCCAAGCCCGTTCAACGCGACCCAGAGGGCATTTACCTGTTCAGCTGACATGGAGACGGGCGGTTTAGCCAAACCGTCGATCTTCGGCAGGCTGAAACTCCAGGAGGCGATGCGGCCGGATGCGTCCAGCAACGCCGGGATCTTCCGCTGGGCCGCGGTGATCACCATGGTTCCAGGAAGACCATCCCGGGACAGCGAATACGTCACGGCAAGTCGATTGTTCTGACACTCGAAGCCGTTGGCCTCCCATCCATCGATGATCACGAAAGCACGTGCGATCGCTTCTTCGCAGGCGTGAACGAAGGCGGCCGGATCCGGCGACGTGCGCCAGGGGTAGCGACGTTCGGCTTCCTTGGCGGCCTCATCCTGCTTCCGCTTCGCTTCAGCGGCCTGGGCTGCTTCGCGCCGCTGTCTGATCTGCTCAAGGCGCACCTGCTCGGCGTAATGATCGTAGACCTTCCAGCCAACGAATCCTGCCAGCAGGACTGCCGCAGTGATCACAAGCGCGGCGTCTCGTTTCTTCTCCGATATCGGCCGGAGCGGCCCGGCTCCGGTGCGCAGCAGGTCGGTGATCTGCAGACTGCCGTTTCCTATGACCAGCTGAGCCAGGGAAGCTGGAACGAAGATCGCTTCCCACTGCTCATCCTGGGCAATCGTGAATACCGATAGATGAGCTTCCAGCGCGGAAATTTCCGTGAAGAATGCGTCGCCCTGGTTGCCGCCGATGGTCACGACCTTCCCGTTCGACATGGCGCAAAACCAGTATCCGCCCGGGATCTCGATGATCGCGATGAAGCTTTTTTCCTTTCTGTTTGCCAGCATCGGCGCCGCAGCGAACATCTTCTTCGAGTGGCCGCTATTCGTGCTGCTGACAGCGATCTGCCCGGATTTTTCCGCTATCGAATACAGGTTCTCGCCCATGGACTCGGCTTGCCTGATGGCTTCCGAGCGCCGTGCGCGCCCTTTCTTGTCGCTGTCGAACCATACGAGCCCGATCGCATAGGTCTTTCCGTCCAGCAGGAAGCTGCCGGCAAGCGGATTGGCCGTCGCCTGCGCGACCGCGGACTTCTTGCGGCGAAAAGCCTTCATCAATCAGACCTTGCTACCGATATATTCACCAGTTTCCTCAACCGCCGGCGCTTTGAGGACAACAGGCGTCACCAGGATGATGATGTACTGCCGTTCCTGACGGTTGACGGTTCCGCCGCCAAGGAGCCAGTTGAACGGCGAACCGACACCAACATCGGACATCGTTGCACTATCCCGTCCATAGGAGGCCAGGACCATCGTCTGGTTATTGGCGAATTCCACAGTGCGGCTGAAGGCGCGCGAATCCACGTTCGGGGTCTTGATCGACTGGCCGCCAGAGGTTTCGGTCCGGAGCTCACCACGCTGGGCCGAGATCGAGATGTCGAGTTTCATGACCACACGACCGGCAGAGAGGATCCGGGGATAGACCTGGAGATTGTAGCCGGTCGTGATCGAGTCAGGCGTGAGCGAGACCTGGGAGCCTGAGTTCGAGACGTTGGTCTGCGACACCTTGGCCAGATAGAACAGCGTATTCACCGACTGGTCGGCATTTACGGTGTTGTTCCGCGCCACCATCCGGGTGCCGTCCTTTACCGCAACGGTGCCGATCGACTCCAGGGCCCGGATGACCGCCTGGGTGCCGGCAAATCTGGATGTCGTCCCTCCGCTGGTCGAATTGATCACGCTCGCCGCAAAGGATGTCGCGTTCGAAGCGAAAGTCTGGACGACACCGCCACCCTCCATCGCGATGCCGCCGCCTACCTTGGCGATAACGGCATCGATATCCAGGCCGTATTCGCTGTTTGCCGTCGTAGTCAGGGTCAATACCCGGACATCGATTTCAACCTGTCGCTGGTAGCGGTCGTTGTACTCATGGATGAGGCGGCTGACCTGATCCATGATCGCAGGCGTTGCGACGACAACGATTGCGCCGGTCGCCTTGTCCATGGTGAAGGTGCAATCATCTGGGATGAAATCACTGAGCGCCTTTTCCAAACCGTCAACAAGGGTCTGCTTCTTGATCTCGGTATTGATCGACTGATCCGAAGTCGATGATGCGCCACCGCCGCCTTCACCACCGCCGCTGCTGCCGTTTCCGCCGCCGCGGGCCTGGTTGCTGATCCCTGTCTTCATCTCCATTTCGTTCGGCAGGGCAGAGATCACGAAAGTCCGCTGCTCATAGCGGTAGAACGACACCATTCCGCCGCGATAAGTCCAGTGGACGCCGAATTTGATCGCAAGCTCGTCGAACAGCCCCGAGATTGGGCCGGAGTAGGAAACCGCATGCCGCTCTTCCGCCTGACGGCTGGTATCAGCCTTGCGGGCGCCGGTCATGTTGCCGATGCGGATCGGCAGATGCGTTCTGGCCGAGATCTGGTCGAGGATCTGACGGAGGGTTGAGGGATCCGGAATGGAGATGGTCACGCCATTGATGCTGTTCAAAAGCGGCGGCAGATCCTCGCCCCGCGTATTCCGGATGGCGGTCGTGGTGAGGTAAGGCGTATTCATATAGAAATACGGCTTCCCGGCATAGGCGCTCGGTTCTGCGCGCTGATTGTTGCCGGCCATCTGCTCGGTCTTGATCGCGTCGACTGTTGCCTGGGTGATCTTCTGCCCCTGGCAGCCGGCCAGGATGAGGGCGATGCCGGTGACGGCAATGCTGGATACCAGTTTCATGACATGTCCTCAGTTGGATTCGCCGGCTTCCGAAACGATGACCAGGGTCCGGTTGTCCGGCGCGAAACCGGCGCGAGGAGCGGGTTTCGCCATCTGCATGGCCTGCATCAGCTTCTTGACAGCCTCTTCGAAATCCCCGACGAAAACCGCCGAGGATTCGATCGGGTAATCCATCGTCATCTTGTAGATGACCCGCCACTGTGCGCGCTCAGCCCACAGATTCAGCTCTTCCCGCAGGGTCTTCCCGGTACGGACTTCCCACACTTCCATGGAGCCTTTGCTCACAATGGGAGCTCCGACGGTAATCTGTGAGGGATTGACCAGCGGCGCCGGCGCGGCCACTGGCGTAACCGCCACGGCGCCGGCCTGGGATGATGCAGCTCCAGGCAGTATCGACATCGGCGATCCCGCAGATGCATGCTGCACGGCGGCCCGCCGGATCGTTACCGTGCTGTCATCAATATTGGCAACGAGGTTCACCGAACGCGCCATCTCGGAGACCACATCCTTCCATTGACGGCCGCCACGCCAGGACACCATGGTGTCGGCGACGGTCGGGTCGATGTCCATGTGGACATGAACCGGAACAATCTGCTGGAGGGCGATGGCCAGCGGCAGGTTGTCCCCGAATCCCTGAACGACAACCTGAGCCGGAGACTGTGCCGGCTTCCATACGAAGCCGTCCTGGGCTGAAGCATGGCCGCTCACGAGGGCGATCAGGCAAATTCCGGTGCAGAGTGTTACGTTGCGGTAATTCATCAGGCTTCTCCAAGCAGCGAGGACACTGCAGCAATCCCATCAATGTTCACGTCGGCCGCCGCGGCCCCGTCGGCTCCGGACGGGCTGATATCCGTCCCGGAACCGCTGTTATGCGTATTATGTGGTTGCTCCGCACGCGGAACCCCAGCAGGAGGCGGAAGATTTATGGCCTCGAAGGCCGAAAAATCCTGCTTGTTGTCCCCTTGGACCATGGCGATGACCCGCTGGCCGGCAGGCGTACCCACGGCGACTCCGAGCAGAAGCTTGATCGCAAGGCTGCGAACGGCGGGATCGAGCGGCGCAAGCGAACCGGCAAGGCCTTCTATGCCACGGCTGCCAGGTGTCAGGGTCAGTCTGACCCTGACAACGGGTTTGGTATGAGTCGCCATCACGCTGCCCGCTGCCCATCCTTGATCAGGGCGCCGACACCCAGGCGGTACATCCCTCGGGAATTGGCGAATTCCGGGTCCGGCACAATCACGGCATTGGAGGGATAGACCTTTGCAAGATTTGGCATTGCTGCGATGCCGCCGCCGACCAGGAGGACAGAATGCAGGGCAACGCCTGAGCCCAGCATCTGCCTCACAGTCCGCGCGATCCTGGCCTCGACCTCGGACACAGCCTGCTGTACGACATCCGCGACATCCTTCTCGCGGCCGAAAAGGCGGGCCTTCCCCGTCCGGAGTGCATCCTGCAGGACCTTGATCGGAAGGCGCTCGTCACTGAGATCGAATTTGGACCGAAGACCATTGTTGATCTCGGTCAGAACATCGAGCATGCCGATATTCTCGGTTCCGGACCGCGCGTGATCGACACCGGTTCCGGCGCGAACGATCACCGCGATGTCTGTTGTGCGGCCGCCGACATCCACGACTGCAACCTCGGCCTGGCGAAGGTCAGGATCCCTGAGGCTGAACCTCTCATCCATCGCCCAGTCGGCGAAAACCGAAACCGCCTGCGGAGCGATGATGACGCCGGTGATCTCAATGCTGTTTCCATCGGCATGAGTAACCGGCTGCTTCAGGCTTTCGATCTTCCGGTTGATGAAATCCGTGTTCCGGACGCCATTCTTGAAGTATTCGCGCACCGGCAAGCCTGCCACCACATGCAACCTTGCGTCCCGGAACCCGGCCTGCGCCAGGCCGTGGTGGACCGAGACGCGATTCATGGTCGAAACATGGTAGCCGTCCCAGCGGGTTTCTTCCGATACGCCGATTTCAGCGACAAAGGTTTCATTCCCTGTCGTGTAGGAGCTGCCCAGCGCGCGGCCATCAAGTCCGGTGATCGCCCCGCGGCCGGAACGAAGCGCTGTCGGCACCAGGGCTCGGATGGCAGGCTTGTCGCCGTCAGCCGGCTTCCAGACCTTTACCTGGGCATAGCCGTCGTCGACGGCGACGAGGTTTTTCGGGATCATGGGACCTCACATCAAACGGCGTCTTGAATGACGGGGAATGGCGTACCGGACACGCCGCAAAAGCCAGCTTCGAACGAAGCGGAGGCCAGCTGACATCGACATCTTGTAATATGCGAGCAGGCCGCCAAGCACGGTGAGCACGACGGCGACAGCGATTTTCCAGAGAGAAATCGGCAGCAGAGCCGCCAGCCAGATGACGGCAAACCAGGCATCGAGCGCGAAGAATTTGGGCTGCCGGCCGGCGTCACGCCACATCACGCAACTCCAGGGTCTCATAGCGAGCGAGAACGTCGTCTTCTATCCTGCCCAGACGATGAGCCTCGCGGGCGGAATCGACCATGCTTCGGCCGCGGGTCTTCATGAACTCGTCGGTGAGTTCGGCCCATTCCTCCGGCCGGACCTTCAGGTATTCGCGGCGGATCTCCTCGTTGAAAACCAGGAACTCACGCAGCGCGACCCGGCCACCCTTTGTTGCCGGCACAAGCGTCTGGTTGATGATCATGTGCATGTTTTCGATCAGGTTTATCGTGGCGGAGGCTCTTTCTTCGGCGGGGTAGGTCATCACGAGCCTGCGGACGGTATTCGAGACACTGCTGGTATGAGCGGTGGTAAATACCGGATGTCCGGTCGAGGCCAGCTCGCAGCCGCCCGAGATCGTCTCATTGTCACGGGACTCACCTACAATGGTCAGCGACGGATGCCGACGCAGGGAGTTGCGGACGCCGGCCGCGAAATTCGGCAGCTGCTTTGGGATTTCGGTCTGGGCAATGCAGGAATTGACCCAGACGACACCGTCGTAAACGAATTCGATCGGCGCCGAATATTCGAGCGCCTTGCCAGTTTTCCGCGGATCCTCGAGCCATTTCCGGATGAGGGATGCGAGAAGGGTGGATTTACCCGAACCGGTGACCCCGGTGACATAGATGACCCCTTTGTGCGGAAACGCGTTGTCCTGGATTTCTGGCTCAACCGCGATCTGCTCGACGGTCGGCGGCACTTCAGGCAGCACGCGGATCGTGATCTGGATACCGTCGGTGCCGCCGGACATGATGCTGGTGGCATTGACGCGGAACCGCTTCATGTTCGAGCGGTCCACTTTGATCGTGTACGAGACGTCGAAATCGCCGCCGGATTTCAGCTTGGCGACACCGTTCTCGCCATAGATCTGCTGGGTGATCGACTGAACCTCATGATGACCGATATCCCGGATCGTGGAGGCGTAAAGGACGCCATGCCGCTCGAGATAAAGCGGACGGTCAGTCTGAAAGGTGATGTCCGAGACATCCTGCTCACAGCACCAGAGCAAGAGTCGGTCCAATTCCTCCCGGTCAAACCGGATCGGCTTGTTGGGATAGATGAATGTCGGCGTGCCCTGGTTGCCCGCCGGATGCTGGATCGGGGCTGAGGCGTTCATGGCTGCACCCGAAGGGCCGGCTTCCAGTTCTCTGATTTGCTGTTGAACCGGCCATGCTGGGTGATCCGAACGACGCGATCACCGATCTTGAGGACATTGTCGCTTCCGGTCACCCCGCGATCCGCCTGCGCGACGACCGGCGGCTCTATGGCCCCCTGGATAACCAGAGCCGTATAACGAGACATGCCGATGAAATCCCGCTGCAGTCGGGCGAGGTCGTCCAGGAAGATGGCCTCTGCCTGACTGAGGCCGATTTCCCAGCCTTCAGCCACCCACTTTTTCCAGGCCTCTTTTTCCTCTGAAGTCGCTGGCAGGAGAAGATCGGGAGGCAATTCTGGTTTGCCCCAGCCGCGCAGGAGATATTCCCGCCAGTTCGGCGGAGCAGAAACCAGGCGCTCACGCTGCTGGATCCGCAAAACGACATCGGCGGTGCCGACATTGTTGCCATCAGGGGAAACGATCCAGGCCTCTTCGGCCTCGGTTACGACCGGAGGCTTCACCATGGTCCCGCCGGCGGCATGGATCATGATTTGCCTGAAATTGAAAATGGCATCGAGTTTGGGCGCCATCCGCCTCAGCAGCTCATTAACCTTTTCAGTCTGAAACGCGAGCGCACCACGGGCGCCAAGGGAGCGGGCCGCCTCCTTCATGGCAGCATTCCGAAGCTCAGGCGGCTTCTCGTCGGATTTCCGTTTGGCGACCAAGCCCTGCAAATCCGTCAGGGTAGGAGGCGCCTCATCCGCGAGAGCGACGACGGGCACAAAGAGGATTGACGTGACCAGGAGAAGCGCCGCGGCTTTCATGTCAGCGTCCCTGGTAACGGAATTCGACGACGCTTGCCGCGCCATCCAGAACGAGGACGGCGCCACTGCCAGTAATCTGCAGGCCGATATCCCGGAGGACATCGACGGCATAAGCCTCCTTCGAGTCGATCGTCACGACGATGGGGGTGGGACCCCGATTGCCGAACACCCGGAACTGCCAGCCTATCTGCCTGGTCACGATCTCGGCGACCTGCTCGGCCGGACCAACCCAGGTCAGCGTGATCGGCGTCTGCATCTCCGGCGGCATATCCGGCGTGTAGGCGGAGCCGTTCGGCTTAACCGGCGTGCGCTTCTGCTCGATCATAGCCAGCCGGTTCAGGGATTCGGCGACCGCTGCCGCTGACTTGGACAGCGCCTGCTCGATGACAGGCATGTTCGGCTCAGTGGAGCTTGATCCATCCGGCCCTGAACCGGAGCTCAATGTCTTGCATCCGGAGAGAGCCAGAAGAAGGGAGAGGGTGGCCAGGGTTCTGCGCATCATGGCTACTGACATACGGTCATGAGAGCCGAACACCAGTGTTAACTCCAAAAAAAGCCCAAAGTGACCAGTCGGGCACATTGGGTATTCTGGGCGTTGTGGGCCAAGTGGCCAATTTTTGGTGTTAATACCAGTGTATCCATGACGCGACATCCTCATCACCAATCGAACGGCTGCATCGATATGGCGGTACTTCGAACGAGACACGAATCCAGGGTGAGGATTTTTTTGAACTGCGCGTGTGTATTGGTTAACTGATACGCATTGTTTTAATCACCCATCTGCATTAACTCCTACTCTGTGTGAAGAGTTAATACGCAGGGTCATTCAGTCCGTGCAAAGCCAACAGTCCGAGCGCACCCTTCAGCATTATGACCGGGTCTTCCGGTCCTTGTGCCGTCAAGCCGGCCAGGAAGCCGATCAGAACGGGGAGGTCCCCGATCCATTCGGCCTCGTCACCTACCTGGAGGACCGGTGGGGCGATTGGGCTTTTGGCACCCAGACCGCCTACAAGGCCGCCACGCTGTACTTCTTCGAGAAATCCTCGAACGTGCCGGCAGGCATCGTGCAGCGGGTCAGGGGTTTCGCGATAGCGCGGGAAAGGGGCTCCACTGCGAAAGCGCGTAGGGATGGATTCCAGCCAGAGCCCCGGCAGCTGCTCATCGACCGGATCCTGAACGGACGGTCACCGATCAATGGACTTGCCGCCGAATGGATCAAGGCGGGCATCCTTACAGGTCTGCGTCCATCGGAATGGGCTGACGCCGAATTTCTTGAGAGCTACGATAATCCGGGCGGGATTCCCATGTGCCCGGCGCTGAAGGTCAACACCATCAAAAGACAGGGTGGCGATGACCGGCTGCCGGTTCGTTATCTCGGCCTCAACAACCTGACCGACGGCGACATCGGCTCGATCTCAGGTCTCGTCACTTTTCTCCGCGTCCATTTCAGCGGCGCGGATATCGGGAAGCTGGTCAAGCAGGTCTCTCAGCTGATCGCTCGTCAGGTCGCCCATATTCCGGAATTGGCCGGGGCCACCCTCTACAACACCAGGCACCAGTTCGCCGCCAATGCCAAATCGGTCTATTCCATTCCGGCGGTCGGTGCGCTTATGGGACACGTCTCCATGGTGACGTCGCCCAGCCGGTATGCGTCTGCAGCCATCAGCGAAATGCTCGATACCGGCCGCTCTCGTGATGACGGGGTGTGGCGGGTATCGGCCGTGCCATTCGCCGATGCCGTATCGCTTCAGTTCATGGACGCCATCCACGAAGAAGTATCCACCAAGCTCCAGGCTCGCATTATCGCCCGGCAACAGGAGACCGCCACGCTATGATCAGCGAACCAGTCATGACCCTGGCGTTTGCCTCTCAGGAAGGCAAAGCCACCATCGATGCCGAGGCCTACCGCTTCGCTCTGCAGAACCCGGAATACATGCTCTGGATCGCTGAAGCCGTGTCAGGCAGGGTTGCCAGTAAATCGACCGGCCATCTCGAGATCGTGACCGCCTCTGGCATCCATCTGATGGATCACGGAGACCGGATCGAGCTTGGCAGCTATCCGCCCGAATACGCCAGGGATGCCATGATCTGCATGGCGATGATGGCCATGGTCAAAGGGTGGCGCGCGGTGACGGCAAAGGCGCCGAGCCTGAATAATGAGACCAAGATGGAATTCGTCCTCCGGGCCATGGCCGGCGGCATTACCCTGAACGGAAAGGAATCCCGCCCAATGCGTGCGGTCCTTGAATTGACCGAGCACTGGCACCTCCCGCACTGGATGCGGACGGATATCCGTCAGGCCGACAAGGCAGCCTGGATTGAGAACCTGTCGACGGCGCTCTTTGCCCTTGATGTCAATAAAACTTCCAAGCCAAGCCCCCATTAAAGGACTCCAGCCTCGCTCAACTTCTGATTAGTATCCGCCAGTTCGGTGGGGGCGAACATGAATACTAACGTAGTCAGGCGCCATGATTGATGAAGAGGCCGCCGAACAGCTGATCGGCAAAGTCGATCAGGGCTCCCTGAACATCCGTCCGGATCCTGGATATCCCAAACCCGGTTGACTTGAATCGAAGCGGGATTCAGAATCCTGCGACCGCTTTACGCAGGCTGCGGGACCGAACCCGATCTGTTGAGACGTCGTCTTAGGCCGGCGACCTCGCTTATCAGGAGGCGGCCTCGGCTCTGGATCACGGTCACGATCGGTGGACTATGGCTTTCCCGGACTGCCTCGACATCCATCTCGAAGCCCACAATCCGGCAAGGAACCATCACCGCGTATACCGCATGATGGTCGGCCACGACCTGCTCGGCGATCTCGTCGTCCTTACGGTATTCGGTCGCGCTGGAAGAGATGGCCGCCATGTATTCCGCCGCGCGGCATCTCCGCAACAGGCCATCGACATGGTCACCAGGGACCTCGAGCGCCGGGCGACGGCGCCGCGGCGGATTGGAACGGCTTACCGGCTGGTCGGTCTATGGTCTCAGGACGACAGCTGGCTGCCGCCGGGCCTCAGGACCTGAAGATCCCGGCCTGTCTCACCTGGGTCAGCAGGCGGCGGTTGCTGATCAGCATCATGAAATTGACGCCGTAGACCCGGTCATTGAGGACGCGGGCTACGATCTTGCTGACCTGATGAGCCTGGGCGCCTTCGATGTGGAAGCCGCTCTCATCATCTCCGGGCAATGGCATCTTCCAGTAGGAGCTTACCCCGATTACCGGTGTATTCCGAATCAACTCGCCATCGGGATTCCTCGTGCCCAGCAGGCTGACCTCCGTCACGATGGTCGGATGACGCCATAATCTGTCGGGCATGGGTTCAAAAACGGTCCTGACCTGGTTCGCCAGCTCGAACCCGTGATAGGGCGACAGGTAATACTTCCGCAACAGGGTGCCGAGGCAGACGATTGTGAATTTCAGGTTCTCGGTCAGGTAAACCTGGACGGCCTCGAGCGGGCTTTCGTGATTCGACAGCTGTTCATGCATGTCCTGCGCCGCCATGATCTCCAGCTCGGCCGAACCGATCATGCCATGGGGCTTATGTGACATCTGGGTCTCCGGGCGAAACAGCGGGCTGCCTTTGATTTCCCTGATAACTGTTTCGCCGATCGGCTGTAAAGACCGTTCCGCAATACCTACGCAAATCTGCTGCTTGCTTCCTGCTTCACCGAGGCCGGTTTCACTCCGGTCTTGCGACCGGAGCCAGAGCCTTCCTCTCCACAGGCTGACACCGTGGAACTCACGGCCAAGTTCTTCAGATTGATCGCAGCGTTCACGTCGCGATCATGGCGCATTCCGCAGGCCGGGCACGTCCACTCCCGCACGGCCAGCGGCAGGGCTTCGAGCCTGTGTCCGCAGTCCGAACACGTCTTGCTGCTGGCGAACCAACGATCAGCCACCACCACCACGCCGCCACACATCTCCGACTTGTACTCCAGTTGCCGACGGAACTCGAAGAAGCCCATATCGGCGATGGAGCGGGCCAGATGGCGGTTCTTTGCCATCCCGCGCACGTTCAAATCCTCGATGCAAATGGTATGGAACCGGCGCGTGAGATTTGTCGTGAGCTGGTGCAAGGCGTCCGAGCGAATCGCGGCAATGCGGGCGTGCAGCCTCGCCAGCTTCGCCTTGGCCTTCTTGCGATTGGCTGATCCTTTTTGCTTGCGGCTCAGACTGCGCGAGAGCCCGTTTCCGGTCAGGCGGCATCTTCCAGCTTGCGCCGGAAGGGGTCGGCATTGTCCGCCCGCAGCTCCATCCGGTGCGAAATGGCGGCATCCGTGACTGCCGAGGCAGGCAATCCTTCGTTATACATCTCCTGCAGCAGCTCGATCGGCAGGTTCGCCTGGCGGATCTCGTCAGACAGGGACAGGCACCAGTCATAGAAGGTGATGTCCGTTTCCATGTTGCCGGTGCCGCGCAATATCGCTGCGATGCCCGTGCAATTGACGATCTCGGCCTCGAGACGATCGAGCACGGATCCATCCGCTTCGTCGCGCGAGCTGCCTTGATCAACCATGGCATCGACACGCTTCTTGACCTCAAGGGCAGCTGAGCCATCCGGGAAAAGGGCAGCCAGGCGCTGACGCGCCCGAACCGGGCCGAGCCTGTCATAGAGGCGGCTGCGGAGCTGCACATCGGTCGGCGATGTCGAATAGGCCCAGATCTCGACAGGACCGAGCGTGTTCACCAGGTATTGTTCGTAGACGCCGTCCTTCATGTTGAGGATCGCGACGAACGGCGCGCCGCCGGGTCCCGGACCATGCAGGCGGCTCTTGATCACACCCTGGGCCATCTGGCTCGGCGCGAGCTTCTTCACGATATTGGCGAAATCGTTCTCGCCATCGCAGCCGATGATGATCTTCGTGGTCGCGTTGTCGAGGATATCATCGGGAAAATCGGCGATCTGCTGGCTGACGAAGGCCATCTGAACGAACGATTTACGCGCCGTGCGGCTGTCCAGTCCGAGCTGCTTCATGAAGGGGACTGAATCCTTTGCGCGATGAAGCTCGTCCATGCAAAGCCGCTTCGGATTCTCCAGCAGATCCCGGATCCGCTCGGCGTGATATGCCCGGTAGCGCTCGTCGATTTCCTTCAGGTTGTCCTTGTGCAGATAGAAGTCGCCTGCCGACGCGTGCCGGGCAAGCATATACATGAGCGAGGTCTGCTTCGGGAAATGACCGGTCGGCGGAACGACATCGGCGAGATCGATCGAGACAATCCGGGCTCCCGACAGGTCGAACCTGGTCGGGTGGCCGATGATCTTGAATTCACGCACTGCGGATTGCACTGCGCGTGACAGGGCCTCGATCAGATTTTCACCAGTCTCGATCTTCACTTTCTCGAACAGGTCGACGATATGCTGCTCACGGGCGGCCGAGATGCAGTCGTCCAGGACCGGAACAGCATAACGCTGAGCCATGCCCGCCTCATGCGGCAGCTGACGCTCCATGAAGGCGTCGACAACATCCCACCAGTAGATCTTGCCGGTCATGTCGAGATTGTACCGGGCGATGGCCGCATCAACTTCGAAGTCGACACCAGGCTCATACTTCTTGGCCCGGCCGTTCTTCTCGTCCGGATCCATAATCTTGTAGACCTCGTCGACAACAAAGCCGATCAGGTCCCTCATACCGTCATAGGGCTGACCGCGACCTTCCGGCGTCATGACGATACTGAGGATGTTGACCAGGAACTCACGATGTTCGGTCAGCGGCCGCCGGCATCCTACCAGGGTATCGAAAGGATTGATCGCGTAGTCGACCGTATTGCGCAGGCGGACAAAGATCGCTTCATGCCGGCGCTGCGGCGGCAATGCTTCCCGGATGAGGGAGATGAGACCTTCCGAGGACTTGCCGATATCGATGATCGACAGCCGCGGCAACTTCGGCTTGGCGTTGCCGGCCACCACCCTGGAAGACAGGAGGAAGGCCATATTGGTGGTGTTGAGGAGGACCGATTTACCTGAACCAGGGGGCGCAGAATAGACATCGGTCCATGTTGTCTGCAAGCCGGTGCCCGGCTCGTAGGCGATGCCCTTGCCGTCTGGCGTCCTGAAGAGGGCGGATCCGCGCTCCATGATCGCCGCCGGCCGGGTCATCGGCATCATCATCATGGCATCGCCGATCGGGGCGACATTGACCGGCGCGGTCGATTTCTTGTGCAGGCCTATCGTTGAGGACAGCAATCCCTCGAGGGGATCGTCCGGATTGTTCATCGATGCCTGAATCTGTCCCCAGGACTCGAATGAACGGGCAAGGATTGCCATGCGGCGCTGCAGGAGCTTTGCGTCATCCGCCGGCGCCCATGTCGCAAGCGAGACCCGGAGCTTCACCAGAGGCACCTTGTCCTGCTGGTTCATGCTTCTCAGGTTCTCGATCGCGTTCTTCAGCAGCTTGTTCTCGCTATTGGAGAAAGCCAGCAGCGTCGCAAACAGCTTCTTCATGCCGAATGCCGAGGCGCCTCCGCCTTCGATCAGCATGCTGTAGCGCCACGGAATCGAGGCGCCCTCGTCCTTGAACTTGTTGAGCAATGTCTGGAACGGTTGGGTTTCAACCGGCCCGAGCATCATGTCCATGGATCCGAAGATGCGATCATTGATGCGCACCGTCGTCCGCGTCACCTGTTCGACATCATCATGATTGAACAGCTGGTCCTGCAATTTCGGCCAGAGCAGCGCCGATGCAGACTTGTCGCCGTAATCCGGCTCGCGGGACAACAAAACGTCGCCAGGGAACCTTGGTTTGAAGCTCCGGACATCCGACAGTGTCGCAAATCCCGCAATCGCCCGGATCGCGTCATCGCGATGCATGCGGCCGACAACAAGCTTCTGCTCCTTGGCGGCGGCCAGGAAAGCGCGCACGAAGGCAATATGTCGCGGGATCAGGAGATCGTTTGCCTTGAACGGAGATTGCGCATTCGGAGCAGACGGGTATCCCTGCGAGGCAGTGAGGAATTCATCCTTGGCTGCCTCCATTTCGCTCTTGTGAAGGCAGTTGACCGTCGTCCACAGGGCGACATAAACCTCCTCCCACCGGATGTACGTCGGCAGAAAGCGGCGGCGCTCGCTGAAGATATCGGGCATCTCCAGGCCAAGCAGCTTGGCCGTCCGTTCGACCTGGACCATCATGGTGTCGATGTATTCGGCGCCGCGGTCAGGATCGGACAGGTAACCGGCCTGAACGACGTGACCAGGCGAATTCATGAAGGTGGCAAGGGCATTGCTCAGCGACGTCGAAACATAGAAAGCATGCTTCTCGCTCGTAATCACACGGCTGCCCTCGACGCGGAGGACCGTGACCAGCGCACCATTTGACGTGACCAGCGTAGATTGGTCGAGGGCGGTCTCGATTTCCACGAAATCCCGCAACGCCATGCGGAAGTGGTAATCGATTGCGGCGCCGATTTTGCTGAATATCTTCATGTAAAGGATATACGGCCGGCAGACTGGAACCCAAATCAGGCGGCCAGCCGTTCCAGCTTCTGGATCAGCCTTTCCCGATCATTGCCTTCCGTGAAGTACATTTCATCGACAGCCCGGATATACTCGTAGCGTCCCTGCGCCTTCATGCGCGCGGTAATCTCGAATGGTTTTGGGCCTCCCCACGGAACGTCATTGGGCAGATGAACGCCGTACTTCATCATCTGGCCGACCGAAGGCTCGAGGCCAAGTCGGAATCCATCGGCAACGAGCTCGGAAATGTCGTTCTCGTCAACGGAAACCTTGATCTCCCCGCCGCCATAGGAAAATACCGGCCATTTTTCAAACAGCTTGAGCGCCTTCTGCATGCAGATGGTGCGATCGAGCGACCGGAGATAGGCAGCGCGATAGGAAATCAGGAAGCGGTCAAGCCCCTTGGCTTCCTTCTTGGCGTTCGGCTTGGTGCGCCGGCAGACGAGCGACATCCAGAGATTTTCGAGCAGCACGCCGATCGAATACGACGAGATGGCGGCGCCGTCCTTGAAAAGGCGGCTCACGAATGCCGGGATCTCCAGCGGCACGGCATCTTTGGCAACCAGTGCGGGGCCAATGATCACCTTGCCGTATTTCCTCATCTCCTCGATCTCGAGGTCCGACGCCCATTGCCGCCGCAGCAGCTTGCCGCTGTCATCCCGCGCGCCGCAACTGAAGGCAACGACAGAGGACTGGTCACCGAGGCCATCCGGGATATCGACCTTGGCGAAGTAAGGCATTCCAAGCGACTTCAACCATTTGTACATGTCCGGCAACTCGGCCGGATGCGCCCCCTTGGCCATCGCCGGCGGCTTGCGCTGGACGACCCATGGGCCCACCGGGATCGGTGTTGTCAGCATCTGCCTGGCATGCTGCATCCGCGGGATGCGCAGGCTGATCAGGACACCGCCTTTCACCGAAGTGGTGTTGCACCGGACGCGCTCCTGAAGGCAGTGCCGCGTCACATCCTCGTGCCCCTGGGCATTGTTGATCGGCAACTCCGGTGAAGGCCAGATGACCTCGAGTTCGCGATCCAGTGTGGCCGCGGCTGAATCCTGGTTCTCAAGGCCGACCATCGGAACCATGTTCATGATCCTGTGGAAGACCCGTGAAATGGCCGGAACCGTTTCGATGATGTCATCGGGCTCGTCGCCGAGGCCGAGTTCGTTCATGATGGTGTCGACCCGGACGCGGAGATAGCTCGAACTTCGCAGGAAGGGGTTCGTGGCGAGACCCGCCTCATACATCTGCTCGTAGTCAAGGTTCGAGAGCAGGATTTCTCCTGTCGAGATCTCGGCAGGAGACTTGATCCGCTTTGCCGGCATTCCGCCAAGCGAGATCCAGCCCGGTCCAGGCTGCTGGCCATCGAACATCAGGTAGCCGAACTGGAAGGACCGCCGGCGATCTTCTGGTCGAAGTTCTTCGGTCATGCTTCGAGAATGGCTACGATCGGATCCCAGGTGGTCGGCGGCAGTGAGCCGAAGGGTCCTTTCTCGCTGATGTAGAAATCAGACATCGCCGGCCAGATATCATGGGCCAGGTTAAAGCGCCGCGGATGTGGAAAGAACCGGATATGCCGAAGCGAAAGTTCGCGACGCCCGTATTCCTCGTCGGTCATCGCGATAAGTGCGTCGCCAAGCACAAGAGGATTGCTGGAGCCAAATTTCTGCTCGCAGAGTTGCCGCCGGGCATTGATCTGCTCAAGCAGCATGGAGATTGCCACCGGAAAGGGCGGATCGCCCCTTTTATCCGCCATATAGAGCGCCCTGGCTATGTTGTTGATGGCATGTTGCGGAGGCGGGTTGGTGCCATCGACCCAGATAAGGAAGCCCTCACGCATCAGACCGGCATAACCGATGTGGAAGCACATGTGGCAGAACGGGCATGCCGTGAACAGGTTGTCCGGCCGGTTGTCCCGGTGATCATCATTGAGGTGATGGACCTCCTGATAGCTCAGCGACCGGAAACCGCAGAACCTGCAGGTGTAGTTGTCACGCTGCAGGATCTTCGGCCGGATTGCCCGGAATTCATCATCCCGGTCATGATCCGCTTCACCCATGCGCCAGGTCTCGCGCTTGGCTCCAAGCACGATAGGCATGAGGTCACGCAACTTGGCCGGTGATGACATAGCCAGATATCAGCGGGACTGGAAACGCCCGATGCCGGTCTGCTGACCGCCCTGGACCTGGAGCGTATCACCGTCCTTGAACAGGGTGCCGCCGCCCACGCCGGCAGCAACGCCGAACGACAGCAGCAGGGAACCGACCACGCCGCGGACGATGGCATGCTTGATCGGGGTGCGGCCGTCCGTATCGGTGTATTCCTTCAGCTTGTTGGCGCCAGACCACAGCGTAATGACGCCAGCGATGATGATGATGATGCCGACCACGTCGAGCATGGCGGAGCCCTGGTCCATCCAGTGGCTGGACTGACCGGCAATGCCTCGGCTGGCATCGGCAGCGGCGGGACCGGCCGCCAGGGAAACAGCGCCAGCCATGGCCAGACGGCTGACCGCATTCTTGATGACAGACACCGTTTTCGATGCCATGTGGACCTCCAGAGTTGATGGCATCCGCCTGAGCGGACACGGGAACTTCGGTAATCGAAATACGGTCATCGAACTCCAATTCAACAAGTTGTCGATGATTTCACATAAGGAAGGCCCGGGTTTGTGCCAGGCCCGACGTAATGAATATGGAGGTTTCGATCAGCTGATCGAGACGTTTCTTCCTTTCAGGTTATGAAATTCAGTTTCAACGTGCCATCCACCAGCTTGAGCATCTGGGAGAAGTTTGATGCGGCAAGGCCGGCGAATATAAAGAAGATGGCGGCGCCAACGCTCGAACGGCCGCCATTCTGGTGATCCTGCAGCATAAGAAGACCGCGAATGATGCCGAGAACACCGATAAAGCCGACGATTGCCATCCATGCGGCAACCAGTTTCTTGTCCACGATCTGACCGGAAACCTGGATATTCGGCATCTCGACCGAACGGGACGCATAGAGTGTGTCCCAACCAATCCCGACGACACCTGTCTGCTCAAAGTAGATGGACGATTCCATCGCCATCTGGGATCCCATCGTGAAAAGCACGATTGCGATCGCAGCACTCGCTGCCAGACTTCCGCCGCTTCGCTGTCCGCGCTCCTCGACGGCATCGATGACCTTCATGATGGTCGAATAGAAGATCCAGAGACCGATGATGACGATGACGATACCGGTCACGCGGATAAGGGGTAGCATGACCTCGGCCGAGCCGACGGTTTCTACGATCCGCAGCAATCCTCCGGTATCGGCCGCCATGAATGATTACCGGATCTGACGCGTCGCCGTCTGAACGTACCAGCCACCGCCATCCTGTCCGATCGACTGCACCCGGCCATAGCCCGGGATTTCCGTGCCCTGGACAACACGGATGAAATCGCTGGCGGCCGAGGCGCCCTCAGGGGCAATCCACGCCTGACCTGGCATCGCGCCACGGACACGGTAATTGACAACACTGGCCGGCGTGACCTGATTGGCCGGTTGCGCCTGCGCCGCCCGGCTCGAGGCAAGCTTCGGGTCACGACTTTCGGGAATCACGCGGCCAACGACCGGCTTCTCCTTCGGATCGACTTTGGCCGCCTTGGCTTTCTGGGTCGCTTTCGCCCGGCTCTTCTCAAGAGCGGCGAGCCGTTGTTCGACGGTGACGATCTTCTGCTCGATCGCCTTGTATGCCTCTGCAGTCTCCAGGCCTTTGGACTCGAGCTCACCCTGACGGGTCCGCATTTCCTTCATGAAGGAACGCAGCTCATCGATTGCCGATCGCATCTCCATGTCGACCGGCGGCGGCGACATGACCGTCGGCGTATGAGCTGAGTTCACCGGCTGCTGGACGTTCTGCGGAACCGCATCAGGCGGCAATGCATTCGGCGCGTTCGCCATCATTGGATCGACGCGAACCGGATTGGCGACTGCTTCGGGCGCCTGCATGTTGGGCACAGGGGCCGGCTGCCCAGGCATCGCGGACATGTCCTGAACCGGGCGGGGCGGAATGACAGGGGCGGGGCCATTGAACTGCTGCGGATGGCCGGCCGGCATTGCCGCCGGGATCTGCTGCGGCATTGCTGCCGATCCGCCCGGCTGCATACGCAGCTGCGGTTGCTGCATGCTGGCCTGCATGTCAATCGGCGGCTTCGGCCCCGAAAACATGGGCACCACATAGCCGAATACGAGGAATCCGATAACCGGGGCGCCAACGACGACGCCAGCGATGAGCGGCGCGTGGGACATCAGTGTCTTTGCCAGTGACTTCTTCTTCGGAGCCGAAGCGGCGGCGCCTGGACGATCGCCGGCGGCCTGCGACGGTTTCGCCCCGCGAACGGTTCCAACTGGCTCGACCTCCTCTTCCTCGGCCAGCAAATCGACACCGCCGCCATTTACGGCATTCACAGAGGTCTTCTCAATCATCTGCGGCTCGAACGGGTCACGCCCCGACCCCGGAGTTTCGAGATCGTCATCTGTGGAGCCGGGAAGGATGCGGGTCTGCATGTCATCTATCCGATAGTGGGTCTTGGAGATCGATATATGGTCGGAGGGGCCGATCCCAAATCAGCCCGTCTGACCTTCCACCACAGGCCTCACGAACATGACGCCGAAGCCTTCGCCGCGCTTCATGGTGACCAGAGGGCCGGTCGGACGGTCCTCCTGCAACATGCGCGCAAGGGCGTCGCCTGCATTTCCGGCAGCCTGGAAAAGCTGGTCACGACCTGACAGAGAGCCTGTTGTGGTCGTTGTGCCGAGAAGGCCAGTGGAGACCGTCGTATTCGAGCGCGCCACCGCCTGGCCGTATCCGGAAATGAAGGAAGCCGCCAGCGGGATCACGTAGCGCTCGATGTAACGATGGTCGACATCGGAGGCGACGCCAGGCTCGGCCGTATTCGGATCGAGCGCGTAGGCATCGACAGTCAGGTAGGAGCCATCTTCGAAGGACAGGTTGGTGAAGTGAACGACAAGGACCTCATCCTTGCGTTCGAAGGTGCCGATCAGACATGCGCCCTTGATCGGACCGTTCAGGATGCAGGCCTGGACCGGACCCGGGCGATCGGAGTTTGCCGAGTTCTTCATCTCGACGTAGTACATCTTGCCGGCAGGAACCAGGACACGGCGCTGCGCGGGCGTATTTACCGGAGAAGATTCTCCCGTACTTGCACCCGAGCTCGCATTCTGGACGGTCAGTCCCTGATTGTTCGGTGTATCCTGAGCGGCCTTGTAGGTCGGCCGGCCGCGGTTGCTGCCATACAGCTGCAATAGCTCGGCCTGCTGACGCTGCAGGGCATCGTAGTATTCCTTCGGGGCCACCGGCTTCGGCTTTTCTGCCTGCACCTGCATGTTCTCGGCGGTTACGCCGCGGACGTCCGGCGCCGGCGCCTTGGGTTCCTCCTTCTTCTCAAGCGGGGAAGTGAAACGGGGCGCCGCCGAAGTATTGTTGTTCAGCGCACGGTCAACCTCCTGCGCTTCCTGCTGGCGGAGAGCTTCCTGATAAGCCGGTGTCTGGCCGAACTGACCGTTCGGAAGACTGTTGCGGGGAGCATCCAGCGCAGCGACCTGCGAAGGCGGCGTACTGTCGCCGCCGCCGGTGAAAGCATAGGCGATGCCGATCGCGAGCAGGAAGGCAAGCATGAACATCCAGATCCGGCGCGTGCCCTTGTTCTTGAAGCTGCCTGACACATACGAGCCAACGCCCTTCCCGCTGGAAGGAGGCGGCACGATCTGGGCATCGGGATTAAGCTGAGTCATTACTGGATGCTCCGTTCAGAAATCCGAAGATTGATCATGCGCCCCTGGTAGGATGACAGGACAACAGGGGTGTCCGGAAGCACAAACACCGAGGTTCCGTCGGCGGAACTCACGGAATTCACCCATGCTGGCGAGAGCACCGTCGCAGACGTCCGCAGGTAGATTTGCCCGCCAAGCGACCAGGCTCTGGCATCCTCGATCGGAAGACCGGTTACCTTGAGCAGCTTGGCGCCATCGGGCGCGACGCCATCGAGGAAGGACATGATCACTTCGCTTCCGGCTTCCGGCGGCGGCGTTTCCATGATCACCGGCTTGGCATTGGGCCCGCGGGCGGCGACGCGCACAGTGACGACGCTGTCGACCACCTTCGGCGAGTAGGTTGCCTTCATGGCAATCGACAGCGGCAGCCCCTCAAGGGTTACCGTCACGCTGCCGTGGACGAAATCCTTGAGCGGCGTAACGGACACCGAGTTTCCCCCTTGGTTTGGGATAATCACATCCAGCTCATCTCCATTCGATCCCTGAGCGGACATCACCTTCCACGGAGCGCCGGTCGAATCGATGAATACGACAGTCGTCGTAAAGTTCGGCGAGGTCAGGGCAGAAATGCGGAGCTCGATGGACTTGGCGCCGGGCGCGACAGAAAGGTTCGCTGACCGCGGTTCATAATCGGGCACGCCGATCGCCGGATCCATGGCGGCTCTTTTCGTGCGCTCGCTCGTCGCCTTGAAATCGCGGACCATGGATTCTGTCATCGGCAGATTGAGCTGCTTGACCTTCTCGTAGGCATCGAGCAATTCCTCCGGAACCCCCGTATGGCGAATCGGACGCTGCGGAATCTGCACTTCCGGCACGGGCTCACGAACCGGTTTCGGACTGTAGACCCGCCCGGCCTCCTGCTTCTGCTCGCCATTATTGTGTACTGCTTTTTCCTCCGCACAAACCGGTGCGGCGGCAAGAAGAAGAATGGGTAGCAGGTATCGTTTCATGGTGTGCCCGGAGACAGAAGTTTGGCGTCGTGACGGAGCTTCAGGTATGACTGGAGCTGGATCACATTCGGAGAATTCGGGTCCGGCGCCTTCGCCAGGTGCTCGGCCAGAAGTTCGTCGTCGAACGGCGAGATGCATTCAGCCAGGATGAGGTCCCATTTTTCCTGATCGGTGAATTCCCGGTCGACCGGCTCGGTAGGCGCGCGGAACAGCGGATGGGGAAACTGGAATACCCCTTCGAAGACCGGCTTGTTGTGATCTGGCGTATCCACCGTCATTGGACGCGCCGCTGGATGATGACCTGCTGGATGACGATACCGCTCGGCCGTTCGAGATTGGAATCCCGGACGACAAGAGCGCTGACATTGAAAGCCTGCTGTGCCTGCTCGGATGCCGATTGCAGCGTTACCAGAAGCGGAAACTGGACAAGCCAGCTATAACGGCCTCCCTGAATGCCTTTGTTCGGGATTACCGGAGCTGCTGAGATAATCGGAGTGGCCACAAGGCCGTGTTTGGTGACGATATCGAGGATTCCGGTGTTCATGAACTTTTCGTCGAACTCCGCCCAGCCGGCATCAGTGAAATACTGGGCCGCCTCCTGACGCTGCACCCGGTAATTGTAGAAATCGAACGTATAGGCCTTCGTGATTGCGTCGACCGCCAATTGAGCGGCTTTTGCGTCATTCACCAGCGGCTCCTTGAGAGGAACGAGCCTGACGATGCTCCCATCTGCTGAGGTGGCAAAGTAATCCGCTTCGCGTGGACGAAGCGCCAGGATGGTCACGGCAACGACCAGCACGATGATCAGGAAGAACTGGACGATATTCCCCATGACGACTTTGGGGAACCAGCGGCGATAGAAATCCGCCTGCTCCAGCCTGGCCTCGATCACCGATCCGATATTCGCCGACATCTCGCCTTCTCACGCGCAAAACCCGGTATTCGATACGGCGGCGGAGCGGCCGAAATACAAGTGGGCGGCGCAAATTATTACAGACTTGCAGTAACGCCAGGCGAAACTGTTACGCACTCGTTACGCTCCTTGTTACACTGATAAATATCTGAACCGATGAGATAAATCGCTAAATCAGTCCTATTTGTAACGAAGTAACGCAGATTTATTCTCTATATTGGTGTTGTCGCGTTTTAGGGCTGACTGAAGAAATTCCAGCTCTTATGGGTATGTTTGCTGGCGTTACGTTACACGGCTAACTCATTGAAAAGACTCACTTCGAAGCTGTAACACGTAACGCTTAGCGAGATCCGACGCTGTTTACCGGAAGGCTGATGGTCACTGTTGTGCCCTCTGCAGGCCTGCTCACAGCCTCTGCACTTCCGCCGTGAGCGGCGATGAGACCACGAGCCTGGTGGAGGGCAACGCCGGCCGGGAAGCCGGCGGCTTCAAACAGGAAGGGCCCGAAGAAGGTCTGACTGTCGAGAGACGAGTCGCCCCAACCGTCTGCGATCACCATCAGGCGGATCGTATCCTTCAATGGGACGATCCTGACATAGAGCTCAGCGTTTCCATGGGCTGCATGATGCAGCGCCCGGATGATCATAGCGATCGCCCGGGTCAGTCGATCATGGTCACCGACACTGGACACGGTGACTGACGGTTTCACCCAGTCGACGCCGAAATCGTGATTTTCGCCGGCGGCGCTCTCAATAGCCTGCTCGATCACATCGATGAAGTCGATCTTATCGGCCGAGATGGCCAGACCATTGCGGGCTTGCTGCCGGTCATCAAAAACAGAGATGACGCTTGTAACGACGCCCATCAGGTCGGAAGCGATAGCCTTTGCTCTCTGGAAGTCATTATCGTCGTTCGCAGCCGAGATGGATGAGAGGCCTTGCTCAATGAGCCTGAGCAACCGGGCATTCATCGTCTTCTGATGCTGCTGGGCCCGCTCAGACTTCAATCTGGCGTTCTCGACTTCCTGCCTTGCGGCTGCAGTCGATTGCTCGATCGAGTCATGCATCTTCAGAAGACGGCTTTCAAGCTCGCGGCGTTCCATCACTTCGGTTTCGAGCTCGCGCGTCCGCTTGCGGATTTCCTCCATGAGGATCCCGCTTGCCTCGAGTCTGGCTCTTTTCTGGTGCAGTTTGGCAACGATCCTGATGATCAGGACGGCTGCTACGTTTGCAACGAATCCGGTTACAGCATGGTGCCAGACGAGATCATTCACATACGGGAACTCGAACTCAGCGATCTGGCTGATGTAATAGACGACGTCGAACAGCGCGACAGAAATGGTGGCTGTGCGCATCGTCCTCGTGGCCGAAATCCAGAAAATCGGCAACCACGCAGCCTGCACAACGGCAAGTCGCTCAACGATATCCAAAGCCTCTGAAAAGAAGAGGGCCATGCCGGCAAGAAGAAGCGCCGAAACCAGTCCGAAGTCAGGCTTTCCGAAAGTGAAACCCCTATCGGATCCATCCTGCTTGGGTTTGGGCTCTGAGATGTTTTGCGCCGCAATTCGCGGCCTGGTGTCAATTGTGAAAGCTGGAGGCATTATGTCCACTTTCTGAGCCCGGCTTCTTCTTGCGACCGCGCTTATTCCCGCTCTTGTCCTCATCCGTCTCGGCGCAGGATTTCACAAGTTGGTAAAGCGCATTCCTGACTTTGTTCTCCTTGATGGCTGAATAATTCCGCACGAGCTCGAGCGCGATCGCGTTGCTGACGCCAGGAGCGATGGTTGAGATGTCCGGGTCCTGAGCAGGTGTGGTGACGGGGAAAACGGGCCGGCTTCCATTTTGCAGGCCTTCGAAGAAATAAGATGGAGCCACGTTCAGAATGGTGGCGAACTGCTGCAGTCGGCTGGCGCCGATCCGGTTGATCCCCTTTTCGTATTTCTGGATCTGCTGGAAACTGAGATTCACATGTGCGCCGAGAGCCTGCTGACTCAATCCAGCCAGGATCCTGCATGCGCGCAGGCGCGACCCGACATGGACGTCATCGGGATTCGGCTTCTTGGTCCTGGAGATGCTGTTTGGATCAATGGCGATATTCATGCTGGATGCTCTGACTTAATTGAATTCGATAGGTTGCTGAGCCTGGATGTCGAAGGGAATCGCCATGATGAAACGGCCGGATTTCGGTATCGCCAGGCGCCGATAAGTGACACCAGGAGCCTGTATGACGTGAATGACCGGTTTGTCGTCCTGCAGAATCTTGTGCATCTGGTCATGCAGGATGAGACCAAATGAAGAGTCGCGCGGATCGCCGATATGGAAAGTACGCAGGTCGCGATGAATGGCGCTTGCATGAAACTTCACAGGCGTGTCGGTGGCGAACCACTCACCCCGAATTGCATCGGAACGAAGGTCCATGGCCAGGACATGGGTGTAGGGCAATAGACCCATGTCACTGAGGACGTCGACAATTGACCTGTTGGCCGACCTTAGTGAAATCGCGAGTGCAATGAGTTCATCATCCCTTAGATGGCGCATCTCGCCGCGGATCCTGAACTCGGATTTCCGGGCCGGATCATGCTTCGGGAGATTATAGGTGAGCGGTATCTGCTCGACGCGAAACTGCGACCCGGTCAGCGGCACGATGTCGCTGTTGATCTCCTGGATCAGGCCCGGCAGGCCCTGGATCTCGAACCAGACATGAAGGCGGCGCAGGTCGTCGAATGAGAAGGCGTTCTCGCCGGCGCACCAGGCGCGGATGGTGTCCTCGCTCCGGCCGATCGCGGAGCTGACCTGCTCCAGGCTGTTGCCATAGCCGAGTTCGCGGCAGCGCCATCGAACCGCCCTGTCGAGACGTTTGGCCAGGGCGATGTCGACCGGTCTTGAGGCGGCCGATTTCCTGCCCGACTTGCTACCTTCGGTACGCCCCCGCATAACCCTCCCCCAGCCAGCAAATTAACCTTTTACGGGGAAATTTCCCGCTGGGAAGGAGTTTTCCTGATTATCCTTATATGGTCAACTAACAATACGCATCTGACCCGACTTTTCGTGCCCCGGTGGCATATAGTCATGATACTGGGGCCCGCGGGTGGAGGAGAACCGTTGCATGACCTCGATTCTGGACGCGTAGACGAAGTACATCTCCTCGCCATAGCCGGTCCCTGCGAAATATGGCGAGACAGCTCTGGTTTCGTGCCGGAAACCATACCCTTCCTCGGAGAGGGCAAGACCTCGCAGCTTCGGTCGGACGAATCCGATCAGATGGTCGCAGCGGTAATGGCCGACGAGCTGGGCATGAACCAGCTGGACGGCAAACCCGATCAGGCCGCGGTTCCGCCAGGATGGGTTGATCCAGCCGCCACCCACGTAACCAAGACGCCCCTGCATCCGGGACGCTTCACCTTCAACGATGATGTCCGGCGCCCAGAGCGGCGGAGACCGGTCGGCGAAAAGCCGCTGCCGGCGAAGCCATGACTGAAGGCCGCCGCGATACCACTGGGCATCGATGACGCGGCCGCAGCAGATGCCGATCGGCCGGTGCTTGGGGTCCAGGATCTGGACGCAGAAGAACTTCGATGGGTCCAGGTCAACGAAGGCGACGTCAAGGGGACTGGCGGGATCGTACCCTTCTGCCTGACGGAAGAATTCCCGGAATTGAACAGGATCCGTGTGGCATTTCACCCCGAGACCATTGGCCAGGAGCTGCCTGATCATTGCCGACTTCCGCTTTTCGATGAGCAGTTGCCCGGGATCCGGTCTGCGGAAACTTGTCGCAATATCAAGAGCTATCGAAGCCGACATAACAGTCTCTCCATGTCCTTGTTCACGCCGGCCGGGCGCGCCGGCGGCTCATGAAAAGATACGGCCAAAGCCGCCCCGCCGAATATCCAATCGAATGAAAAATGTGCACTTTTTATTCGGCCCGTCTGATGCCGATAGCTTGATTCTTACAGCCCGGGAATCACTGGCTGGCCGCGGTTTTGTGGATTGCATTGCACTACGCTATATTGAC
>Ga0065721_10048809_pt1 | contig 79756 bp, 68 predicted proteins | sample Mesricmetagenome_FD_59108 | JGI IMG/M metagenome (GOLD analysis project Ga0065721, IMG submission 59108) | Mesophilic microbial community from rice straw/compost enrichment Sample: eDNA_1 v2 (version 2) | ecosystem: Engineered > Solid waste > Grass > Composting > Bioreactor | place: USA: Davis...
AACGCGTTGTCGCGGTATTACGCGCCGGGATGGGCCACTGGCGTAGCGGCCACCTTGCGGCGTGCGGCGAATGGTGGCCGTGCGCAAGCACCGCCGTCTTTCACGTCTTTCTTGTTCGGCAGCCCGAGGTGTTCCTTGGGTGTGACGTAACAGAGCATCGCGCAGCCATACCAACCAATCATCGCCGCGCCGATGCCGCTGGTGATGTGGTCGCGGTTGCGACTCCGCAAGCTTTGCCGCGACGACGCCGGGCGCAAAGTTTTTGAACGGCATCCTGACCGGCTGCCTCAGCGGTGGTGAGTGGGCCGAGCGTGTAGAACGGCGCTTCGCCGCACCACTCGAGCTGCTTCGCCATGTTTTTCTCGATCATGTGCATGGGCAACTGGCAGCAACGTGGTTCAACTCGGACAAACTTTTCTTTCCAAATTCAACTCGCGTTAAAATTTTCGCGAACTCAACCAAACTCGATGGCCGTAGTTTAGCTGCGTGGTGGAGAGTGCATCAATCTGGTAGTTAAACTCCGTGCTCCAAAAGAAGCTCGGCAAACGAATCGCCAGCCTCCGCAAAGCTCGAAAACTCACTCAAGAGCAGATGGCGGAAGCACTCGCCTGTTCCGTCGAATTCATCAGCCTTGTGGAACGTGGCGTGAATGCTCCATCCGTTGCCGGCTTGGAAAAGTTTGCAAAGATTCTGAAAGTCGAGGTTAAGGAGCTTTTCACGTTTGAGGAGAAGAAGCGATGATCGGCGAGGAATACTTCGCGCAGCTCAAGCAGACGCTCGCCGGAGTCGTTTCAAATTTGCGCGCAAAGCGAATTCACGACCGTCATCTTTCCTTCGGCGGCGAAGGAACAGTCCCAGCGCGCAAGCCCACCGTCCCAACCGACGCCCGTTCAGAGTTCCTTGCCAATCGTGCGATGGGCGATTGGGCGGAGCAGCGACTGTCAGAGGCGATTGTTCGCGCTTGCCCCGACTGGATGGTTTCGCAATACGGCGATACCAATCGCATCGCCGCAGGTCATCCTGACTTCAAGGCGACTTACCTCGCGGGCCTTGAACAGACACGACTGTTTGGCAAGCGTCCCGATTTGCTCTTGTTCCCAGCAGGCGCGGCAATCGCCGCTGACCTGTCCGCATTGAGTCATTCCGAATGCGATCCGCTCCTGAAGCAAGCGATTGCCGCCATCGAAGTTCGTTCCAGCAAGTTTGAAGCTCTGACCTACATGGCTGTTCGCAAACGTCAGCGGGAGGCTGGCAAAACTTCCGCTCGGGAGACGCCAAGCTTCACGGTGAAAGTTGAGGACCTGGTAATCGTGTATCGCTGGCTGGAGCGGCATCACCTGTCGGAAAGTTATTGTCAGGTATTCTTCGACTCCATTTTCGCCATCAACTTCCTCGACATTTTCAGTATTGTCGCAAGTGGCACTGGTTTTTCCATCGAGACACCGGAGAAGAGTCAGGAGAAAGCGACGATTATGATTCCCATCACCAGAGGGGCGCAAATTGGACGCGCCACTTCGACGCCGACTTTCGCAGCCGAACATCGTGTCACGGAACTGGGGCGGCACGATGCGTATGTTGTTCCCCAGGGCGGCGGCTTTGAACTTGATGTTCCCGCGATGAAGAAGGTTCTTCTGCCTGCTGATTAACTCCTGCTGCCAGGCCGAAGTAGCGCTTCACAAGTTCGTCAATCCGCGCCGTCCGTTCCTTCAGAGGCAATGTTTCCAGTCCAGCAAGCTTGCTGATGAGTTCGTTTACTTCCGTCCGGTTTAGCTTCGGCATCGCCGGGCAAGGCATGTCTTCCACGTCCTTCGGCTCAAGCTTGTTCAGGCCGTCGCCATAAAACCGGTTCACTTGCGAGAACGCTTCACGTCCGAGGCTGCTGTTGAGGAAAAGCGTCATCAGCGGCGCAAGCGATTCATTTCCCGGTTTTGCGTAGAGACCGTGGAAACAAGTCAGGTTCTTCGCGCCGGAAGTATTCAGGATGAATTTCACCGATTCGCGCGAGAACACTGCAACCAGAATGTCGGCAACGGCGCGATTCTCCGGCAGATACCAAACAGGCCGATGGCTGGGCAGATGCCGCTTCGGAATGCCCCGTTGCTCTCCGAGTTCAAGGTAGCGGGCCAAGTGTTGCCCGTTGCGCGAAGGATTGAGCAGGAAGCACCGGCGGTCGCGATTGACCAATGCATCGAATTTTTCGCGCGTGAACACCAAGCCGTCGGCATCCGTTGCCTTGGTGATGCACGGATCAACGTGCGCCTCGGAAAGATGATGCTCGCGCAGCTCCGCGCGGCTCAGGCAAAAGTAATCGTTCGCACCCGTTGCGATGCCACGCCGGCAGTTGAAATAATCCCCGACGCGCTTCGCAAAGCGCACCGGCGTCTTTTCCGTCGCTCCATTCAGGAGCAAATTGAGCCATTTGGCCCGGGGATTGAGCGCGGTAAAGTCAATCAAGCCATCGCCAGCGGCAGAAATTCTACCCGCGAGCAGACCTTCAACAAACGACTCCGCTGCTTCCACAGATTCCGCCAGCCTGGCCCAGACTGGCGTTTGGAGTGTCCGGCCCTTTTCGAGCAACACGATGGCGCTGGTGGTCAACGCATCGGCAAACACATTGAGCGACGGCGCAAAGATCGCGATGCCAGCGGGCCGAATCGCATGCAACAACCGCTCCTTGATTTCCTCGCCGAAGTTCGCATTAAGAAATTCTGCCGGGAGGATGACGGCGGCGCGACCACGCGGCGCGAGGTCTTCCCAAATCTTGAGCAGGAACAGTGCGTAAAGATTCGTGAGCCGGTCCAGCGGTGTGCCGAGGCGTTCCTCGAAATAAAGCCAGTCCTTCTCCGAGTAGTCGAGCCGATGCGCCTTCACGTAAGGTGGGTTGGCCATGATGCCGTCGAATAGCCCGGCATCGGACTTGAGATAGTCTGCCAGAATCAGCTTTGTGCCGCGTGGGGCTGAAGTCTTCGCCCGCTGCAAAGTTTCCGTGTCGCGCTCCACACCAACCAGCTCAACACGCGGATTGAATTGCCGACACGCTGCGAGCAATCCTCCCAAACCCGCCGCCGGATCGAGCACCTTGCGTGGCTTGGCCGACATCACCCACTTTGCCATCAACCTTGCGATGGGTTCAGGTGTGGCAACCTGCCCCAGTTGCTTCTTCTTGCCACCCTCTCCGCATCCGATGGGGAGAGGGGCTGGGGGTGAGGTGCGCGAATCCGCATCGCCAGTGGCGACCTCCACGGCGTTCGGCTCGTAATAGAGCGAAAGGAACGTCTGATTGTCGCGCAGCTTCATGGGTCGAAGATTGCCAGCAGTTTAACTACGGGTCAACTCCGGCGCGAACTGGCTGCGCCAGTCCCGCAACGCGGGATTGCTCCGCGTCTTGTTGACGACATCCAGCTTTTGGCGGTCGAGGGTTTTCATTTCGTTGCGTTGGTGTCTTGTGATCACGCTACGGAAACCTCAAATAGCTTGGACTTCGATTCGTAGCCCTTGTCGAGTGGCAACGGCGGCAAAGGAACAAATCGTAAATGGACGCTGCGGTTTTCAATGTCCGTTTTGAACGCTTCGGTGCACCAAATCCGATTTCCAGCAAGCCCGTGCTGCTGCAAGTAGCCCTTCATGGGTTGGTCAACACGAACGCACTCAATCACCGCGTCACCCTCAAAATCTTCGAGTCCGTCCACTACCACGCAATTCACGCGCCCGCGATTCAACACACAACGAAAACTCCCGAGGGAACTCGGATTCCTCAGTTTGAATTGGTCAAGCCGACTGCCGAGTTGTTGTGCCGCTTCAAAAAGCCAGAGCGAGTCCGTTGAAAAAATCATGAACCCGTCGCCTTGGGCCTTGACTCGGCTGCAAGGCGTTTGCGCCTGAATCTCTGACTGCACTTCGGCAAGAAAACTCTGCAAGGCCGCACGCGGTGCGTCTTTGACTTGAACCGCCCCCGAGAAGTTCGCGAGGTCAGCGTGCAGCACCGAGATCTCGCTTTGGTAAGGACGCGCTTGCGCCGGCATTTTCCAAGGCTCAAAGAGCAAACGCGGCGACCGGCTGGATTCCACGATCCGCGCCAGCAGGTCACGGTTCTCCTGCGTCTTTTCCAACAACGCTTTGGTGTAGGTGAGTTCTGTTCGCAGATGGTTGATCTGCGTTTCCATCTTCATCAAGAAAAGCTCGCGCTCCAAAGCCGTGACTTCCCTGCGGAATGCGATGTGCAGCTTCAGTTCCTCGAAGTTTCGCCCAGCGTTCCGCTGATACTCGTCAAACGATTGTCGTATCGCTCCCAAGTCTTCCTCAGTTTGAGCAAGAAATTCGACACGGAGTTTCGAGCCTTCCAGTCGCGTGCGAAGCTCGACCGGAATTCCTTGGGTGACTAGGAGGAAATCCGTGAACAGTTGCAGGTAGTTCGTGACCGCAGTTCTCAGAAGTGGAGGCACACTCAAGGCAACGTTCATCCGGACCGGCTCGCGAAGATAGTCCGCAAAGGTGAAGTGCAAATGTTCTCCCTCGCCGAAATTACCTTCTGCCGGAACACGACTCTCCGGCACAGCCGAGTAGATGCGCCGCTTGCTGCCGTCGGCCATCTGCACTTCGCTGGAGCGGTAGTCGGTATAGATGAACTTCGTGTTCAACCGGGTCTGCCGGTCGGGCTTCCAACCGACGGTGAGCACCGCTTTGAAAACCGCTCCGGTGAAATCGCAATCAGTGATTTCCTTGCCTGCCAGGTTCACTGAAATCAGGAACGCGCCACGAAACGAATAGTAGCTCAACCTTTCGTTCTCCCAGATTTGGGCCGTATGAAGCACTGCGCCGTCCATGTTGGCGTGGCGGCAACTGAGCTTCTTGAGAAACTTGATGTGCGTTTCTGTGAACAGGACCTCTCCATGAAAACGCGCACCCTCGAAATCTACGCGGCCACGGAACAGTGTCTGGAAGAAATTTACGCCGTGAAAGAACGTCGCCTGCCGGAAGTCGGCGTCATGGACGAATTCGTTGGATTGAAACACCACGGGCCTATCGAACTTGCTACCTTGCCACGCGGCAAATTCTGCAAACTTGCACCCGTGGAATGCCGTGCTGCCACGGAACTTTGCGCCATTGAATATCGCACGACCGCCGAAGACCGTTCCGAGGAAGCGAGCATTTGATGCGAATAGCACCGCGAAGAAGCCAGCCCCCTTCCTGAACTCAGTCGTATGAAAGTCGGCCTGCTGGAGAAACGCCGCCCCACGGAAATCCACATCCTGCTCAAATCGAGCCGCCCGGAAGTCCGCGATTCCACGAAACTCGTATTCGCGAAAGTTTACTCGGGGGAAAACGAAGCCTTTGAAATCCAAGTCAACGGGTTCACCAGAAGTAGCAGCCTGCGTCAGCAAGTCAGCCAAGGCTTTTGCAAAGTCGGCTTCCTTGGTTCGCACATCCTCGAAATGGAAAACACAAAACCGCTGCTTGCCGTAAGCCGGATGCCGGCAAGGCGTTTTTTGCCCGCTGGTCTTGTCGGTGTGGATGTATGCACAGCTCGGCATGGCGATGATTATGCCGAAATCACGCCTTCGCGTAAACCTCCGCGCCTTTTTCCACGAACTCCCTCGACTTTGCTTCCATCCCTTTCTTCAACGCCTCCTCCTCGGCGATGCCTTGCTCGGCGGCGTATTTGCGGACGTCTTCGGTGATCTTCATCGAGCAAAAGTGTGGGCCGCACATGGAGCAGAAGTGCGCGGTCTTTGCGCCTTCCTGTGGGAGGGTGGCGTCGTGGAATTCGCGGGCGGTGACGGGGTCAAGGCTGAGGTTGAATTGATCTTCCCAACGGAACTCAAAGCGCGCTTTGCTCAAGGCGTTGTCGCGGTATTGCGCACCGGGATGGCCTTTCGCCAAATCAGCGGCGTGGGCGGCGATCTTGTAGGCGATGACGCCGTCTTTCACGTCTTTCTTGTTCGGCAGGCCGAGGTGTTCCTTGGGCGTGACGTAGCAGAGCATCGCGCAGCCATACCAACCGATCATCGCCGCGCCGATACCGCTGGTGATGTGGTCGTAGCCGGGCGCAATGTCGGTCGTGAGCGGCCCGAGCGTGTAGAAAGGCGCTTCGCCGCACCACTCGAGTTGCTTTGCCATATTTTCCTCGATCATGTGCATCGGCACGTGGCCGGGACCTTCGTTCATGACTTGCACGCCTTTGGCCCAGGCGCGGCGGGTGAGTTCACCCTGCACCTGAAGTTCGCCGAATTGCGCTTGATCGTTGGCGTCGGCGATCGAGCCGGGGCGCAATCCATCCCCGATGCTGAACGAAACGTCATACGCGGCCATGATGTCGCAGATGTCGTCCCAATGCGTGTAGAGGAAATTTTCTTTGTGATGCGCGAGACACCACTTGGCCATGATGCTGCCGCCGCGTGAAACAATACCCGTCATGCGATTCGCAGTGAGCGGCACGAAGCGCAACAGCACACCCGCGTGAATGGTGAAGTAATCCACGCCTTGCTCAGCCTGTTCGATGAGCGTGTCGCGGAAAATTTCCCACGTGAGGTCTTCGGCTTTGCCGCCGACTTTTTCGAGCGCCTGATAAATGGGAACTGTCCCAATCGGCACGGGCGAGTTGCGCAAAATCCATTCGCGGGTGGCGTGAATGTTTTTGCCGGTGGACAAATCCATGACGGTGTCCGCGCCCCACTTGGTGGCCCAACGCATTTTCTCGACTTCCTCCTCGATGCTCGACGCGACGGCGCTGTTGCCGATGTTGGCGTTGATTTTCACGAGGAAGTTGCGACCGATAATCATCGGCTCGAGCTCGGGATGATTGATGTTCGCCGGAATGATGGCGCGACCGGCGGCGACTTCCTGGCGGACGAATTCGGGAGTGATTTCGGCAGGAATGCATTGCGGGAAGCTCCTGAAGATGCTGGGAGTGAATGCGGATTGCGGATCGCGGATCACGGATTGTGAAGAACCCTCGTGCTGCTTGAGCAGATCGTTGCGGACGATGTCGTTCTTCAAATCGCCAATCGTCAATCGCCAATCGCCAATCCGCATGTTTTCGCGGATGGCGATGAATTCCATTTCCGGCGTGATGATGCCGGCGCGGGCATATTGCAGTTGCGTGACGACTTTGCCGGGCTTCGCGCGAAGCGGTTTGCGGCGCGGCGCCGTCAGGCCTTCCAGGCGAAAGTTGGTTTCGTCCTGGCGCTTGGCTTTTGAAAGTGTTCGGTGCTGTTCGGAAAGATAACCGTCGTCGATCGGCTGAACCGGGCGGCCTTCGTATTCCTCGACGTCGCCGCGTTTCAAAATCCAGTCGCGGCGCAGGGCTGGAAGACCTTCCTCCACTTTGCCGCGGAATTCAGGATCACCCCACGGCCCGCTGCAATCGTAAACGCGCACCGGAGCGTTTGGCGTGATCGTGCCGGTGTAGGATTTCGTGGGCGAGACTTCGATTTCGCGCATCGGGACGCGGACGTCCGGATGGATGGTGCCCTGCACATAAATGCGTTTGCTGTTGGGCAGTTGTTCGCTGCTGTGCGGATCGAAGTTTTCTTTGTTCGCGATCATAAATTGTTGATAGCTGAAGCGGATGGTTGATGGCAAACCAGCCGCAGGTTGATCCGGAAAGCTTTTGAAGGGCCAATGGTGGCTGGCACGCCAGTGCCTTCCTACGCCAGCATTACCTGGATCAGGTTCAAGGGTCGGCAACGCTCCCGCGCTGCCCTCTCAGCCTTGACTGTCGTCGCACGACGCGCAGTCGAATGGTCGGCTCCCCTGTGATGGAGCGAAGGTAGGTTGCGGCCCATGGGGCGTCAAGCGGTCCGTCCCGGCTTTGCTTCACCAGAGCACGTGTGGAATCGGATTATCACGGTCTGCCCGTTTTGCAGAGATTCCATCCTTGCTGTAAGCCGTTGAAAACGGCTCTTTCAGTTCCGTCGTGCTGCACCGCACTAAAGCACGGTGTTAATGAAAAATCTGTTTCCCTGAATTGTTCCGTCCTTCCCTCCCAGAGCGGGGGATTTGCCGTAATTGAAATCCCGGGAATCGGTCCCTAATCTGGACCCACATGTCTGCTGTCCAGGAAGGCACCTCTTGCAATTGGCTCTGCACGGGCGACGAAGTGTTCCCGAGCATGCTGGAGGCAATCGACGCGGCGCAACGATCCGTCCGGCTCGAAACGTACACCTATTCCGCAGGCCCCCTCGCGGAACGTTTCCTCACCGCAATGATCCGCGCCTGTGAACGTGGTGTCGTCGTGCAGGTGCTGATCGATGGGCTTGGTTCCGTGACGCTTCCTGCGGCGTATTTCGATTCGCTCCGGGCAGCGGGCGGCGATGTGCGGGTTTTCAATCCGGTGACTCTGAACCGGATGTCGATCCGGAATCATCGCAAACTTCTGGTTTGTGACGATCATGTGGCGTTTGTCGGCGGATTCAACATCGCTTCCGAATACGAAGGTGACGGGGTGAAGTGCGGTTGGTGTGATGTCGGCTTGAAAATCGTCGGGCCGCTGGTGCTCCAGCTCGCGCAATCGTTCGATGCCATGTTCCAGCGCGCTGAATTCCGGCACAAACGCTTCATGCGGCTGCGGCGGTTCGACGCCAAACGTTCACTCGCCGGCCCGGGCGAACAAATTCTTCTGAGCGGACCCGGTCGCGGACACAGCCCGATCCGGCGCTCTCTGTTGAAGGACATCTCCCGCGCGCGTGATGTGAAGATCATGATGGCGTATTTCCTTCCGACATGGCGGCTGCGGCGGGCGTTGACGAGCGTGGTGCGGCGTGGCGGGCGGGTTCAATTGATTCTGCCGGGGAAATCGGACGTCCTCCTGTCACAACTGGCCGCGCAGAGTTTGTATCGGCGCTTCTTAAACGCCGGCGTGGAGATCTACGAATATCAGCCGCAGATTCTGCATGCGAAGTTGGTTATCGTGGATGACACCGTTTACATCGGTTCGTCGAACCTTGATCCGCGCAGTCTTCAGATCAACTACGAGCTGATGATTCGTTTCCAGAATGAAGCTATTTCCGAACAGGCGCGGGAGGTCTTTGGGAAAAATTTGCAGAACAGCAACCCGATCACGCGCGAATCGTGGCGGGCTTCGCGAACGGTGTGGCGTCGCTTGAAGCAGCGGTGGGCTTACTTTCTTCTGGTTCGAATCGATCCCTACATCGCGCGCTGGCAATGGCGGGCCTTGCCGGATTGAGAGGAACAAATTCGGAGTTGGAGCGCGACGTTCACACCGCTTGATTGCGAAACCTCGGGCGAAAGCTTACTTCGCCAGTGCGACGAGATAATGCTGGAATCGCGTCACGTCGGCGCCCCGTCCGTGCTCGCTGTAGATCTGATGCAGGTTGCTGCAGATGCGCATCAACATGCGCCGTGAAGTTGCGGGCGAAAGGAAGTCTTCGCTCAGGCTGTAATTGCCACGCTGCAAATACTGAACGCAATCCGCCTTGCTCAGCAGCTGGCCGCCGTTGAAGGGATCGATGTAGAGTTCGTCGGAACTTGTCTGGTAACGGCAGATGAAATGACCGGGCATTCCGATGCCGACGACGGGCAGTCCGAGGCGTCGGGCGATCAACATGTAAAAGAGCGTCAGATTGATCGGATTGCCGGTGCGCCGATCGAGAACGCGATTCAAATAGCTGTTTTCCGGATCGTAGTAGTTGGCGACGTTCCCGTTGAAACCGAGTTCGTTGAAGAGATAACTGTTCAACGCAGTGAGTTTTTCCTCGGTGCTCGGTTCCAGCAACAGCCGCTCCTCCGCTTCGCGTGCGTATTCATCGAGCACCGCCTGGTAACCTTCGATGCTGATCTGCGGGTAGGTCGTCTTGGCAAGAAGCCATGCGGCGGTTTCAATGTCGAAATCCTGACCGGCCTTCAGGCAGAAGGAGAGAAACTGCGTGTCCGCATCCTGCCGCGCGAAGTGGGAGAGAATATCGGTTGCATGACGCCGCAGAACGGGATCGTTGCTCAACGCATGCGGACGCAACCACGAGATGGCGTCGCGTCCGTAGGAAATCACCTTTTGTCGGATCGCGGCATAAACCGCGGCGTCATCATCGGCAAGGAGCTTGATCAACGCTGCCTGCTCACTGGAGGAGATCGGTGCCGCGGCTGGAATGGTGGCCGGAGAACTCATTTTCAGCTGGTGCCAAATGAAACAGAGCCAGGCTCAAAATTCAATACGCAAAGCCGCGTTTCAATCTTTGCTCTTCAGGTTGTCCGAACCTTCGGGTTCTGCACCGTTGGTGTCTCGTGGCATTTCGCGCAGAATCTTTCCCACCGTTTCCTCCACAAGACCGCGTTGCTCCGCCCGGAGTCGTCGTCGCATGATCGCCATGTCCAGTAGCGCAACGATCACGGCGAGCAGGACGGAAATCAGGCAGACGCTCCAATAGATCAACGTAAGCCAGCGCCATTGATGAAGCTTTTCCCGCAGCAGAGTTTCGCCCACCAACAGCATCACGGCCGAAATCGCGAGAAGGACGGCACCGGTCCAGCGTCGTGGGGAGTCAGATGGCGTCGGCATGGAGCGAACCAAACATCGTTGCGTTCGGGTGCCAGAATTTTTCCGACGTCTGAACCTGTCATCAGCATTTGGCGGGAAGAAGCGTTTGGCGCAAGGCGGCACGCGTGATAGCTTCCTGCCATTGCCGCCAACCAACCAAGTTCTCGCCTATGCAGATCACAAAACAACTCGCCCTGTTTCTCGACAACCGGCCCGGAACCCTCGCGCGTCTGGCTGATGCGCTCGCGGAGGCAAAGATCAACATCTACGCCATTTCGACCAGCGACACCGTGGACCACAGCGTCATCCGGCTTGTGGTGGATGATTACCGGAAGGCGCTTGATCTGTTTGAAGCGCACGGAACGCTTGTGATCGAGGACGACGTCGTGATGGTGAACGGCGACAACCGGCCTGGATCGCTGGCGCGCGTCGCGCACAAGCTTGCCGACGGAAAAGTGAACATCGAATATGCCTACTGCGCCACGCCCCCCAATGCCAAGAAGGGTTTGCTGATCCTGCGCGTGAGCGACGCGAAGAAGGCGTTGAAGGTGTTGAATAGTTAGTGGGAGGCTTTAGGCGTGGGGCTTTAGGCTGACAGTGTCCGGTATTTTCAAATTTCACCTCTCGCCTGAAGCCTGGAGCCTCGAGCCTTGAGCCTTGAGCCTCACAATTCACGCCTTCACGCCTCACGATTCACGTGTCATTTGTCCTTTACGAAATTAACACCCGCTGCTGGTTGCGTGAATTGACCGATCGCCTCGGACATCCGGTGACGTTGGAAACCGTTCCCGAAAGCGAGTTTCACGAGTGGCAACGGCTTGGATTCACGCATGTCTGGTTGATGGGCGTTTGGACTTCAGGACCGAAGAGTCGCGCCGCGGCACTTGCCGTCGGTGATCTGCAAAAAACCTACGGTTCGGATCAGCATCGAGTTTCAGCTGATGACATTGTTGCATCGCCTTACTCGATTGCATCGTGGACTGTCCCCGAGGCTTTGGGTGGAGAACTCGGTTTGCGCGTTTTCCGGGAACGCCTCAACCGCATGGGCATCCGACTCATCCTCGACTTCGTTCCCAATCATCTGGGTTTGGATCATCCATGGCTTCAGAATCGGCCCCAGCTTTTTGTTCAAAGCGATTCCGAGCGCGAAGGCGCATTTTCCCAAGCGACGGAAATGGGAGTTCGCTGGATTGCGCATGGCCGCGATCCTTACTTCCCGCCGTGGACTGACACCGCACAGCTGGACTACCGGTTGATCGAAACGCGGGAAGCGATGCTGGGCGAGCTGCTCCGCATTGCTGAGCGGTGCGATGGCATTCGCTGCGACATGGCGATGCTGCTGTTGCAGGATGTTTTCGCAAAGACATGGAGCGACTGGCCGTCTGCGGGAAAGACGATCGCTTCCGGTGAAGAGGAATTTTGGAGCAAAGCGATTCGGGGCGTGAAGGAGCGGCATCCGGATTTTCTGTTTGTCGGAGAAGTTTATTGGAATTTGGAGGCACGGCTGCAAACGCTCGGATTCGACTTCACCTACAACAAGGAGCTTTACGATGAAATCGTACGTCGTGACGTGGGGGCAATCGGGCGAAGACTTTCGAACGCAAAGCCGGGGTTCCTGGCCCGCTCACTGCATTTCCTGGAAAACCACGACGAGCCACGCATCGCTTCTCTTCTCGCCGAACCGGAACATCGCACCACGGCTGTGCTTCTGCTGAGTCTGCCGGGAATGTGCCTGCTGCATGACGGACAGCTTTCAGGCGCGAAATTCAAATCGGCGGTCCAGCTTGGGCGTCGTCCTGTCGAGCCCGTGCAGACGTCCATTCGGAACTTCTATGAACGTTTGCTGGCAGTAACAACGCGGTTGCCCACCGACCCGAAACAATTTCAGATGCTTCAATCTGGACCCGGTGATGGTCCCCTTCTGTTGCTATGGCGAATCGATGCTTCCTCGTTCTGGCTGATTGCTGTGAATCTGCACACAAGGCCGATCGAAATGGAGTGGGCACCGAACGTCGAAATGAATCGCGCTGCCATTTTGGTTTCAGACAAATTTCAGGCTGCGGACGTGCCTGTGGAAATCGTCTGCAAGCCAACCAGTTTTCATTTGAATCTGCCGCCGCTGGCCGCCGGCATTTTCCGAATCGCCATTCGCTGAACACTTTCTTGCAGGGCGGGCTCGAAAGCAGCCGCAGGTTCCGGCGACGCATCGGGTCAATCCCGCAGTTTGCAATTTGCCGTTTTCTGCGATAGCTGTTCAGCGTCCAAATCGATTGTGATGAAAGGAAGCAATATGAGTTTCAATCCGGATCTGCCGGGCTGCGGAATGACGCGGCGTGACTTCGTAAAATTGTCTGTCGTCGCCGGCGTGGGCGCGACGCTTGCGCCCGACCTGTGGGCGGCGGAATCGACCGGCGAGATTCTCCGCCGGCCGCTCGGACGGACCGGTGAGAAGGTTTCCGTCGTCGGACTCGGCGGTTTTCACGTTGCGATTCCTGGTGAGACCGAAAGCATCCGCCTCATTCGAAGCGCGATCGATCGCGGGATCAACTTCATGGACAACTGCTGGGATTATCACAATGGCCGAAGCGAGATCTACATGGGCAAGGCGCTTCGCGACGGTTACCGCGAAAAGGTTTTCCTGATGAGCAAGATTGACGGCCAAACCAGATCGTCCGCAAACAAACAGATCGACGAATCGTTGAAGCGCCTTCAGACCGATTGCGTGGACCTGATGCAGGTGCATGAAGTGATTCGTGAAACCGATCCGGAGAAAATTTTCGCCGAAGAAGGCAGCATCGCAGCGCTGCAGGAGGCGAAGAAGGCCGGCAAGATTCGCTTCATTGGATTCACCGGACACAAGGACCCGGATATTCATCTGAAATGTCTGCAGTTCGCCGCAAAGAATGGATTTCGTTTCGATGCGGTGCAGATGCCGTTGAATGTGATGGACGCTCATTTCCGCAGCTTCGAGAAGAAGGTGCTGCCCGAGCTGGTAAAAGAAGGAATCGGCGTACTCGGAATGAAACCGCTCGGCAGCGGCGCGATCGTTCGCACGGGCAAGGTGACCGCGATCGAATGCCTGCACTACGCGATGAGCCTTCCGACATCAACAGTGATCACCGGCTGCGACAGCATGCGAATTCTCGACCAGGCGATTGAAGCGGCGAAGACCTTCAAACCGATGTCGCAGGACCAAATTGCCGCGCTACTGGATCGCACGAAGGAACTCGCTGCGAAGGGCGAGCACGAGAGGTTCAAGACCTCAACGCAGTTCGACGGAACAGCCAAGAATCCGCACTGGCTGGGATAATCGTGCGATTCACCTGCAACCCGGCAGCAGTTCGGCAGCGAACATAAGTCCGCTGCCGATGAACTGGACGAATCATTTCGCGGCCTTCAAGCGGACCAGCAAATCCTTGCTCTCGACGGTGTCGCCCACCTGGACATTGATTGAATCCACAATGCCGTCCACCGAGGCGTAAACCGTTGTCTGCATCTTCATCGCTTCCATGAGCAGCAGCTTGTCGCCCTTGCCCACCTTCGCGCCGACGCTGACCGCGATGTTCGCGATGAGACCGGGAATTGGAGCGGCGACCTGTTGGGGATCGGTGAGATCGGCTTTCGGACGCGACTTCGATTGCGGCATCACCTTTTTGTCCGCGATCAATGCTTCACGCGTCATGCCGTTCAGTTCGAACGTCACGGTGCGGCGCCCGTCCTTGTCCGGATCGCTCACATTCACGAGTCGAACGATCAGCGTCTTGCCTTCTTCGATCGTGAACGTGATTTCTTCGCGCAAACGCAGGCCGTAATAAAACGCCGTCGTCGGCAGCACGCTGACGTCACTGTATTCGCGGCGCTGCTTGTTGAATTCGGCGAACACCTGCGGATACATCAGGTGCGAATAAACGTCGTCGTCGGTCGCTTCGCGTCGCAGCGTGTCGGAAAGTTCCTTTCGAATTTTTTCCAGGTTCGCCGGTGTGGCGACCGCGCCGGGCACGATGCCTTTCTTGTAATCCTTCTGCGCCTGGGCAGCGCGTTTCTCACCGAGGATCACCCGCTGAACATCCTTCGGCCAGCCGCCGTCCGGCCAGCCGAGACCGCCGCTCATCATATCGACAACCGATTCCGGAAAACCTTGGGCGCCCGGCTCGAGATTGATCACGTCGGCCGGCTTGATGCCGCGGCTGAACAGGAACAATGCCATGTCACCGACGACCTTGCTGCTGGGCGTGACCTTCACGATGTCGCCGAACAACTGATTCACCTCGGCATAAGTGCGTGCGATCTCGGGCCAGCGATGCGCCACGCCCATGCTGTTGGCCTGCTCTTTCAGGTTCGTGTACTGGCCGCCCGGCATTTCGTGGAGATAAACCTCGGCGCTGCCCGTCTTCGGAGCGGTGTCGAACGGATGATAATATTCGCGCACCTTTTCCCAGTAATCGGAGAACTCGTTCAGCGCATCAAGATCGAGCTGCGTGTCGCGAGGCGTATTTTCCAGCGATGCAACAATCGAATTCAAATTCGGCTGGCTGGTCGAACCGGACATTGAGGCAATTGCGAGATCGACGATGTCCACCTTCGCATCCGAAGCCTCGAGGATTGCCGCCGCCTGAACACCGCCGGTGTCATGCGTGTGGAAATGGATCGGGATTCCGATTTCATCCTTGAGCGCCTTCACGAGCTGATACGCCGCGTAAGGACGGCAAAGTCCCGCCATGTCTTTGATGGCAAGAATATGCGCGCCCATTTTCTCGAGCTCCTTCGCAAGCTTCACGTAGTACTTCAGCGAATACTTGCTGCGTTTTGGATCGAGGATGTCGCCCGTGTAACAGATCGCCGCCTCGCAGATCGCATGCGTCTCCTGGACGGCTTCCATCGCAACGCGAAGGTTCGGCGTGTAGTTGAGCGAATCGAAGATGCGGAAGATGTCGATCCCTGAAGCAGCCGCGTGCTTCACGAATCCGGCGACGACGTTGTCGGGATAGTTCGAATAACCGACCGCATTCGAACCTCGGAAGAGCATCTGGAAGCAGATGTTCGGAATGTGCGCGCGGAGCTGACGAAGTCGTTCCCACGGATCCTCGTGCAGGAAACGCATCGTGGTGTCAAACGTCGCGCCGCCCCACATCTCCAGCGAGAAAAGTCCCGACGCACGCCGCGCCAGCGCATCGGCCACGGCCAGCATGTCGTAGCTGCGAACGCGCGTGGCCATCAACGACTGATGCGCGTCGCGAAGCGTGGTGTCTGTGACGAGCAATCGCTTTTGCTTCAAGGTCCACTCGGCGAATTTTTTCGGCCCAAGCTTCAGCAGCAGATCGCGCGTGCCGGGCGGCGGGGCCAGTTTGTGATCGAAGGCAACCGGCGTGGCCTTTGTGAGCGGCTTCTCCGGCTTGTAGCCTTTCGCGTGCGGATTGCCGTTCACAATCACGTTGCCGAGGAAGTTTAAAAGTTTTGTGGCGCGATCGCGGCGGGCCTTGAACTGGAACAGCTCGGGCGAGGTGTCGATCATCGTCGTCGTCGCCTGGCCGCTGCGGAAGTTCTCGTGCTGAATGACGTTTTCCAGAAATGGAATGTTCGTCTTCACGCCACGAATGCGGAATTCCGAAAGCGCGCGGTGCATGCGGTGCATCGCCGTTTCGTACGTATGCGCACTGGCGATCACCTTCACGAGCATCGAATCGTAGAACGGCGTAATGATCGCACCGCCGTAACCCATGCCGCCGTCGAGCCGGATGCCGAAACCGCCCGGCGACCGATAGGCAAGAATCTTTCCGTAGTCCGGCATGAACTTGTTCTCCGGATCTTCCGTCGTCACGCGGCATTGGATCGCAAAACCGTTGCGCGGAATGTCCGGCTGCAACGGCATGTTCACTTCCGGCCCGTGCAGATCGTGACCCTGGGCAATGAGGATTTGGGCGCGGACGAGATCGAGTCCAGTGATCACTTCCGTCACGGTGTGTTCGACCTGAATGCGCGGATTCATCTCGATGAAGAACCACTCGTGATTGTCGAGATCGTAAAGGAACTCGATCGTGCCGGCGTTGTCGTAGCGAATCTCCTTCGCGATGCGCGCGGCGGCCTCGCACAGTTCCTTGATGACACTCTTCGGCAGTCCGTAGCTCGGCGCCACCTCGACGACTTTCTGGTGCCGGCGTTGAACCGAGCAATCGCGTTCGTGCAAGTGAATCACGTTGCCGTGTTGATCGCCGAGAATCTGAACTTCGATGTGTTTGGCGCGCGGAATGTATTTCTCGAGAAACACAGCAGGATTGCCAAACGAACGTTCGGCCTCGGACTGCGCCTCGTCGAGCAGCGGCGCGAGGTCGGAGGCTTTTTGAACCACACGCATGCCGCGGCCGCCACCGCCGAATGCCGCCTTGATGATCAGCGGGAACCCAATTTCCTTCGCAGCCTTCAGAGCTTCATCACGGTCGGAAATCGCCTCTTCGTTTCCGGGAAGAACGGGAACGTTGATCTTCTTGGCCAGCGCGCGGGCGGCGGTTTTGTCGCCCATCATTTCGAGCAGCTCGGGACGCGGACCGACGAACGTGATGCCGGCCTTCGCGCACGCACGGGCGAACTGGGCGTTTTCGGAAAGAAACCCGTATCCCGGATGGATCGCATCCACGCCCCTCTCTTTAGCGATTGCAACGATGCTGTCGATGTCGAGATACGCAGCGACGGGACCTTTGCCTTCGCCGACCTGGTAGGCTTCGTCAGCCTTGAATCGATGCAGGCAGAAGCGGTCTTCCTGTGCGTAGATCGCGACGGTGCGCAGGTTCAGTTCGGTGCCGGCGCGGAAAATGCGAATGGCGATTTCGCTGCGATTTGCGGCGAGCAGCTTTTTAAACGGACGCACAGCGCGACTGGGCGCGACGGTATCGCTTCGGCTAGGTGTGGTCATGCGTCGAACTTTATAGAGAGACGCCGCTGGAATGGCAACTGAAGCGAAGGAAAATCAATCGCAGGCGGATGTTCCGCCGGCGTCAGATCCCAACAAGCGCCGCTCCGATCACGCCCGCGGAGTCGCCCAGTTCATTTCGAACAATCGGCGTTTCAAGAGAGTCGGAAAAAACCTGACGCGCCACCTCGGCGACGCCCTTGTCGTACAGCGGGTCGAAGTTTGACAATCCGCCACCGATCACGACGATATCCGGATCAAGAATGTCGATGAGATTCGCCATCGACCGTCCGAACGCCCGAAAGAATTCTTCAAGAAACGCGACCACCTGCGAATCGCCCTCGTAATACGCGGCGGCGAGTTCCCGAAACGACCGGCGCTGCCCGAATCGTTCGACGTAACGCGCCTCCATCCCGCCGCCGCTGATGCAGGTCTCGACGCACCCACGTTGTCCGCAATAACACTTCGGCCCATTTGGATCGATCGACATGTGTCCCCATTCGCCTGCGATTGCCTGCCGGCCTCTGAAGACTTCCCCCTTGTAAACGATTCCTCCGCCGCAGCCGGTGCCCATGATGACGCCAAAGACGAGGTTCCTTCCGCGCCCCGCGCCGTGCAGCGCCTCGGCCATGGCGAAGCAGTTGGCGTCATTCTGAATTTCAACCGGCCGTCCCAGCACCCGCTCCAACTCCACCTTGAACGGCTGACCATTGAGACAGACGGTGTTCGAATTTTTCAGAAGTCCGGTTCGTGGCGAGATCGCTCCGGGCGTGCCAATGCCCAGCGTGTGCGGCTGACGTTGAATCGCCGATTGAAGCTCGTCGTAGAGTTCCTTGATTCGATTCAGAATGTGCAGGTAACCGAACTGTTGCTCCGTATCAACGCGCTTCCGGAAAATTTCCCTTCCGTTTTTGTCCAGAACGATTCCTTCGATTTTCGTTCCGCCCAAATCAATTCCGATCCGATGCATGCCGGGCCAACATACGGGAACCGCGAGACGCGTGAAATGAAATCGTTTCGAAAGGATTGCCGCCCAAATGATTTATGCGGCGCAGTTTCGCATTCCCTGCGCTTTATCCGCGCACCCTGGTCATGAAAAGAAATTTATTTTCCTTCCAGCCCTTTGAGATAGGCGAAAATCAGCTCAGGCAGATCACGGCTGTAACCGCCTTCCAGAAGACTCATGATGGGAACGCCCAGGCTGCGGAAATTGGCGCCGAGCCAGTGGAAGTCCTCGGCTTCAAGCGTTTCCTGCGACAACGGATCGCGCGCATACGCATCGAAACCGGCCGAGACCGCCACGAGGTCCGGTTTGAATTTCTTCAGTTCATCCAGCGCGGAGGACAGGATTTCGCGGTAATGCCCGCGCGGAGTGTGTTCGGGAATGGGATAGTTGAAACAGTTGTCTCCCACATTGCGAGAGCCGGAGCCCGGATAGGCCGGATGTTGATGAATCGAGAAGAACATCACGCCCTTGCAGTTTTTCACGATGTCTTCCGTGCCGTTTCCGTGATGTACATCGAAATCATAGATCGCGACACGTTTGCTCCCGGTCGCAACCGCCTCCAGAGCCGTAATCGCAACATTGTTCAGATAACAGAATCCCATGGAACGATTCCGGGTCGCGTGATGTCCGGGCGGACGCATCAGGCTGAACACCATCTCACCGTTCCGCGCACACGCCAGTGCCCGAAGCGCTGCGCCAACAGATGCCCGCGCATAAGTGGCGATGCCTTCGTGATACGGCGTGTCTTCATCGAAATCAGCCGGCTCCGTCAGGCGCGTCAGCACTTCAGGTGCATGCGCGCGGAGGATGGATTCGTCGGAAGCTTCGATCGGCTGATCCCAGGTGATGGCCAGCTCGGTTTGGGCGCGGAGTTTTTCCAGCGTGCGACTGATGCGACCCGGCTTTTCCGGATGTCCCTTCGCCAAATAACCGATGCACTTCTCGTCTGTGATGATCTTCACCCGCTAGAGATAATTCCTCGCGCAGGATTGAAAAAGCAGAATCCCTGTCCGAACATGCGCGACATGATCACCAACCGACTGGCGATGCAGATCACGGCTGTATGCGGCGCTCTGGCCGTGGGACTCGGAGCCTTCGGCGCACACGAGCTGAAAGCGGTTCTGGAACAAAATCACACCGGTGCAATCTGGGAGAAGGCCGTGTTTTACCATTTCATTCACACCGTCGTGATGCTCGTGCTGACCGGCCGCCAACCGTTCCACTGCTGTACGTTCACCGCCTTTCTGCTCGGGATCATTGTCTTTTCCGGTTCGCTCTACATTCTGGCCGTCACAAACCTGAAGTGGCTGGGAGCCATCACACCGATCGGCGGAACTGCATTTATCGTTGGCTGGATTCTCCTTCTGATCGCCGCCGGAAAGAAATCAGCCCGGCCAGATGGACCGGGCTGATGTGAATGAAATTCGTTCTGAGATTTAATCTCAGGAGAGTTTGTAGGGCGCGCGATACGGCCGCGTCAGCAGCTTGCTCGCTTCCTTGTCGTCGATGATGCGTTCCTTCTTCGCGTCCCAACGAATCTTTCTTCCAACGAGCATCGAGATCAGTCCCAGATGTCCGGGAACGGCCGAGGCATGCGCGGTTTCCACAGGTGTGATCGTCGGCTTGCGGGATTTTACGCAGTCGAGGAAGTCGCGTGAATGGCCCGGGCTGTCGTAGAGCTTCACCTTGCGCAGTTCTTCCGCGAGATTCTTGCCCTTCTTCCATTCCGGATCCGATCCGTCAAAACCTCCGCGATTCACCCAGACCCAGCCTTCGTCGCCGATCCACTTGGTGCCGCCGCGGATATCGGAGTGCCCGCCGGCGATCGTCATGTGAATGTTTCCGGGATACTTCAATTCGATCCGATACTTCGTGCAGGTGTTCCAGACGGCGTCTTTCGGAGGGAAATCTCCCTGCCCTTCCACTTCGGAAGGACCGGAACGATCGAAATCCAGTCCCCAATGCGCGATGTCGCAATGATGCCCGATCCAGTCGAGCAACTGACCGCCGCCGATGTTGTAATTCCAGCGCCAGTTCATGTGAACGCGGCCGCGAATGTAGGGTTCCATCTGCGACGGCCCGATCCAACGGTCGTAGTCCAGTTCCGCCGGCGGTTCGCTGACTTCCTTGAACTGTCCGGTCCGCGCGAAATCGACGTGCCCGCTCGGAAGTCCGACTTCAACGCGCTGCACTTTTCCAATCAATCCGCTGCGCACAATTTCCGCCGCTTTACGGAAAACCGCCTGCGACCGCTGCCAGGAGCCGGTCTGCCAGATGATCCTGTTCTTCTGAACGGCGCGAACGATGGCCTGCTGCTCGGCAATGGTTCGAGCCAGCGGTTTCTCGCCATAGATATCCTTCCCTGCACGTGCCGCGGCGATGGAAATCAACGCGTGCCAGTTGTCCGGAACGGCGAGCATCACGGCATCGATGTCGTCCCGATCGAACATTTCCTGGAAGTCGTGGTACGCCTTGCAATCCTTGTTTTGATAATGGTCGTTGATCGTGTTGACGGCATCCTGCAGATGAAGTTTGTCGATGTCGCAGGCCGCGACAACCTGACAGTCTTCCTCAGCCAGGAAACCGCGTGTGTTGCTGGGACCCTGCATGCCCCAACCGACGATTCCCATGGTGATTCGATTGGATGGGCGGGGGCGTTTGCCGCGACCGACGGCGCAGCCCGGAACGATCATGGGAAATGCCAGCGCTGCGGAGACTGCCGCAGTCGTCTTGATGAAATTTCGGCGTGTGGTCTTCGATTTGGAAAATTGGTTCATGGTTATCGGCACATCGGCCATTCCTTCAAGAGGCACAAATGCATCTCTCGGTTACGATTCGATTGCCTTGGATGTGATAGACGTCCGGGTCTCAAAACTCAAGTGAGCCTTCTGCCGTTCCCATGGACAATTCTTCCATTGGTGACGAAACACACCCAGGCGCCTTCGCAGCCGAAAATTCGGTCGGGCGAACGCGAATGTTCAACATCTGCGCCTGTCGAATGGACCTTTCGGCCCGTTGCGCTTTAAGGGTCGCCGGATAAGATACGAGGCGCCTTATGAAACCGATCCAAGGCTATCACCTCATCACACCAGACAATCTTACCTGGCGGGAATCCAACCTGATGCGGATTCCGAACGCCGATTTTCTGGAGCGCACGGGCACCGAAAACCTCAGTGCGCGATTGTGGCATTACCCGGCCAAAAGCGCCGGCACGCTGCACAAACACATTCGCCAGGAGGAGTTTTATTTCGTCCTCGACGGAACAGGACGAATCCGCGTCGGCGATGAGACATTGACCGTTCCCAAACATGGCGGCCTGCTCGTCGGACCGGACCAGCTGCGACAGATATTCAACGATACCGACGAGGAAGTGCTCTGGCTGGTCGTGGGTGCTCCGGAGGAAACGGAGCTTCTCCCGAACGCACCAAACAAGCCCGATCTCTCGTTGATCTATCCGGTCGATCCCAAGCAGTTGCCCAAGGAACTCGCTGGAGTGGAATGGCCGCCGAAGAACTGAGACCGGCGCATCCGAGCTCCCTCATACCTTTGAATCCGATCTTTGACATCAACCGCACCGTGGGTCGGTTTACAGCCAACGTAAACGCGGGCACTTTGCCGGGAAGTTCCGTTACAAATCACGACTGAAATGCGCACCCCGGTGACAATCTCATGAGCAAAACAACCGTCTATCTGATCCTGTTCCGCGGCGTCGGCGGCAAAACGCAACTGCCTGTAAAATCGCTGCGCGAGAAACTCGTCGAAGCCGGATTTGAGAACGTCGCCACTTACATCAACAGCGGCAATGCCATCGTTCGCAGCCGACTGAAACGCGAACAGGTGATCACAACGATCGCAGCGCTCTGCAGAAAACATTTCGATTTCGACAAGGCGATCTTTGCGCCGACGTTGAACGAATGGCAGCAGCTGATCGCCGGCAATCCATTCTCCAAAGCAGCCAGCCAGTCACCCACGACAGTTCATGCAGCGCTGCTTCAAGACATCCCGGATCGCGAAGCTGTCGCAAGAATTCGGAGTTACGCGATCAATGGCGAGGCGATCGAAGTAAAAAAGCGGATTGCCTACCTGCACACACCAAACGGCTTTGGGCGAAGCAAAATGGCTGCTGTCTTTGACAGGGAAATTGGCGTCATCAACACTGCACGCAACTGGAACACCGTGCTGAAGCTGGCTGAACTCGGTGCGCCGCCGAAGCATGATCCCTGTAAAGAAGCTTTGTGAGCACAATCAATTTCAACGAGTTGGCGAACGACTGGATTGCATCCTGGAACGCGCATGATCTGGAACGGATTCTTGAGCACTACGCCGAGGACGTCGAATTTACCTCGCCTTTCGTGACCAAACTCCTTGGCAAACCGGACGGCACGCTTCGCGGCAAATCTGCCCTGCGCGAATACTTCGGTCGCGGTCTCACAGCCTACCCACAGTTGCGGTTCGAATTCATCCGGCTTTATCCCGGCGTGCGCAGCTGTGTGCTGGAATATCAAAGCGTCAACCAGCTGCGCGCCGCCGAGATGATGGAATTCGATGCGCAGGGAAAGGTCTGTCGTGTGTTGGCTCACTACTACGCCGAACCTTCCACTGCAACGCGCGAACGTCAGGCCTGATCCGGAATTTCCGGCTCGACGAGCTTCGCGAGAAGGATCAATGACTCCTGCCAGCCAAGGTAACAGGCCTCCGCCGGAATGACCGCGGGGATGCCTTCCTGGGTAATGTTCAGCTCCGTGCCGCAGAAAACCGGCTTCAGAGTGACCGTGGTGATCATTTCGCCCGGCAGATTCGGATCGTCAAACTTGTCGTCATAGCGAAGGAGTTCGTGCGGTTTCAGATCGAGATATTTTCCACCGAAGGAATGACTCTTTCCCGTGGTGAAATTCGTGAATGACATCCTGAACGTCCCGCCCACCTTCGCGTCCACATGATGCACCTTGCAGGTGAATCCATTCGGCGGAAGCCATTTGGCGAGCGCCTCGGCATCGAGGAAGGCGCGATAAATTCGCTCGGGCGGAGCTTTGAGCACACGATGAAGTCGAACGGTGTTGGTGTTTGAGGTCGTCATAATTGTTTCAATTCGGTTTCGGTTTCGGTTTTCAGTTCTAAGACGAACGGGCTGGAGCGTTCAGGACAATGCAGGAAATTTTCGATGCGTGAACGCACTTCAGTGTTTATGGGGACGCCGCCCAACCTAGTTCGCCCCCGACGGATTGTCATTCGAAAATCCGTCGGCTTGCGTCCGCGTGTATATTGCAGCGTGCCACCGTCCCCCGAAGCAAAGATCGAAGCCTGGTTTCGAAAACGCCGCTGGACGCCGTTCCCCTTTCAACGCGAAGTCTGGAACTCTTACGGCGCCGGTGAATCTGGATTGCTTCATTGCACAACCGGTGCAGGCAAAACTTTCGCCGTCTGGTTCGCCGCTCTGCTGAAGGCGATGAAAGAACAGGACGAAGGTGGCGGATTGCGCGTGCTCTGGATCACGCCACTGCGCGCGCTGGCCGCCGATACGGAAGCTGCACTGGCTTCTTCGGTCGCTGATCTTTGGCCGAAGTGGAAAGTCGCGCGTCGAACCGGAGACACTTCTTCGCATCTCCGAAAGAAAATTGCCGAGCGTCCGCCCGAATGTCTCGTCACGACTCCGGAAAGCGCGACGTTGCTGCTCAGTCAGCCGGGCTTTCTCCCGCATTTCCGGTCGCTGAAGCTCATCGTGCTCGACGAATGGCACGAACTGCTTTCGACCAAACGCGGCGTGTTGACTGAACTGGCGCTTGCCCGGCTTCGAACGCTTGCGCCAAACGTCAAAACATGGGGATTGTCCGCAACGCTCGGAAACATCGATGAAGCCACACTGGCACTCGGCGGATTCGACTCCACCGGCAAACCGCATCCCATGCGCATCGTCCAGAGCGGCCCGGTCAAACGCACGCGAATCGAAACGCTTCTCCCGGCTGCGGATGATCGCTATCCGTGGGGCGGCCATCTCGGCATTCAACTGCTGGGCGGCGTCACAAAACTTCTTCGCAAACACAAGACGAGCATTCTATTCACAAACACGCGGTCGCAGGCGGAGCTCTGGTTTCAAGGACTCGCGCAAGCAATGCCGGATTGGGAGGGAAAACTCGGACTGCACCACGGCTCACTTTCGAATGAAGTCCGGTCCGACGCTGAAGAAGGATTGCGGACCGGACGACTGCGTGCAGTGGTCGCAACATCGAGTCTCGATCTTGGCGTCGATTTCGCTCCCGTCGATGCCGTGTTGCAGGTTGGCAGTCCAAAGGGCGTTTCCAGATTGCTACAGCGTGCGGGTCGAAGTGGACATCGGCCCGGCGCGGAAAGCGTCATTTACTGCGTTCCTGCCAACACTCTGGAGCTGGTGGAAATTGCCGCTGCCCGTGATCTCGCGATGGCGGGAATGATTGAAAACCGTTCACCGCTTCGACTGCCACTCGACGTTCTCGTTCAGCACATTGCAACAGTCGGCGCAGGTGGACTGGACGAGAACGGCGGTTTTGATCCGAATGCCCTGTTGCGGGAAGTGAGAACCACGTTCGCGTATCAGAATCTTTCCGACACCGAATGGAACTGGGCGCTCGACTTCACCGCGCGCGGCGGCAATTCGCTCAACGCCTATTCCCAGTTCAATCGATTGTCCCGCAACAACGGACGGTTCGTCATGACCGACGAACGCCTCGCGCGGGAACATCGCATGAACATCGGAACCATCACCAGCGATGCATCGATCAGCGTCCAGTTTGTCCGCGGCGCCCGACTCGGTTCCGTGGAGGAATCGTTTCTGGCGAAGATGCGCAAAGGTGATCGTTTTCTCTTCGCCGGGCGCAATCTGGAACTCGTTCGCGTTCGCGAAATGACCGCCTACGTGCGCGCGGCAAAGAAAGGTCCTCGCGGTGTTCCGCGCTGGATGGGTGGAAGATTGCCGCTATCGACGCGGCTCGCCCAGGGCATGCGCGCGCGACTCGAAACAGCACGCGCAGGAATTTTCGACACACCCGAGATGGAACGGCTCCGCGGCATCCTTGAGATTCAATCGAAGCTCTCGATCATTCCCGCCTCGAACGAGCTGTTGATCGAACGTTGGAAAAGCCGCGAAGGACATCACCTTTTCATTTATCCGTTCGAAGGCCGGCTGGTGCATGAAGGTCTCGCGGCGTTGTTCGCCTTTCGGCTCGGACGTTTGCAACCGACCACCTTTTCCCTCGCCTTCAATGACCACGGTCTGGAACTGCTTTCGCCGGATTGCGTCGCACTGGAAGCCGCCCTTGAAAACGGTCTTTTGGACGATGCGAATCTCGTGGACGACATCCTTGGAAGCATCAATGCCGGTGAAATGAGCCGACGCCAGTTCCGCGAGATCGCACGCATTGCCGGACTCACGCATGAAGGCGTCGGACGCGCCCGCAAATCCACCCGACAGCTGATGATTTCCGCGTCGCTGCTTTATGAAGTTTTCCAACGTTATGAACCGTCGAACCTGCTGTTTCGCCAGGCAACACGCGAAGTTCTCGAAAATCAGTTGGAACAATCACGACTCAAACGCGCGTTGGCAAACATGAGAAACAGCGCTCTCCAGATCGTGGAACTCACCGCGCCTTCGCCGTTCGCATTTCCCATTTTCGTGGAACGGTTTCGTCAGGAACTGAGCTCCGAGGAACTCGCCAGTCGCGTGGCGCGAATGGAAGTCGCGCTTGAGAAAGTTCACGACGAAGATCTTCACTCTGCTCCTGTCAGCACTCATGCCTGAACAGCAACTTCAAATTGAACTGGCCCGAGAAAGCCTGCTGGCACTGGCGGAACGCGCGCTGTTCTGGCCGCGAATGAAAACGTTGTTCGTCGCGGACGTTCACTTTGGAAAGGACGCCACGTTCCGCAAAGCAATGCGCTGGGTGCCGCCGGGAACAACGACCGACGATCTCCGGCGATTGAGCGATCTTGTATCCGGGCACAAGGCAAAACAGCTCATTGTTCTCGGCGACACCTTTCATTCCGAGCACGCACGCGAAGATGAAACCTTTGAACAACTTCGCAACTGGAGAAAATCCGTTCGCGCGAACGTGCTGCTGGTGAAAGGCAACCACGACCGCGAGGCCATTGAACTGGCGCAGGAAGCGGGATTCGACTGGCTTGAGGAAGATCATTCGCTGCCGCCGTTCACGCTGCGGCATTGTCCGTGTGAAAAACCGCCCGACGGTTACGCACTGTGCGGACATCTGCATCCGGAAGTGATTGCGCGCGGACTGGCACGTCAGAGTCTGCGGATTCGCTGTTTCTGGATTCGTTCACACGAATGCGTGCTCCCGGCTTTCGGCGGCTTCACTGGAGGTTACGTTGTTCAACCCACGACGCGCGATCGCGTGTTGCTAGTCGCGGGCGACAGCATTCTCGAAGCCTCCACAGCGCGCCGTAAATGAGATAACCGTCACAAGCCGACTCGCTCATTTGCACGCCTCGCCGGACTTTCATGCAGCGCACCCGGCAACGGAAGCCGGGCGATTCTTGCAGTCTCGAACTACTCGTGCTCTATTCCGCGCATGGCTAATCCTTATCCAACCATTATTCCGGGACTTCGAAGTCCATTCGATCAGATCAAAGGCCTCGTTTATTTCGGCAGAATGCTCGACAAGATTCGCCTCGCCGCGAAGGGACAGCTTCCGCCGGACTGGCAGCCGGCGCGCGGCACCAAGATGGAAACCAGCTTCGATGCGCGTTGCTGCCGGTTTCTGAAAATCGATTATGCGACGCTCGAAGCTGAGGTGTTGAAGGGCGACAAGTCCGACGAACAACTCCTGGAATGGGCGTTTCAGAATGGCCGCAAACCCAACGACGAAGAGATTGAAATCTGGAACGCCTTCATGATGAAGCGCGGCTGGCGGGACGCCGGAACGCAGCGCCTGAACGAACGCCTCGCGGAAATCGGACTTCCCCCCGGCACCGCGCAGACGATGTTTGAATTCATCGACATCGACGAAGGCAGGCTGAAACCGGGCGAAGCAAAAAGCTGAGATGAATTCAGCTTCGCAAAACTTTGCCCATCACGTGAGCGTTCTGCGCGAGCGGATGCTGCATCCGACCGACTACGAGCTGGCGGTGAATTATTTCCTGGAGGAATTCGCCGGCGACGCAGCGTTCGTCAAAGCATCCGACCCGGAACCGATGCCACACCTCGTCACCGTGCTCGGGCACGTTGCTTCGCAGGCCATCGGAAAAAAGGTGGAACTGCAGAACGCTCTCGTTTCGCATCTGCGCGAGCATCGGTTCATTCACGGCAATGCGCAGGTGGAAGGGCGCATCGTTTTGTTCCTGTATTTTTCTGAAGTGGATGCCGGACTGATGATGTTGCTCCCGGGCGTGCGCGGCCAGATGGATGTCGCACGCTTTCGAATGACCGGCGGTCTCGGCGATCCGCGTCAAAACTGACCTGACCTGACTTGAAACAATGAAGAAGGTTCAACTCGATTCGCTTCCATTCACCGAAAGCAAATCTCCGAAGGGAAAGTTCCACCTGTTCCGCCGCAATCTGTCACTGGCGCTCGGCGGAAAACGGGATGTCGGCGAATGGGGTGGCGGCCATCCGTTCGATGTCGAGGAATTCCGTATTCCACCCGGCGCGTCGAACTTTCCATTCCACGCGCATCTCGCGCAGTGGGAGTTTTATCTGGTGACCGCCGGCTCCGGAACGGTACGAACCGGCGACGGACAAACTTCGATCGGACCGGGAGACGCGTTCCTCTTTCCGCCCGGCGAAGCGCATCAGGTCATCAACACCGGCACTGAAGATCTCGTGTTTCTCGTCGTCGCGGACAATCCACGCGCCGATGTGATCGAATATCCGGACAGCGGGAAAATCGGCGTGAAACCGCAGAAGAAGTTCTTCAAGTCGCCGCCGTGCGATTACTTCGAAGGCGAAGAATAAAACACAAAACGCCGTCGTGTTTGCGACGGCGTTTCATGACAATTGTTGTTCTCAGGAAGCCGGCTTCTCTTCAGCGCCGGAAGCATTCCCGGAAGCGGGAGCTGAATCAGCCGAAGATGTTTCGCTCGACGTTGATTCACTTGAAACCGGTTCGCTTGAAGCGGATTCGTTTGAAGTCGCTTCCGCTTCAGGTTCACTCGGCGCGAGCTGCGAAATCGGCTGATCGGTGCTGAGATCCGGAACGGCTCCGGTTTCTGCTGCCGGCGCAGATTCGACTGCCGCTGCTTCGGCAGATTGTTCCGCAGGCTTCTCTTCCGTTTTCGCGGGCTTGGGCGGCTTCGGAGCCGGCTTCTTGGCGGTCTCCATCACGCCGTTCGCGAATTCAATCACATGCCCCTGATGAATCAGCCAGTGCAAATCCGCGATCAGCGCGGTCTGCTCAGCTGTGGGCTCGGGTGCCGCCGACGCTGCAGGAGCCGGAGCAGGTGCAGGAGCGGAAGTCACTTCAGGTGCTGGCGTTCCTTCCGCCGGCGTACCGGCCGCTTCTGTTGGAACAGTCGCCTGCGATTCCGGATGCGCCGGGGCAACGGGCTTCGCTGTTGGCGCCAGAGCTTCCAACAACTTGCGGCGCGTGCATTTCGGCGTCGCATTTACGAACTCGACAATCCGCTTCACGCCTTCCGACACGGGCGTTGTCTCAAGGTCGAGATAATGCGGCCGCGCAACAGAGACGTGCGTGATCGCCTTGTTGACCTTGAAAAACTGCAGACCGTGCGATGCAAATCGCTGGCTCAACACGGTGGCGAGCTGCAACGGAAAACGCTTTTGATCTTCCCAGGCCTGGCGCACCAGACGGACGAGTTCGGGAGCGCGCAGATTCCGTGCGGCAACGCCGCTGATTGTCTGCGACTCGACCTGCTTGATGATCGCTTCCTTGTGCGTCTCGCGGAAATGTTTCTCCACCGCTTCGCGCGATGACAGCCGCGTCGCCTCGGGAACGTTCAGGCAGACATATTCCGTTTTGAAGCTCTGGTCTTCGGTCCACTTCTTGATCACTTCCTCATCGCGCACGATCTTCACGCGCGACTTGAACATGTCGAACGGCATCCGGGAGAACCGTTCCGCATGCAGCTTCCGCAGCTGGTTTTGGTAATCGTGATAGTTCGGCGGGCCAAGGATCACGCCGCTCATCCCGCATTGGGCAACAAAGGTGTATTTGCCCTTGGGCGGATCGGTCGGGGTGCGTTCGGTCTGATAAAACGTGGCGAAATGTTTGTTCAGAACATGCGCGATCGCCGCATCTTCAGACAGCCACAATGTGTCATCCAACGCGCAGACAAACAGCGGTTGAACCACCTGGTTGTCCTTCTTCTTCACGCTGAACGTCACCGAATGACGTTCCGGCTTCTGGAGAATGAGGCGGGCGATGTCGAACAGCGGATAAGCACGCCCCGTCATCTTCACCTGTCGGGCCAGCGATTCAACGCCCGCATCTTCAGGAATGAATGCGACGTTGATCTCCGGCAGCGGTGGCGGCGGTTCCTGGCGCTGACGTTCGTCGCGACGAGGTCCGCGCTGATCGCGATTTCCCGGACGGCGGTCACCGCCTTCGCGACGTGGTCCGCGACGGTCGCCGCGCTGGCCGAACTGTCCCTGTCCAAATCCCTGACCTTGACCCGGTCCGCGTCCCGGTCCCCCGCCCTGACGCGGACGATCACCGCCCGGTCCGCCGGGTCGCTGGCCGGGCCGGCGTTCGCGCCGGTCGCCGCGGCGATCCCCGCGATCCTCGCGGACTTCATAATTGGCGAATTGTTTCGAGGAGGCTGGTTCCTGGGCCCATGCGGGAAGGAAAAGTTTTTCCAGATCCAGTTCGTTTTCAGGCAATGTGCTCATTCCGTCACGTCAGCTCCGGGTAGGGAACTCGATAGATGGTCGATAGGTTAAAAGTGTCGTTGCAGCATGGATTGGCCGCAATCGGATTGCAAGCGCCTGTTGGATCGCGAAAGTCCAAAAGGCGCAACTGAACACACCACCCTCTCCCTGACCTTCTCCCCGCACTTCGCTTCGGGGCGAGGAACATTTCACGGCGTGGGCGGCAATTGCCCAAGTCCAAACTCAAAATTCAAAATCCAAACCTCAAAACTCCAAAGGGAAAACCTGAACTTGGAACTCAAGCAGCTCGTCTCTATTTTCCCCCCATGCGGAGCGAGTGGCTCAAAGACGTTACGCGAATCGTGGTGAAGCTCGGAACCGGTGTCCTGACCGACAGCCGGAAGCAACTCGATCTTGCCCAGATGGAACAGCTCGTCGCCCAGATGGCGGCACAGCGCAAAGCCGGGAAGGAAATCGTCCTTGTGACCTCCGGCGCAGTCGGAGCGGGAATGGGTGCGCTCGGCTATGAATCCCGCCCGTCCGATCCGGCCGAAAAACAGGCCTGTGCCGCGGTCGGTCAGTCGCGCTTGATGGCAGTTTACGACCGGCTTTTCGCAAAACACGGACTCGTCGTCGCCCAGGTGCTGCTCACACACGAAGATCTCGAACATCACGAACGCCATCTCAACGCCCGCAACACGCTCGTCACCCTGCTCAGCCGGGGCGTGGTGCCGATCATCAACGAAAACGACGCCGTCTCGATCACCGAGCTGAAGTTCGGCGACAACGACAAACTTTCCGCCCTGGTGGCATCACTGCTTCCGGCGGACCTGCTGGTCATTCTCACGACGGTCGATGGCGTGATTGAAAATTTCGGCAAAACCGACGCGAAGGTTATTCCTCACATCGAACACATCGACGCCACAATCGAATCGATGGCCGGCGGCACCACCAGCGCAACAGCCGTTGGCGGAATGAAATCGAAGATCGACGCGGCCAAAATCGTGGTGCGCTCCGGCATTCCGCTTGTCATCGCTTCCGGCCGGAAACCGACCGTGCTGGCGGATGTCGCGGCGGGACGTGAGGAAGGAACCCTGTTCGTCGCACAGCCAATGCGACTTCAGGGACGGAAACGTTGGATCGCCTTTTTTCATCATCCCAAGGGCGCGCTGTTCGTCGATGAAGGCGCGAAGAAAGCCTTGCGTGAAGGCGGCAAGAGCCTGCTGCCTCCGGGCATTGCACGATGCGAAGGTGAGTTCGAAGCTGGCGAAGTCGTTCGCATTTGCGATCTCGACGGCACCGAGTTCGCGCGAGGCCTGATCGGTTATCGCGCCGAGGAAATTCGCACGCATCAACTTCAGCGGGTTGAAGTCGTGCATCGCGACAACCTCGTGATTCTTTGAGCCTGACGCCCGTTCCGAACCGCGACCTTCCAAAACCACGGCATGAAAAAATCTCCTGCGATCAACGATCTCCTCAAAGTAATGGCCAAGCTGCGTTCGCCGAAAGGCTGTCCCTGGGATCGCGAGCAGGATCACAAGTCGATCCGCTGGCACGCGGTGGAGGAAGTTTACGAGATGATCGACGCCATCGAATCCGGGGACGATCACGAGCTTGAGGAGGAACTGGGCGATCTGTTGTTGCAGGTTGTTTTCCACTGCCAGCTCGCGAAGGAACGGAAGGCGTTTGATTTCGAAAAGGTCGCGCGCAGCATCACGGACAAGTTGATCCGACGTCATCCACATGTGTTCGGCGATGTGAAGGTGAAGGATGTCGATCAGGTCTGGGCCAACTGGGAGAAGATCAAACGCGCCGAAAAGCACGGAACGAAACGCGAACGTCCTTCGGCACTGGACGGAATTCCGAAGCATCTCCCTGCCCTGCTCCGGGCGGAAAAACTGGTAAAGAAAGCCCGCAAGTCGGGTCTCATCAAAACCGGCGCAAAACCGCGCGCGGACAAGAAAACAGTTGGAAGCGAGCTGTTCAAACTCGCTCAGATCGCACAGCAGAATGGCTGGTCGGCCGAAGAACTGTTGCGCGCCGAGATTGGCCGGCAGGAACGCACCTGGCGCAAGTTGGAACGCCAGCAAGCGGATCGCTCCAGGTGATGGGTTGGGGACCGCGCCCGCCCCGGGCGCTGCGGGTTGCGCCTCGCGACCCGCATTCGTGCGTGGGATCGTATTTCAGCGCTTGAATTCGGCGCGAGGGCGCACCGAATTGCGCCCGAGGCGGGCGCGCTCCCCAACCACGTTTCCTTCGCGTCCATCGTTCCATTCGCATGAAACCATTTCACGATTTTGCAAAACCGCGACAACTGCGCCTTGCCGCTCCGGCAGGATCGTGCGCATAAAGAACGCACATGGCGGGCCGATCCAAACGAGCAAGACCGAGCTTTCTCTGGCAGGGAATCCTGATTCTGGGTCCGGTGCTCGTGCTGCTCGCCATCGGAGTCTGGACTTCATGGCGCGATCGCGATGCGATGGAACGGGAGGTTCGCGCCCGCATGGATCCGGTCGCCACAACATTGCTTTCCGAGTTTCAGGATCTGTTGCATCCGATTCGCGCATCGCGTGCAAACGATGTCGTTGCTCTCGGCGTTTCCGGAACGTGGTTTGAAATTCAACCGGACAATTCCCTTTCGCAGCCACATCAGTTCACATGGCCACCGACGCCGGCTCCGTTTCCTGAGAACCTTGTCGATCACCTGAATCCCGAACCGGCACAGCTTTGGAATCAAGCAACGACTGCGGAAAGGGCGAGGTCATGGAGCCAAGCAGCGGAACTGTATTCAGCATTCGCCAACGTCAAAGAGCTCCTGAACCAGAACCGTGCCAATACTTCCAATTCATTGACCGAGGAACGGCTGCGCGGAGAAGCCTTCAGCCGTATGGCCGCAGCGTGCCTTCACGTGGGAGACAGAAAGGCGGCGATTCAGACGTTCGATGCCGTGCTGAACAGTTTTTCTCCCGGGAGCGACACGCGTTCTGAAGCCGGTCTTTCGCTCGCGCATCTCGCCGCGCTCCGCATCTTTGAACTCACTCCTGACTTTGCCGAAATCCCGGAGCGATGGACGACCAATACGATGCAACTGCTCGCCTTGTTGTCGAACGACAGATCGCCCTTCGGCCATGAGCTCGCGCTTCGTTTTCAAGCCTGGCTCCAGCCGAAATCCAACGACCAGCCTTCTCCCGTGAACATGACGGAAGCGACCTTCAGAGTGTCTGAACGCGAAGAAGTGAAAAACTGGCTCGAAGCGCAGGAATCCTGGCGGCTTTATCATGAAGCGGCTTCTTCTTTCGGGAAGGAAGAGTGGCCGGCGCTGTTCTGGTTGGAAGGCGATTACTCATGGCTGGGTGTTGAACAAAGAGTTCCCGAAGCAGCCGGACGAGGAAGAATCTTTGCCGCAATCAGCCGGGAGAAAATCGCTGAGACACTCGCGCAGATTGCCAGTCGCGAAGATCGCTCCGGATTGTTCGCGGTTTCGCTCAACGTGCACGGACGCCATTTTTCATTTGGCGAAACAGCGGAAACCGATTGGAAGAATCGTTCCATCTCACGATTCGTTGAAGCCCCACAGGATGCCCTGTCGCTCACAATCGTCCTTGCCGAACCTGCCAGATACTTTTCTGCCCAACGCAAGCGGCAGCTCTGGACCGGCGGTCTGATGCTGGCCGCTGCGGGAGCGTGCGTGCTCGCGTTCATCTCCGCGCGTGCCGCATTTCGGAAACAGGTCATTCTCAACGACCAGAAATCCAACTTCGTCTCCAGCGTGTCACATGAGCTTCGCGCGCCGATTGCTTCCGTTCGATTGATGGCCGAGAGCCTGGAGCGCGGAAAGATTTCCGAGCCGCAGAAGCAGCAGGAGTATTTCCGCTTCATCGTGCAGGAATGCCGGCGGCTGTCGTCGCTGATCGAAAACGTGCTCGACTTCTCGCGCATCGAACAGGGCCGCAAACAATACGAGTTCGAGCCAACCGACCTGCTCGCGCTCGTGCGTGAAACAGTGAGGTTGATGGAACCTTACGCCGCAGAAAAAGGTGTCACTATCAGGGTCGAACTGCTCGCGCTTGAACTTTCACCGGAAGCTGTCACCCACTCAAAACTCAAAACACTAAACTCCGAACTTTCCGCAACGGTCGATGGTCGCGCCATTCAACAGGCCTTGATCAACCTGATCGACAACGCCGTGAAACATTCCGCGAGAGACGATACCGTTCGCGTCGCCATCAACCCTCAGCCATCCACCATCCGCCTGTCCGTCTCGGACAATGGTCCTGGCATTCCGGCGGCGGAACACGAAAAGATTTTCGAACGATTCTATCGACTCGGCTCCGAACTGCGCTGCGAAACGCAAGGCGTCGGCATCGGACTCAGCATTGTGAAACACATCGTTGAAGCGCATGGCGGACATGTGCGGATCGAAAGCCAGGTCGGAAATGGCAGCCGGTTTACCATTGAACTGCCGATGAGGAAATGAAAGTGGAAGCTCTAAATCCCAAATTCCAACTTTCAAACAAACATCAACGCTCAAGCTTCAAATTGAAAGCGCGCGTCGGCGCCAATTTCACGAATGCATTCAGTGGAACAGCCGGGCGCAGCAAAACCACGCAGTCCGCTTTGATCGCTTCTTTGGAATTTGGATTCCGGAATTTGGAACTTAAGCCATGGCTCGAATATTGATCATCGAAGACGAAACGCCGATGCGCACCGCCCTGGCTGATGTGCTGGCGGCGGAAGATTATCGCGTGCTCACTGCCGCAGATGGCGAAGAAGGGCTTCATCGCGCATTGGAGGAAAAGCCCGATCTCATCCTGCTCGACGTGATGATGCCCAAGCTCGATGGATTCGCTGTTTGTGCCGAACTGCGGCGTCTCGCCAAACCGGTGCCGATCCTGATGCTCACAGCGAAAGGACAGGTGGACGATCGCGTCAACGGCCTGGACGCCGGTGCCGACGATTACCTCGTGAAACCGTTCAGCACGGAGGAACTGCTCGCGCGTGTCCGGGCTTTGCTTCGGCGACATCAGCGTCAGACCCAGATGCCAACAAAGCTGATCTTTGGTGATGCGGAGGTGGACCTCGTTCGTCAAACCGCCCATCGCGGAAACAAGACGATCCACATGACCGCGAAGGAATTTGCGATGCTGCGTCTGCTTGCGGAAACGGCTGGCGAACCGGTGAGTCGCGAGAAGTTTCTGGATGTGGTTTGGGGCTACGCGGCGTTCCCCACCACGCGCACCGTGGACAGTCACATTGCGAGCCTGCGCCGCAAACTGGAGCGTGATCCCAATGCACCCCGATGGATCAAGACGGTTCATGGGGTCGGATACCGGCTCGAACTTTAGCCACTGATGAAACACAGATTAAACACGGATGTATCCGCAGATTTCTCAGATGAACGCAGATTTGAAAGAGGCGGATTCTTCAACACAGAGACGCCGAGAACACAGAGCTTCGCAAAGAGTTCTTCATCTTTCTCTGCGCCTCTGCGCCTCTGCGGTGAATACATATCCCTCCCCTCTTCATCTTCATCTGCGGAAATCTGCCCCGATGGATCAAGACGGTTCATGGCGTCGGATACCGGCTCGAACTTTAGCCACTGATGAAACACAGATTAGACACGGATGTATCCGCAGATTTCTCAGATGAACGCAGATTTGAAAGAGGCGGATTCTTCAACACAGAGACGCCGGGAACGCAGAGCCTCGCAAAGGGTTCTTCGTCTTTCTCCGCGCCTCTGCGCCTCTGCGGTAAATACGTATCCTTTCCTTCTTCATCTGCGAAAATCTGCGTCATCTGCGGATTCCCCTTGGATTTTGCAAAACCGTGACAACTCAGAAACGAGCTTCAAACAGAATGGGCGCACAGTGCAGCAGCGCCAGTGGAGTGAAAGAAACCGACTTTGACCTATGAAACGATCGAACAAGGAACAGACCGGCAAATTGAACGCAGAGCCGCAGAGGATCGCAAAGCTTCGCAACGGAGTTCTTTCAGCGGTTCTCGGCGTCCTCTGCGTCTCCGCGTTGATCTTTTCGTGCTCAACTGGAATCGCGGCCGTATCGACGAACGACCTGACGACATTGCTTCAGCGCGGCTTGTTTGAAGAGGAAGCCAATCGCAATCTCGACGCCGCCATTGCGAACTATGACGCGCTGGCGAAGCAGTTCGACAGGAACCGCCAGATTGCCGCCACCGCCATTTTTCGTTTGGGCGAGTGCTATCGCAAACTCGGCCGCACCAACGACGCCGTCCAGCACTACGAACGCATCCTCCGCGAGTTCCCCGATCAACAAACGCTGGCCACCTTGAGCCGGCAGAATTTGGTCGGAATGAGAAGTCCGACTACGCCGTCACAAATGGCGCCAGTATCCGGCGATACTGATGCTTCAACTGAAGCAAGAGCGCTGGCTGCAAAGCTTAATGGAATCGAACGATTCAAAGATGATCCGGAAAAACACGCCAAGGCTGTTCTGAGTCTGTTTCCGGACGAACGGCTACGGAAAATGTTGTCCCATCTTCCGTTCCTGAAGGAACAGGAAGCGCAGTTTGCACAAGGGAAAGGGCCAACGAATTCCTTCTACGTGGCAATTGGCGATCCAGCAGGTGATCTGCTCGATTTGTCCGGAGCATCACCTTCCCAAAGGTCGCAATTAGAGGCAACGACAGAAACGCAGAAGCAGCTGGCTTTCATTTCTGAACGGGTGAACCAAATTCTCTCCGAGCAGCGACTGAAGTTGGATGTGCTTCAGGCAGTCGCAGACGATTCTCGACCCGAAAAAAGGTCGGACGAAGGACCAATCCTCGACGACGAAGAAAAAGAAATCGGCCGCATCCAGGCGATGATTCGAAACAGCCCGGATTTGATCAATGCGCCTGCCGGTGATCCAGCCCTGACACCATTGGCGCGGGCGGCAAGCCAGGGGTATCTGCGCGTCGCGGAATTTCTGCTGAACAGCGGTGCGCAGATCAATCAGCAGGAAGGTTCTTCCAGACGGACGCCGCTGCATCATGCGGTTTACAATGGTCACAGGAAAATGGCGGAACTTTTGATCAGCCGTGGCGCTGACGTAAACGCGGAAACCTCCGGACGCGCGACGCCACTGTACATGGCAGTGCAGCGGCGGTTTCAATCGTTGGTGGAACTCCTACTCAAATCCAGCGCTGATCCCAACCTCCCTGCGAGCTTATCAGGCAGCCGCCTGGACGAAACTCCGCTCATGTTTGCGGTCCGCGATGGGAACGAATCACTGCCACCTTGCTCGCACATGGCGCTGATCCAAACCGCGTGAACAAGGCTGGCGAGGGGCGCGCTTCGAAAACTGATTCCCGCGGCGAATATGGCTCCGCACTGCACATGGCCGCGTCTCGCACCTTTCCACGAATCACAGCACTGCTGCTGACCAACGGAGCCAACGTGGAAATTCTGGATGCCAATGGCGAAACGCCATTGCACGTAGCTGCTGCGAAAGGGGCGACAAATAATCTGCTCCAACTGATCCGCGCCGGCGCCGATGTCAACTCTCTCGGCGACGAACGGCAAACCGGTCGAGCCACCCCCTTATTTCTGGCAACGGAGGAAAGGCACATCGACGCAGTACGCCTGCTTCTGGAGAATGGAGCCAATCCAAACCTTCCAGCTCACTTCCGAGGAAGATCTGGAGTGCCTCCGTTGCTGCTTGCAGCCGAAGCTGGAAATCCTGAGATCACATCTCTCCTGTTGAAGGGCGGAGCTGAAATTGAGGCCAAGGATTCGGAAGGCAACACGGCACTCTCGCTAGCCATTCAATCGAGCAACCCCGATACGGTAAAAATCCTTCTCGACAACGGTGCAACCCCCAACACCCAGTTCAGAGGATATCCGGTCTTGTCACTTTCCATTGCAGACCGCCAGAACAACGGTGTCCTGGCCGAACTGCTTCGCGCCAAAGCAGACGTAAACGCATTCGATCATGCGGGCGAAACACCTTTGCATCGTGCGGTGAGAATGAAACGAAAGGATTTCGTTGAACAACTTCTCGTAGCAGGTGCCGATCCCAACCTGAGAAACAAGGAAGGCAAGACGCCGCTGGATCTGTCGTTACAACCACCCGTACCTGTTATTCCGATTGCTGGATTGGACCGAAGCGCTCAGTCTGCTTCCCCAAGCGAAATCGCAGCGCTGCTCCGAAAGCACGGAGCACTGGACGATCTTCCGGATTTCGATGCCATCCGCATCACACGGCAGGGATTCAGCCAGCCGCTTTCGGTGTTCCGCAAAGGCGAACTGACGAACCAATTTACGTTGTTGGAAACAGTGATGCATTTCTATAGCGAGACATCCAAAATGGCGGGACATGACTCATTTCCCTCTCCTACATGGGCGATGGCATTTCCAGATTTCGAACGAGTCATTATCCGGCGACCAAGCCGGAAACCCGGGGACAAAGAACAAGAGATCAAAGTAAATCTGCTCCGTGATAATTTGCTGGATTGTGCCGCGGACGTTCCCGTGGAATTTGGCGACGTTATTGAGATTCCCGAACGCGTCCATGCTCTCAACGAATCCCACGTTAATCCCGCAACGCAGATACAACAGATGTTTCAGACGGCCAAGTCCACTCTCACAAACACGGTTCCGTTCGCCATGCGGGCAGCAGAGAACAGCCCACTAGAAGCTGCCCGGCAAGCTGCCGCAAAACTCGCCTGTCTTCAAAAATCCGTCCAATTGGTCGTGGCTGGAGCATCCACTACGCTCACAATTGATTCCTGGAAGGAAGGTTTTCTAAATCAGGCTCTTTCAAAGATGCAGGCCCGTTCGGCACTTCGATCCTCGTCTGATCTTTCAAGGGTGCGAGTGACGCGAAAGGACAGCGTAACTGGAAAATCCGCCATGTTTATCGTCGATGCTTCCAACAACCAGAAACAATTCTGGCTGCTCGACGGCGATGTGATTGAAGTGCCAGAGAAGTGATTCACGAAGTCGGGGGGCGAACAAAAACGTTTTTGCTTCTGAAGAGAATGGAATCTGTCGCCCTTTCAGGCTTGGGATTTCATTGAAAATCATCCCACAGGTTCCGCTGTGCTCCACCCGTGGCTACCCGCTTTCGCTCTTTTGGAGCTGGCGTTCAACGCGGAGAATCCAGTGCGTCCGAGGTTCCTCGCATGGGATATCCGCATTCTCCCAGCCTACACAAACTCCAAATCCGTCGATCATCCGACAGACTTCGCGCCCTTTGCGTGAGGAATATTCGCCTCGTCTTTACCCGACCGCGACTTCCTGTGGGCCTTTGCCGCCGCTGACGAGGAAAAGCACGGCCATGCGGACGGCGAGACCGTTCGTCACCTGCTCAAGGATCACTGAGCGGTTGCAGTCGGCGATTTCGCTGTCGATCTCCACGCCGCGATTGATCGGGCCGGGATGCATGATGAGTGCGTCGGGTTTCGTTCGTGCGAGACGCGCCTTGTTCAGGCCGAACAGCGTGGTGTATTCGCCGATGCTCGGGAACATCGTCTTGCGCTGGCGTTCGTGCTGGATGCGCAGAAGGTTGATGATGTCCGCGCCTTCAATCGCTTCATCGACGTTGTAGCTGACGCGGCAGCCCATTTCCTCAAACACCTTTGGCACCAGCGTGGACGGACCGCAGAGCGTGACGTTCGCGCCGAGCTTGATCAATGCCCAGATGTTGGAACGCGCGACGCGGCTGTAGAGAATGTCCCCGAGAATCGTGACGTTGAGCCCGGCCACTTTGCCCTTTCGCTCGCGGATCGTGAACGTGTCGAGCAACGCCTGCGTGGGATGTTCGTGCGCGCCGTCGCCGGCGTTGATCACGCTGGCGTTGATGACGCGCGACAGAAACGACGCCGCGCCGGAAGCGCTGTGGCGGATGACAATGAAATCGGCGTTAAGCGCTTCAAGGTTCTTCGCGGTGTCCTTGAGCGTTTCGCCTTTTTTCAATGACGACGCTTCCGCGGTGAAATTGATGATGTCGGCCGAAAGCCGTTGCTCCGCGAGTTCGAAGCTGATGCGCGTGCGGGTGGAAGGTTCGACGAACAGGTTCACCACGGTCTTGCCGCGCAGAGCAGGAACCTTCTTGATCGCGCGTTCACCGACGGCCTTGAACGCCCTGGCGGTATCGAGCACGGTGTTGATCTCATCGGCGGTCAGCGATTCGATGTCGATCAGGTGTTTTCGGTTCCAGGTCATGAGTGGTCCTTGCTCAAGGTTTTTGCAGGATGACTTCGTCCTGCGGCGAACCGCCTTCCGTGAGTTTCACCAGAATCTTTTCCGTGGCGGACGTCGGCACATTCTTCCCGACGAAATCCGCCTTGATCGGCAGTTCGCGATGACCGCGATCGACCAGGACGGCGAGTTGAATTCTTTTTGGGCGGCCGAAATCGTTCAAAGCATCCATCGCGGCGCGTGTCGTTCTGCCGCTGAACAGGACGTCATCGACCAGCACCACTGTTTTGCCGGTGACGTCGAAGGGAATGACCGTTGGAAACACCTGCGGCGCCACCTTTTGATCGAGGTCATCGCGATGCATGGTGACGTCGAGGACACCGACCGGAACGTTCTGCTGCCAGATGCCGTTGAGCAGCTTGCTGAGCCGGCGGGCGAGGTCATCGCCGCCAATTGGCACACCGACGAGGACGACTTCGCCGGGGTTTTCATTGCGTTCGGCGATCTCGTGGGCGATGCGGGTGAGGGCGCGCTGGATGGCGTTGGAATTGAGGATGACGCAGGACTCAGGCATAAAAAAACGAACGAACCGGAGCACGGTTGTTCGTTGCGTTGGTAGTTTGATTCATCAGATCCTTCGCTGCCTCGCAGGGCAGCTTTAAAGGAACATCTTCAGCTAAAATTGATCAGTTGCTGCTGCCGACAGCGGATTGGCGCGCTTTGCGCCACTTCGAACGGTGCTTGATGATCCAGTCTGTCAATGCGCGTTCGAAACCGATGTCGCGCCCGGCCTTTTCCGATTCGATCCACTTGTGTTTGAGAATCTCTTCGCGTTCGGCCTGGAACTCGCGATAGAGCGAGGAGTTCCTCAACAGGTCACTGGCCTGGGCGGGCTCGTTAGTTTGGTCCGACATAAACAAAGATGACTTTGCCGTGAAACATTATGAACCGACCGGAGAGCTGACAATGTAAATCTTGCGAAGCGCTTCCACACTGGTTCAAAGAACGTTCCGCCAAGGAATCTATGAGGTTCCAGGCAGTTTGCAAATCACCCATTCGTGTTAGTCCGAAATGGGCAGGCGCTGCGACACCGCTTCCCCAATCTGTATAAATGCCTGTCCGGCAGGAGTATCCGACGAAGAAACCACCACCGGCACCCCCCGGTCCCCGCCTTCGCGGATTTCTGTGAAAATTGGCACTTCGCCGAGGAACGGAATCCCCTGCCGCGCCGCCTCCACCTTGCCGCCGCCGTGTCCGAAGATCTCGATGCGCTGTCCGCCGGGCGCAGTGAAATAACTCATATTTTCCACGATTCCAACGATCGGAACGTTCACTTTCTCAAACATTCCAATTCCCTTCCGCACCACGCCGAGTGACGCCTCCTGGGGCGTCGTCACCACAACACCGCCATCGAGCGGAACGGTCTGACAAAGAGAAAGCTGGGCGTCGCCGGTGCCGGGCGGAAGATCGACCAGCAGATAATCCAGCTCACCCCATTCAACCGATGAAAAGAATTGCTGGATGGTCTTCATGATCATCGGTCCGCGCCAGATGACCGGTTGATCCCCTTCGATCAGAAAACCGATGCTCATCAGTTTCACACCGTGGTTCACCGGCGGAACCATCTTTTCATCCTCGCTCAGTGTCGGACGTTCCCGAGTGCCCATCATCAGCGGAATGCTCGGGCCGTAGATGTCGCAATCGAGCAACCCGACTTTGTAGCCAAGATACTGAAGCGCGCAGGCGAGATTGACGGACGTGGTCGATTTGCCGACGCCGCCTTTGCCGCTGGCAACGGCCACGATGCGACGAATGCCCGGCACACGATTCTGCTGGCCGAGCGCATTTCCGCCAGCGACCTGGGCGCCGCCCTGTTGCTTTACATCGATGTGAATTGCGTTCACACCGGGCAACGCCTTGATCACGCGTTCGGCTTCGACTTTGATCTGCTGGGCTGCATCGGCGTTGTTTGTGGTCAACTCGATCAGGACGCTGACCGCTCCGTTGTTTGCGGCGACCTGTTTGACCAGGCCGAAAGAAACAATGTCTCTCGAATAGCCGGGGTACTTAACCGTCGCCAACGCGTTTCTGATCTCTTGTTCGGTGACCATAGAGCAGACACGTTTACCCAAGGCGGCGCTTCAAGCAAGCTTCCGGGCTCGTTCACAGCAACAGAGTTCGTCCCATTTTTCGCGAATCACGCTGCTAGAAGTCGATCCGGCTGCAGCGTTACTTCTTCTGATGCCGGTTCTCGTGCTTCTCTTCCGACTCCTTCAACAGCGGGGCGCGGCGATAAACTTCATCCATGAGTTCCTGGGCATCCCATTGCGACCGGACAATCTTCGGCCTGAGGAAAACCATGAGTTCAACCTCACGCGTCGTCTTGTCCTTTTTCTTGAACGCCCAACCGAGTCCGGGAACGTCGCCGAGAATCGGAGTTTTGCGAAGCGTGTCGGAAATCTGCCGCTGAATAATCCCACCCAGCACCAGCGTCTGGCCGTCGCGCGCGCGCAAATCAGTCCGCAACGTCCGCGTGTCGAACACCGCGCCGCCAAGAACCGTCACACCCGGCACAACAGTGGACGACTCCGCATGAATCTTCAGTTCCACGTCGCCCGCGGAGTTGATGTGCGGGGTGACTTCGAGAATCACACCGACGTTCTTGTAAGTGAAGTTCTGCCGAAGCCCGTTGGCACCGCTGTCCTGGCTGGAGGTCTGGATCGGAACCTGTTGTCCGACGAACAGTCGTCCGGTTTCGTTGTCGCGGACGTTGATCTGCGGGTTGCCCAGAACGGTTGCGTCGGTTGTCTTGCGAAGGAATTGCACGAGAAAGTCCATGCTGATCGTGCCGTTCACCACGCCGGACCGAAGCGAGGTCAATGCCTGCGCGACTTCCGATGAAACCGGCGTGTTCACCGTCGTGTTGCCGCCAAAGCCCTGCTTGTAACCGGTCGATCCGCTGGCAAGGAAGGAGTTGTCGTAGTCATCCGCAGTAAAAACACGGTCGCCATCGGGTGACCAGCGAACCCCCAGCTTGTCCAGAAAATCGCTGGAGACTTCCACGATCCGGGCTTCGATCAAAACCTGATCCGACGGTGAATCCATTTGATCGACCAACTTCAGCAGTTGGGGGAAGTAATGGACGTTGGCCGAAATCAAAAGCGCGTTGCCCCGATGGTCCGCAACGGCACGAACTCGTCCGACCAGGTCACTCACCGGGCGAGCCGCAGTCCGGTCGTTTCCACCGCGGACGTTGTCGGGCTGTCCTCCGAGCCACGGGAAATAGCCATCCTCACGCGCTTCCAGTTCGAGATCGAATCCACTTTGAGGCGAGTTGTTCTGGTTCTGATTCTGATTCTGGAAATTCTGTCCACCCTGCTGTCCCTGCTGCTGATTTGTCGGACGCAGCGGAGGTGATCCGTTCTTCGCAAAGAGGATGTTGATCTGGTTGGCCACCGTGGATGCCTTGGCGAATTTCAGTGGCACACGCAACGTGCTGTCGCCAGACTGCGATGGCACATCCAGCTGCGCCAGCACCTCTTCGACCGCGGCGAGATTCTCCTTTGAATTCGCCGTGACGATCAGAGCATTCGCGTGCGGTTCGCTGGTGATGCGGACCTTTCCGTAAAGACGGCCAACATCGCGATCCGTCGTGGTGGAATTGTATTCGTCGTAATAGTAATCCCAATAGCTGCGCTGCTGTGTCTTCTTGAGAAAGAGTTCGTTCAACACGTCCTCGATGTCCACGGAGTTGACATACTTGAGCGGGTAAATCTTCGGCGCGAGGCTGCCATCGCTGACCGGTTCGTCCAGTTCCTCGATCATTTTGTTGATGCTTTCCATCTCGGACGGCGAAGCTTGAACGATGACCGCATTGCGGCGGCGATCCGCCACGACTTTCATCTTCCTGGCATTTCTTCCTGAAGGCGTAGGCGTCGAGTAGTAGTAGATGTATCGCGAATTCCCGGTCTGTTCCTGGTTCAGATCCTGCAATTGCTTGGCCACGTCCTGCGCATCGGCATTCTTCAGCGTGAATGTGCGCATGACTTTTTCCTGCGCCTCCTCCGTGTCCAATCCCTGCACGAAACGCCGGATCGCCTGGAAGTTCGATTCGCTCGACATGATGAGAAGTGAATTGGACTGTTCGTCCGCGGTCACTTCGACGGTGTCTCGCAACGCTCGCGTATTTCGCTTCTGATACAACGGACCAACCGCCTTCACCAGATCGACGGCCATGACATTCTTGAGCGGGAGCACGCGGACGGCGACGTCCTCCGGCCTTTCGTTGTCGAGTGTTTCGATCAGGGAACCGACGGCGCGGATGTTGTCGTTGTAATCCGTGATGATGATCTGATTGGCGCGTTCATCGATGTCGATCGTTGCCTTGTCTGAAAGCGCGGTGCGAATGCGTTCGCGCAGGTCGGCCGCCTGAATGTGCTGGAGTCGGAACACCTTCACGAGTCGCTGGCGTCCTTCGGGCACATCCTTCTGCGCCGGATCGAGAAGTTCCGGGCTCATCCTTGGCTCCTTGCCTTCCGGCACGATGAGAATGGATTTGTTGAATTCGATCGCGCTGAAACCTTCCAGGGCAAGCGCTCGATAAACGAGGTTCACAGCCTCGCGGAGCTTGAGCTTCGTGGAACTGTTGATGGTGAGCTGGCAGTTCACCTGCGGATGTTTTACCACGCTCTTGCCGGTGTTTTGCGCGAGCCATTGCACGACCATGTCGATGTTCGCGCCCTGAAAACTCAGCTGAACCTCGTCCGTTGTGTTCGTGCCGGTGCCGCTTTGATTCGTGCTGGCCGATGTCGAACCCAACGGCTCCGAAGGAATCCACGCTCCGGTGGCAGGAGAAGAACCTGATCCAGGTGCGGGCGACTGGGATGGCGGAGTGGCAGCGCCGGGCAGGCCACCTGGAATTTCAACCACCACTCCATCCCGTATGATGCGATTCTGTCCGTTCACCTGCGGGATGGCTCCCACGAGCAGCAGAGCCGTGCAGCACGCCGCCAAGCCTCGTTTCCAGTTCATGTTACTTCTTGGTGGTTTCATCAGTAGATTCCTTCTTCGATAAAAGACTTTCACCGCCGTACCCGTTGAAAATCATCAACTCCTTCTTCTCGCCCTTTTCCTCGATCAACACGCGATTCACCCCGATCTTCAGCAACTTCATTTCGCCGAGAGAATCGCCTTCCTTCACGAGTCCGCTCTGGCCGCTTGAGCTGCGCAACATCGCCATGTTGCCCGCAATGCCCATCAGTGCGGCGGGCATCGGACGCATCACCTGCCCGAACAGTTCGCTTTCATAGATGCGATCCACCCGCGCTTTGTTTTCGGGCGCCAGTTCCGGCAGCGGCCTGGCTCCAGCCATTCCCGGCATCGCGCGCGAAGTCACTTCAGGACGGCGAACTGACGGTGAAACACGATTCGTGGTCGTCGCCACAATGTTGGTGGCATTGGTCGAAACTCCGGCAACAACCACGGCATTGGATCGAGCAACGTTGTTGGTGGAGGAAACCAGCGCTGACGGATCGTTGAGCGTCACGTTTGCATTCGTTGGCATTCGGGTTGTGGAAACCGCAATCATCACCGAAACGGCATTCTCCGGTGTGTTTGTCGAAACCACCGCTTGCGACACCACATTGCTGGCAGCCGTTTTCACTTCTGCATTTGAAGCAGGCTCGGAATTCGTTGCGCCGGATCTGGTCGCGACAGCATTCGTTGTAACGACGTTGGTCGAACCTTTCTTTCCAGCCACGGTCGCGTTCGTGACGCTCTTTCCCGGAGCGGAATTCGTCTTCGCTGCAGCAGCTACAGAATTGGTTTCCTTCGACAGCGTGGGAACCTCGGGAATGGTGACCTTCGCCAGCGGATTGCTTCTTCCGACGGTTCGCACCAGCTGAAAAATCAGCAACGCCCCCAGCGCAATGCAGACCAGTCTGAGAATCTTGTCCGTGTGCTTACGCATTGGGCTTTTCCTCCGTCTTGAACTGTTCGTAATCGAGAATCACGATCGTGAGACTGAGCTTCACCATGCCGGGCCCTCTTTTCTCCGGTGTTACCTGGACGGAATCCACGATCATCGGAAAGCCGAGCGTTTCGATCCGTTTGAGCAGCGACATCACCGCCGGCACCTGTCCAGTGCCTTCGAATTGCAGCGAGGCGAGATCCTTTCCCACTGCGCGTGTGGGCGATTCGCGAACCGTTCCGACCTGGATGCCGCTGCCGATTGCAGCTTTCTGAATGGCCACGCTTGCTTCGCCGACGAGGGAATTGCGTTTCAATTGAGCGGGATCGAACTGAAACGATTCCATGAGCCCCTGAAGCTTTTCCGCACGCGCTTCGAAGGGTTGCACCCGGGCGCGCAACGCTTCGGCTTCCTTCACGACTTTCAGATATTCCGTCCGATGCTGTTGAAGCGGCTTTGCCACAAAGAACAGAACGAGGTAAATCGAAAGGCCGATGGCCGAGTAGCGTATCAGTTTTTTCTCGCGATCAGAGATCGGTCGCATAATCAATTCGCCTCCCTTCTGGGCGCGGAGACTCTCACATTTGGCGGCAGACCAGCCGGCATGGCTCCCGACGGAAGCATGTCAACCGTGATCCCGGGAGGCAAAGCGCCGGGTGGAATGCTCGACGGCATGCTGACCGGCATCGATACTGGCATTGGCATTGACATGCCCGCAGGCATTCCTGGCGGTGAAGCCGGCTTGCTCTTCGCCTTTTCGATTTCCTCGGGTGTCGGGCCGATCGCGAGCTTCTGTCGTTCGTGAAACGATTTCCACTGTGCGGTGAGCCGGACATTCAGTTTTTGTTTGTCGGGCGTGGGCGCCTGTTCTTCGACCGACACGCTGGAGAAAAATCCGGACGCAATAAGCTTGTTCCGGAAGTCGGCCACCTGATCCGCATTCCGAAGCGATCCGCGAAGCGAAACTTCGCCGCGCCGATTCATCGTGAGCGTCTCGATCTTGGAACCTTGCGGCGCCGATTTCGCAAAGAGATAAAGCGCGTCCAGATACGGCGGCTGGTTGTCTTTGAGATGCTGAAGAAATCCCAGTTCCTTGCTGATAACATCCAGCCGGCCTTCATCCGCCTTCAGTCTGGCGAGCTTCTTCTCGATCAGCGGCTTCGCAATCAACGCCTCCAGATACGGAAGCGCAATGAGAGCGAGCACAAGAACCGCCGCGAGCACGAGCCGCTTCATCGGCGTGGCGGGTTTCGCCGCAGACCTCATTTCCATCTGCTGCGACTCGAAGAACAGCAGCTGCGGCGTTCCGCTTTCTACAGCTTTCCTGAGTCCGAGAACGGCGGAGGACGAACCGGTCCTGGGATTCATCCGCAGCGGTTCGCATTCAATGCCACTGGTGAACTGTTCGTTGAGGCAGCTGTTGACGGCCTTGAAACTTTCATCGGAACCGATCACCAACAGCTTCTTTCCGGACCAGCTGCCGTTCAGTCCCTTCGCAAACGCATGCAATCCCTCGGCGTTTGCGGCGGAACTTTTTTCCGAGAACGGAACGATCCGAACCTGAACCGGAACGCCATTTTCGAACAACGCCAGTTCCGAATTCTGCTCGCCCACTTCGAGAATCCCAAAGCTGTCAGCAGGCCGGGGTGAAAGACTCGCGCGCGCGAAAGCCGACAGCGTGAACACAGGTTCGAGTCCGGCCTCCTTCAGCAGCGAAGCGTATTCGTCCAAAATCTCCCGTTTCACCGCGAACACCAGCAGCTCGCGTTTCGAGCTGCCGTTCTGCCGCGTCTCTCCCAACGAACGGCTGCCCCAGGCGAGCTGATCCGGTGGCAGCGGAAATTCGCTTTCAATCTGCATTCTCAGCAAGCGATCGAATTCGTCCCCGGGAACAGCGGGAACACTGAATCGTCGCAGCGAAACGCCGCGCGCAACGATCGCGCAATACGCTTTCGGCCTGCCGGATTGAGAGCGGATCAAACCCTGAAGTTCGCCGACGATCTTTCCCCGGCAGTTCTCCGTCAACGCGCCGGTCGCAGATCGCTCCAGGGTCAGCTCCAATCCCGAGTCGCCCTGAGCCGCGCGCAATGACGTGTTACCGATCTCAATGTAAATGGCGGAATTCATTCGTTTAGAGATTGTCCTCCCGATACGAGAAGGTCGTGACGTCCGAGAGCCCGATGTGAACGACGACTTCGATCCGTTGCCGGGCGCCCGAACGCAATCGGCCTTCGCTGAGAATCCGATACGTTTCGGACCGCGCGGTCACGAGAGGACCGACCTGTTTCAAGAGACTTTGATTGAAGCCGGGAACCTTCAGCAGATACGCAACGTTCGGAAAGAATCCGCTCGATTGACGATAAGCAATGATCGCCTGCGCGAGCTCGCGATCCAGACCGGGCAGCGTCGCCAGAACTTCGAGGCTCGCGGTGTTGATGTTGATCAGCCCGGCAAGGTCCTGATTCGAATCCACCGTGATATCGTCAGCAATCTCCATCAACAGTTCTTCGCTGATCACTTTTGGCCCGCTCCCCTGCTGTCCCGAAACAGTGCGGCTGCCTCCACCGGCGTTTCGATTCGTCGATCCGCCGGACGTCACGTCGAGCAGGTCGGCGATGCTTTGAAACTGGTTCTGTCCGCGATACGAAACGATTACCCGCGCAATATCCGCCGAGATGCCCGGCACCTGCGTCAATGCGGCTTCGTCCGCGCTCTGGGCGTTCACGCGTTCCTCGCCCGCGGCGTTGACGTTCTTCGTGGTTGAATCCGTGGTGAGCAATCCCGCCCAGCCGAGACTCGCATCGGTGGCAGCCGGGTGAATGAACCGAACCTTTCCGTCTTCAACTTCGCTGTCGAGAAGTCCGTTGAGATTGGAATCGTTTCCAAACAACAACGAACTCGAGACTCCGCGAACCATCAGCAGTTCACGAATCGTTTGAATCCGCCCGTTGCGCGCCTGATACGGTCGGGGAAGCGACAGGTAATACTCCGATTCCGCGCCGCCGGGTGAAACCGAATTGTCGCCATCGCGCCAGTCCGTGATCGCCGCCAGCACGTCAGATGTCATTCCATCCAGCTTGCCGAGCGCTTCCGTTGAAACGGTGTTCACATTGATGCGGCTTTCCTCATCGCTGACACCATAAAGAACACCGCCGCCTTCATCATCGCGTCCACGTCGGATCACGGAGAACGTTCCACGTCCAAGGGTAACGTCGCGGAAATCGTTCGGTGAATTGTAGAAGTTACCGCTGTGATTCTGCCGGCTTCGACTGCGTTCGCGTGCGTTCTGATAAAGCAGCGCCTTGGCCTTCTCGATCCCCGAGAGGGCAAGGTAATGAGCTTGAATCCGGTCGCTGTGATTCTTCCCCACCATCAGATCCATGCGCGCCGTGTGCAGCACGCCAATGACGACGATCGAGAGAAGCGCCAGGCACCAGAGCAACCCGACGAGAACCGAACCGCGCGATGCTTGAGAAGTTCGGAGGAAGAAACACGGGCGCCTTCCGGCCGGGCTCGAAGCCGATTCAGCGGCAGCTTCGAAAGCCGGTCGGAAGGTGTCCGCCCGTGTTGGCATGGTTCCCCACCTCTTTAAAAAGTGAATCAGAGAATCGCCCGGGACAGAGGATGCGATCGGAAGTTTCATTGAGTGATGACACCTCCTGCCGGTGAATCCTGCGAACCGGACGAAACGGTTTCTGCACTCTGACTGGACGACGACGCGTTGACTGCCTCAGCCAGATTGAGCCGCACAACGGTCTGAAACTTGAACGACGATTGCCTCTCGTTTTCTGCATCGAGTGAAACGTCATTCGATTTCTCCTGCTTTTCCTGAAACCAAAGCGTGACGCGCACCGCCCTGGGCATGCCGGTCAGATTTGCCGCGGCTTTCTCGGAAGTCTGGCGCTTGCCGCTTTCGCTGGTGTCACCCCAGTCGTCGAACCATTCGAGTCCATCAAAATACTCGAACCGCATTCCACTGAGTCCGCTTGCGATCAACTCCTTGCTGCCGCCGGACAACGAATCCGGCGCAATGGTTGGATTGCGGCGGCGCCACAATGTGAGTCCATCGCCTTCCGCATCCTGATCGAGGTAATAGCTGATCTGGCAGTAATCGCCTTCACCAGCCTTTTGCGGCGTGTAGTTGTGCGTGGCGAAATCAAGGTTGTCGGCAATCTGCTCCCCGATGGTTCGGTGCATTCCGAGGAAGGCGAACTTCTTGTCGAGCGAACAGGCCGCGCGCAGATCGGCTGAAATCATCGCCATCACCACGCGCGCGCTCTGAATGATTTCAAGACGCGGTTCCATCGTCCGCCGACTCTCAATGCTCGCGCTGAAAAGCAAATAGCCGCTGACCAAAATCAACGACATCAACGCCGAACCGATCACCACTTCAATCAGAGTGAAACCGGATGTGATTTGCAGTCCGCAAGAAGCCTCAGAGGAAGGACGCGACGGACGCAAAGAAATTTCAATCTGATCAAGCCGGACATCATCACCGCATGGCACCCTCAACTGAACACAACGAACCTGAACGGTTTTTCTAAACCTTCGCGCACTTCGCGTCCTCTGCGTGAGGCTTCTGCACCGAAACAGCTTCATTGCGTCCCTCCCCTTCTCGCCTGCTGTTGGTTGTCCGTCGTCTCAACCGGGAGTTCGAACAGAAGTGTTTTCAGTTCATAGATCGGCTTGCCGTTGGCCGCGCTTTCGATCGTGACCGTGACTTCATAAAGACCTTCAACACCCGTTTTCGCGATGCTTTGCCGCCAGCGATACAATTCCAGTCCAACGCCACAATCGCCATCAGTGTCCTCCTCCTTCAAACCGCCTTCCGCCCGCAGCAACTCGATCCTGCCTGCCGCATACGACGCCGCGGTCGCCTGCAACTCCGATTCCTTGCTCGATCCCAACGCCGTCGTCAGTCCCTGTGTCAGACCCGCAAGCGCAAATCCCAGAACAAGGATCGCGATCATCACTTCGATGAGGGAGAATCCACCGCTCGACATGGACGTTGACGGAAACGTTTTTATGGAGTCCCTCCCTGTGTCTCCACAATGCGCAGCCGCGCTGTGGTTGGATTGGTGCGAAGTATCAGACGAAATCCCTGGCGGTCCTGAAGCGAAATCTCCTTGGTGTCGGCGGTGCCGTCCGGGTAGAACGTGATGACCGGCTCAACAGGCTCCATCAAATCCTCCGGCGGTCCCGTGGACATTTCCGACGAAGCGGAACCCGAACCGGGATACTGGAACCGGATCGTGATGCGTCGATCGAATTCACCTTCGGCGCCGGAAACCTCAGAAGCCGGAATGAAATCGGCAACACCCTGTCCGCGCACCCGCTTTTCAACGCGATACTTGCCCGTGCTGACTTCAATCAAAACCCGGTGCGGTTGATTCATCGCCACCGCACGGCTCTGCGCCACGCTGCATACGTCGATCAATCGCCGGCTCGTCGAACGCAGCAGCGCGTCCTCGTACGTTCCACGTAATTCGGGAATGATCATCGCGCTCATGATTCCCACGAGAGCAATGACAATCATCAGTTCAATCAACGTGAACGCCGACCGTGCGCCCTTCGAACCCGGAACATCAAACCCACAACCCGAAACATTCCGGGGTTTCGAGTTTGGTGTTTCGAGTTCGAGCGTTCGCATACCGTGAACCGGTTTTACCAGTTGCCGATGTCCGCTCCCTGGCCGTCGCCGCCGTCGGCGTTGTCCGCGCCGCGCGACCAAATGTCGAAGCTCGAGGAATGACGCACGCCCGGAAACCGGTATTGATAAGGATTACCCCACGGATCGGGACGAAGCTGCTTCACATAGGGACCACGCCATTTGCTGTCTTCGCCGACCGGCGGTTCAGTAAGCACCTTCAATCCTTCCTCAGCCGTTGGATAGCGATCCATGTGAACATTGAAACGTTCGATTGCGGCTTCAATTTCAGCGATGTGCCCCTTCGCCGCGCTGACCTTGGCGTCATGCGTCGTTCCCATGAATTGCGGAATGATCGTCGCGGCAAGGACGCCGATGATGATCACCACGATCATGATCTCGATCAGCGTGAACGCGGCGCGTTTGCGGAAGGTTGAAAGCGAAAAGCCGGAAGCCCGGGGGTGGCGATCGGCCACCGGCTTTTCAAAATGATGGAATGGATTCGGCGTCCATGGACCGCCTGCGTGTGTCTTTCTGAGTTGAATCTTCATAGTCTTCCTTCGTGACAGATTGATTTCCGCTTCCGCTTTCAGTTTCAGCTTTTCAGCTTTTCGCTTTTACCTCTCCTCACCGCATCATGCTGCTCATCCGGAAAATCGGCAGCAGCAGCGCGATCACCATGAAACCGACGAGCGCTCCGACCACCATGATCAAAATGGGTGCCAGCAGGGAAATCAGGGTCTTGGTCCGCGCGCGCATCTGACGCTCCTCGATCTCAGCGACCTTCAGAAGCATCTCATCCAGCTTTCCACTCTCCTCACCGACGTCGATCATCTGGACCACCGTGCGCGGGAAAATGTTCAATTTTCGCAGCGGCGCCGCCAGCGAATCGCCCCCTCGTGTCTCTTCTGCAACGCGGGCAATCTGCTTTGCAAGAATGCGATTGCCGATGGTGTCTTCGACAATCTTCAACGCAGGCAGCAATGACACACCGCTGCGCGCGAGCGTTCCAAGCGTTCGTGCAAAACGACCGAGCGCAGCAGCTTGAAACACACTGCCGATCAACGGCAGCCGCAGCTTGAAGCGATCAAATGTTTCTGCGCCGTTCGGCGTTCGTCCATACCACCACAAGCTGCCAAGACACGAAGCGAGAGCCGCGGCGAGCCAATACCAGTTGTGATGCAGGAAGCCGCTTGTCCGAAGCAGGATCAACGTCGGCAAAGGCAGCGTCTGCATCATGTCCTGCAACATGGTGGAAAGCTTCGGCAGGACAACCGTCAGCAGCACCGCCACGGTGATCAAACCGAAAAGAAGCACGAAGATAGGGTAGGAAACAGCCGTGATCACTTCGCCCCGAACTTCATCCTCATGCTCCAGCAGATCGGCAAGATCGGACATCACCTTCTGCAACTGGCCGGCTTCCTCACCAACCCGTACCATGCTGACGTACAGTTGGCTGAACAGTCTCGGGTGCTCGTTCAGTGCAGTGGAAAAAGCGACGCCTTTCCGCACCGAATCCGAAATCTGCAGAATCACAGCACGCAACGCTGCATTTTCCTCCTGTTCGCCCAGACCGGTCAGCGCCTGCGGAATCGGAATCGCCGCGCCAAGCAGCGCGCTCATCTCACGAGTGAAAGCCGTGATCTGTTTCCGCGTGATCCGACCGCCAACTTTTCCACGAACCGCCGTCTGAACGTCGGCGCCGTTTGTCGCAACTTTTTCATCGGCCGCACACAGTTCGAGCGCGGACGGATAAAGTCCGCGACTGTTCAGCAGTCGCAATGCGCTTTTGCGGTCATCGGCTTCGATGACACCGCTGACATTGCCACCGTTCGGTTCAAGCGCCTGGTAACGGAAACTGTTCATTCAAGGAGATCGCCCGATGAGACACGAAGGATTTCTTCCAATGAAGTGACGCCGGCAGACGCCTTCTGAAGCGCATCCTGATGCATGGTGATCATTGATTTCTGCGCCAGCGCCTTGAGCTCGGCGTTGGAGCGCTTCTGAACGATGAGCTCGCGGATCGCCGGAGTGACAGCGAGCAGTTCAAAAATTCCGAGGCGCCCGCGATAACCGGTTCCGCGACATTCCTCGCATCCCTTGGCGAGATAGAAATCGCCCTCCAATGCGCGTCCACTGAGCGCTTCAATTTTTTCCCGGACGTTGTGATCGACGGGGGCCTGCACCTTGCACGTTGGACAAAGCCGGCGCACCAGACGCTGGGCCAGCACGCCTTCCAGCGATGACGAAACCAGGAACGCTTCGATTCCCATGTCGATCAGTCGCGTCACAGCTCCGGTGGAATCGTTTGTGTGCAACGTGCTGAAAACCTGATGGCCGGTGAGCGCCGCGCGAATGGCAATCTCGGCCGTCTCGGAATCGCGGATTTCACCGACCATGATGACGTCCGGGTCCTGGCGGAGAATCGCGCGAAGACCGGTGGCGAACGTGAAGTTGCGTGTCGGCCGGACAGGAATCTGGGCCACGCCCGGCAGTTCATACTCCACCGGATCTTCAATGGTCAGAATCTTCAGTTCCGGCGTGTAAATGCTCTGCAAAATCGAATAGAGCGTCGTCGTCTTTCCACTTCCAGTCGGACCGGTGGCGAGGAACAGTCCGTGCGGTTTTTCAACCAGATGCGACAACAGCGTCGCGCGTTGTTTGTCGAGTCCGAGTTCTTCCGCGGTCTGAACGCGCGAATTCTTTTCCAACAGACGCATCACCAGGCTTTCTCCATAAATGGTCGGCATGGTTCCGACACGAATGTCCACGCGCGAACCGCGATGATGAATCTGAATGTGCCCGTCCTGCGGCATGAAACGCTCGGCGATGTTCATGTCCGCCATGATCTTGATGCGCGAGACGAGCGCCGGATGAAGCTGTTTGGGCGGCGGCTGCTTGTCCTGCAGCAAACCGTCGATGCGATAGCGGAGCTGCACGAAATTCTCGAATGGCACGAGGTGAATATCACTGGCCCGCTCGCGAATGGCCGTGGAGATGATCAGGTTCACCAGGTTCACGACCGTGGGCTCGTTGGCCATGACCTCGATGTCGTGAAGATTCTTGCCCTCGCCGTTCGCGCCATGCTCCGGGCTGAGCTTTTCAATCATCTTCTCGACCGTGACCTGATAGCACTCCGCAATCTTTTCCAGAATGTCGTTGGCCGGATATTCAACCTCCTCCACTTCAAGTCCGGTCAGGAGACGGATGTCGTCGATGACGCGCGCATTGCCTGGATCGGCAGTGGCAATCACCACACTGCCGTTCCGCAGCTCGATCGGCAGAACCTTCTGATGCTTAACAAAGTCAGCCGGAAGAGAGCGGATCACTTCAGGGGGAATTTCGAGTCCTGACAAACTCGGTCGGGATGATCGTCCGGTTGCTGCAACGGTGGAAAGATTGACCACCAGCAACGGGTTTGTCCGCCCGGAATCTCCGTGGGTTTGGTTCATTTTTCGGGAGAGGAATGAGGTTCAGGCATTCCTCCTCAGCTCACGACGTTTCAAAATCAACGACTATTCACTGCAATACCGAACATGGGTTTACCGCACCGCCACCGTTATGTGACAACACCAGGGCCAAAAAGTTGCAAAGAAATTGTAAAATCTTTGCAAGGATGCTGTTCCCCCCTCTTCTTGGGAATTGCCGCGGCGAAGTTACAAAGTTTTTTACCGGGGCGGCGTTTGCGGCTGTGCCGGGTTGTTCTGGGAATTGAGCATCCGGGCGGCCATCATCATTCCCAGCTCCTGCATTTTGCGCTGCGTTTCGAGATGTTTTTCGAACGCAGACGCCTGTTCGTGGCTCAGAAAAGCCGCCGCCTTTTCAACCAGACGTGTGTTGTATTCCAGCTGTTCTTCCGAAAAACGTTTCACGCGTTCTTCAGTGAACATTTCCGCCATGTTCAGATTTCCCGGATTCTGGTCATTGAAATCGGTCGTCCATTTGAACTGCTCCCGTTCACGTGTCATCAGGTTCACGAGCTGTTCCTCCTGGGCTGAATTGATGGCGATGTCCGATCTGGCCAGTTGGTCCTTCAACTGACCGATCTGTTCGCGAGTGGCAAACGTCTTTTCCTGTTCCTTCAGCGCCTTGTAGTTGTCGCTTCCAAGAAATTCCTCCAAAGCTTTATCCACTGCGGCAGTTTCATCCTGAATCCTCTGCCCGATTTCCTTCCGCTTTTCGGCATCCATCGCTCCGCCGAGGATTTCCATTCCTATTTCTGAACTGATCGACAGTTTCTTTTCGATCAACTCCTTCACATACGCAGCCTGTTCCGGGGTGAGGTTCATCTTTCTGAGAAACGCGCCGTAGTTCCGTTCGATCATCGGACCGAGAATCGTCTTCTGCTGCGACTTGACCATTTCGCGCATGTCGGGATCGTTGAATAGCTCTGCAAACCCGACGGAATTGGTTTTTGAAGCGAGCGATTGCTCCAGGTCGGCCACCTGTTTCGATTGCTGCGCCGCGATCTCCGACGATTGCTTGAGCGTTTCCTGGAGGATCTTCGCCTTGCGCTCCGCCAGGGCGATCTTCTCGTCAGCCTCGGCCCGCTCCGCCAGTTCGGCCTCGGCGGCATCCAGCTGCTCGCGCAACGTCACCAAATCCGACCGCAGCTTTTCATTCTGTTGATGTTGAACGAACGTCAGAGCGCCAAGCCCGATCGCAATGACCGCAAACAGAACCGCGATGATCGTTTTCATAAATGGGTGATTCGTTTTCCTTCGGCTGCTGTTTTTACCGAAAGCCGCTCCGAAGGGAAGCTATAAAAACAGGGTGATTTCTTTCCACCGCGCAAAGGCATTTTGCATTCGCAATTTGAAGCGGCATCAGTTTCGATGTCGCACGTGAAGCGAGTGATCTTCATCACGGGCACGGACACGAACATCGGGAAAACGGTTCTCACCTCTCTACTCGCGCGGCGCTTCGCCGCGAAATCGATTCCTTTCGCAGCGATCAAGCCGCTCTGCTCGGGCGGCCGTGACGACGCAGCGATTCTCCATGCACTGCAACGCGACAGGCTCAGCCTGGATGAAATCAATCCTTGGCATTTTCGCCAGCCGGTCTCGCCCTTCATTGCCGCGCGCAACGCCGGGGTCAGGATCACCATCAGGAAAGTCGTCGATCATATTCACGAAATTCAGAGTCGCTTCCCGATCGTGATTGTGGAAGGCGCAGGCGGACTTCTGAGCCCGATGGGCGAGGACTTCGATTCGCGCGATCTGATCTTCGCGTTGAAAGCCCTCCCAGTCGTCGTAAGTGCAAACCGGCTCGGAGTCGTAAATCAGATCCGGCTCGTCATCGAATCGCTTCCGAAACGCGCTGCAGGAACATGTCCGGTCGTCTGCTTTTCGCCAAAGACGCCTGATGCCTCGACCTCGGACAACATGTCGTTGCTCAAACATTACATTGCAGCCGGCCGCATTCATTCGCTTCCGTGGTTCAACTGGAAAAAGGAAAAGCTGAACCTCGCTGTCATTTCCACTCTCGACAAGCTCACGCGAAACCTGCTCAGCGCTTCAAAGCTCTAGTCTGCCGTGAAAAACCGACGTGACTTTCTCAAAACTGCCGCCGCTGCCGGCGCCGCCAGTCTGATTTCCCCATCTCTGCATTCCGTCTCGGCGGCGACTTCGCCCGTGACAACTCCTGCCGACGATCGCTCGTTCTGGGTCGGAACACTGGTTCGACTTGGTGCGCCGGTGCTGGAAAATCTCGCGCGCGGTGAACTGAAGAAAAACATGCCGGTCGAAGCAGCCGATCCCCGCGCACGACGTCCTTACACGCATCTGGAGGCGTTCGCGCGTTTGCTCGTGGGAATCGCTCCGTGGCTCGAAGTGAAAGATCTGCAAGGCGCTGAAGCCGATGTCCAGATACGCTTCATTGAATTGACCCATAAGTCGATGGCGTCGGCCGTGAATCCCGATTCGCCCGACTTCCTCAACTTCAACAAGGGCGGACAGGCACTCGTCGATTCTGCATTCCTGGCCGAAGCAGTTCTGCGCGCCCCCAACGTTCTTTGGGAACAGCTCGATTCAAACGTTCGAACGCAACTGGTGACAGCGATCAAGTCGTCCCGCGCCATCGGGACACCGAGCGGAAGCAACTGGGTGATGTTCGCCGCGATGGTCGAAACGTTCCTGTTGAAGGTGGGCGAGCCAACCATTGAAGAGCGCCTCGAGTCGTGCGTGCGAAACATGCTCGGCTGGTATGTGGGCGACGGCGCGTATGGCGACGGCGAACACTTTCATTTCGACTACTACAACGCCTTTGTGATCCAGCCGATGTTGATCGACGTGCTCGATGTGCTGCGGAAAAAAGACGGGCGATTCGATCCGGCGTATCAGATTGTGCTGCGGCGCGCACGAAGGTTTGCAGCGGTGCAGGAACGATTGATTTCTCCGGAAGGAACATTCCCTCCGATCGGCCGATCCATCACGTATCGTTTCGGCGCCTTCCAGACGCTGGCGCAGATTGCTTTGATGCGTGAATTGCCGAAGGAAATCGAACCGGCTCAAGTGCGTTGTGCGATGACGGCAATGATTCGAAAGCTCATCGAAGCGCCGGGCACTTTTGATTCCGCCGGCTGGCTGCAATTGGGACTGTGCGGTCATCAACCGTCACTCGCCGAGCATTACATCTCGACCGGAAGCCTTTATCTTTGCAGCGCCGGATTGTTGCCTCTGGGATTGCCTCCAAGCGATCCGTTCTGGAGCGGACCTGCCACGAAATGGACTTCGCAACGTCTCTGGTCCGGAGAATCACTGCCAGCCGACAAGGCGATGTCGGATGACAGAAAGCGGGTGGAAATTCCGACGCTGCAGCGTTGAGATTTTCGTTCGCTGATCGAACCGCTCAGGAATCCTTGCTGCGATAGACCAGCATCCGGGGCGTGCCCAGGACGGAATAGATCGAAAGCAGATTCTTCATCCGCATGAGCATCCACGGCTCCATGTAGTTGTTACCGTTCTTGGTAAAGATGATGTCGTCTGCGATGTAAACTCCCGAGTGAATCGCATTTCCCCGGTCGTCGAGGATGAAGATCAAATCGCCATAACGGGTCGGCTTCGCCACGGAATAGTAGTTCGCATTCAGATATTTCACCGTGTATTCCGGATTGGAAAACCGATTGTCCGGAGTCTCGTTGAAAAAGTTCATGGTGCTCCAATGGCAGTCCATGGCCGGATCGCCAGGACGCTCCGGAAGCGGATAGGTGTAGAGCCGTTCGCGCGCAAACTGTGGCAGGAAGTAAAGCAGGCTGATCGTGCCGCCGCCGTCGATTCTCTGAATCGATTCCATGAGCGGACGAAGGTTGGTCGATCGCACTCCCGGAGCCCAGGCCCAATACCCGAGCAGTTTGTCCACGTCGGTTTCCGGGCGGATTCGAATGCGCGCCAAAACCGCGGAGCGCGCGGACAACACCTTCACCAGTTGCAGACGTTCCTTCTCCGACGGAATCCGATTCATCAACGCTTCGAAATCGCTCAGAAACGCTGTGTCCCCGCGGTGATACAACAGCTGCCGAATCCACTGCAACGCCGTCGGCTGAATGCGACCTCCCGCAGCGATTTCATCCAGCGCCGTTCCTGGAAAGCAGAATGGAAAGCGCATGTAATGGTTCGCCACGTCTTTCGACAGTTCATTGTAGAAGCGGGCTCTCACGTCGGACGAAATCGAAAACACCAGAGCCTCGGACGGGTAAATGATCGTTGCCCCCTCCTCCACGCTCACGTTCTCAGATTGAAACGCCTGGCTGATCTGTTCTGCTGTGAAGCCGCATTCGCGCATCAGCTCCCGCGCCTGCTCTGGAGTTTTGCCGGTAAAAATCCACTTGGCGCGATCGATTCGGTTCACCTCCAGCGCTGTGTATTCCTCAGGCCGCTCCATCTGCGTGTCGTAGGCAATCAATTCTCCCCAAGGCGGAATCGCCTGAACTTTTTCAACCACGGATCCAGCATCGCCCGACACTTTTCTCTCGTCCTTGGCAACAGGGCGAACCAGCGCGTACGCAAGAAAACCACTTCCAAGCACGAGAGAAAGGATTAAAACGATGAGACCCGCCAAGCTGAACTGAATATGAACGCTTTCGGACTTCTTCAAACTGCTAACTGCTTTCGGCATACAAATACGGCACCGCAACGGCCGCGCGAATTCTCGGTTATACCGGAGCCGTGTCAAGGAGCTCTACCTACCACGAACAGAGGCATTTGGACAAAATCTGGAATAGTGAAAACAATTTTGGTTTATAGCCGAACAATTTCCCTGCGAGTCGGGTATTGCGGCAGGGTGCTCAACGCTCACATTCCGCCACGCCTCCCACCCGATTCGCGGCATCGCGATGTCGTCAGCTTCGCGCCGACGCCCCACCACATTGTTTCATTCGTGTTCCCAGTTGATGTGGAAACAGCGCTCGGCTAAATTCTGCCCTCTTATGACGTTGACAGAAAAGATTCTCGCCCGAGCCGCCGGCAAGGCGAGCGTTCAGGCGGGAGACAATGTTTGGGTGAAAACCGACGTGCTGATGACGCACGACGTCTGCGGACCGGGCACCATCGGCGTGTTCAAGCGCGAATTCGGCAAGGACGCCAAGGTCTGGGACAAGGACCGCGTCGTCATCATTCCCGACCACTACATTTTCACAGCCGATTCCAAGTCGAATCGCAACGTCGATATTCTGCGCGACTTCGTGAAGGAACAGGGGATCACTTATTTCTACGACGTCATTGATGATCCGAACGGCCATTGGGTTTTCGATCCGAAGAAAGGCGTTCTGAACCGCCAGTACGGTGCCCGTTATGCCGGCGTCTGCCACACGGCGCTGCCGCAGAAAGGCCACACGCGGCCCGGAGAAATCCTGTTCGGCACCGATTCCCACACCTGCATGGCGGGCGCGTTCAACCAGTTCGCCACCGGCATCGGAAACACAGACGCCGGTTTCGTAATGGGCACCGGCAAGCTGCTCATCAAGGTTCCGGAAACAATGCATTTCCGCCTCGAAGGCCGGATGCAGCCGGGCGTCATGGCGAAGGACATCATTCTCCATTGCATCGGTGAAATCGGCTTCGACGGCGCAACATATCGCGCCATGCAGTTCGATGGACCCGGCGTGGCTTCGCTGTCGATGGACGATCGCATGACGATTGCGAACATGGCGATTGAAGCCGGCGGCAAAAACGGCATTTTCGAATTCGACGCACGCACACAGGAATACGTGGATGCCCGCGTGAAATTGAACGGCACCCGTTCAACGTATGAACCTGTCCTGCGCGACAAGGACGAGAAGTTCGTTTACGAACTCGTTGTCGATCTCGACAAGCTTGAGCCGACCGTCGCGTGTCACCCTGATCCGGGTCAGCGCAAGAAGGCCAAGGAACTTGGCAACATCCGCCTCGACCGCGCTTACGTCGGTTCCTGCACCGGCGGCAAGACCAGTGACTTCGTCGAGTTCGCCCGCGTGCTTCGTGGGAAGAAAGTGAAGATCGATACGTTCGGCGTGCCGGCCACACCGGAAATCGTTCGCGATCTCCAGACCACTTATTGGGGCAACCAGACCATCTGGGACGTGCTCGTGAGCGCTGGAGTTCAAATGACCGAAAATGCCGGATGCGCCGCGTGCCTTGGCGGACCGGTCGATACCTTCGGTCGCATCAACAAGTCGGGCATCAACTGCATCAGTGCCACCAACCGCAACTTCCCCGGCCGCATGGGCGACAAGGAATCGAAAGTGTTCCTGGCCTCGCCGGCAACCGTGGCAGCGAGCGCACTGGAAGGAAAGATCACCGACCCGCGCGAGTTCCTTTCGAACTGAGTTTTAAACAACAATTGAAAAGGCAGGCTGGAAACGGCCTGCCTTTTCTTTTGAGCCGCCCTCGATCGAACCAAACAAATTGAAACTGTTCTACACAGGGCCCGTCGTGAACACCGAGATGCTGGTCGTGATGCTTGAAAAGCACGGCATCGCAGCCACGCAGGAATTCGTCGATGCCACGTTGCCCGATGACGGCGATTTGAACCGGATGGCAAACGTATTTGTTCCAGAAGCCGATTACAGCCGGGCGCACCAGCTATTTTATTCCGACCGCGAGGACGAACTTTAGCCGAGACATCGATTCGTTTCTTGTTCTGAATCATTCTTTGTTCGTTGCAGGCAGCACAAAACCCATTGGCTTCACAGGTGTCTCTCCTGTATTGTCCCGCGACACAATTTATGCTCGATACAATCAAGGCCCAGATTTCGCTCGCCGCCGACAAATTGACGCACCTGCGGAGGTTTCTTTGACGTCCCAGGGACGCAAAAACGATTGACGGAACTGAACGCCCTGATGGCGGCGGAAACTTTCTGGAACAACCGCGAACAGGCACAGAAGCAGATCGACGAAGCGAACGCCCTTCGAAGCCGCGTCGAACCGCTGCTCAAGGCCGAGAAGCAGGTCGAGGATTTTCAGGTGATGGTTGAACTGGCGGAAGCCGAACCAGCCGAAGCGCAACTGTCCCTCGAAAAAGAGATCGAAGCCGACCTCGCGAAATTCTTCAAAGAACTCGACGCGTTGGAACTCCGTGTCTTCCTCACAGGCCCGCACGACAAGAACAACTGCATTCTCAGCATCAACTCCGGCGCTGGCGGAACCGAAGCCTGCGACTGGGCGAACATGCTCCTTCGAATGTATCAACGCTGGGCCGAGGGACGCGGATGGACGGTCGAAGTCACGGACGCACTTCCCGGAGAAGGCGCCGGCATCAAGAGCGCGACTCTTTTGATTGCAGGCGAGAACGCCTACGGATTTTGCAAAGCAGAACGCGGCGTGCACCGGCTGGTGCGGATTTCGCCATTCGATGCCAACAAGCGACGACATACCAGCTTCGCGAGCGTCGATACCATCGCCGAACTGGAGGAAGACAACACCGAAATCGTCATTCCTCCCAGCGAACTTCAGGTGGACACCTTCCGATCAGGCGGCAAAGGCGGCCAGAACGTGAACAAGGTCGAAACGGCCGTTCGTATCACGCACTTGCCAACCGGACTCGTCGCCGCATCGCAAAGCCAGCGGTCGCAACACCAAAACCGAGCTACCGCAATGAAACAGCTCATTTCAAAGCTCTACGCGCAACGGCTCGATGCACAGAAAGCCGAGATGGAACGATTCTATGGCGAGAAAGGCAGCGTTTCCTGGGGAAACCAGATTCGCAGTTATGTCTTCCAGCCGTATCGAATGGTCAAAGATCTCCGCACAGGCGTCGAAACCAGTGACGTCCAGGGAGTCATGGACGGTGACCTCGATCCCTTCGTCAATGGATGGCTTCGAGCCGGATGCCCGAGCAAACGAATGCAGGGAGTCAAAGACGAGGAATAACGCGGAAAACGTCGGCGATTTTTACATTCCGACAGTTCCGCAATCTTCCAAAATTACGGAAATGGATATATTTCCATCCGCAACCGTTTAGGGCCAAGGGGATTGCAAGAATATCAATGATTTGTTGATAATCCGTGGCTCATTCAGTGCTCCAGATCCGTTGGACTCAGAATAGATGGAGTAAACGATGAGAAAGATGGACTTACGGAAAATTGTTGTAGCAGCTGTAATTTTTGTGGCGACCTGGCAGGTCAATGCCGCCTTTATTTCCGGCGAGCTGCAGTTTCAAGGACATGTCGTTTTGGACGGCCCCGTTGGGGAAGCGGACCAAATCATCAGCTATTCCGGGCCAGGCCCAAATGGCAAGCCAACTGTGCTAGGCGGTTCAACATCGGGTGATTATGCCAGCGTTCTCGGTGGAACCGAGGTCACATGGAGCCCGTTTGTGTTCAATCCTGCGGACGCGTCAGTGTCACCGCTCTGGAGCTTCACTTTCAATGGCCTGAACTACTGGTTCAACGCCACCTCGGTTTCAGTAGTCACCCAGAATGACACCTTCCTCAACATCGTCGGAAACGGCGTGGCATACATCGATGGCTTTGAGGCGACGGCTGGCTCCTGGCAGCTCACCGTCACGGGCGGAACCGCGAATTTCGCTTTTGGCGCGTATTCCTCCGCCGCAGGTTCGGTTCCGGATACCGGAATGGCTGCTGGGATGCTTTTGACCAGCCTATCTGGCCTTTGGTTTTTGCGTCGAAAACTGTCGGTTTAATGGATTGTGAATAATTAGGCCTTGACTGGCTTCATTTCTGGAACTAGAAACGCCTGACTCTCCAATCCAAATCCAAATCCAAATCCAATTTATGAAGAAACGAGTCCTGAAATTTTGGCTGCTAGGGATCGTCGGTTTGGGTCTCACGTCAGCGCAACTTCCAGCGGCCACCTACATCACCGGTGAAATCGGGTTCACCGGCGGCACAACTTTGAACGGCCCGATTTCAAGTGCGACTGCCTTCCTGTCGTTCTTCGGCCCGTCCGGCCCGGGTTTTGATGTTCCGGTTGTCGGCGGATCCCCGACCGGCAGTTATGCCGGGGTTCCCGTCGGCACACTGGCAACATTCAATCCGTTTGCCTTCGACGTTCAGCCGGCTACACCGCATACGCTGTGGACATTCACGGTGGATTCGACCACCTACTCCTTCGAAATCAACACCGTCTCGATCAGCTATCAGGGTCCCGGTTTTCTGAATATTCAGGGACAGGGCACTGCTTACATCACCGGTTTTGATCCCACGCCTGGAACCTGGAGCATCACCGATACTGGTGGTAATGGCCCGGTGTTCACCTTCGGCAATATCACGAGCGTTCCGGAACCTTCCAGCATCGCCTTCCTCGCGGGTGGTTTCGGACTGATGCTTTTGAACCGGATCTATCGCCGGAAATAAGACGTCTCCGTGCTCGATTTCAAAGCTGCGGTTTCCACCGCAGCTTTTTTGTTTTCCAAATCGGTGCGCGCGGGATCATCCGCCTGCAAAAGAAAGAGATTCCTCCTGCCAGAGATCAGCCCGAAGAATGGATTTCCTGGTTCGTTCTGCAGCCTTCTCCGCCCGTCGTTGCGCCGCGTAAATCGCCCGACGCCCCACAGGCCGGTCGAAATGTTTCGACTTCGACAGGGAAACCGCGGACTTCCTGAATGACTGCGGCAGATAGCGGCGAAAAAGTTCGTCCTCGAGACTGATGAACGCCTGAGCACTGCCGGGATCCCCCTGACGCCCCGACCGACCGAAAAGCTGCCGATCCACACGCCCCGACTCGTGCCGCTCTGTTGCGATCACATGCAATCCACCCAACGCAGCCACTCCGTTTCCGAGCCGGATGTCGGTTCCGCGACCCGCCATGTTCGTGGCAATTGTGACCCGTCCTCGTTCTCCCGCCAGAGCGATGATTTCAGCTTCTTCTTTCAGACGAGTGGCGTTCAGCAGGCGAGGCTCCAATCCTCGTTCTGTGAGCGCCTGAAACAGCCTTTCACTGGCCGACACACTGCGCGTTCCCACAAGAACCGGACGGCCCGTCGCATGAATCCGTTCCACCTCACACACAATGGCTGCCCACTTGTCCTCTTCCGAAACGAAAAACCTGTCCGGCCATTGTTCGCGAATGCACGGTCTGTTTGTTGGAATCTTCATCACGGGCAGGCCATAGACCTGCCAGAATTCGCCCGCCGCCTCACTTGCAGTTCCAGTCATGCCCGAAATCCGGGTGAACAGGCGGAAAAATCTCTGGAAGCTGAGCTTCGCCACGGTTTCAGCAGGATCCGAAATTTCCAAACCTTCCTTTGCTTCAATCGCCTGATGCATCCCTTCTCTCCAGAACCGCTGCGGCATCGGGCGTCCCGTAAATTCATCCACAATCACCAGCTTCCCGTTCTCAACGACATATTGGCGGCCACGCTGATAAAACTCCCGGGCCACCAACGCCTGAATCGCCAGTTCAAGCCGCCGATCCGGCCCCTGCCAGAATCCCGGAAGCTCACGCGATTTCTGGATCAACTTCTCAGCCCCGGCCGCTGTCAGTTCAATTTCCCGGTGCCGCGCATCGATCACATAATCTTCACCAGGCTGAAAACTTTGAATCAAATCGCGCGCCATGACCGTCGCCTCCTTCAATGGAGCATTCGGACGCGGAGCCGAAATGATCAGCGGCGTCACCGCTTCATCGATCAGCACGCTGTCGGCTTCATCAACAATCGCCGAATGCAAACCGCGCAAAACCGTTCCCTGTTGGTTCCCCGAACCGGAAAGCATCTGCCGGATGAGCCGCCGCCCTGGATGCGTCACCTTCCCCAATCGCAATCGATCTCTCAGAAAATCCGAGAGCAACTCCTTCCCAGTGACATACGTCACATCGCATTCGTAATTCTTCCGCCGCTGCGCCTCATCCATTTCGGCAATGACGCATCCCACCCGCACGCCGCAAAAGTGATAAAGCGATGTGAGTCGTTCTGTATCGCGAACCACGAGGTAATCATTCACTGTCACCACGTGACACGGCCGCTTGGTCCATCCCCATAGAATGGCAGCCAGGGCCGCGGTGAGAGTCTTTCCCTCGCCCGTCGCCATCTCCGCCAGAAAACCGCGATGAAGCGCCAGTGCTCCCATCAGTTGCACCTGAAACGGACGCATCCCCAGCTGCCGATCGGCCGCTTCACGGATCGCTGCCAGTGCGGTTTGAACAACCGCTTCCCCTTTTCGAGCACCGCGATGAAAAACCTTCCTCAAGTCGAGCAACCGTTCCTGGAGCTGATAGTCGGACAGTTCCAGAAACTCCGGCGCCATCGCATCGATCGCAGCGGCCTCGCCTTTGAACGACTCAACAATGCTGCTTCGTCGCCGACATATCCCGATCAGCGAATTGACCCCAGCATCCAGACCAACGAGTGGAGGCGAAACCAGGCGTTGTGACACCCGACGATATTCCTGTGAAGGCGTCGTCATGCGTCAGATCTGATACCGCTTCTGGAACAACTGGAACAATCGTCTCAACCAACGCGGAAGGAGCGGCTCTGGTTCCAATTCGAACCGGATTTTTCCCGATCGACCATCGAGCAGACTGATTTCTCCGCGCGGCTCCAGCTTTCCAAGCACTTCGAAGAAAGGCTCGACCGATTTGTTCGCCTCGGCCTCTGCGGTTCCAACCGGTACATCTCCGCCACCGCGCCAGCCGAGCGCCGGCGATGGCAACGTGCGCTGACCACCGGGAACAACCTTCCATTCGCTGATCTGGATCGGCACATGCGCGTCACCGTGAAGCCGCACCTGCGCGCGCCGTGTCCGTTGATCGAACAACGCGTCTGCATCCTCCTGCAACACCGTCGCGGCGAATTCGAATGACGCCGGATTCACCAGCAGACCGACGCTGTAGCCGCGCGGAATCCATCGGCCGACGAATGTTTCCAGCTCCGGGGCAACCCAGATTCCGGCATGGCGCGCACGCACTGTCAGCCGGTCCATGTCATCCTGCAGTTTGGCGATTCGAACGCTCACCGATTGCTTCAGCTCCGACAATGGTTTCACGTCTGCCGAACCTTCATTCATCGCCTTCAACAGGCGCGCATCGATTTCTGCCAGCCTGGCCTTCGCATGCGCCAGCTCGAGTTCCAGTTCGTGATTTACAAGCTTCAGCAACGGTTGCCCCGCCTGCACTTCGGTTCCGGATTTCGTGAGAACAGATTTTACTTCGCCGGCGGTTTCAGTCGCCACATGCGTTCGTTCGGCCGCCTCCACGATGCCCGGCGCGCGCACTCCACGAGGAAATGGAACGACCGCGAGCAGCAGGATGATTGTTGCAATTCCTCCCAGGGCGACGGCCACCGCTCGCGGTCGCACCCTTTCCAGCCTCGGACTGGAGGCGAGATATTTCGCAAACCGAAACAATGGAACCGTCACCCACGAGATCACGCAGATCAGCGCCATCACGATGCCCAAAATCAGAAAGCGATCGGCAACGGCGAGCAGGATCCCGCTGAAAACGATCACCCGATAGATGCCACTCGCGACGCCATAGGACGCATACCATGCCGCTTCACGCGAATTGCGTGCGGGCGACTCGGAAACTTTGACACCAAAGAGCCTGCTCTCGGCAACGTGCCGGAGCTGCCCCATCGCACGCTGGTTCAGGTTTGGAATCTCGAGAATGTCGGAGAGGATGTAGTAACCGTCGAAGCGCAACAGAGGATTCAGATTGAAAATCAGCGTGGAAACCGACGCCACGAACATGATGTTGTAGGAAAGATTGTGCAGAACTCCGGGACCGGTGTTCGCCCAGACAAATGCCGCAATCGCCGCAACGAACACTTCGACAATCATTCCAGCCCCGCCGACGAGAATGCGCTTCCATCGTTCCCGAAAACCCCAGCTCGAGGTTGCGTCCACGTAAGGCATAGGCGTGAAAATCATCAGCATCACGCCCATCACATGCACTTCGCCACCGAACCTTCGGCACACCGCCGCATGCCCGAACTCATGCAACGTCTTCACGAACACCATTCCCGCGTAGAGAAGCAGCAGGTTGCCGGGCGAAAGAACATCCTGCCCCTCCACGCGAATCGCGTCGAAGTTGTCCGCAACCACCTTCAATCCAAACCCAACCACGATCAGCCACAGCAACGCTCCGGCCGGACTGACGACCCATTTGATGAACGGCATCGCGGAGACAAGAAGCCGGTCGGGATCGAACAGCGGAAACCGCATGAACATGATGTTCAGAAGCCGGAAGCCGCGCTCCCGCTGACGACGCTTTTTGAAACGCTGAAACAGTTGCGCGCTGTCCGCAGCAAGCTCGTATTGTAACAGGTTCGCGTAATACAGCTGCGCCAGAAGCTGAATCACCGCCTCCTGGCTCGGCGCTTCATCCGGAAATTTTTCCACACACGCCCGCCATGCGGCTTCCACCGTGCGATCCGAACGGAGCCGCGACACGAATTCATACGCAGCGGGACGCAGGCGGAAGAATTCGTTGCTGAACGGATTCTCCAGAACGATCCATCGTTCCCCACGGAAATTCTGCCTGCGCACGCGCACGCCGGGACGGAGACTGATCCGCTCGTTGGCGACGCGATACCAGGATTCGGAAAACGTTTTGGACATGGCTCGTGGATGCTCGTTTCCCGGTTACCACCAAAGCTTCATGCGCAGGAAGTCCGCGGTGCGATGCGTCAGAATCCAGAACAACGTTCGCTTCTCAACCGACAGCTTGCACAAGCCGGTCATCCCCGGACGCCACCACGGCTCAACTCCGTCCAGCTTCAATCGCACGAGAAAAACGTTTCCCTCCTTTTTCGTCACTGCCGCCGGATGCAGCACTTCGATGGCGACGGGAAACTTCTTTTTGGGCTGCGTTACGAAGGCAATCTCCCCTTTCGTCTTCCCCAGCAATTCCTGAATGTCGCGCTCGGGCACTTCCGCTTCCGCGAACAGTGTGTCGATCCGCGCCACCTTGTAGAGTGCATCGCCTTGTTTGACCGGAGCGGCGATTCGTTCCCGCAAATCGCCTTCGACCACCACACCGTCAAAAGCGGCCCGGATGACCGCGTTCGACAATCGGTAGCGCACGAGGTCCAGTCGCGCCTGTGCCTGTTGCGCCAATGAATCGGCAATGCGCATCTCCGCCAGATTTCGCGCGGCGCGGGCTTTCTCAGACTCGCGCTGATACCGCGTCAGATCCGCGAGTGCCGCCGATTCCTCCAGCAACAATTCGCTCCGATCCAACGCCAGCAGCTCTCCACCCTTCACGACATGATCACCCGGACGCACCGACACGCGTTCGATGTAACCGTCGAACGGCGCGGTCAGATATTCCGCCTCGTCGCTTCGGAGAATGAAATTTCCCTCCACCCGATAATTCACCCGCACGAGGAACAGCGCGGCAACCAGCACGACACAACCGATCGCAGCGACCTTGCTCCACGTGTGCTCCGGGCCCAGCCAGCCGGCGAAGTATTCCTTCGTCGATGCCATCCAGCGAGCACCAAACCAGCGATCCAGTCGCTTCAATTCACTCAACCGGCGCGGCGATTGATCCGCGATGAGCCGCAGTTGCTGCAGCTCAACCGTGGTGAACGCCGACTCCTGCCGTTCACATGTGAGAACCGCCACCACATTTCCATCCACACGCAATGGAACGGAGCAAAGGTTCGCAACCTTCTGATCACCGGCAAAGCGCTCGTGATCCTGCGCCACAACGTTCAGCCCGGTCGGAACCGGCCAGAGAATCTCCTCGTCCTGATCGACGCATTCCTCCATTGCCGCTTCGAGCTTTTGTGCTGCGGACATCTGGCGGTCGAAGCGTTCGGTGCGGCTCATCGCACGGAGCCGAACATAACCGCCCTCAACCCAGCCGAGACTCACTCGCTCACATCGAAACCGCGTCGCGATGCCATTGCACAACGCAAGCGACGCGGGATGAAAACGGGTTGCTTCGTTCACGGGAACGAGCAGATCCAGAACCGTCGCAAACTTTTCGACATCATTCCTCGCTTGACGTCCGGCAAGGTTCAGCTGATAAAGCGCCGGCGTGTCGGCAGCGAGGCCAAGCCGCAGCAACGACTCGCGGGCGGCCGATTCGGTGAAATCCAGAAGCTGTCCTACCAGGATCACTTCGTCTTCCGCACGCGCCAGCTTCAGCCGGATGCCCACCACAAACCTTCCGGCATCCTCGTCAAATTCCTCAACCAGCTGTCCGTTCGCGAGGCATCGATCCGCCAATGTTTCCAATTGCGAGTTGAAAACGGTTCGCCTTTTGGACGGCGACGCATTGGCTGTCCACTCACCCAGCTTCGACCAACGCGGCGTCTTTCCCGGGTTACCGAGCAGGAGCACCATCGAATCAGCACACGCAAGCTGTGAAACCGCGGTCAGAAAGCGCGGCCAAAATTCCTTGGGCGTGCCGGGAAACTGGCGAAGCTCTGTAAGATCGGCCAGGGCGCGTCCGAATCTCTCGCCCATTCCACTGAGGTTCTTGTCCATACTACTGCGCGATCAATCGGGCGGTGAGGCCGGGCCGGATCTGAGGTTCGGTGTTGTCGAAAATCGCCTTCACTTTCGCCAGCCCGCTGGCCGGATCAACAACGGGTGAAAGATACGAAATCTTCGCGGCAATCGGTTTCTCCGTGCCGTCCACGAAAATGTTCACGTTCTGGTTCAGCTTCAGATTCGATGCCGCTTTTCCCTCCACCTGGCCGATGAAATAACAGCGGCTGGTATCGACAAGGCGCACGACGGGCTGATGCGGCGCGCAGGCCGCTCCGGGGCGAAGGAGAATGTCGGTGATCGTTCCGGAAAACGGCGCCACGATCCGGCGTTGCGAAAGCTGTTCGACCGCGATCCCGTGTTCCGTGGCCGAGACGTTATACTCCGCTTCCTTCTTCGCGAGTTCCTCCTTGCTCACCGCTTTCGTGGTTTGCACGAGCGCACGCGTCGCATCGAGTTCGCGACGGTTCTGTTCCATCACCGCCTTGCGCCGTTCGACCTCGAGCTCTTCCAATCGTTTGTCGAACTCAAGGATCACCTCGCCTTTCTTGACAGCCTCCCCTTCCTTGAACAGCTCACTGCGAATGATTCCAGCCACGGAAGCCCCGAGCGTCACATCCATGTACGGTTCGGTAATCCCATAAATCATCACCGGCTCGGCGGCCGATGCCGTTAGCGACGCCACGACGAAGGCAACAGCGAACCATGCCCGAGCCGCCAGTCTGGGAACGGTGCTGAAGGTTCTAGGAAAACAAATCGGTTTCATGTTCAGAAAGTTCTGTCCGCCGGCTGAAACAGCGGGCGCGGTTTGTAAATCGCCGAGGGGAGCGCGTCGCGTTTCAACAACGCCAGTGTCCGCTGCTGAAGTTGCTCGCGGGTAAGATCGAGATTGCGATTCCGTAGAAGCGTTCCGTCCGCAAGCTGCAGCTCCAGCAGCGTCCGGTGATATTCCACAAGCGCCGCCGCGAGATTCTGTCGGGCATCGAAAAGATCGGCTTCCACTTCGAGCACCTTTCGCGGTTCAATCCGCCCCACCTCCAGCCTCGCGAGCTGCGTTTTGAGCAGATCTTGATTGAAGCGAACCACGGTCTCGTAACTCCGGATGCTGTCCTGCCAGCTGCGCGCCTTGCGCATGGAGGTGTTCAGCATGTTTGCGAGCTGCGTTTCGATGCTGTTGAGATTCGCGATCGCCTCCTGAAGGGTCAGCTTGCTTGCGGCGAGCTGGTTCCGGCCGCGAATATTTCCGGCGAGTGGAATGCGAAGTTCGACGCCGATCGACCATGACGGAAATTCCTGCGAAGTCGCGATGTCGAGCGAATCGCCGGGCGTCGCCCCAAGACCGTTGTAGCCGAAAGCGCCGCGCACGTTCAGCTCGGGCAACACCTGGTTGCGCGCAACATCCACGCGCAGCTTCTGCGCCTCCACCTTCTTGAGCTGGATCAGGTAATCGGGATTCAGCCCGAATGCCGATTGAAAACTGTTGGTATAAATCAGCGGCAGGCGCGAAGGCATGGGAACATCCACGGCCCAAATCGTTCGATTGATGTCGGTCGGCTGCGCGCCGGCGAAAGTGAAGACCGTTCCGACTGCGGCGTAATAATTCTGCAACGCTTCGTTCTGCTTCGTCTTGCGGAGCGCCAGGCCCGACTGCGCTTCGAGAACCTCCAGCTCAGCCGCGCTGCCGGCTTTCACCTTGGCTTCGGCATCGTCGAGAATGCTTTGCGCAACCGTGACCGATTCCTCAAAAAACCGCAGCTGTTCCTGGGCGAAGTAAAGATTCCAATAAGCTGATTCAGCGCGGGAGATCGTCAGCATCAGTTCGCGGCGATATTCCTGGAACGCAATTTCCGAATCCATGGCCGCAATCCGGATGGCAGCGAGCGTCACACGCCTTCCGCCGTTCTTGAGCAAAGGTTGCGACACGGTGGCGCCGACGAAAGTTTGATACTGACGAATCCAGAGTTCGTTGGTCGTGCTCAGAATGCTGCCGAACGGATTTACGTTGTTCTGCAGATCGCTCAGCGTGTAGCCGAGCCGAATCTTGCCGCCGGTCGGCAGCAATGATTCCAATGCCGAATCGTAAATGTTGTTCCGCTCGCTGAAGTAGCCCGCGCCACCCTGCGCGGCGCGTTCTTCCACATTGTTCGTACGTTGATTGATCTCGCGCGTGAACGTGTTCACCAGTTCCGGCTCGAACATTCCATACTCGCTCCGAGCCTTTCTCCGGCTCGCTTCCGCACCGAGCATCTGTGCCTGGAGCGCTTCGTTGTTCTCGAGAACCCGCTGGAGATAATCGCTCAGTTTCAGTTCAAAAACGTCGGACTTCGATGCGCCGCTTGCAGAATCAGCAGCCTCCGCGTCCTGTGCAGAACAGATGGCGGATGAAGAAACGGAAAGACAGAGGATCAAGGAGAGAAGCCAGCAGCGGCCGCGGGTATGTTGCCAAACAGACTCGGGAAAAATCATCAGCTTGCGAGAATAATCCGGTTTCAAACCGGATCAATGCTTTTCGTTCGGTCGGTCAACAAAGCGCTTCATCCGGGTTTCTTGGGAACCGCATCCGTCAAATTTGGCCTTGCCGCCACCCCATTCATTCATGCACAAGAGGAGCCCATGAACCCACTCTCGTTCTCACGAACACTCGTCTCATCTCTTCTCGCGCTCGTTCTGGTTTCCGGTTTTCAGGCTTCTGCCGCCGACGAATCCGCACCGCTCGAAGTCAAAATTTCCAAGAACCGCCCGAAAAGCTTCGGTGAATCCCCAACCATTCTGGTCCCGACGGTTTATGTGAAACTGCCGATCGCCGGAAAGGTGTTCGTCGCGAAACAAGGGGGCGCCCTGTCCGTCCTCGGCGGCGGAAGCGCCAATTCAGTCAAAGCCAAGGCGCAGTACGCTGTCGATGGACTCGACAAGAAATTCGCCCAGCAGATTGCCGCGAAGGTTCAGGAAGATTTCGTCGCCCAGCTGAGAGCAGCCGGGTTCAACGTGAAAACCTACGAGGATCTGAAGGACACCGACGCGATGAAAAACGCCAAGACCGAAAAGCAGCACGAAGACTGGGGTATGCCGGTGGAAAAGGATCCGAGCGGAAACGTCGTTTTCGTTGTCGCCACACCCAGCGATGAACAGAACTTCAAGAGCGGCCTGGCAGGAGGCATTTTCAACCAGTTCATCAGCCGCGGCAAAAGCACGCTCGGCGAGGGAACAATCATTATTCCGACCTACACGATCGCCGCACCCCAGGCCTGGGGCGAAACAGGCAGCGGTTTCAATCGCATCTCCGCCAAAGTGAATGTCGCGCCGGGAATGAACCTGTCCTTTGCGATGGCTTCTGTCCTCACAGAAAAAGGTGGCTGGGGCGATGTCCGCACCAAGGACCAGGTCATCAACATTGCGGAAAACGTCGGTGAGCTCACGGACAAGGACACCACCGATCATGCAGGCAACGCCGTCAGCGCGGCGCTCTCCGCTCTCAGCGGCGTGGGCAAGATCAGCAGCAAATCCGGCTTCTACAACCTGAAGATCAATCCTGAAGTTTACGAAGCAGGTGTGCTGCGCGGAGCCAAACTGTTCAACGCCGAGGTGGCCAAGGTCGCCGCCGAAGTGAAAAAGTAACAACTGCAAAACAATTCACGGAGCCTGGCGAACCCAGGCTCCGTTTTTATTTGTACGCAATCGCCGCACTCGAAGGTCCGGCCAGGGGCATCACCTCGAAACGGGTGAATCCCACTTCACTACACCATTTCCGGAAATCCGCTCCCGTGAAATCGAACGCATCGCCAAATTCAATCAACATGTTCAGCGACATGAGCAGGCCCTGAACATTTTCGCGGCGTGCGTCGTCGATCAAAGCCTCAATCGCCACCAGCGCTCCACCCTTCGGCAATGCGTCGTAAGCGGCACGGATCAGGTGCATCTTCTTTTCCAGATTCCAGTCGTGAAGGATCATGCCCATCGTGATCACATCCGCCCGGGGCAGCGGATCACGGAAAAAATCCCCCGATGTAGTCGAAACACGATCGCTCAAACGTGCAGCAGCAATCGCTTTTCTGGCGATGGGTTCCACTGGTGGAAGGTCGAATGAAGTGCAGCGCATTTGTGGATGACGTTTCGCCACCTCCACCGACAGCAATCCCGTTGCGCCGCCGACATCGCACAGCGTCTTGAATCGTGAAAAATCGAACTTCTCGGCGAAAATCTCGAAGTTCATTCGCGACAGGCCGGTCATCGCACCGAGGAACTGTTCGAGTTTGGGAAGCTCCGCGTAAAGCTCCTCGAAGATTCCCTTCTGTCCGTGCTTGGTTTCGTTTTGCGGTTTTCCGGTTCGCAACGCTTCAGGCAGGTCATGCCAGAACTTGAACAGTCGCGCGTTCAGCATTTCGAGAATGCCGCCAATGTAGCGAGGACTTTTCCTGTCGAGATAAAGCAGACCGCTCGGCGTATTGAAGTAACAGGCATTCGGACCGTCACCGTCGCGATCGAGAAACTGCATCGCGACGAGCGCATCCAGAAAATCATAGATGCCTCTTGGATGCAGCTGCAGTTCTGCGCCGAGTTCTGATCCCGTCAGCCGCCGCTCGCCCAGTGTTGTAAACAATCCGAATTCAACAGCCGTCAGCAGGACTTTCGATGACCAGAAGGAAAACGCCGTTTGCAGAATTGGGCCTGGATCAGGATGCGCATTCATGGTGATACGCCATGCTTGCGTCCCAAGGCTCAGCGAACAATGCGACTTTGGACCCAGCCCGAATCAGGATCAGCCTTTGATGGGCTTCAACGGCGTTTCCGCCGGCCCCGAGAAAACTTCACCCTCTGGTTTGAATCGCGATCCGTGACACGGACAATCCCAGGTCTGATCGGCAGGGTTCCATCGGACAATGCAACCGAGATGCGTGCAGACCGGCGAGAGAAGCGTCAGCTTTCCATCGGTACCGCGATAGGCCGCGACCTTTTTGCCGTTGAGCCGAAGAATCTTTCCTTCGCCGAGCTTCAACTCATCCGTAGAATCACCTTCTGCCGCAGCCAGCCGATCGCGGAGCATGTAATAGGGAAAGTCGAGATTCTCCGTTATGTAGCGCCAGGTGCCGCCGTGATATTGCTTGCGATTGACGCGGAACAGGTCGAACCACGGGTTTTTCTTCTGCAGATACCGATCGCGCGCCATTCCGGCCGCCAGTGTGCCGAGCGTGAAACCGTTTCCACAAAACCCGGTTGCGATGAACTGCTGTTTCTCGTTCTCACCAATGAATGGCAAACCGTCGTCCGTTTCGACCACCTGTCCCAGCCAACGTTGCTGTGGTTCCGCTGCGGGAAGAATCTCCTTCAGCTTCCGCTGCAATCGCGCGAAGACCTCCTCGTGATTTTTCTCCTGCCCGGTCTTGCAATCTTCACCGCCGAAAATCGCGAAGTCGTGATCCTCATGTCGATCGACTCGAAGATAGTAATACGGTTCCGTCGTGTCCCAGAAGAGCGCTTCCGGAATGGCTCCTTTTGGAAGTCGCGCGCCCAGCACGTAACTGGTGTAGAGCGCGAGCTTGCTTTGAAACAATGTCCCCTTGAGCAGACCGGCCTTGCCCAGCAGAGGCGCATGCGTCGCAATGATCAGATACTCACAACGAATTTTATATCGCCCGGCATGAACAATCATCGGATCGGATTCCACTTCGGAAAATTCCGTGTTCTCGAACACATGGCTGCCATCGCCGGGAATGCAGTGCAGAAGTGCTGAAAGATATTTGAACGGATGAAACTTCGCCTGATTGCGAAAACGGATTCCGGCGCGTCCAAAGCTCGGGATCGATTGAACGAACTCAGCATCGAATCCAAGTTCCCTGGCAATTTGCGCCTCTTCTTCCAGCGACTGGCGATCTTCCGAATTCGTTTCACCGAACCGTTCGTGCAGGTAACCGTCCACCCACTTGAATTCCGCATCGCCGCCGGTTCGCTGCACGTTCTCATGAATCTGATCGATCGCAGCCGCACCCGCTTCCCAGAACGCCCGCGCCGCGTCGCGACCAAACGATTTCACCAGCTTGTGCAGCCGTTCGTCGGTCACATAGGTCAAATGCGCGGTGGTGTGTCCGGTATCCGCCTGCGCGCACCGTTGCCGGTCGATCAATGCCACTGTCGCTCCTTCGCGCTTCAGAAGATACGCCGCAGTGATGCCTGTGAGCCCTGCCCCCACCACGACAACATCGACGCTAAGATCATTGGCAAGCGACGGAAACTCTGGAAGCCGGGCAGAACTCTGCCAGTAAGACTCAGTCTTCATAACCCGAAGGAACTTACCTTTGGGCGATGATCAAACAACGGGGTGATTACCGAAACTGAAAATCATTTGCAGCCACAGGTAGAACACAGATGAAACACAGATTCTTGGATCTCACCAATCCGAAGTCCCATAGTCCCATAGTCCTTAAAATGGCTTTCAGTTCGCAGCACAATTGAACATCGTGGGACGAAACCAAACGCACTCCACTCAGCAATTCAGTTCAAAGGATTCGAGGTATGGATGAGAAATTTGAGTTCGATGGCGAATATGCCGCCCTCAAGGAGTTTCAGTCGTTCCTGACTTCTCACGGACTTCGCGCCGAAACGCACGTGGGAACGCTGGAGGATGAACGGCTTTTCCGCCCTGACTTTGATCCGATCACGGGTCTGCCTCGGAATTATCAGCAGAACACAAGGTCGGTCTGGATGACCGTGATCGGCAGCATCACCGACCTCGCAAAACAGATCGTGGAATTTCTTACCCAAAAGAAGTCGGGACAGATCGCGGTCATGTTTGGCGGAAAAACAAAGGAGATCACCAGAACGGATTCGGTGGGGAATGTGGAAAAGATCCTGAAAGAGGCCAAGGGCACCCGGATTTCGATCAAGATCGAAGTGTGATTGAAGCTGCCGAAGCGTTCAGCTCAAGCGGTTTCGCAGCCGCCGAGGAAACGAGCCGGAATCAAGAAAAGGGTCCGCCTCCTTACCTCGGCCACTACAGTTTTCTAATCTGCTCTAGGCAAAACACCCATCGTTCGCGTCTGCGGTTGAGCGGTTAGTTTTCGACGTGATCGAGCAGTTGATGAAATTCAAGGGAGCCGATTGGGTCGGCATGATCTTCGGGCTGATTTCAACCTATTACCTGGCCAAAGGGAAACGAACGGGGTTTGCCTTTGGAGTCGTCGGCGGATTGGGCTGGGTCACGTTCGGCGTTCTGACGGGCAGCATCGCGGGTGTCCTCGCGAATCTTTGCTTTATTGGATTCAACTGCCACGGCTATTTGCGCTGGAAACGCAAGCAGGAGGAAAAACAGGAGGAGAAACAGGAGGAGAAGATCACCTCACAGAACGGACACGATCCAGAGATCCGGCGGCAGCCTCAACACGACGCAAAGCCTACTTGAGCGCAGCGTAAACGCGATGAACGTCGTCGTGATCGTCCAGTGCGTTCAGGAAATCGGCGACTTCCTTTCGGGCCGACTCGCTCACTTCGCTGAAGTTTTTGGCGACGTAGCGGATTTCGGCGGCAATAACATTCCAGCCTGCAGACTTCAGCGCCTTCGAAACCGCGTCGAGATCCTTGATCTCCGTCAGAAATCGGGCGCCCTTCTGTCCGGCTGGCGTTTCTTCCGCTTCGAGAGCTTCCACTTCCTGGGCGCCAGCTTCGATGGCGTCCGCCTCAGCGTCGCGATTCGGATCGGTGTGCGTGGCTTCAACGACGCCGAGGTGATTGAAGAAAAAACCGACGCTGCCGGGCTGCCCCAGGGAGCCGGCCTTGAAGAGATTGCGAATTTCGGGCGCGGTGCGGTTGCGATTGTCAGTGAGGCATTCGACGATCACCGGCACCTTGTGCGGCGCAAAACCTTCGTAGGTGACCAGTTCGTACTCGATCTTTTCATCGCCGATGCCCGCGCCTTTCTTGATGGCTCGCTCGATCGTGTCTTTATAGACGGACGCCTTTTTGGCTTTCTCAACGGCGGCGGCGAGGCGCGGATTCAGGTCAGGGTCAGGCCCTCCGAGCTTGGCCGCGACCATGATTTCGCGGACGAGTTTGACCGTGATCTGGCCTTTCTTCTGCGCGTTGGCTTCGCGCCCGGCTTGTTTCCATTGTGCGCCCAATTTACCTAAACCTTTCCTTTGCTGGTTATTTTTAAGTGACGAAGAATGTGGCGACGGCAAAACTACGCGTCAAATGAATTTGAAATGCTCTCCATCAGAGGAGCATCTCGACACCGTCACACAGAACCCGACCCAAAAATTCTGCTACAGAGCCTTTTTTACCATTCGTCTCAAAATCTGAATCGGATCTTGCAAGCTTGCTCCCGCCGGCTGAACAGTATCCGGCTGACGCACTGGAGAAGGCGGCCAGGACGGCCACGCACCACGGCACGTTCCGTTTGGCTGATTTGAAACGGCTCCTGCAATTGCCCTCCAACGTGACGCAACTGGACTTCCTTGAAACCCATCCATTGATCGTTCGCTCGAAGCGTATCGGATCGACTTCAACACCACACAAACCGCTGTCCACGCCTGCTGGATGACGTCTGCAAACGGCTCGCATTGACTCTTGCGGTCGGGTTGGGACTCGATGGGCAGCATGGCCGGTTTTGAAATGGAATCAGCGGCGGAGCCGAGGGGCGGAATGGCCGGTTTTGAATCGAGAACCGCGGTTGAGCCGATGGGCACAATGGCTGGTCTTGGATCCTCGTGAACGGCCAGATACCTGCCGACCGTTTCGCGATGAATCCCCAGCTCGCGTGCGATGCGGCGTCGTGACCAGCCCCTGCCGGCCAGCACAATGATGGATTTTTGAATACTCACTTCGAGTTGGTTCATTGCGCATGGTTGCGGCTCTTGCCGCACCCAGCGCAATCACACCCTCAAAGTGGCCGGTTTTGAAGTGCCCAC
>Ga0065721_10003885_pt1 | contig 79610 bp, 79 predicted proteins | sample Mesricmetagenome_FD_59108 | JGI IMG/M metagenome (GOLD analysis project Ga0065721, IMG submission 59108) | Mesophilic microbial community from rice straw/compost enrichment Sample: eDNA_1 v2 (version 2) | ecosystem: Engineered > Solid waste > Grass > Composting > Bioreactor | place: USA: Davis...
TCAGTCAAGTCGTCGGCCGGAACGTAGATGGCCTGAACCGAGGTGATCGAGCCCTTCGTCGTCGTGGTGATGCGTTCCTGCATCTGGCCCATGTCGGTGGCGAGGGTCGGCTGGTAGCCAACGGCCGAAGGAATACGGCCGAGCAGAGCCGACACTTCGGAACCTGCCTGGGTGAAGCGGAAGATGTTGTCCACGAAGAACAGAACGTCCTGGCCCTTGTCGCGGAAGTCTTCAGCGATCGTCAGACCGGTCAGGGCAACGCGTGCACGTGCGCCCGGCGGTTCGTTCATCTGGCCGTAGACGAGGGCAGCCTTGGAGCCTTCGCCACCGCCGTGCTTGTTCACGCCGGACTCGATCATTTCGTGGTAAAGGTCGTTGCCTTCACGGGTACGCTCACCAACGCCGGCGAACACCGAGTAACCACCGTGCGCCTTGGCGACGTTGTTGATGAGTTCCATGATGAGAACGGTCTTGCCGACGCCTGCGCCGCCGAAGAGGCCGATCTTGCCGCCCTTTGCGTAAGGAGCGAGAAGGTCGACAACCTTGATGCCGGTGACCAGGATCTGGCCCTCGGTGGACTGCTCGACGTAAGCCGGAGCGTCCTGGTGGATGGCGCGGAGCGTCGTGCGATCCAGCGGACCAGCTTCGTCAACCGGCTCGCCGATGACGTTCATGATGCGGCCGAGCGTCTGGTCGCCAACCGGAACCGAGATCGGAGCGCCCGTGTCGCGAACCTGCTGGCCGCGGACGAGACCTTCCGTCGAGTCCATAGCGATGGTGCGGACGGAGTTTTCACCGAGGTGCTGCGCGACTTCGAGAACGAGCCGGTTGCCGTTGTTGTCGGTTTCCAGTGCGTTCAGGATCGGCGGCAGTTCGCCGTCGAAAGCTACGTCGACGACGGCGCCGATAACCTGCGTCACCTTACCGAGGGAGGTGCCCGTTGCGATAGCCATGATACTTACCCTCTTTCTTCCTCAGAGCGCTTCCGCGCCCGAAATGATTTCAATGAGTTCCTTCGTGATCTGCGCCTGACGCTGGCGGTTGTAGGAGAGCGTCAGCTTGTTGATCATGTCGCCGGCATTGCGCGTTGCGTTATCCATTGCGGACATCTGCGCGCCGTAGAAGGAAGCGTTGTTTTCAAGCAGTGCACGGAAGATCTGCATCGCGACGTTGCGCGGCAGGAGCTCTTCCAGNATTTCCTGTTCGCTCGGCTCGTATTCNTAGAGCGCNGAAGCTGCGGTCGATGCAGTTTCNGCCGTNTCGAACTTGGCCGGAATGATCTGCTGCGCGGTCGCAACCTGCGAGATCACCGACTGGAAGCGCGCGAAGAACAGCGTCGCAACGTCGAACTCGCCGGCGTTGAACATCTGCAGCACCTTCTGCGCCACTTCGTCAGCCTGGACGAAACCGAGCTGCTTGACTTCGCGGAAGGTAATGTAGTGGACGATGTTGTCCTTGAAGCTGCGGCGCAGCACGTCGTTGCCCTTGCGGCCGACAGTGAGGATCTTCACCGTCTTGCCTTCTGCAAGAAGCTTCTGTGCATGGTCGCGCGCCAGGCGGATGATGGAGGAGTTGAAACCACCAGCCAATCCGCGCTCGCCGGTCGCAACGACCAGGAGATGGACCTGATCCTTGCCCGTGCCCGAAAGCAGCAGCGGCGCTTCGGCATTGCCGGCATTGGCAGCCGAAAGGCTGGCCAATACCTTGTTCATCCGCTCCGCGTAAGGACGGGCAGCCTCGGCCGCCTCCTGCGCACGGCGCAGCTTCGCCGCGGCGACCATTTTCATCGCCTTGGTGATTTTCTGCGTCGCCTTGACGGAGGCGATCCGGTTTTTCAGATCCTTAAGTGAAGGCATCCGTTATCGGTCCTCGAGCTAGTAGATCCGGTCTTAGGCGAAGGTCTTGGCGTAGCTGTCGAGAGCTGCCTTGAGCTTTGCCTTCGTGTCGTCGGACACCTGCTTTTCAGTGCGGATCGTTTCCAGCACGCCCTTGCCTTCCGAACGGAGGTAGGACAGCAGGCCCTGCTCGAACTTGCCGACCTGGTTGACCGGAAGCTTGTCGAGGTAGCCGTTGACGCCGGCGAAGATCACCGCAACCTGCTCTTCCGTCTTCAGTGGCGAGAACTGCGGCTGCTTCAGGAGTTCGGTCAGGCGCGCACCGCGGTTGAGCAGGCGCTGCGTGGATGCATCGAGGTCGGAACCGAACTGCGCGAAGGCGGCCATTTCACGATACTGGGCAAGCTCGCCCTTGATCGAGCCGGCAACCTGCTTCATCGCCTTGATCTGCGCGGCAGAACCAACGCGGGAGACCGACAGACCGACGTTAACGGCCGGACGGATACCCTGGTAGAACAGGTCGGTTTCAAGGAAGATCTGGCCGTCGGTGATCGAGATCACGTTGGTCGGAATGAACGCCGAAACGTCGTTACCCTGGGTTTCGATAACCGGCAGGGCCGTCAGCGAACCAGCGCCACGCTCGTCGGAGAGCTTGGCAGCGCGCTCGAGAAGGCGCGAGTGCAGGTAGAAAACGTCGCCCGGATAAGCTTCGCGGCCCGGCGGGCGGCGCAGCAGGAGCGACATCTGGCGGTAGGCGACAGCCTGCTTCGAGAGGTCGTCATAAGCGATGAGGGCGTGCTGGCCGTTGTCGCGGAAGTATTCGCCCATTGCGCAACCTGCGAACGGAGCGAGGTACTGCATCGGAGCCGGGTCGGATGCGGTTGCAGCAACAACGATCGAGTACTGCAGCGCGCCGCGCTCTTCGAGCACCTTCACGAACTGGGCAACGGTCGAACGCTTCTGGCCGATAGCGACGTAGACGCAGAACAGCTTGTCGTTGTCCGGGCCATTGTCGTGGATCGACTTCTGGTTCAGGAACGCGTCGAGAATGATGGCGGTCTTGCCGGTCTGGCGGTCGCCGATGACGAGCTCGCGCTGGCCACGACCAACCGGGATGAGGGCGTCGATGGCCTTGAGGCCGGTCGACATCGGCTCATGAACCGACTTGCGCGGGATGATGCCCGGAGCCTTGACGTCAACGCGCGAACGACGCGTTGCATTGATCGGGCCCTTGCCGTCGATCGGGTTGCCTAGCGCGTCAACGACGCGGCCGAGCAGTTCCGGACCAACCGGCACGTCCACGATGGCGCCGGTCCGCTTGACGGTGTCGCCTTCCTTGATCTCGCGGTCGGAACCGAAGATAACCACGCCGACGTTGTCGGCTTCGAGGTTCAGCGCCATGCCGCGCACGCCGCCCGGGAACTCGACCATCTCACCAGCCTGGACATTGTCCAGACCGTAGACGCGAGCGATACCGTCGCCGACGGAGAGAACCTGGCCGACTTCAGAAACTTCGGCTTCCTGGCCGAAGTTCTTGATCTGGTCCTTGAGAATTGCGGAAATTTCCGCTGCACGGATATCCATCAGCCGACCTCTTTCAATGCAAGCTTAAGAGTGGAAAGTTTGGTGCGAAGGGACGTATCGATCTGACGTGAACCAACCTTGACGATGAGACCGCCGAGGATCGACGGATCGATCGAAACGGCGATGGCCACGTCCTTGCCGGTCACGCCCTTCAGCGCCGACTTGAGTTCAGATTCCTGCTCCGCAGACAGAGCATGCGCCGAGGTGACCTCGGCCGTAACCTGGCCGCGATGCTGCGCAGCGATCTCGCGATAGGCGCGGATCATGCCGGGCACAGCAAACAGCCGGCGATTGCCGGCAACGACCTTCAGAAAATTGCCGACGAGACCGGTGATGCCGGCGCGATCTGCAACGGCCGAAACAGCCTGCCGCTGCTCGTCTGCCGAAAAGACCGGGCTTGCGACCAGACGTCGCAGGTCTTCACTCTCATCCAGCAGCGCCTGGAACCGATCAAGATCGGCACCAACCTGATCGATCGAGCCGGACTCAAGGGCCAGTTCGAACAGCGAGGAAGCATACCGCTCCGCTACACCGGAAATAAGCTGGGACGTGTCAGCCACGGGCACATTTTCCCTGAATTGCCATCCAAGCGCCAGGCCCTGGAGACAGGGATCAGCAAAATCTTGAATTCGTTTGATTATCTTCCAGAACCGGTAAGGCGTCGGCCCTACCCTTTCCGACTTTCGCGGTCCGTCTAGCATAGGATGTAGGCCACCGCAACACGGCAGATAATGGAAAAACCCCAAGACACAGGGAGTCTCGGCGGATTTTGCTCCGGCAAGGTGCGACTTACCGGCCAAGCATTAGCTCAGGCTGAGTTACGAGACATTAGAGATAGCCAAAAACATAGGCGAACGGCCCGGCGGCCAGCACAACCTGGAGTAGGAAAATCGCGACATTTGGCAGGGTGAGCCCACGGTCCGTGAAGCACGAAACCAGCCTTCCGAAGGCCGCAAAACCGACCGCGATCCCGAGCGTCAGGTAGATCCAGTCCTGCGCCAGCATGATCGCCGCAAGGCCAAGCCCGACGTGATGCGCACCGGCGGCGCGGGTCGCGGCATAGCCTTCCGGTCGGACCTCGCCGATCTGGAATGCCGAAAGCCGAAGCGCAGACGCCGGCAGCAGGAAGACCAGGAGGCCGATGATTGCCGTCGCGGCAGCGCAGACGAACGCCGCCTGCTCGCCAAGTTCGGTCGGAAAATACAGTTCCATTCACGCCTCGTATGTCGATTCGGCTGATCTTACCGCATGCCGCAAAGGCCATGCAAAGGCGGCTACAGAAAACTCTGCGGGTCGATGTCGAGCTGGATCTGCACCGAGCCCCGTTGTTTTGGCCCGTTCTCGATCATCGCCCGCAGGAAACCCTGCATGTCTGAATTCCGTCGTCCATGCACCAGAAGCCGGAAACGGTGGCGACCGCGAACCAGCGCAAGCGGAGCCTCCGCCGGTCCCAGAACCGAGATGCCCGTCACCTTTGGCGCCGCAGCCCGCAAGCCACGCGCATGCGTTTCGGCATCGGCGCGCGTATCGGCCGACACGATCAGCGAGGCAAGCCGCCCGAATGGTGGAAGGATCGCCTTCTGCCGCTCCTCGATCTCTCGCTCGTAAAATGCACCGGCATCGCCGGAAATGATCGCCTGCATCACCGGATGCTGCGGCTGGAATGTCTGCAGCAGGCCATGGCTCTTCAGGCCGGTACGGCCGGCGCGGCCGGTGACCTGGCTCAGCAGCTGGAATGTCCGCTCGGCGGCCCGCGGATCGCCATTCGAAAGGCCGAGGTCGGAATCGACAATGCCGACCAGCGTCATCAGTGGGAAGTTATGGCCCTTGGCGACCAGCTGCGTACCGATGACGATATCGGCTTCGCCGTTTGCGATCGCCTCGAGCTCCAGCCGCATCCGCTTCACGCCGCCCAGCAGGTCGGACGACATGACGATCGTGCGGGCATCCGGGAAATGCCGTTCCACCTCCTCGGCGATCCGCTCGACACCCGGGCCGCAGGCGACGAGGTGATCGAGCGTCCCGCATTCGGGACAAGCCTCTGGCGTGCGCTCGGAATAACCGCATTGGTGGCACTGGATCTGGCTCTTGAAGCGGTGCTCCACCAGCCAGCTGGAACATTGCGGGCACTGGAAACGGTGTCCGCAAACGCGGCAAAGCGTCAGCGGCGCATAACCGCGCCGATTGAGGAAGAGCAGCGCCTGCTCCTTGCGCTCGATCGTCTTGGCGATCGCCCGAAGAAGCACCGGCGACAGGAAGCCACCGCGTTCCGGCGGGTGGCGGCGCATGTCGATGAGATGCAGGTCGGGCATCGCCGCATCACCGAAGCGGGTCGGCAGATGCACGGTGTTGTAGCGGCCCGACAGGCCGTTCACCTGGCTTTCCACAGAGGGCGTCGCCGAGACCAGCACGATCGGGAAGTCGCCGATCCGGGCCCGCACCACCGCCATGTCGCGCGCATTGTAGAACACCCGATCCTCCTGCTTGTAGGCAGGGTCATGTTCTTCATCAACGATGATGAGGCCGAGGTTCTCGAACGGCAAAAACAGGGCCGAGCGGGCGCCCGCCACGACCTGCACATCGCCCGTCACCACGCCACGCCACACCTTCTCGCGGATCCGCGGCGAAAGGTCGGAATGCCATTCGCCCGGCTTTGCGCCAAAGCGCTGCTCGAAGCGCTCCAGGAAGCTTGAGGTGAGCGCGATCTCCGGCAGCAGGATCAGCACCTGCTTGCCGCGCCGAAGCGTTTCAGCAATTGCCTCGAAATACACCTCGGTCTTGCCGGATCCGGTGACGCCATCGATTAGCGATGCCGCAAAGCCACCACCACGAATGGAGGCGATGATCTCTTCGGCGGCCTGCTTCTGCGGGCCTTCGATACGCGGCGCCACGAAATCCGGATCCGGCGTTGTGACCACCGGCGGCGGCGCCAGGAAAACCGTCTCGAAAACGCCCTGCTGCGTCAGGCCATCAATCACGCTGAGCGACACGCCAGCCGCATTGGCAAGCCCGCTGCGGGTCCAGGGCACATCCTGCTCGCGGATCAGGTCAAGCACTTTGGATCGCGCCGGCGTCAGGCGCTCCGGCTGCCCGCCCACATAACGCAGTCCTTCCACCATGGGCTCGGGATCGAGGGCCGCCGGCGCCCGGATCGCCATGCGTGCCACAAGCCCTGGCGGCGAAAGCGTATAGGCCGACACCCAGTCGATGAAGTCGCGCATTTCCTTCGACAGCGGCGGGCAATCGAAGGCGAGCGTGATCGGTCTCAGCTTCTTGGGGTCAAGCTTGGCGGAGACGCCGTCGTCGCTGCTGCCGTCCCAGACGACGCCGATCACCTGCCGCGGCCCGACCGGCACCTGGACCACCGAGCCCGGCGCGACATGCATGCCGTCGGGCACGGCATAACTATAGGCACCCGCCACCGGCAGCGGCACCAGAACAGGCACCACATGCGTCGGAGGCCCGGCCTCCGGCAGGGTATCGCCAAACAGCGAAGGAAGGATGTCGGACGAATCTTTGCCCATGCGGCCGGACATTGCCCCGGATGAGAACAAAAGTGAACCCCGAAGCTAGTCGTCTTCCTCGATCAGTCCCGTCAGCCGCATGCCTTCGATCCAGGTCGCGCTGTCCTTGCGGATCACCCGCTTCGGCCGCACCCCGCACTGCTCCTCCACCGCAAAAGCCAACGGCTGGGAATGGGTGACCACCCAGACCTGGCTCGTCTGTGCCGCCTGCCCGATCATCCCGGCAAGCGCCTTGAGCATATCCGGATGCAGGCTCGCCTCCGGCTCGTTCAACGCAATCAGCGGCGGTTGCCGGTAGGACATCAGCGCTGCGGCAAGTCCAAGAAATCGGATCTGTCCGTCCGACAATTCGCGCGGCTGGAAGACACGATGCGGGAAGTCGGGAAAGGCCAGCCCGAACTCGGCATATTCGCCGGGCTCCGGTACCTGCAGCTTGGCGCCGTTGAGGGCGGAAGCGACGGCACGATCAAGCTCCACCGTATCGCCACGGGTGTGGACAAGCGTTGCAAACACAGCCGCCATGTTGCTGCCGTCCTCGGCCAGCAGCGGCGATGTCACCGCAAGGCAGGGATTGCGCAGCGGCGATTGCCGATCAGTCCGGAAGCCGTGGAAGAACCGCCATCCTTCCACCAGCCTGCGAAAAGCGCCGATCTCGGGGTAATGGCCGGCGTCGCCGAGCAGGGCGATGGCCGTCTCCGAGGTCATCGCCTGCTCCGGATATTCCTCCATCCGCCCAGCCGCCCCCCGCACCATGATGCCTGGCCCTGCCCGCTTCATCATCGTCACCGGTCGCGATCCGGTTTCCACCGAAAGCTCTTCGGCCTTCACCTGCGGCTCGAACGCAAAACCCGCCGCATCGATCGGAGGCCGCAAGCCCGCCTCGACGCGGTAGCGGAAGGTGATCGCCCGCTCCTCGTCCAGCACCTCGACTTCAAGCTTGATGCGGAAATTCTTTTCCTCGCGCCGCCGCCCGGACCAGAGCGCCGAGGCCATGCCTCCCTCTGCCGCAATCTCGTAAGCCAGCGTTCCGCGCACCGCCGCCTGCACCAGTTGCAGCGCCCGGTATAGGTTTGACTTGCCGACCCCGTTCTCGCCAATGAACACGTTGACATCAGCAAGATCCATCCGGATCGAGCGCAGGGAACGGTAGTTCTGGGCAAACATGGAGCGGAGCAGCATGCCCAACCTCTACACCATGAGCATGATCGGGTGGAAGCAGCCCGTCATGCGGCGACGGATGCATCCCGCGCCGGCATCGCGAAGCGCGCGTTGTCATCGTCAGCCAGATCGATGACTGTGTGATGCTCCAGCGCCTTCGTCACGTCGCCGATCTCGCCCTCCAGCTCTTCCGGCTGGATCATCTGGCCCACGGTGAAGTCGAAATGGTTGCCCTTCTTGTTGAGCAGTTCGTAGAACACGGTCATGTCGCGAAGTTCGGTCGACCATTTCGCCAGCCAGTAGAACAGCCCGGAATTGCGCGCCCGCATGTGGATCGGCAGGATCGGCAGGTTGTATTTTCGCGCCAGCCCCACGGCCGACGTCTTCCACGGCCGCTCGTTCAGCTTCCCGTTTTCCCAATAGGCGATGCGGCCGGAGGGAAACAGCACCATCACCTTGCCGTCCTCGACCGTCTTGTTGGTCAGCACCAGCGTTTCGCGCGTCTTCAGCTTGCTCTTGTATTCCTCGCGCCATTCCACCGGGATGATCATCTCGGCAAACCGCGGATTGACCCGCACCGCATCGCGGTTGGCAAAGATCATCAGGTCCGGCCGGCGCGGCTTCAACAGGTCGAAGATTGCAACGCCGTCGGCAATGCCGGTCGGATGGTTGCTGACAAGAATGAAGCCGCCCTTTTCGGGGATGCGCTCCGCATGGGCCACCGTCAGGTTGAGCTTCAACAGATCGCTCATGTATTCGAAGGACTGGAAGCCGCTGAGGCCCTGGATGTCGTTGGCAAACCTGATCGCCCGGTTGTAGCGCAGCAGCGAATATAGGAGGGGTCGCATCGCCGGCCAGGCCGGATGCTGGACGATGCGCTCGCCACGCTCGGCAATCAGCGTGTCGACGATATGTCCGGGTTTGCCATGTGAAAGAAGAGCCAGGGTTTCCGCGAAATGGCCGAAACTGTTGGTCAAGGCGCGGCGTTCCATGAAGACTCCTGAGGACGGGACGACACCGCCATCTGTTCACCCAACTGCGGCAAAATTGGCTTCTGCCGACGGCAGCCTTAGCGAAATCGTAAGGCGGTCAAAGCAATCTGGGGCGAGCATGCTTCAAATTCAACAGGCTCCCCATGAACGAACTGCTGATCATCGCGGCCCCCGATGTGGCGGCGAAGCGCCATGAATGGCTGCAGAGCCTGGCAGGCGAGCGCCGGCTTTCGGACAACACGCTGCAGGCCTACGAGCGCGACACGCGCCAGTTCCTGACCTTCCTGACGAGGCATCTCGGCGAGCCACCGAAGCTCGAAGACATCCACACATTGCGACCCGCCGACCTGCGCGCCTTCCTCGCTGCCCGCCGGCGCGAAGGCTCCGGCGCCCGTTCGCTTGGTCGGCATCTGGCGGGCCTGAGGTCCTTCCTGCGCTATCTCGAACGCAAGGGACTGGTGAATGCCGCGGCCGCCGGCGCCATCCGCGCGCCCAGGCAGCCGAAGTCGTTGCCGAAGCCGCTCACCGACAACCAGGCGCTCACGCTCGTCACCAAGGATGCGCAGTTGCAGGAGGAGCCGTGGATCGCCGCCCGCGACGCCGCCGTCCTGTCGTTGCTCTACGGCTGCGGCCTGCGTATCTCGGAAGCCCTGGGGCTCACGCCTGCCGACATTCCGGCCGGCACGAAGACGCTGCGGATCACCGGCAAGGGCGGCAAGGTGCGCATCGTGCCGCTTCTGCCCGTCATCGCCGAAGCCGTCGCCACCTACCGCAAGCTCTGCCCCTACCATATCGAGGAAAACGACCTGCTGTTCCGGGGCGCCCGTGGCGGTCCGCTGCAGCCGGCGATCATCCAGCGCGAGATGCAGAAGCTGCGCAGCGCGCTCGGCCTGCCGGAAACGGCAACCCCGCATGCGCTGCGCCATTCGTTCGCGACACATCTTCTCGCCGGCGGCGGGGATCTGCGCACCATCCAGGAACTTCTCGGCCACGCCAGCCTTTCCACCACGCAGATCTATACCGGCGTCGATTCCGCCCGCCTGCTCGAGGTTTACGACCGCGCCCATCCGCGCGCGTGAACCTATGGTTAACCAAGGCCGTTAAGGGCTTGTGCAGCCGGCGCACCTAGACTGGCGGCACCATTTTGACGGATGCCATGATGACTCCCGCACCTTCCTCGCTTCCCGGCGCTCTGCTTCTTCGCGCCCAGGACATGACGCTCTGGCTGCTTGCAGCGCTCCACCTCCTGGCCCTCACCTCCCTGCTGCTGATCCTCGGTTTTGCCAATGGTGCCCGGGCGCAGGCGCCGGCCTGCAGCGGCGAAAACGTGCTCGAGGCGCTGAAGACGGAAAACCCGCAAGCCTACGACAAGGTCATGGCGGAAGGCGAAGCCGTGCCGAACGGCAAGGGCATCTTCTGGAAGGTGGAAAAGCCGGGGCTTGAACCGTCCTACATGCTCGGCACCATGCATGTCGCCGATCCGCGGGTGCTGGAGATGCCGCCCGGCGCAAAGGAGGCTCTTGCCCGCGCCCAGACCATCGTCGTCGAATCCGACGAAGTGCTCGATGAAAGCAAGGCAATGGCCGCACTTCTGATGAAGCCGGAACTGACCATGTTCACCGATGGTCGCTCCATCGAAACCCTCGTGCCGCCGCAGGATCTGCAACTCCTCAAGGACGGCCTGAAAGCCAAGGGCATCACCCTTTCGGCGGTTTCGCGCATGAAGCCCTGGATGCTGATGAGCATGGTTTCGATCCCAGCCTGCGAGGTTGCGCGCAAGGGCGGCGGCAACCTGTTCCTCGACAAGAAGATCGCCAAGGAAGCAGCCGCGGAGGGCAAGCAGGTCAAGGGCCTGGAAACCCTGGAAGAGCAGGCGAACGCCATCAACGCGATCCCGCTCGAACTCCATATCAAGTCACTGGTCGAGGCCTTGAAGCTCGGGCCCAAGATGGACGACGTCTTCTTCACGATGACCGAAGTCTACCTATCCGGCAATATCGGCATCATCCAGCCGATGCTGAAGGTCGTCGCGCCCGATGGCACTGAGGACCAGGCCGGCTATGCCGAGTTCGACGAACTCGTCATCACCAAGCGCAACCAGTTGATGGCTGAGCGAGCGGCACCGATTTTCGCTGAAGGCAGCGCCTTCGTGGCCGTTGGTGCGGCCCACCTTCCGGGCGAGCAGGGCCTGATCGAGCTTCTGCGCCGCCACGGTTTCACCGTCACCACGGTAAACTGACAACGTAAGGCAGACAAAGAAAAAGGGCGGGAAAGATCCCGCCCTTTTCTTGTTTGGTGCGATCACATGTGGATCGGCTTGAAGAAGGTGCCGAGTGCGGCTTCCTTGACTGCTTCCGACATCGTCGGGTGTGCGTGGCAGGTGCGGGCTAGGTCTTCCGAGGAACCGCCGAACTCCATCAGCACGGTGATCTCGTGGATCATCTCGCCGGCGCCGAAGCCGATGATATGGCCGCCGAGCACCCGGTCGGTTTCCTTGTCGGCGAGGATCTTCACGAATCCGTCGGTCGCCAGCATGGCGCGGGCGCGGCCATTGGCGGTGAACGGGAACTTGCCGACCTTGTAAGCGATGCCTGCAGCCTTCAGCTCTTCTTCCGTCTTGCCGACGGAGGCCACTTCCGGCTGGGTGTAGACCACGCCCGGAATGACGTCATAGTTCACATGGCCGTGCTGGCCGGCGAGGATTTCGGCCAATGCCACGCCCTCGTCCTCGGCCTTGTGCGCCAGCATCGGGCCCTTCACCACGTCGCCGATCGCATAGATGCCGGCGACATTGGTCTTGAACTGGCCATCGATCTCGACGCGACCGCGGTTGTCGAGCGCCACGCCGGCTTCCTCAAGCCCAAGGCCTTCGGTGTAGGGCTTGCGGCCGGTCGAAACCAGCACGATGTCGGCTTCGATCGTCTGGGCTTCGCCACCCTTGACCGGCTCATAGGTCACCTTGGCGCCGGACTCCGTCTTCTCGACAGCCGTCACCTTGGCTTCGGTGCGAATATCCATGCCCTGCTTCCCCATCATCCGCTGGAACTGCTTGGAAACGTCGGCATCCATGCCACCGAGCAGCTTGTCGAGGTATTCGACGACCGTCACCTTGGCGCCGAGGCGCAGCCAGACCGAACCGAGCTCCATGCCGATGACGCCGCCGCCGACGACGACCAGGCTCTGCGGCACCTTGTCGAGCGCAATCGCACCGGTCGAGGACACGATGGTCTTCTCGTCGATCTCGACATTGAGACCCGGAATGCCGGCAACATCGGAGCCGGTGGCAATCACGATGTTCTTGGTTTCCAGTTCCTGGACCTTGCCGTCGTCGCCGGTCACCGAAACCTTGCCGGCGGACACGATCTTGCCGGTGCCGATGAAGCCGTCGATCTTGTTCTTCTTGAACAGGAAGGACACGCCGTCGACGTTCGACTTCACGGTCGCATCCTTGTGCGCCATCATCTTTTCGAGGTTGAGCTTGGGAGCCTCGACCTCGACGCCGAGCGCATCCATGCCATGGGCGGCGTGGTGGAACATCTCGGAGGCATGCAGCAGCGCCTTGGACGGAATGCAGCCGACGTTCAGGCAGGTGCCGCCATAGGTCGCGCGCTTTTCAACGACTGCCACCTTGAGGCCAAGCTGGGCAGCCTTGACTGCGCATACATAGCCGCCGGGACCGCTTCCGATGACGACAACATCATAAGCCATTGTAGTTTTCCTTCCGTTGTTCTCTTAGCGCCCACCGCTCACATTGAGGATCGCGCCAGTTATATAGGATGCTCCGGGCGAAAGGAGGTAGAGAACGGCATCCGCCACCTCTTGCGCCTGCCCCGGGCGTTGCATGGGAATATTGGGCGCCATGTCGCGCGCCCGGTCCGGCAGGCCGCCGGACGCATGGATGTCGGTCTCGATGACACCCGGGCGGATCGCATTGACCCGCACGCCTTCTGCCGCCACTTCACGCGACAGGCCAACCGTCAGCGTGTCGATTGCGCCCTTGGAAGCGGCATAGTCGACATATTGCGCCGGCGACCCGATGATCGCCGCCATGGACGAGATGTTGACGATCGCGCCGCCCTTGCCGCCGTGCTTGGTGGACATGCGACGCACCGCATGGCCGGCGCAGAGGATGGAGCCGGTCACGTTGATGCGCATCATCCGCTCGAGCCGTTCGACGCTCATCTCGTCGACGCGTTGCGGCATGTCGACGATACCCGCGTTGTTCACCAGCGCATCAAGCCGCCCGAAGTGCCGGTCGACCGCTGCAAACATTTCATCGATATCGGCGGCATTGCCGACATCGCCCTTTATTGCAATCGCGTCGCCGCCGGCCGCCTTGATCTTCTCGACCACGGCTTCGGCAGCCTGTGCATTCGAGGCGTAGTTGACGGCGACACGCCAGCCGTTGCGGGCCGCGAGCAGGCAAACGGCCGCGCCGATGCCACGGCTTCCGCCGGTCACGAGCATGACAGGTGTATCAGTCATCCATTGCACCCCTTGAACGCGTAAAGATCCCATGGAACGGACTTCAGCCCGCTTTTGTCCCAAAGCTGCGAATGGCGGATCGCCGGGCCAAAACCAGGCAGCAGAACCGCATCGGGTGCCGGCGTTCCCTCGGCACCCAGAACGTCAATTCCGGCCTCGTTGCGGTTCACCGCGTAGAGAACGCCCGTCCATACCGTGCAGGCGCGCAGCTCTGCGCCTGTCGCGTCGCCCTCGGGGCAGTTGTTCATGATCATGCCGGCCGGACGCTGCGATTCCTCGTCATACATCACATGGCCGTCAAGTTTCAGCTTTGCGCCCGTCACCGTGAACATGTGGCTGACGGCGGCAGCATCGGAACCGACAGGTTGGAAGGCAAGCTCCGTCCCGCCATCGGCTTCGGCAAACACCGCCTTCTCGATCGGGCAGCGCTCCTGCGCCAGGGCAAAAGCCGGCGCCAGGCAGATCGTGATGAGCGATGCCTTGAACAGCCGCCTCATCGCATCACCGGAACAGCGCAAACATCATGGCCAGCAGCCCGATGAGGCTGATCAACCAGACGAAGGAGCGGAAATAGGGAATGCCGGCGAGGTACAGCGGCAGATAGACGATGCGCGCCACGAACCAGATCCACGCGCCGATCAGCCCCCAGTAGGAAGCGTCGTCGCCGGAAAAGGCGACGCCGAGCAGCAAGCCGATGAAGGCCGGATAGGTTTCCTGGAAGTTCCTGGAGGCGCGTGCCGCACGCCCGGCCAGCGGGCTTTTGGGCTCAAGGCCCTCGTCCCGCGGCCCCGCATTCCACTGCGAGCCAAGCTCGCGGGTCGCGAACATGCCCTGCAGCAGGATGTGGACGACCAGCAGGACGACGCTCAGGGCAAGCAGCGTCATGTAAGGCGTTGCCGTGACCCCAAGCGCTTCCATGGCTTTTCTCCAGTCTTAGAGGTCCAGAACCAGACGCTCCGGATCTTCCAGGCTTTCCTTGACGCGGACGAGGAAGGTCACTGCTTCCTTGCCGTCGACGATGCGGTGATCGTAGGAGAGAGCCAGGTACATCATCGGACGGATCACGACCTGGCCGCCGATCGCAACCGGGCGCTCCTGGATCTTGTGCATGCCGAGGATGCCCGACTGCGGTGCGTTGAGGATCGGCGAGGACATCAGCGAACCGTAGACGCCACCATTGGTGATGGTGAAGGTGCCGCCCTGCATGTCGGACATGGCGAGCGAACCGTCACGGGCTGCCTTGGCAAGACGGCCGAGTTCCTTTTCGACGCCTGCGATCGACAGCTGGTCGGCATCACGGATGACCGGAACGACAAGGCCCTTGTCGGTGCCAACGGCCATGCCGACGTGGCAGTAGTTCTTGTAGATGATGTCGGTGCCATCGATCTCGGCGTTGATCGAGGGGATTTCCTTCAGCGCGTGGGTAACGGCCTTCGTGAAGAAGCCCATGAAGCCCATCTTCACGCCGTGCTTCTTTTCGAAGATTTCCTTGTAGCGGTTGCGCAGCTCCATGACCGCCTTCATGTCCACCTCGTTGTAAGTGGTGAGCATGGCCGCGGTGTTCTGCGCGTCCTTGAGGCGACGTGCGATGGTCTGGCGCAGGCGCGTCATCTTCACGCGTTCTTCGCGGGCTGCATCGTCAGCCGACGAAACCGGACGCGGGGCAGCAGGTGCTGCGGCCGGAGCGGCAGCCGCCGGGCCCTTGGCGATCGCTGCAATCACGTCGCCCTTCAGCACCTGGCCGCGCTTGCCGGAACCTTCGATGTCGCCCGTCGAGACGTTGTTGTCGGCGGCAAGCTTGGCGGCAGCCGGAGCCGGCGGCATGGACGAACCGGAGGAAGCCGGTGCGGCTGCAGCGGCAGGAGCCGGAGCAGCAGGTTCGGCAGCCTTTGCCGGAGCGGCTTCGGCCGGAGCCGAGGTCGCGGCGCCGGCGGCACCTTCGGCGATCTGGCCAAGCAGGGCGCCAAGGCCGACGGTTTCGCCGTTCTGGGCAACGATTTCGGTCAGAACACCGGCAGCCGGGGCCGGCACTTCAACAGTCACCTTGTCCGTTTCGAGCTCGAGAAGCGGCTCGTCGGCCTTCACCGTGTCGCCGACCTTCTTGAACCAGGTGCCGACGGTTGCCTCGCTGACGGATTCTCCCAAGGTGGGAACGCGGATTTCAGTGGCCATTGTGTTTACGTCCTGAATGGTTGTTGCGTTTATGCGGCAGCCGCGGCACCGCCCGCGGATGTCCTGAGAATGATGGAGGGCATGGGAGATATGTCAAACCTGAAGCCGAGGCCGGCGGTCACGATCGGGTCACCATCGGCGAGATCGCGCGCAGCAGCCTCGTCTGAAACTTCCACCAGCGCCAAGCCGAAAGCCCCGCCTTCAGCGAAGACGGGACCCACGGCAATCGCGACACCCTGAAGCGCAAGATCCTGCCAGTAACCGAAATGCGCCTGCATCGCCGTTTTTTCCTCCGGCGATGCATCATGCGGGAAGCTCGGCCTTGGCGCGATCAGCTTCAGGTGAAAGTAGGCCATCGGCCCGTCTCCTTAGCCGCCGAGCGCGTCTTCGAGGAAGGCCTCGAGCTGCGCCAGGTGCTTCGACATCTGGCCCGTTGCAGGCGATGCGGCAGCCGGGCGACCGGTGTAGCGAACGCGCTGGTACTTGGCATCGATATGCGCCAGCACCCATTCCAGATACGGATCGATGAACGACCAGGCACCCATGTTCTTGGGCTCTTCCTGGCACCATACCATCTCCGCATTGCGGAAGCGGCTGAGTTCGTTGATCAGCGCCTTGGCCGGGAACGGATAGAGCTGTTCGATGCGCAGCAGGTAGATGTCGTCGATGCCNCGCTTTTCGCGCTCTTCGAGCAGGTCGTANTAGACCTTGCCGGTGCAGAGCACGACGCGGCGGATCTTGGCATCCTTCTGNAGCTTGATCGGGCCGTCCTTGATGACTTCNGCATCGTCCCACAGGAGACGGTGGAAGGAGGANTCGCCCGCCATTTCNGCCAGCGTCGANGTTGCACGCTTGTGGCGCAGCAGCGACTTCGGCGTCATCAGGATCAGCGGCTTGCGGAAGTCGCGCTTCACCTGGCGGCGCAGGATGTGGAAGTAGTTCGACGGCGTCGTGCAGTTGGCAACCTGCATGTTGTCTTCGGCGCACATCTGCAGCCAGCGCTCGAGGCGGGCCGACGAGTGTTCCGGACCCTGGCCTTCGTAGCCATGCGGCAGCAGGCAGACGAGGCCGGACATGCGAAGCCACTTGCGCTCACCCGACGAGATGAACTGGTCGAACACGACCTGCGCACCGTTGGCGAAGTCGCCGAACTGGGCTTCCCAGAGCGTCAGCGCGTTCGGGCGGGCCAGCGAGTAGCCGTATTCGAAGCCAAGAACGGCTTCTTCCGAAAGCATAGAGTTGATGACTTCATAGCGCGCCTGGCTCGGAGACAGGTTGGCGAGCGGGATGTAGCGCTCTTCGGTTTCCTGGTCGTAGAGAACCGAGTGACGCTGCGAGAAGGTGCCGCGTTCGCAATCCTGGCCGGAAAGGCGGATCTTCGTGCCTTCGATCGCGAGCGAACCGAAGGCCAGCGCTTCGGCCATGGCCCAGTCGATGCCTTCGCCGGTCTCGACCATCTGCGCCCGGTTTTCCATGAAGCGCTTGATCGTGCGGTGCACGTTGAAGCCTTCCGGAACGGTCGAAAGCTTGCGGCCGATCTCGCGCAGTTCCTTCATCGGAACGGCGGTCTTGCCACGACGCTGCTCATCGGCATTGTCGGCAGAGCGCAGGCCGGTCCACTGGCCGTCGAGCCAGTCGGCCTTGTTCGGCTTGTACGACTGGCCGGCTTCGAATTCAGCCTCCAGATGCGCACGCCAGTCGGCCTTCATCTTCTCGAATTCGCCTTCGGTCAGCAGGCCTTCGGCAATCAGGCGCTCGGCGTAGAGCTGGGTCACCGTCTTGTGGTTACGGATGACCTTGTACATCTTCGGCTGCGTGAAGCTCGGCTCGTCGCCTTCGTTGTGGCCGAAGCGGCGGTAGCAGAACATGTCGACCACGACCGGCTTGTGGAACTTCATCCGGTACTCGGTCGCGATCTTGGCTGCGTAAGTCACAGCTTCCGGATCATCACCGTTGACGTGGAAGATCGGCGCTTCGATCATCTTGGCGACGTCNGACGGATAAGGCGACGAACGCGAGAAGGCCGGATTGGTNGTGAAACCGATCTGGTTGTTGATGATNAAGTGCATCGTGCCGGCGACGCGATGGCCGCGCAGGCCCGANAGGCCGAGGATNTCGGCAACCACGCCCTGGCCGGCGAAGGCCGCATCACCGTGGATCAGGAGCGGCAGNACCTTGGCGCGCTCCTTGAGCGGAATGATNTCGCCTTCCCATTCCTTGGCCAGCATGTCCTGCTTGGCGCGCGCCTTGCCCATCACGACCGGGTTGACGATCTCGAGGTGGGACGGGTTGGCGGTCAGCGACAGGTGAACCTTGTTGCCGTTGAATTCGCGGTCGGACGAGGCACCCAGGTGGTACTTCACGTCGCCGGAACCTTCAACTTCGTCAGGCTTGAATGAACCGCCCTTGAACTCGTGGAACACGGCGCGGTGCGGCTTGCCCATGACGTTGGTGAGCACGTTCAGGCGGCCGCGGTGGGCCATGCCGAGAACGATCTCTTCAAGGCCGTCCTGGCCGCCGCGCTTGATGATCTGCTCGAGCGCCGGGATCAGCGATTCACCGCCATCGAGGCCGAAGCGCTTGGTGCCCTTGAAGCGGACGTCGAGGAACTGTTCGTAACCTTCGCCTTCCACCAGCTTGGAAAGGATGGCCTTCTTGCCTTCCGGCGTGAACTCGATGCCCTTGCCCGGTCCTTCGATCCGTTCCTGGATCCAGGCCTTTTCTTCCGGGTTCGAGATATGCATGAACTCGACGCCGATCGTGGAGCAGTAGGTGCGCTCCAGGATGTCGATCATTTCGCGCAGCGTCGCGTATTCGAGGCCGAGCACGTTGTCGATGAAGATCTTGCGGTCGTAATCGGCTTCGGTGAAGCCGTAAGCCGAAGGCGACAGTTCGTTATAGTCTTCCACCGGTGCGGCCAGGCCGAGCGGGTCGAGCTTGGCATGCAGGTGGCCGCGCATGCGGTAGGCGCGGATCATCATGATGGCGCGCACGCTGTCGCGGGTCGCCTGGTGCACGTCGGCGTCGCTGGCCGGCTTGCCGGATGCCGCAGCGGCTTCCTCGACCTTGGCCTTGACCTTCTTTTCGATCGCCTTTTCAACCGCCGGCCAGTTGCCGTCGAGAGCCGAAACCAGTTCGCCATTGGCGACGATCGGCCAGTTCTTGCGCTGCCACGAGGCTCCCGCTGCCGCCTTCTTCACGTCTTCCGGGTTGTCGGCCAGCGCCTTGAAGAAGGCCTGCCACTCCGGTGCAACGGAATTCGGGTCATCCTCATAGCGGGCATGCAGCTGCTCGATATAGGCAGCATTCTGTCCGTCGAGGAAGGAGGTGATGAGAAACTGCTCGTTGGCTTCTTGCCGTGCCATTGCGTATTGCGGGCGCCGCGCCCGCCTCCTCACGTAATCGGATCCGAAGTGCCCGGGCTCCGCATTTTCTTGGTCTTCGCTTTGATATCTCGAACCGCCGGGGCGGCCATGCGCAGTGCATCTACGCTGAATTCAGGTGACATGCTGACAGCCAGCAGGTCACCTCACTCTCATCATCCTGCACCAGGACAGCCGAGGCTTACCCTCGCCTGTCCGAATCTGCCGGATCACCCGCCGTTCATAAGCCCGGCGGGTGTCCCTTATGTGGCGTCAGCCCTTGAGGACTTCAACCAGCGTCTTGCCCAGGCGGGCCGGCGATGGCGAGACCTTGATACCGGCCGATTCCATGGCCGCGATCTTGGATTCTGCGTCACCCTTGCCGCCGGAAACAACTGCGCCGGCGTGACCCATGGTGCGGCCCTTCGGCGCGGTACGGCCGGCGATGAAGCCTGCCATCGGCTTCTTGCGGCCCTTCTTGGCTTCGTCCTTGAGGAACTGCGCCGCGTCTTCTTCAGCCGAGCCGCCGATTTCGCCGATCATGATGATCGAGGTCGTGGCTTCGTCGGCGAGGAACATCTCGAGCACGTCGATGAACTCCGTGCCCTTCACCGGATCGCCGCCGATGCCGACAGCCGTCGTCTGGCCCAGGCCCTCGTTGGAGGTCTGGAAGACGGCCTCGTAGGTCAGCGTGCCGGAGCGGGAAACGATACCGACCGAACCCTTGCGGAAGATCGAGCCCGGCATGATGCCGATCTTGCATTCTTCCGGCGTCAGGATGCCCGGGCAGTTCGGTCCGAGCAGGCGCGACTTCGACTTGTCCAGCCGTGCCTTGACCCGCACCATGTCCATCACCGGAATACCTTCGGTGATGCAGGTGATGAACGGGATCTCGGCGTCGATCGCTTCGATGATCGCGTCCGCGGCACCTGCCGGCGGAACGTAGATCACGGATGCATCGGCACCGGTCTTTTCCTTGGCTTCGGCAACGGAAGCAAAGATCGGCAGGGTTTCACCCTTCGAGCCAGTCCAGGTTTCGCCACCCTTCTTCGGATGGATGCCGCCGACCATCTGCGTGCCGTAGTAAGCGAGCGCCTGTTCGGTATGGAAGGTGCCGGTCTTGCCGGTCAGGCCCTGAACCAGGACCTTGGTGTTCTTGTTGACGAGAATGGACATAAGTTCCGGTCCTTCAATTAGGCGTTGATCGCCGCGACGATCTTCTTGGCCGCATCGTCCAAGTCGTCAGCTGCCGTGATCGCAAGACCCGATTCATTCAGGATCTTCTTGCCGAGTTCCACATTGGTGCCCTCGAGGCGCACAACCAGCGGAACCTTGAGACCGACTTCCTGAACGGCCGCGACAACGCCCTCGGCGATGACGTCACACTTCATGATGCCGCCGAAGATGTTGACGAGGATGCCTTCGACCTTCGGATCAGCCGTGATGATCTTGAAGGCTGCCGCGACCTTCTCCTTGCCGGCGCCACCGCCGACGTCGCAGAAGTTGGCAGGCTCCTTGCCGTAGAGCTTGATGATGTCCATCGTCGCCATGGCGAGACCGGCGCCGTTGACCATGCAGCCGATGTTGCCGTCGAGGGCAACGTAGGCGAGGTCCCACTTGGAGGCTTCGATTTCCTTGGCGTCTTCTTCGGTCTCGTCGCGCAGCGCCTTGACGTCGTCGTGGCGGAACATCGCGTTGCCGTCGAAGGAAACCTTGGCGTCGAGAACGCGCAGGTGGCCATTTTCCATGACGATCAGCGGGTTGATCTCGAGAAGGGCCATGTCCTTCTCGCTGAACGCCTTGTAGAGGATCGGGAACAGCGACTTCGCGTCTTCGGCAGCAGCGCCTTCGAGCGCCAGCGCCTGCGAGATCTTCGCAACGTCGTCAGCCGTCACACCGGCTTCCGGGTCGATTGCGATCGTGTGGATCTTCTCCGGCGTGTCGTGGGCGACCGCCTCGATGTCCATGCCGCCTTCGGTCGAGACAACGAAGGCAACCTTGCCGACGGAGCGGTCGACGAGCAGCGAGCAGTAGAGTTCGCGAGCAATGTCGGCGCCGTCTTCGATGTAGAGGCGGTTGACCTGCTTGCCGGCTTCGCCGGTCTGGGCCGTCACCAGCGTGTTGCCAAGCATTTCCTTGACGTTGGCAACAACTTCATCGATCGACTTGGCGAGGCGAACGCCGCCCTTGGCGTCGGGGCCGAGTTCCTTGAACTTGCCCTTGCCGCGGCCGCCGGCGTGGATCTGGCTCTTGACCACGTAAAGCGGGCCCGGCAGCGACTTTGCAGCCGCCTCAGCCTCTTCCGCCTTCAGGATGGCAACGCCTTCCGCAACCGGTGCGCCATAGCTCTTCAGGAGAGCCTTGGCCTGATATTCATGAATGTTCATGGGGTCTATCCCTATTGAGTGTGCGTCGACGCCGATTACTTCAGGGCGGGAGCGATGTTCATGCAAGCTTCGCAGAGGCCGGCAACGGCGCCGACAGACTTCTGGAAGGCTGCTTCTTCGTCCTTGTTGAACTCGACTTCGATGACGCGCTCGACACCGCCGGCACCGAGAACAACCGGTACGCCAACGTACATGTCCTTGACGCCGTACTGGCCGGCGAGATGGGCAGCAACCGGCAGGACGCGCTTCTTGTCCTTGAGGTAGGATTCAGCCATTTCGATCGCCGAGGCAGCCGGTGCGTAGTAGGCCGAACCGGTCTTCAGCAGGCCAACGATCTCGGCGCCGCCGTCACGGGTGCGCTGGATGATCTCTTCGAGACGCTCCTGCGTCGTCCAGCCCATCTTCACGAGGTCCGTCAGCGGAATGCCGGCAACGGTGGAGTAACGTGCGAGCGGAACCATCGTGTCGCCGTGGCCGCCGAGAACGAATGCGGTGACGTCCTGGACGGAAACGTTGAATTCTTCAGCGATGAAGTGGCGGAAACGACCGGAGTCGAGAACGCCGGCCATGCCGACAACCATGTTCTTCGGCAGGCCGGAGAACTTCTGGAGCGCCCAGACCATCGCGTCGAGCGGGTTGGTGATGCAGATCACGAAGGCGTTCGGGGCATACTTCTTGATGCCGGCGCCGACCTGCTCCATGACCTTGAGGTTGATGCCGAGAAGGTCGTCGCGGCTCATGCCCGGCTTGCGGGCAACACCGGCGGTGACGATGCAGACGTCAGCGCCTTCGATGGCGGAATAGTCGCTTGCGCCGGAAAGCTTGGCGTTGAAGCCTTCAACCGGGCCGGACTGCGCAATGTCCAGTCCCTTGCCCTGCGGGATACCGTCGGCAATGTCGAACAGGACGATGTCGCCCAGTTCCTTCAAGCTGGCCAGGTGAGCCAGCGTGCCACCGATCATGCCAGAACCAATAAGTGCGATCTTCTTGCGCGCCATCGAAAAGCTTCCTCTCGAGATCCGAACCACAGCAAGCTCTGGAGCCCGCCAATGTGCCAGATCGCATAGACCTAACGCGCAAAAAACGCAACGGATTCTTTCCGACCCAGTATTTTCAATCGGTTAGAATGCAAAACTCTTACGTAAACGTAAGATATTCATTAACGGAAATTAAGCCCGTCGCCGCTTTTCCTGATGCATCTCCAGGTAATCCTGGCTCCGCATCTCGAACAGCCGCGAAACGGTCCGGTCAAACTCGAAGCCTTCCGTGCCGCGCCGCTCGAGAAGAATGTCTTCCGGAGCAGTGGCCGCAGACACGAACAGGCGAACGCCATGGTCATATAGGGCGTCGACGAGATTGATAAACCGCTTAGCCTCATTTCGCTTGTCGGGGCCAAGTTGCGGCACATGCTCCACGAAGACGGAGTCGAACCTGTCGGCGATCGCGAGGTAGTCGGAAGCGCCGAGCGGCTTGCCGCAGATGTCGCTGAACTGGAAGCGCGCCGCACGTCCGGCTGCCGAGGGCACATGGATGCTGCGCCCCTTCCTCGGGATTTCCACTGGCGCCGACTTCAGCCCTTCGGTCACCTGGTGCCACGAGGATTCCATCGCGGCATCGGTGCGTGCATCGAGCGGCGTGAGATAGACCGGCAGGCTCGCAAGCTTCTGCATCCGGTAGTCGGTCGGGCTGTCCAGCGTCACCACGTCGACATACTTGCCGAGCAGCGCGATGAAGGGCAGGAACAGCCCGCGGTTGAGCCCGTCCTTGTAGAGGTTCTCCGGCGCCACGTTGGAAGTGGCGATCAGCACGCAGCCGAGCCCGAACAGTTCGGTGAACAGGCGCGCCAAGATCATCGCATCGGTGATGTCGGTGACCGAGAATTCGTCGAAGCACAGCAGCTCGGCCTCGGCAAAGATCGCCTCCGCCACCGGTGGCACGGGATCAGACTGCTTCGTCTCGCCCCGCTTCAGCTTCTGCCGGTGCTCGTGGATGCGGTTGTGCACATCCGCCATGAACTCGTGGAAATGCGCCCGGCGTTTCTTTTCCGTCGGCGCCTTCTTGAAGAACATGTCCATCAGCATGGTCTTGCCGCGACCGACGCTGCCATGCACGTAGAGCCCGCGGATCTCGCGCGGCTTGCCGCCGCCCTTGGCAAACAGCCAGCCGAGCGCGCTCTTCTTCTTCGAAGGCTTGGTGTCCCGCAGGCAGGTCAGGACATGGTCGAGCTTGGCCGCGACATCGAGCTGCGCGGCATCAGCCGTCAAGGTGCCGGACGCAGTCAGCGCCTTCAGCTCCTCGACGACACTCGTCGTATATTTCGGTATGGGTTCCAAAAGACGCCCTCGGAGGCGAGGGCTTAGCGGCTGAGGCTCACCGGCTGTCCGGAGTTCAGCGTGCCGTCGAACTTGTTCTCAGCCGTCTTGTAGACGCGGCCGATCACGTCGCCGGAGCGGTTCTTGAACTGCACCATCTTGCCGGAAACTTCCCAGGAGCCCATCGCCGTCAGTTCGCCCGCGCAACCGCGCGTACCGCCGCGCGAGCCGCTGCCGAGATTGGTGAGCGTCAGGAACATGTCGCAGGACTGGCCGGCGTTCGAAACACGCCAGTTGCCGACCATGGCTTCCTTCTTGATGTCGAGCGCGCTTGCCGGGGCAGCCGCGTTCGGATCAAGCGCTGCCATGTCCTGGCCGGCCGCCGGCGCAGACGGGTACTGCGACGCGCCACCCGGAGGCGGAAGTTCGCTGCCCTGCACCGAGGGAACCGGCTGGGCCTGGAGAGGGGCAGGTTGAGCGGGCTGGGCCGGAAGGCCACTGTAGAGATTGTTCGACGTCCGCTGGCAACCGGCAAGCGCCATGGCTAGAACCAAAGTCGTCGCCACATATCTCATCTGCATACTACTACTCCTGCTTTCAGTCCTCATCCGCCCGGCCAGTGATTAAGACCGCATTAGCGTAAAGCGAATTGGTTAATCAAGTCGTACCGGAACAATTCGGCATGCCTGTGACGCGTCTTGTCTCACAGGAAGGAGAGTGGTGAGCCGGCCGATCNCGCACGTCGCGNGACCGGCCGGCAATCTTAGGTCAGACGCGGCGCTCGACCATCATCTTCTTGATNTCGGCAATCGCCTTGGCCGGGTTGAGGCCCTTCGGACAGGTCTGCGCACAGTTCATGATCGTGTGGCAGCGATAAAGCCGGAAGGGATCCTCGAGGTTGTCGAGGCGCTCGCCCTTGGCTTCGTCGCGGCTGTCGATCAGCCAGCGATAGGCCTGCAGGAGAACAGCCGGGCCGAGGTAGCGGTCGCCGTTCCACCAGTAGCTCGGACAGGAGGTCGAGCAGCAGGCGCACAGGATGCACTCGTAGAGGCCGTCGAGCTTGAGGCGGTCCTCATGGCTCTGCTTCCATTCCTTGGCCGGCTGCGGCGATACCGTCTTCAGCCAGGGCTCGATCGAGCGGTGCTGGGCGTAGAAGTTGGTGAGGTCCGGCACGAGGTCCTTCACCACCGGCATGTGCGGCAGCGGATAAACCTTCACCGTGCCCTTCACGTCGTCCATGCCCTTGGTGCAGGCCAGCGTGTTCGAGCCGTCGATGTTCATGGCGCAGGAGCCGCAGATGCCTTCGCGGCAGGAGCGGCGCAGCGTCAGCGTCGGGTCGATCTTGTTCTTGATGTAGAGAAGACCATCGAGAACCATCGGCCCGCAGTCGTCCACGTCGACATAGAAGGTGTCGATGCGCGGGTTCTGCCCGTCGTCCGGGTTCCAGCGGTAGATGCGGTATTCCCGGACATTCTTGGCGCCGGCCGGCTTCGGCCAGACCTTCCCCTCGGTCATCTGGGAATTTTTCGGTAGAGCGAGTTCAACCATGTTCCAGGTCCTTTGAGATCAGTAGACGCGCGCCTTGGGCTCGATCTTGGCGGCTTCGATGCCATCCGCGATCAACTCGGTGTGGACCGGACGGTAGTCGAGCTTCACCTCGCCCGCCTCGGAAACCCAGGCGAGCGTGTGCTTGCGCCAGTTCTCGTCGTCGCGACCGCCGAACGGGCCGGACGTGTAGTCTTCGCGCGCATGCGAGCCACGGCTTTCCTTGCGNGCTTCGGCGCCGTAGACCGTGGTGATCGCGTTGGCCATCAGGTTGTGCAGNTCGAGCGTCTCGACGAGATCNGAGTTCCAGATCATCGAGCGGTCGGTCACCTGGATGTCCTTGAGCTCNCCCCAGATGGCCGACAGGCGGCGGCAACCGGATTCNAGCGACTCCTGGGTGCGGAACACGGCNGCGTCTTCCTGCATNGCGCGCTGCATCTTGTCGCGCAGCACCGCCGTCGGCGTGCCGCCCTTGGCGTGACGCAGGCCGTCGAAACGGGCCATGATCTTGTCGCAGGCAGCAAGGTTGAGCGCCGGGACCGGCTCGGCGCGGTTGATCACCTCGCCGGCGCGGATGGCGGCCGCACGGCCGAAGACCACGAGGTCGATCAGCGAGTTGGAACCGAGACGGTTTGCCCCGTGAACCGATGCGCAGCCCGCCTCGCCCACGGCCATCAGGCCGGGAATGATGCGTTCCGGGTTTTCGCTGTCGGCGTTGAGCACTTCGCCCCAGTAGTTGGTCGGAATGCCGCCCATGTTGTAGTGCACGGTCGGCAGGACCGGGATCGGCTCGCGCGTCACGTCGACGCCCGCGAAGATCTTCGCGCTCTCGGAAATGCCCGGCAGGCGCTCGTGCAGGACGGCCGGATCCAGGTGGTCGAGATGCAGGAAGATGTGATCCTTGTTCTTGCCGACGCCGCGTCCTTCGCGGATTTCCAGCGTCATGCAGCGCGATACCACGTCACGGGACGCCAGGTCCTTCGCCGACGGCGCGTAACGCTCCATGAAGCGCTCGCCCTCGGAGTTGACGAGATAACCGCCTTCGCCGCGCGCACCTTCGGTGATCAGGCAGCCCGAACCGTAGATGCCGGTCGGGTGGAACTGTACGAACTCCATGTCCTGCAGCGGCAGGCCGGCACGTGCCACCATCCCGCCGCCGTCGCCGGTGCAGGTATGGGCCGAGGTTGCCGAGAAATAGGCGCGGCCATAACCGCCGGTCGCCAGCACGACCATCTTCGCTGCGAAGCGATGGATGGTGCCGTCGTCGAGATTCCATGCCACGACGCCGGTGCAGCGGCTGCCGTCTTCCGACATGATCAGGTCGAGCGCGAAATATTCGATGAAGAATTCCGCGTTGTTCTTGAGCGACTGGCCGTAAAGCGTGTGCAGGATGGCGTGACCCGTGCGGTCAGCGGCAGCGCAGGTGCGCTGTACCGGCGGGCCGGCGCCAAAGTTCTGCATGTGGCCGCCGAACGGGCGCTGGTAGATCTTGCCTTCCTCGTTACGCGAGAAGGGCACGCCGTAGTGCTCCAGTTCGTAGACGGCCTTCGGCGCTTCCATGACCATGTACTGCATGGCGTCGACGTCGCCGAGCCAGTCGGAACCCTTCACGGTGTCGTAAAGGTGCCACTGCCAGCTGTCGGGCGTCATGTTCTGCAGCGAGGCGGCAATGCCGCCCTGTGCCGCCACGGTGTGGGAGCGGGTCGGGAAGACCTTGGTGATGCAGGCGGTCTTGAAGCCTTGTTCAGCCATGCCGAGCGTGGCGCGCAGGCCGGCGCCACCGGCGCCGACGACGATCACGTCGTAGGAATGGTCGACATAGGTATAGGCCTTGCCGTTCTGGGCGATCGGGGTCACGGATGCCATGGGATTATCCTGCAAATGCGATTTTCAGGACGGCGAAAAGACAGAGCCCGCCGACCACGAGGGAAAAGGTTGCGTTGAGGATCAGCAGTGCGACCTTCATGAACTCGGAATGGATGTAGTCCTGGATGATCTCTTCCATGCCAAGCCGCATGTGGATGATGCTGGCGATCACCGTGAGCGCGTTGATGGTCGCAACGAAGGGATTGGCAAGCGCGCCGACCACTTCAGCATAAGGCCGTCCCGCATACATGATCAGGAAGACCACATAAAACAGCATAAGGGGCACGAGCGCGAGCGAGGTCGTGCGGACGCGCCAGAAATGTTCGGTACCGCTTTTAGCCGAGCCGAGACCGCGAACCTTGGCGAGGGGAGTACGCATATCCATGAAACGATCTCCTCAGCGAACGATCAGCACGATCGCCCAGACCAGCACGGTCAGCGCGATGGAAGCCACGAGGTTGGCCTTGGCCAGCATGGTCGAGAATTCCTTCTCGAAACCGTAGCCGATATCCCACATGATGTGGCGCAGGCCGCCGAGCAGGTGGTGGAACATGGCCCAGGTGTATCCGAACAGTATGATCTGGCCGATGATGGAGCCGAAGAACCAGTTGACCTGGTTGAAATAGTCCTCGCCCGAGGCCGCGGCGATCAGCCAGGCAGCGACAAGCAGCGTGCCGAAATAAAGCGCACCGCCGGTAATGCGGTGGACGATCGACATCGCCATTGTCGGGATGAACTTGTAGATTTGAAGATGCGGCGACAGAGGCCGGTTATTTGTCACATTCGCCATCAGAACCTCGCGGCGTCGTATGCGGTATGGAGGGCGGGGGCCCGCAATGCAAAGAAAATGTGCATTGCATCATTGGCACGGTTTAATCGCACGCGTGTCGCGCGACAAGAACATTTCAGGTGGAAGGGCAATTTAATCGATTGTGTCTTTCTCAAGGTAAGCCGCCGAATCGGGCGGACGCGACGTTAACCATAAAATTCCAAAGATTCCGTTGCGATGGAGACCTGGCGGCACTTCGGTGTTAACCTTTTGTTAACCACGTGAACGGAGTTCGCCATGATAGCGAATCGCATGAAGCCTGTTTTCGCCGCGCTGGCCCTTGCAGCAGCGCTCGGATCCTCCGTCGAGGCGGCCGACCGCCATCGCGACCGGGGCCATGGATATCATCGGGTGGAAAACAGCCGGTGGGACCGCCAGGGTGACGGCCGCCATAATCGCCCGGCTGAAATCGACCGGATGATCGGCATCAACAAATCCATCGCGCATGTCCGTCGCAAGCACCATTTCGGTGACTTCTATGGCGGGTCGGTCGCTGGCTACGACGTGCGCGGCGTCGGCCGGTATGTCTCCCGCGACCTCTACTGGGCCAGTGACATCCGCACCGGCGTGATGCCGGCTCCGAAGGCAAAGATCATCGACGTCGAAACCGAGATGGGCGGCAACGCCTTTGCGTCGCGCGCCTGCGCCTTCGAGGCCGGCGTCTGCGTCATCCGCGGCGGGAACTGAGGCCGGTAGGCTTAAGTATTGCCGCCACATCGAGCGGACCTCGGCCGGCCAGGTGGTTGCGCGTAGCGGCGTGGGTGTGTTCATCCACGCGGCTTGTCAGCGCTTCGGCACCCCTTTTCCCTGCCAGGCATTTCCCCTCGAGGGGGGGGGGATCAGCCAGAGGCACCGGTCTCCCGACCATCGACGACTGCGACCCATAGCATCACCCTGAACCCGGAGCCGTGAGGTGTGGAGCAGGTGCGCCCCGGTCGGGATTGAGGCACGCGGCAACGCCCCGCACACAATACCGATCGTAGGCTCGTGGCTTGAGGATTGAGGCATCCTGCGTGCTGTGCACCCCCCTCTGCCCTGCCGGGCATCTCCCCCTCAAGGGGGGGGGGGAGATCAGCCAGAGGCACCGGCCTCCCGACCATCGACGGCTGCAACTGATAACATTGCCTTCAGCCCTGAGTCCTAATTCGCAAGCCCTGAGTCCCGGGCCCCGAGCCCCGAGCCTGCCGACCGCATCCTCTTCCTGCTGCTCCAGGTGCAGAGGGTGGATGGAGTTTGAAGCCGGGCCACGTGTGATCTTCCCCCTTGTGCCCTGAGCCTGCCAATCACATCCTCTTCCTGCTGCTCCAGGTGCAGAGGGTGGATGGAGTTTGAAGCCGGGCCACGTGTGATCTCCCCCCTTGAGCCCTGAGCCTGCCGATCGCATCCTCTGCCTGCTGCTCCAAGTGCAGAGGGTGGATGGAGATCTGAAGCCGGGCCACGTGTGATCTCCCCCCTTGAGCCCCGAGCCTGCCGATCGCATCCTCTGCCTGCTGCTCCAGGTGCAGAGGGTGGATGGAGTTTGAAGCCGGGCCACGTGTGATCTCCCCCCTTGAGGGGGAGATGCCCGGCAGGGCAGAGGGGGGTCATCATCACAACCATCACCGTACGCGACCCGTGGACAATTCGCGGCCCCGCTTCAATCACATCAACGGCTTAAGCTCTTTTTCATCCCCGCCTTTTCGCCACCCGTTATTCTGTGCCTGCTTCCGTCGCCGGAGTGTTTCGCGAGACGTTCGCGGGCAGGCGGAAGCCGGCGCTCATCGTTGAACCGTAACGTGCGGGGAGGGGATGAGAGGTGAAAGCCATGGGAGCGGATGTGTTTGAAGTGCCGCGCCCTATCAAGCCTCCCCCTGGTCGCCAGGCCAGGTTCGGTCGAGCCGTGCAAGTGTTCCTGAGAAATCGGGGCACGCAGCGAGGCGAGGCGGTCACCTGTAGGGACCGGAAGTCCCGAAAAAACGCCGAAGGCCACGCGAATGCGGAGCCACAGAATTACATTTAAGAGAGGTTCCGCATTCGCGTGCGCTCTCCGTTATTTGACAAAGCCACGGCAGGAGACTGCGCGGGGATAAAAGCCTTGCCGCATCCTCGGCGCCCTCCCTCTCCCCTGGTGGGAAAGGTTACAAAATCATGATCTTAGCGTCAGCTAAGTCATAGATTTTGTTGGTGAGGGGGTCGCACTTCCGCACCCGGCACGGCGCCCTATACCACGAACCGCCAGACGGTGGTGCGCTTGACCTCGCTGTCCTCGAGTGCCCGCGTCACCGGCACCTGGTAGACGGCAAGTTCCTCCAGCCGATCCTTGGGGCAATAGCTGCGCCCGGGATCGCCCACCAGCACCAGCTTGCCCTCCCCGGCCAGCCGCGAAAACCACGGGATCAGCGCCGCGGCAAAATCCTTGTCGTAGAACACGTCGCCGGCCAGCAACACATCGGCATCGGTGGCGGCGCCGATCTGGTTGTCGCCCGTGAACCGAACCTCGACGCCATTCTCAGTCGCGTTCAGCGCCACCGCCGTCTGCGCCCAGGGGTCGATATCAGCCGCCAGGACATCGGCCGCGCCGGCGCGTTTGGCCGCAATCGCCACAAGCCCGGAGCCGCTGGCGAAATCCAGAACCCGCTTGCCCGCAACCATGTCCGGATGGTCCAGCACGTAGCGCGCCAGCCCCTGCCCGCCCGCCCAGGCAAAGGCCCAGAACGGCGGCGGCAGCCCGATCCGCTCCAGGTCCTCCTCGGTCTTCAGCCAAAGCTCATGCGCCTCGGTCGCCAGATGCAGCCGGATTTCCGGCACATGCGGCGGGCACATGAGGTCGGTATTGTCGAGGATGAACGTCCGCGGATCGGTCTTCAAGACAGTCTTCAGTCGGTCGACTTGGGCGGGTTGTCGATGCCGCCCAGCCGGCAGATCTCGAAATATTCCTCGTCCGTCACCGGCTGCACCGAAAGCCGCATCGAGGTGACGAGCGACATCTTCTCGAACTTCGGGTTCGCCTTGATCTCCTTCAACGTNACGGGTTTGGGCATGTCCATCACGGCCCGGATGTCGACGCAGTCCCACTTCGGATCGCCGTTCGCCGTCGAATCCGGATGCGACAGCGCNCANACCTCGACGATGCCGACNATCTCCAGCCCNTCGTTGGAGTGGTAGAAGAAGCCCTTGTCGCCGATCTTCATCGCCCGCATGTTGTTGCGCGCCAGGTAGTTGCGCACGCCCGTCCACTCGGTGCCTTTTTCGCCGGCCGCCTTTTGCTGCTCCCACGACCAGGCCGAGGGTTCGGATTTATAAAGCCAATAGGCCATCTGCTGTCTTACTCCGGCTTGTTGAAGACCCAGTTCCAGGGCTTCACCTCGACCTTCTCGAACAGGCCCGCGAGGTAATAGGGATCGGCTTCGGCAATCATGCGGGCTGCGGCCAGGTCATCGGCTTCCACCACCACTAGGCTGCCGTTCGGCTTGCCCTCGTCATCCAGGAACGGCCCGGCAAACTTCAGCGTGCCCTCCGCATTGAGCTTGTTGAGGTGCTCGACATGCTGGGGACGCGTGTCCATGCGGACATTGAGATGCCCGGGCTTGTCGGTGCAGAGGAAGGCAAACAACATGGTCTTGCTCCTTGGGTAATGGTTATTCAGTGGTGATCGGTCGGTTCATCAACTGCTGCATCGCCGTCATGACATCGAGCCGCCCGTCGATGATATCGGCAACGGCGCGGGTGATCGGCAGGTCGATGCCATGATCGTCGCCAAGCCGGGCAGCGACGGAAGCGGCAAAGGCGCCTTCGACCAGCGCGCCGCCGCTCGCCTGCGCCAGGTCGCCGCGCCCGAGCGAGATGCCGAAGCGGAGATTGCGCGACTGGTGGCTGGTGCCGGTAAGCACGAGGTCGCCGAGGCCCGAGAGCCCGCGCACGGTATCGGCCCTGCCGCCCATCGCCTCGACGAGCCGCGACATCTCGGCCAGTCCGCGCGAGATCAGCGCCGCCCGGGCGGATTCGCCCAGTCCGGCGCCTTCCACGATGCCGCAGGCAATCGCCAGCACGTTCTTGAGTGCCCCGCCAAGCTGGGTGCCGATGCGGTCCGACGAAGGATAAAGCCGGAAGGTGCGGCCGGACATGGCAAGCGCGAGCCGTTCGGCGAGCGCCGCATCCTGGGCAGCAACCGCCATGGCGGTCGGCAGGCCGCGTGCCATATCGGCCGCAAAACCCGGACCGGACAGCGCGGCAACAGGGTGACGCGGCAGTTCCGCCTCAAGCAGATCGGTGAGGAGGCGGCCTGAGGCGCGATCAATCCCTTTCGCGCAGGTGACCACCACGGCGTCATCGGCAAGATAGGGACCGTAATCGCGTGCCGCGTCACCTTGCGCCTGCGACGGCATGGCAAACAACACGAGGCTCGCCTCGGCAATGGCATCGGGTTCTGCGGAAAACTGCAGCGCATCCGGAAGCGGCACGCCGGGAAGAGCGGCATCATGCACTCGGTCGTCGCGCAGGTCGCTCATCAGGGCCATGTTGCGGCCGACCAGCGTCACCGGGTAACGGTTTTCGAGCGCCATCACCGCAGCAAGCGCGGTCCCGAAGGCGCCGGCGCCGATCACGGCAATGCGTTCGCCAGGCTGCCTTGCGGCACTCATGCCTTGGCGCCCCGTTTGCCGGACCCGAGAAGCGTCTGGGCGTGGCTGTCGAGCGGCCAGCGCGAACGCGGCGCCACGTCGAGCCCGTCGGTCGGCATGTCTTCGGCCAGGCGTTCCAGCCCGGCCCATGCAATCATCGCCGCATTGTCGGTACAGAGCCTGAGCGGCGGCGCAATGAAGCGGAAGCCGTTTTCGATGCAAAGCGCCTGCAGCGTGCGGCGAATTTCCTGGTTGGCCGCAACGCCACCCGCGACGACCAGCGCCGGATCCACGTCGAGCGCGCCGAACTCCGCCTTGAAGCGGAGAAGTCCGCGGCCGATGCGGTCGCGCAGTGTCCGTGAGATCGCCTTCTGGAACGAGGCGCAGATATCGGCAACGTCCTGTTCGGACAGCGGAGCGATCTCGGTTGCCGCCTGCCGCACCGCCGTTTTCAGGCCCGAGAAGGAGAAGTCGAGCCGCGCTTCGCCAACCAGCGGCCGCGGCAGCGAGAAACGATCCCGATTCCCGGTTTGCGCAGCCTTCTCGACCGCCGGCCCGCCGGGATAAGGCAGGCCAAGCAACTTCGCCGTCTTGTCGAAGGCTTCGCCGAGCGCATCATCGATCGTGGTGCCCCAACGCTCGTATTCGCCAACGCCACGCACCAGCACGAGCTGCGTATGGCCGCCGGACACGAGCAGCATGAGATAAGGGAAGGAGAGCCCGTCCGTCAGCCGCGCCGTCAGCGCATGGCCCTCAAGGTGGTTGATCGCCATCAGCGGCTTGCCAGTGGCACGCGCAATTGCCTTCGCCGTCATCAAACCAACGATCAGGCCGCCAATCAGCCCCGGACCGGAAGTCGCGGCGACGGCATCGATGTCGCTCAGCGAGACATTGGCGCGAACCAGCGCTTCCTCGACGAGCCCGTCGAGCGCCTCGACATGTGCGCGCGCTGCAATCTCCGGCACGACGCCGCCATAGGCGCTGTGCTCGTCGAGCTGCGAAAGCACGACATCCGACAGGATCTCGCCGCGCCCGTCTTCATGGCGCACGACCACCGCCGCGGCGGTTTCGTCGCAGCTTGATTCTATCCCGAGGATGCGAAGAAAGGTCGCCATGTACTATCGCTCGTTGCGAGCTCGGATAAACGGGTTTACGGAGAACCCTCCGGTAACAATGGAATGACCGATATGCAAACAAAACCTTTCCGGATCGGAACACGCGGCAGCCCGTTGGCGCTCGCCCAGGCGGCTGAAACACGCGCACGACTGATGGCCGCGCATGACCTTCCGGAGGAGATGTTCGAGATCGTCATCCTTTCGACCACCGGCGACCGCGTCGTCGACAGGTCGTTGAGCGAGATCGGCGGCAAGGGCCTGTTCACGCTGGAGCTGGAAGAACAGCTCGCGTCGGGCGATCTCGATTTTGCGGTTCATTCCTCCAAGGACATGCCGACCAAGCTGCCGGACGGGCTTTACATCTCGGCCTACCTGCCGCGTGAGGATTTCCGTGATGCCCTGATCGGGCGGACGGCACCGACCCTGACCGCGCTGCCGCACGGCGCCGTCGTCGGTACCGCGTCGCTGCGCCGCCAGGCGCTCATCCGCCGCATCCGACCGGACATCCAGGTAACGATCTTCCGCGGCTCCGTCGGCACGCGCCTGCGCAAGCTGAACGAGGGGCATGTCGATGCGACGCTCCTTGCTTATGCCGGGCTGAAGCGGCTTGCCCGCGAAGAGGTGATTACCGAACTTCTCGACCCCACCACCTTCCCGCCGGCCCCGGCACAAGGTGCGATCTGCATCGAAAGCCGTGTCGGCGACGCCCGGATCGACGCCCTGCTCGACCCGATCAACCACCGGCCGACCTTCGACGCAGTCTCCTGCGAACGCGCATTCCTCGCCGCACTCGACGGATCCTGCCGCACGCCAATCGCCGGTTACACAGTTCTCGACGATGAGAGGCTGAAATTTTCCGGACTGATCCTTACCCCCGACGGGAAGAAGGAACATTCGATCGAGGTCGAGGGCAAGCGCGCGGACGCCGAAACACTTGGGCGCCAGGCCGGCGAGGCCGTGCGCGCCGCCGCCGGGACGGAATTTTTCGAAGGCTGGGCCTGACGCGGATGCGGGTTCTCGTCACCCGCCCCGCCGTTTCCGCCGCACGCACGGCAGAACGCCTGCATGCCCTCGGCCATGAACCCGTATTCCTGCCGCTGACCGAAGCGGTCCACGCGCCCGATGTTGCGCTGGACGCGCTGCAAAAGCCATACGCCTCGCTTGCGATGACCAGCGCCGAAGCCGCCCGGGCGCTGGAACCCCTCGGCGCCAAACTGACGGAGCAGTTCACCAAGACGCTCTACGCCGTCGGTCCCGCAACTGCCCGGGCTGCTGCTGACCTCGGCTTCCGCGACATCCGCACCGGGCCCGGCACCGGCCTTGGACTGGCGGAATTGATCGCCGGCGAGGCGCGCCAGACCGCCTTCCCGCTGCTTTACCTCACCGGCCGCCCCCGCTCCTCGCGATTCGAAGATCACCTGCTCGCCGAGGAGTTGGCCGTGGACGTAGCGGAGATCTACCAGATGCGCCCCATCTTGCATGAACCAGAGCAGGTTGCTGCGGCCCTGCTCTCCCCGCCTGTCGATGCCGTGCTTCTGTATTCCCGCGAGAGCGCATCCCACTTCGCCCGGCTTGCCGAAAACCTGCTGCCGTCGCTGCCAAAGCTGCAGTGGCTGTGCATCAGCGACAATGTCGCCGCGGCGGTTCCCGCCACTCATCACGCAAATATCAGGACAGCCGCCTCCCCTGATGAAGACGGGTTGATGTGCCTCCTTTAGTCGCGGAGAAGAGGCAAAATCCGACGGGCCCCTTTCTTTCCAGTGGAGCCCCCACTAGTTTCTCCCAAAGGCATGCGAAAAGAGGTCGAGATGGTATCGGACAAGCCACCCCGCCGATCAAAACGAGAAAAAGAACCGGTCACGATCGACCTGACTCCGGAAGAAACTTCCCCGGTTGCCGAGCCTACCCGCTCCATCGACGCTGACGAACCGCTGACGGCGGCCGAACAGAACGGCGACGAGACTGAAAAGCCCGACACCGCGACCGCCGAGCCGATCGCAGACCCTGTGACCGAAGAGACCGTCGAAACGGTCGAGGGTGCGGCCGAATCGCAGGACGACACGGTTGTTGCCTCTCCTGCAGATGAACCGCCAGCGGAAGCAGCGTTGGGAGAACATCCACCGCTTGACGAGCCTCCGGTGGATCAGCCGCCGGAAGACGAGCCGAAGGCGGACGAGACTGCGGCTGCAACCGAGCCAGAGGAACCCGCGAAGCCGGCAACTTGGGCCTCCGAGCCTGCGCCGGTCCTTCCGGTGAAACAGAAGACCTCGCCTGCCACCTCGACCCTGATTGCCTCGGGCATCTTTGGTGGCATCGTGGCGCTGCTGCTTGCCGGCAGCATGCAATATGCCGGTTATATCCCCGGCGCGAGCCGTGCCACCCCGGTCGACACCTCCGGTCTCAGTGCCGAGATCGACGCCCTCCGACAGGAGGTTGCGGCGCTGAAGGACCGGCCCGCACCGGAGCCGGCACAGGCGGCCGCCCCCGACCCGCAGCTTGAACAGCGCCTTGCAGCGCTGGAAGCCAATGCCGGAAACGAAAGCGGTGGCAACGAAGAGGTTATCAACGCGCTGCGCCAGGAACTCGCCCAGTTGAAGAGCCAGGTGGAAGCAAGCCAGGGCAACGCGGCCGAGCTTCAACAGCGGGTGGATGCCGCCGAAGCCAGGCTGAACGATCCCGGTCCCGAACAGCAGGCCGCGCGCGCCGTCGCCGCTGCTGCCCTCAAGTCTGCCATTGATCGCGGCGGTTCGTTTGAGGCCGAACTGCAAACCTACGCCAATGTCGCCGGCGACGATGCAGCCGTGGCTGACCTGCGCGATTTCGCGACCTCCGGCGTTCCTTCCCGCGATGATCTGCAGCGTGAGTTTTCCGCTGCGGCCGATGCCATGCTGGAAGCTTCCGCCCAGCCTGATCCCGACCAGGGTGTCGCGAGCCGCCTGTTCTCCTCGGCCATGTCCGTGGTCAAGGTGCGCCGCGTCGGTGATGTCGAAGGCGACACGCCGGACGCTGCCGTGGCGCGCATGGAAGATGCCGTTCGCAAGGGCGACCTCCAGGCTGCCGCGCGCGAATGGGACAAGCTGCCCGAGCCCGCCAAGGCCGCGTCCGAGGAGTACAAGAAAAAGCTCGATGCACGCCTGCAGGTCGAAACCCTCGTTGACGGCGCCTTGACGCGCGCTGTTGCCGAAACCAAAGGCTGAGGACGAAAAAGCGGATGGTCAGACTTTTCATTTTCCTTCTCGTCGTCCTCGGTTTGGGATGGGGTTTCGCCTGGCTCGCAGATCGGCCGGGGCTGATTTCGATCACCTGGCAGGACCACCTGATCGAGACGAGCCTGATGGTGGCCGCCACGGCTCTTGTTGCCGTCATCGGCGCGGTGATGCTGCTCTGGTGGATCATCGGCGTCATCTGGACATCGCCGCATTCGGTGCGCCGTTATTTCAGGAGCCGCAAGCGTGACCGCGGTTACCAGGCGCTGTCGACCGGCCTGATCGCCGCCGGCGCCGGCAATGCCATCCTCGCCCGCAAGATGAGCCTGCGCACGCGTGGCCTTCTGTCTGCCGACCAGGAACCGCTCATCCATCTTCTCGATGCACAGGCGCTGCTGATCGAGGGCAAGCATGACGAGGCGCGCCAGAAGTTCGAGCGCATGTCGGAGGATCCGGAAACCCGCGAACTGGGTCTCCGTGGGCTTTACATGGAAGCACGCCGGCTGGGCGCCAATGAAGCAGCGCGTCAATATGCCGAGAAGGCCGTCGAGCACGCGCCTTATCTGGCCTGGGCCGCGCAGGCGACGCTCGAATCCCGCAGCCAGGCTGGCCGCTGGGATGATGCCATCCGCCTGCTCGACCAGCAGCGCGCCGGCAGCGTCATCGACAAGCCGCAGGCCGATCGCCTGAAGGCCGTGCTGCTGACCGCCAAGGCCGGCGATCGCCTTGAAGGCGATCCGAAGGGTGCGCGCGACGATGCGATGGCGGCCTTGAAGCTTGCCAAGGATCTTGTGCCGGCAGCCGTCATCGCCGCCAAGGCATTGTTGCGCGAAGACAATGTTCGCAAGGCAGCCTCGGTTCTGGACGGCGTCTGGAAGCTCAATCCGCATCCGGAAATTGCCCGCACCTATGTCCGCGCCCGCAGCGGCGACAGCACGCTCGACCGGTTGAAGCGTGCTGAGAAGCTCGAAGCCATGCGGCCCAACAATATTGAATCCCTGCTGGCGGTGGCACAGGCCGCGCTTGATGCGCAGGATTTCAAGAAGGCGCGCGCCAAGGCGGAAGCTGCCGCACGCATGCAGCCGCGGGAATCGGTCTTCTTGCTTCTGGCCGACATCGAGGACGCCGATACGGGGGACCAGGGTCGCGTGCGGCACTGGATGGCGCAGGCGCTTCGGGCACCGCGTGATCCGGCCTGGGTTGCCGATGGTTTTGTTTCCGAGAAGTGGTTGCCGCTGTCGCCGGTCACCGGCAGGCTCGACGCCTTCGAATGGAAGGTACCCTTCGGTCAGCTCGAGGGGCCGGTCGAAGAAGGTTCGGTCGTTGGCGACCAGGCGATTGCAACGCTGCCGCCGGTCAGCCGGCAGAGCGATGTCGTGCCTGAACGGCAGGAGCGGGTCGCTGCCGAGCCGGCGAGCCAGCCGGATAGCGAGCGGCCGAAGCCGATCCTGGTGGAAGTCCCGGCCGCGCCCGCCGAAACACAGCGCGCTAATGGAGGCGAAGCTGTTGCAGCAAAGACAACAGCGCCCACAAATGCGCCGGAACCGGCCGAAAAACCGCCGCAAACTGGCGAAGAACCGGTTCCATTTTTCGGCCATCCGCCAGATGATCCCGGCGTGAAGGATCCAAACGCTGCGGAGTCTCGAACGAGGCTCCGGCTCTTCTAAAGGACGAGGGCCTGGGGAAACATGTTCGATCGCATACAGGCATTTCTCCAGACCCTGACAAGCCGAAGCGACACAAGAGAATTTGCACCCGATGATCCCCGGGTCGCCTTCGTGGCGCTTTGTTTCCAGGTGATGGAGGCAGATGGCCATGTGTCGGAAAGCGAGCAGAAGCGGTTCCGCGATCTCCTGCGGGAACGTTATGATCTCACCGAGGATCGCCTGAAGGCGCTGATTGCGGTCGGGCGCGATGCCGGCAGCCAGGCCGTCGACTATTACCGTTTCACCTCGGATCTGAGGCGCCACCTCGTCAACGAGGAGGATCGCGTCGAGCTGCTCGGCAGCCTGTGGGATCTGGTTTATGCTGATGGCAAGCGCAACGAGATCGAGGATCACGTGATCTGGCGGATTGCCGATCTTCTGGGCGTTTCGTCGCGCGAACGCGTGCTCCAGCGACAGCAGGCCGCTGCCCGCATCGGCTCCGGCGACACGGCTGAAGCCGAGGCCTAGCCGTTAGCGCTGCGGCGCTTCCAGGCTGTCGATCTTGCGAAGTTTCGGGAAACCCAGCGACCAGATNGCCGCCACGGCCAACGTNCCGATGCCGCCGATGANCACCGCNGGAACGGCACCGAAGATCGACGCCATGGTGCCGGCGCGGAACTCGCCNAGCTCATTGGATGCCCCGACAAACACCATGTTGACCGCATTGACCCGGCCGCGCACTTCATCCGGCGTCCAGAGNGCGATCAGNGTTTCGCGGACATAGACCGAGATCATGTCGGAGGCGCCCATCAGCATCAGCGACCCGATCGACAGCCACGGCGTGGCGGACAGGCCGAAGACGAGCGTGCCGACACCGAACAGCGCGACCCCGATAAACATCGCATGGCCGGCATGGTGGCGGATCGGGTAGAAGGCAAGCAGAACGGCCACGACGATCGCACCAACGCCTGGGGCTGCACGCAACATGCCGAGCCCCCAGGGCCCGAGTTCGAGGATATCGCGCGCGAAGATCGGCATCAGCGCAACCGCGCCCCCGAGAAGCACGGCGAATAGATCAAGCGAGATGGCGCCGAGCACCACCTTTTCACCGGAGATGAAGCGGAAGCCCGCAAGGATCTCCCCCCAGCTTACCTTGTTGGCGGCGTTGCGCTGCGGCGGCTTGGGGATCATGAACATCATGATCGCTGCGAGCACCAGGAACAGCAGCGCCACGGAATAGGCAGCAACGGCACTTGCGCCATACAACAGCCCGCCGAAGACGGGGCCCAGGATGGAGGCCGTCTGCCAGGACGAGGAGTTCCAGGCAATCGCGTTCGGCAGGTCCTGTTCGGGGACGAGATTGGGCCCGAGCGACTGGACGGCTGGCCCCATGAAGGCGCGCTCGATGCCGAAGACGATGAGGATAGCAAACACCAGCCATGGCGCAAACGAGTTGGTGATGGTCAGGAACAGCAGCGCTGCAGAGCACATCGCACCGACAACCATGCAGATCGAGACGATCACGCGCCGGTTATAACGGTCGGCAACCGAGCCGGTGACGAGGATCAGCAGCAGCGACGGCAGGAACTGGAAAAGGCCGATCAGCCCGAGGTAAAGCGGGTTGCGGGTCTCGTCATACATCTGCCAGCCGACTGCGACACTGACGATCTGGATCGAGAAGGCTGCCAGGAACCGCGAAAAGAAGAAGAGCGCGTACGACCGGTGCCGGAAAGCGGCGAAACGATCGCCAGATGCAGGAATGGACATGAGGCAGTCACTTTCACCATGGCCGAAGCCGGCACTGTTTGCGCCCGCTGTTAAACATGATTCGGACGAGGCGGCGGAGCGGCACTTGCTCGTTAGTTCTCCAATGTCTACATGTCTGTCAACAACGAATTGGAGACCTGAATGCTCGCCCTGTTTCAGACCATAGATTTGGCCTTGAACCTTTACACCTGGGTGCTGATCGCCAGTGCCATCTTCTCCTGGCTGTACGCCTTCAACGTCATCAATTCGCGCAACCAGTTCGTGGATTCGGTCGGGCGTTTTCTTTTCAACGTGACCGAACCGGTCCTGCGGCCGATCCGCCGCGTCATGCCGAACCTCGGCGGCATCGATATCTCGCCGGTGATCCTGCTCCTCATCATCTTCTTCATTCGCTCGCTGATGTGGACGTCGATCTACCCCGCCCTGGCTTGAGCACGGCATACACCATTTACCCTGATCATCTGCGGCTCGCGGTGCGGCTCACGCCCAACGCGGGCCGCAACAGCATTGATGGGTTCGAGACCGCCGCGGACGGCGAGGCTTACCTGAAGACGCGGGTGACCGCCGTTCCGGAGGATGGCAAGGCCAACAAGGCGCTCATCCTGCTTCTTTCCAAGACCTACCGGATCCCGAAGTCTTCGATCTCCTTTGTGTCCGGCGAAACGGCGCGCAAAAAAATCCTCCGGATCGAGGGCGACCCGGAGGATTTGAAGGCAAAGCTCGAGAAAGGCTGAAGCCGAAGCTTACTTCTTCTTCTTCTCGGCTTCGTAGCGGGCGATCGCGTCGATGATCATCTGCTTGGCAACGTCGACATCCTTCCAGCCGTCGATCTTCACCCACTTGCCGGGCTCCAGATCCTTGTAGTGCTCGAAGAAATGCTCGATCTGCTTGAGGGTGATCTCAGGCATGTCGGTGTAGTTCTTGATCTTGTCGTAACGCTGGGTGAGCTTCGGCACCGGCACGGCGATGATCTTCTCGTCCTTGCCGCCGTCGTCTTCCATCACCATGACGCCGATCGGGCGGACGTTGATGACGCAGCCCGGAACCAGCGGACGGGTGTTGCAGATCAATACGTCGATCGGGTCGCCATCTTCCGAAAGCGTGTGCGGCACGAAACCGTAGTTACCCGGATAGGTCATCGGCGTGTACAGGAACCGGTCGACGATCAGCGCGCCCGCTTCCTTGTCCATTTCGTACTTGATCGGTTGGCCGCCGACAGGCACTTCGACAATGACGTTCACATCCTCGGGCGGATTCTTGCCAACGGCAATCGCATCGATACGCATTCTATTCCTCAGGTAAGGCTTGTTAAGGTGCTGCGTCACTAGCGGGATTCAGGCTGCAAGGCAACAAAGCTTTGGACGCAAGGTTAAGTTGCGGACGGGCAGGTCCGCGAAAGAAGAACCTCTCTTCATGGACGCAGAGGCGTGGTTCAGGACCAGACGAAGCCGAGCTTCTTCAACTGCACGCCGTCAAAATCTTCCATGCCTTCGGCGATGTCAACGCCGCCGTGGCGACGGAAGAAACGCGCCGCATGTTCGCTGTCTTCAAGGCACCAGACCACCATGCCTTCGCAGCCGAGCGACTTCAACAGCCGGCGACTTTCGCCGAACAGTCGGCGGCCAAGCCCGATGCCCTGGAATTCCGGGCGCAGATAGAGTTCGTAGACCTCGCCGTCATATGGCAGCGCCCGCGCACGGTTGAGCCCGACCGTTGCATATCCGGCAATCTGGCCAGCGACATCAAGTACGAGCAGGGTGGCCGGTCCGCGCGTTGCCTTGCGCCACCAGTTCTCGCCGCGACGCTCCAGCATCTGGGTCAGCGGCTTGTGGGGGATCAAGCCGGCATAAGCCTGTGTCCATGCTTCCCGGTGGGTTTCCGAGATAGCACGAGCATCTTGCGGCTCCGCGCGCCGGACATCGATCGACAACGTCTTCATAACGTTAACTATGGTCCCGCCCGGGTACAATCGCCATACGCATTTCCAGAGCGTTAACGATTGCCCACAGACTTATCATGTGGACGACATGGCAACGTTAACGTGTTTTCAACCTTTTCGACAAGAGCGGGAACAACGGCAAATACTAAAAAACCCCGGCATCTCTGCCGGGGTTCTGGTTCGTGCGATCGATGGCGGATCAGCCNGCCATCTTCGACTTTTCGTAGCGCTTGCGATCGTTNGGATCGAGATACATCTTGCGAAGACGGATCGACTTCGGNGTCACTTCCATCAGTTCGTCGTCCTGGATCCAGGACAGGGCGCGGTCGAGCGTCATGCGGATCGGCGGGGTCAGCTTCACGGCTTCATCCTTGCCAGCGGCGCGGATGTTGGTGAGCTGCTTGCCCTTCAGCACGTTGACTTCCAGGTCGTTGTCACGGCTGTGGATGCCGATGATCATGCCCTGGTAGACCTTTTCGCCCGGCTCGATGATCATCGGGCCACGGTCTTCAAGGTTGAACATGGCGTAAGCCACGGCTTCACCCGAACCGTTCGACAGGAGCACGCCGTTGACGCGACCACCGATCGGGCCCTTGTAAGGCTGGTAGTCGTGGAACAGGCGGTTCATGATCGCCGTGCCGCGCGTATCGGTCAGCAGTTCCGACTGGTAACCGATCAGGCCGCGGGTCGGAGCGTAGAAGCGCAGGCGCAGGCGGTTGCCGCCCGACGGACGCAGCTCGACCATTTCGCCCTTGCGCTCGGACATCTTCTGAACGACGACGCCGGAATGCTCTTCATCGACGTCGATGACGACTTCTTCGATCGGCTCCATGAGGTTGCCGTTTTCGTCATTGTGCATGACGACGCGCGGACGCGACACGGCAAGCTCGAAACCTTCGCGACGCATGGTCTCGATAAGAACGGCGAGCTGCAATTCGCCACGGCCGGACACGTAGAAGGAGTCCTTGCCTTCGGCTTCTTCGATCTTCAGCGCGACGTTGCCTTCCGCTTCCTTGAAGAGGCGGTCACGGATGACGCGCGAGGTGACCTTGTCGCCTTCGGTGCCGGCAAGCGGGCTGTCGTTGACGATAAAGGACATCGTGACAGTCGGCGGGTCGATCGGCTGGGCCTTCATCGGTTCGGTGATGGACGGGTCGCAGAACGTGTCGGCAACCGTGCCCTTGGAGAGACCCGCGATGGCGACGATGTCGCCGGCAACCGCTTCATCGATCGGCTGGCGCTCAATGCCGCGGAACGCGAGGATCTTGGAGATACGGCCGGTCTCGACTGTCTTGCCGTCCTGGCTGAGGACCTTGACCGGCTGGTTCGGCTTGATCGAGCCGGATGCAATGCGCCCGGTGATCAGGCGGCCGAGGAAGGGGTTGGATTCGAGCAGCGTGCCGATCATCCGGAACTGGCCTTCGCCGACGTTCGGCTCCGGAACATGTTCCAGCACCAGGTCGAGCAGCGGAGCGAGACCATCTTCAACCGGGCCTTCCGGCGCGGTGTTCATCCAGCCGGCGCGGCCGGAACCGTAGAGGATCGGGAAGTCGAGCTGCTCATCGGTTGCGTCAAGTGCGGCGAACAGGTCGAAGACCTCGTTGACGACTTCTTCGTGACGGGCGTCCGGACGGTCGATCTTGTTGATCGCGACGATCGGGCGGAGACCGACCTTCAGGGCCTTGCCGACCACGAACTTGGTCTGCGGCATCGGGCCTTCCGAGGAGTCGACGAGAACGATCGCGCCGTCCACCATCGACAGGATACGCTCAACTTCGCCGCCGAAGTCGGCGTGGCCGGGGGTGTCGACGATGTTGATGCGGGTGCCCTTCCATTCAATGGAGGTCGCCTTGGCAAGAATGGTAATGCCGCGTTCTTTTTCCAGGTCGTTCGAGTCCATCATGCGCTCGACGGTGCGCTGGTTCTCGCGGAACGAGCCGGACTGCTTCAGCAGCTCGTCAACCAGGGTCGTTTTCCCATGGTCAACGTGTGCGATAATCGCAATATTTCGCATTTTCATTGTTAAAGATCTCTAGGTTGTAGGGCGCAATGCTTGGGAGGCGCCGAATTCGCTTGGCGGCCTCTTACCTGCTTTTTGCCGATCGCGAAAGGGGGCGAGCGACATTGGCCGCCCGCAGCGCCGTTTGCCGACGGTGGATTTGGCTGCGAAGCGCCCGGCGGAGAACCGCCGGCACGCCGATATTGCCACACGAAATCGGGCGTCGCGGCGCCCGGATTAGCCTCAGGCGTCGCTGCCAGCGAGTTCGCCGACCATGGCGAGTCCCTTCTTCTTCAGCATGGCCTGCGGGTCCGGCAACTTGCCCCGGAAGGCCTTGTAGGTTTCTTCCGGATCGACCGAACCGCCAACCGAATAGATGTTGTTCTTGAGCTTGCGGGCCATCACCGGGTCGAAGACATTGCCGCTTTCCTCGAAGGCGGCAAATGCATCGGCATCCAACACCTCGGACCACATGTAGGAATAATAGCCGGCCGAATAGCCGTCGCCCGAGAAAACGTGCTGGAAGTGCGGCGTGGCATGCCGCATGACAATCGAGGCTGGCATCTTCAGCCCATCGAGAACCTGCGCCTGCACGGCCATCGGATCATCGACCGCATCGCGCGTATGGAAGGCCATGTCGACAAGCGCCGACGAGGTGAATTCGACCGTCGCAAAGCCGGCGTTGAAGGTGCGGGCGGCGAGTACCTTGTCAAGCAGCGCCTTCGGCATCGGCTCGCCGGTCTCGTAATGGACGGCGTATTTTTCGAGGATTTCCGGCACGGTCAGCCAATGCTCGTAGAGCTGCGACGGCAGCTCGACGAAGTCGCGTGCGACGCCGGTGCCGGAAACGGACGGGTAGACCACATCCGACAACATGCCGTGCAGCGCGTGGCCGAATTCATGGAAGAGCGTGCGCGCGTCATCGAGGGATAGCAGCGCCGGCTTGCCTTCGGCAGGCTTTGCGAAGTTGCAGACATTGTAGATGATCGGGATCTCGCCTTGCGCGCCGTTCTTGAGCGGCAGCTTGTGCTGCGACTGGAACGAACTCATCCATGCACCGGAGCGCTTGGACGGACGCGCGAAATAGTCGCCGAGGAAGAGCGCCTTCAGGCCACCCTTTTCGTCGCGGATTTCAAAGACACGCACATCGGGATGATATGCGGTGATGCCCTTCACCTCGACCGCCTTGATGCCGAACAGCCGTTCGGCAACATCGAAGCAGGCCTCGATGATCTTTTCGAGCTGCAGATAAGGCTTCAACTCGGTTTCGGAGAAGTTGAACATCCGCTGGCGAAGCTTCTCGGCGTAATGGCGCCAATCCCAGGGCATCACCTCGTGGTTCTTCCCTTCCTCCGAGATCAGACCGGCAAGACTTGCCTCTTCCTCGAGCGCTTTGGCACGTGCCTTGTCCCAGACCTTGTGCAGGAGACCGTTCACGGCGTCCGGTGTCTTGGCCATGGTATTGTCGAGCTTGAAGGCTGCGAAATTCTCATAACCGAGGAGCTTTGCCTTTTCGGCGCGAAGAGCCAGCACTTCCTTGACGATCGCCAGGTTGTCCGTCTCGCCGCCATTGGCGCCGCGCGCGACCCACGCCTTGAACGCCTGCTCGCGCAGGTCGCGGCGGGTCGAGAAGGTGAGGAAGGGCTCGATGATCGAGCGCGACAGCGTCACGGCATAACCATCCGCCTCGCCACGCTCACGCGCCGCAGCCGCCATGGCATCCCGCAGGAACGGTGGAAGGCCCTCAAGTTCTGTCTCTTCGGTCAGTTTCAGCGACCAAGATTTCTCGTCGCCCAGCACGTTCTGGCCGAACTTCGCGCCGAGACCTGCGAGCTTCTCGTTGATGTCAGCCAACCGCTCCTGCTCTGCCTTGGGCAGCTTTGCGCCGGCGCGAACAAAACCCTTCCAGTGGCGCTCAAGCACCCGCTCCTGCTCCACCGACAGATCGAGGTCTGCCCGTTTTTCCCACAGCGCGTCGATGCGCGCGAAGAGCGCGGCATTCATGCCGATCTTCGAATAATGGCGCGACATCTTCGGGGCGATCTCGCGCTCCAGCGCCTGGATGTTTTCATTGGTGTGGGCGCCGGCCTTGCCCCAGAACAGCGAGGATACCCGCGACAGCTCATCACCTGCCGTTTCCAGCGCAACCACCGTGTTCTCGAAGGTGGGAGCCTCGGCATTGGCCGCAATGGCGTCGATCTCGGCCTCATGCGCGGCAAGCGCCGCGTCAAACGCCGGCGCAAAGTCCTCATCCCTGATCTGGTCGAAGCGTGGAAGCCCATGATGGCCATCCCAGGTGGTAAGCGCGGGATTGACGGATAGATCAGACATGCGGGAAATCCTCTTCAGCAATACGTGGCATCATATAGTGATGGCGCCGCCGGATGCAGTATGCACAGCCGAAATTTCGAGCTCCAGCAGGAAATCACACCCAATAATTAACGTCTGTTAACTATTTGACGTGCCGCGGCGCGGGCGGGTAGTTTGCGCCCAACACATCCAATGGATCAGGACACAGCCGTGGAAATCAACTCCCTGCGCTGGCCAACCAATCTGCTGCAGCGAGATAATTCTCGACAGGCCAAGATCGAGAAACCTCTGCAACAGGCGGAAAGCCGGCAGAGCAAAATCGTCTTTCATGTGCCCGAGGTAGATGAACGACAGACCGACTTTTCTTCCATCTCACCGCGCGAACTGCGCGCCCTTGCCTGGCAGAATTACCAGGCAGGACGGATCGATCAGGAAACCTTCCTGACACTGTCGGAAGAGCTGCCGATGCACGCGATCGACGCGCATGGCCAGGTGCTCGACCTGTCTGGCATCACCGATGATACCGGCTTCGACTTCCGGAACTACTACCGTGACCAGTTGCAGATCGCGATGTCGCTGGGAGACGCACCGCGCGCCGAGGTGCTGAAATCGGTGCTCGCCTTTATCGAGATCTGACTGACGGGCTCTAAGACCGCCGAAGCGACAGCAGGTTTGGCGCCGAATGCCACAGGGCCTGCAGGGCAAAGCCGATGAACAGCAGGCCGGACAGCCGCACGATGATCGTTTCGTGGCGACGGTAGAAGCGGCGGACGACGCCGGCGCCGATGACGCCGAGAAGCACGAGGTCGGCCACGAGGAAGCCGAGCAGCGAGACGGCAAGCAGGATTGGAAGCTCGGAGAATTCGAGCGCGTCCGAGGAGCTTGCGAGCAGCGCCGTGAAGGTCGCGAGTGCCACAGGGTATCCCTTGGGGTTTGTGAGCCCGAAGATGAGACCACGCCGCAAAGGTCTCTCGACAGTCATCATCGAGCCGCCGTTTTCCTTCGGTCGCGCGTTCAGGGCGCTCCAGCCGATCCAGCCGAGGTAGAGGCCGCAGAACACGCCGAGGATGTCAAACAGCGTCGTGCCAACTGTCTTGGCACCGATGATGGCGACAAGCGCAAGGCTCGACCAAAGGACGTCACCGGCCAGATGCCCGCCCATGAAGAAGGCGCCGGCCTGCCGGCCCTGTCCCGCACCGATGCCGAGCAGTTGCAGGAAGGCAGGACCCGGAATGAGCGTATACGCAAGCGCTGCCAGGAAAGCGCCGACAAGCAGCGAAGACGTCATGTTGGATCCCCATCCGCGATTGAAGCAATCAATAAAGCGGCTCATGGCCCTGTCAATCGGCGAACACGCAGTCTTCAGTTTGCCTTGAATGAGAATGATAGTAAGAGAACCTTAATAAACCGACCGGCGAAAGCGACCGACCCCCCAACATGAACAGCCTGAGTTTCCTGATCGCTGACAACGCCCGCCTGTTGCGGGCGGTGTTCGAGCGACGTATCGCGCAAGCAGGACTGAGCCTCACCCCTGGCGAAGCCCGCGCGCTCCTTAACATTGCCGCAGCAGATGGCAGCCGTCAGCTCGACATAGCCGCCCGCATGAGCGTCGAGCCGATGACGCTTTGCGCCTACCTCGACAAGCTGCAGGTGCTGGGGCTGATCGAACGGCAACAATGCACCGCAGACCGGCGCGCCAAGCGCATCAACCTGACCGACAGCGCCCAGGAGATGATCACGGCGCTCAACCAGGAGATCGAACTGATCCTCGCCCAGGCGACCGAAGGCCTGGATGACCGGACAAAGGGGGTGCTCGTGCAGGCCATGGCATCCGTCCACGCCAACCTGCAGGCGCTCAATTCCGTGCAACAGCCACAGCCCGAGTCCGATGAAAGCCGATAACATTCCCCCCGTCCCTGCCCGCATGAGCGAGCGCCGCACGACGATGATCGGCGCCCTGCTGACGGCGATCGGCCCGATCTCGATGGCGATCTATACACCGGCCATGCCGGAGCTGGTGCGTGCCTTCGACACCACCGAAGCGGCGATCAAGATGTCGCTTTCGCTCTATTTTGCAGGTTTTGCGCTGGCGCAGCTGTGTGCCGGGCCAATGTCCGACGCCTTCGGCCGCCGGAAGGCGTCGCTTGTCTTCCTGCTGATCTACCTTGGCGGCTCGCTGATCGCAGCCCTTGCGCCAAGCGTCGAGTGGATCCTTGCCGGACGCCTCGTTCAGGGTATCGGCGCCTCCGTCGGCATCACCGTGTCGCGCGCGATCGTTCGTGACCAGTTCAACGGCCCGGATGCGGCACGCATCCTCAACATGATGAACATCATCCTGGCGATCGGGCCGGCGCTCGGTCCAACGATCGGCGGACTGGCACTCGCCGGCTTCGGGTGGCGGGCGATCTTCCTGCTGATGGTGGGCTTTGGTGCTCTGCTGCTCTTCCTCTCAACCGTGTGCATGAAGGAAACGGCGGTGCCCGATCCAAGCCGGGTGAAGCCGACGCGTCTGGTGCAGGCCTATGCCGAGATCATCGGGCAGAAGCGGTTTCTCTTCACCGCCGTCGTGCTGGCAGGTGCGGTGGGATCGATGTATGCCCAGGCGGCCGTGCTGCCCTTCATCCTGATCGAGCGGGTGGGCCTCACCCCCACCCAGTTCGGCATGAGCATGCTAATGCAGTCGGGCTTCTACCTGATGGGTTCGATCTGCCTTCGTTTCGTCTCGAAATGGCTTGCCGCCGAACGCGCGCCCGTGATCGGCCTGATGCTGAGCGGGACTGGTGCGCTGGCGATCGCCATTTCCACCCAGGTCTTCCCGCCGTCGTTCGCCTCGATCATGGTACCCGTTGCGATCTGCGCCGTCGGGATCGCCTTCGTCATCCCCTATATCACCGCCGCCGGCCTGATGCCCTTCCCGCATATTGCGGGCTCCGCCTCGGCAATGATGGGCTTTATCCAGATGACCGCGGGTTTCGTTGGCGGTGTCGCAGCCGCCTCGATCGGCGAACCGGTGATCGCCTTCGGCATCATCATCCCGCTGATGCACTTTGCGGCCATCTGCGCTTATATCGGCTATCGCAAGACAAGCCGGCGCTAAAGAAAAAGCCCGCCTCCGGCTGGAGACGGGCCTGCTAATTTCAGGTAGCGGAAGTTTTACTTCTGGAGGTTGCGCTTTGCGAGCGTGCGAAGGCGCAGCGCGTTGAGCTTGATGAAGCCAGCTGCATCCTTCTGGTCGTAAGCGCCCTGGTCGTCCTCGAAGGTGACGAGCTTGTCGGAGTAGAGCGACTTCTCGCTCTCGCGGCCGATCACCATGACATTGCCCTTGTAGAGCTTCAGCGTCACTTCGCCTTCCACATGCTCCTGGCTCTTGTCGATCAGGGCCTGCAGCATTTCGCGCTCCGGCGAGAACCAGAAGCCGTAGTAGATGAGCTCCGCGTAACGCGGCATCAGTTCATCCTTGAGGTGGGCGGCACCCCGGTCAAGCGTGATGGATTCGATGGCGCGGTGGGCTGCAAGAAGGATCGTGCCGCCGGGCGTTTCATAGACGCCGCGCGACTTCATGCCGACGAACCGGTTCTCGACGAGGTCGAGGCGACCGATTCCGTTGTCACGGCCGTAGTTGTTCAACGTCGCAAGCAGCGTTGCCGGCGACATGGCAACGCCGTTGATGGAGACGGCATCGCCCTTCTTGAAGCCGATCTTGATGACCGTCGCCTTGTCTGGAGCGGCTTCCGGCGAGATCGTGCGCATGTGCACGTATTCCGGGGCTTCCTGTGCCGGGTCTTCGAGAACCTTGCCTTCGGACGAGGAGTGCAGGAGGTTGGCGTCAACCGAGAACGGCGCCTCGCCCATCTTGTCCTTCGAAACCGGGATCTGGTTCTGCTCGGCGAAGTTCAGGAGGTCGGTACGGCTCTTGAAGGCCCAGTCGCGCCAGGGGGCGATCACCTTGATGTCCGGGTTCAGCGCATAGGCAGAAAGCTCGAAGCGAACCTGATCGTTGCCCTTGCCGGTCGCGCCATGGGCAATCGCGTCAGCGCCGGTCTTGCGGGCAATGTCGATGAGGTGCTTGGAGATCAGCGGGCGAGCNATCGAGGTGCCAAGCAGGTAGACNCCTTCGTAGACGGCGTTGGCGCGGAACATCGGGAANACGAAATCGCGCACGAANTCTTCGCGGACGTCCTCGATATAGATTTCCTTGATGCCGAGCATCTCCGCTTTCTTGCGGGCCGGCTCCAGTTCTTCGCCCTGGCCGAGGTCCGCCGTGAAGGTGACCACTTCGGCACCCAGTTCGGTCTGCAGCCATTTGAGGATGATCGAGGTGTCGAGACCGCCGGAATAGGCGAGAACGACCTTCTTTACGTCTTTCGGAAGTGCCATGTCGAAGTTGTCCGTCTGCGAGTGGTGCGGCTCTGAAGCCGTCATAGCGGGAATGGCGGCACTTTTAGCGAGTTTCCGGTGCCGCGCAAGGAAAACAAAGGTCGCACGGGTTCACAGATGGCGACTGATATTCATGCGCTGGTGCAGAATGCGAACGATGCCTATCGGCGTATCCGAATTTCGGTTGATAACGAGATGCGATCGGTAGGCCAGTGCCAGATAGCCGACCCTCAAGCCATGGATATCGCGTCCAGGAACTGGCCGACTACGTTTGCAAGATCATCCACGGTGATCGAGGTGATCGTGCCCATCGGACGTGCTCCCTTGCAACGATGCCGTCGTGTTGACAGGTATGGAAGGGGGTACCATATCCCGCCGGGGCTTTGAACGGCAGCGTTACAGGGGAGACCATTCATGGCCGTTACGCATCCTGCTCTGAAGAAGGACAACGTTGCCGTTGTCACCGGTGCTGCCTCCGGCATCGGACTTGCTGCCGCAAAGGAATTTGCCCGCATGGGGCTTTCGGTCGTGCTGGCCGATCTGGAAGGGGACAGGCTTGCCGAAGCCTGCCGCGAGGTGGCCGCCCTTGCCGAAGGCGGCGAACATGATGTGGCTGCCATTGGAACCGATGTTTCCAAACTGGACGAGGTGGCCGCACTGGAGCGCGCCGTCATCCAGCGCTTTGGCCGCGTGCATGTATTGATGAACAATGCCGGCATACAGCCCGGCAGCAGCATCTTCGGGCCACAGGCGAACTGGGATAATGTGCTTTCGGTGAACCTGATGGGCGTCATCCATGGCAGCCGGATCTTTGGCCCGGCGATGATCGCACATGGCGAACCGGCACTTATCATCAATACCGGCTCCAAGCAGGGCATCACGACGCCGCCCGGCGATCCGGCCTACAATGTTGCGAAAGCCGGCGTGAAAGCCTTTACCGAGGCCCTGCAGCATGAGTTGCGCAACACGCCGAACTGCCAGGTGTCGGCGCATCTCCTGATCCCCGGCTTCGTTTACACGAACCTCACCAAGGGTGACCGCACGGAAAAGCCCGCCGGCGCCTGGACGCCCGAACAGACGGCGGAGTTCATGTTCAGGAGCCTGGAAAAGGGCGACTTCTACATTCTTTGCCCCGACAACGACGTTGACCGCCCGACGGACGAGCGGCGCATGGCCTGGGCGATCGGCGACATCATCGAAAACCGGCCGCCGCTGTCGCGCTGGCATCCCGATTTTGCCGATGCCGCGAAGGCGTACATCTCCAAGGCCTGAGCNCACGGATTGGCTGATTGGCACGGCCGCGAAAGCCGGATAAGGAAGCNCACCTCATCCGGCCATTCGAGTGNGACCCATGGACTACCTGCCGAGCCTTGCCACCCTTCTCGCCTTCAGCGCTGCCGCTCTTCTGCTGGCGATNACGCCAGGTCCGGACATGACGCTATCGATCAGCCGCGCACTTGGGCAAGGGCGGCGCCCGGCGCTATTCGTCGTGCTCGGCACCACGCTCGGCGTCGTCTGCCACACGCTGCTCGTTGCCTTCGGGATCGCCGCGCTCATCACCGCGTCGCCCACCGCCTTCTTCATCCTGAAGACGGGCGGTGCAGCCTACCTCCTGTGGCTTGCGATCCAGGCCGTGCGGTACGGCTCGAGCATTTCGGTCGAGAAGGTGGAGCGACCGGAAAGCAGCGCGCTCGCCAACATCTCGGTCGGCTTTTGGGTGAATATCCTCAACCCGAAGGTCATCATCTTCTTCATGACCTTCCTGCCGCAGTTCATCACCGCCACCGATCCGCATGTCACCGGCAAACTGATCTTCCTGGGATTCTACTTCATCGTCATCGGCATGCCGGTGAACCTGATCGTGGTCCTTGCGGCCGACAGGCTATCGGCCTGGCTGCAGGCCAATCCGAAGGTGCTGCGCGGGATCGACTACACCTTTGCGGGAGTTTTCTCGATCTTTGCGGCGAAGATTTTCATGACCCAGGCACGCTGAGTAGCTGAGGCAGCCAAGCCTCAGCCGATCAGGAGGGCGTCGTCGTCCAGCGTTTCGTTGCGCATCTTGCGGAACATGGCGATCAGGTCTTCGACCTGCAGGTCCTTGCGGCTTTCGCCGCTGACGTCGAGAACGATTTCCCCGCCATGCAGCATGATCGTGCGATGGCCGAAATCCAGCGCCTGCCGCATGGAATGCGTCACCATCAGCGTCGTCAGCTTGCGTTCCGATACGACCCGCTGGGTGAGCCGCATGATGAATTCCGCCATGCCGGGATCGAGCGCGGCCGTGTGTTCATCGAGAAGCAGGACATCCGAGCCCGCAAGCGTCGCCATCACCAGCGAGACGGCCTGGCGCTGCCCGCCCGACAGAAGGTCCATGCGGTCCTTCATGCGGTTCTCGAGCCCAAGATTGAGTTCGGCGACACGCTCGCGGAAATGCGAGCGCCGGTTTGGTCCAAGCGCTGCCTTCAGTCCCCGCCGCTCGCCACGCCGGGCCGCCAGTGCGAGATTTTCCTCGATTGACAAGGCGCCGCAGCTGCCCGTCAGCGGGTCCTGGAAAACCCGGGCGACAAGACCGGCCCGTGCGGCCGTCGGCTTGCGCGTCACGTCTGTCGTTCCGATCGTCACCTTGCCTTCGTTCGGCAACACGTCGCCCGCCAGGACGCCGAGCAGGGTCGACTTGCCGGCGCCGTTCGAGCCGATCACCGTGACGAAGGAGCCCTGCTCAATCGTCAGGCTGACGCCTTTCAGCGCTTCCTTCTGGAGCGGGGTACCCTTGCCGAAGGTGACGTGGATGTTCTTGAGATCAATCATGACCGGGCTCCTCCACGACGCAGCTGCGGCAGGATGAGCGCCACGGCCACCAGCACGGCCGTCACCAGGTTGAGGTCGGACGCCTTCAGCCCGAGCGCATCCGTCGACAGCGCAAGCTGGATGGCGATGCGATATAGGATCGAGCCGACGATACAGCCGATCAGCGCGAGCAGGATGCCGCGGGCGCCAAACAGCGTCTCGCCGATGATCACTGCCGCCAGGCCGACGACGATGGTGCCGACGCCGGACGTGACGTCGGCAAATCCGTTTGTCTGGGCGAACAGCGCGCCGCCGAGCGCCACGAGCGCGTTCGACAACGCCAGACCGAGATAGACTTGGCGCCGCGTGTCGACGCCTTGGGCACGGGCCATCCGCGCGTTGGCGCCGGTTGCCCGCATGGCAAGCCCCGCGTCGCTTTCAAGGAAGCGCCAGACGAGGACGACCGCGATCACCACCAGCACACCGACGAACAGCGGCCGCACGTAAACTTCGCGCATGCCGAGGCCAAAGAAGGGGCTGAGCATGGTATCGGCATTGATGAGGGCGACGTTCGGCTTGCCCATGACCCGCAGGTTGACCGAGAAAAGCGCGATCATCGTCAGGATCGAGGCGAGCAGGTTGAGGATGCGGAAGCGCACGTTGAGGAAGGCCGTGACAAGGCCTGCCAGCGCGCCCGCAACCATGGCAATCGCCGCCGCAAGCCACGGATTGAAGCCCCCCGTGATCAACACGGCAGCAACCGCTGCGCCGAGCGGGAACGAACCGTCCACCGTCAGGTCGGGAAAATCGAGCACCCGGAAGGTAAGAAACACGCCGATGGCAACAAAGGCGAAGACCAGCCCTAGTTCCACCGCGCCCCAAAAGGCAATCTGGCTCAGCACCCTGGTGCTCTCCTGCTTTATCCGCCAAGGGTGGCGGATCGATGGTGTTCGGGCGTCGGCCTTCGAACCGCCGACGCCCGCTGATAGGCAGCGGCTTATTCGACGACGCGGCTTGCGCGCGACAGAACGGCCTCGGAGAAGGTGACGCCCATCTTTTCAGCGGCCTTCTTGTTGATCACAAGGTCGGTACCCGCAGCAACCTTGACCGGGATGTCGCCAGGCGCCTCGCCCTTCAGCACGCGGACCACGACTTCGCCCGTCTGCTTGCCAACGTCGAAGTAGTTGAAGCCGAGCGCTGCGAGTGCGCCGCGCTGGACCGANTCCGTATCGCCGGCATAAAGCGGCAGCTTGGCTTCNTCGGCCACGCCAACGGCGGCCTCGAAAGCGGAGACGATCGTGTTGTCNGTCGGGATGTAGATGACGTCGGCGCGGCCAACNAGCGCACGGGTCGCACCCTGCACTTCGGCCGACTTCGTGGCGACGGATTCGATCACCTGCAGCCCGGCCTTCGTCGCCTCTTCCTTGAGAGCGGCAAGGGTGGAGACCGAGTTCGCTTCAGCCGTGTTGTAGACGAAGCCGATCGACTTGGCGTCCGGGGTGATTTCCTTGATCAGCGCCACGTGGTCGGCAACCGGCGACATATCGGAGATGCCAGTGACGTTGCCGCCCGGCTTGTCCATGTCCTTGACCAGTTGCGCGCCGACCGGATCCGACACCGCCGTGAAGACGACGGAGATGTCGCGCGTCGCCGAAACAACGGCCTGGGCAGACGGGGTCGAGATCGGAACGATGACGGTCGGGTCTTCGCCAACGAACTGGCGGGCAATCTGTGCCGCGGTGCCCGGGTTGCCCTGTGCCGATTCGTACAGGAATTTCAGGCCTTCGCCTTCCTTGTAGCCGGCTTCGACCAAGGCTTCCTTGACGCCGTCACGGACGGCATCGAGAGCAGGATGTTCGACGATTGCGGTAACCGCAACAGTCACATCCGCAGCCTTTGCAGGCATGACGAGCGCCGTCGCGGCGGCGAGGGCGAGAATAAAGTTGCGCATGTTCTCCTCCAGAGTCGCTTCTTCTGTCACGTCTCTTATGGAGCCATCGCGTTGAAATCAACTGGATGGTGATAACGAACGCTTGCGGATCAGTCGTCTTCGCCGTGGCCGGCGATCATCATCGCTTCAAAGGCAAGACGTTCGGTCTTGCGCATGCGTTCCGATTCCGACTTCAGCTGGCCGCAGGCGGCCAGGATGTCGCGACCGCGCGGGGTGCGGATCGGCGATGCGTAACCTGCCTGGTTGATGAAATCGGCGAACTTCTCGATCGTCGCCCAGTCCGAGCACTGGTAGTTGGTGCCGGGCCAGGGGTTGAACGGGATGAGATTGATCTTTGCCGGAATGCCCTTCAGCAGCTGGACCAGCAGCTTTGCATCCTCCAGGCTGTCGTTGACGTCCTTCAGCATCACATATTCGAAGGTGATGCGGCGGGCGTTGGAGAGGCCGGGATATTTGCGGCAGGCCTCGATCAGCTCCTTGAGCGGATACTTCTTGTTGATCGGCACCAGCATGTCGCGAAGTTCATCGCGCACCGCATGCAGCGAGATCGCCAGCATGACGCCGATTTCTTCACCGGTGCGGTAGATTTCCGGCACGACGCCGGAGGTGGACAGCGTGACGCGCCGCTTCGACAAGGAGAGGCCGTCGCCGTCGGTGGCAATCAAGAGCGCCGTCTTGACGTTCTCGAAATTGTAGAGCGGCTCACCCATGCCCATCATGACGATGTTGGTGATCTTGCGCTCGCCGGTCGGCACGAAGGCGCCTGGAGGCGTATCGGTGCCCGGGAAATCACCCAGCCGATCGCGCGCCAGGAGAAGCTGCGACAGGATTTCTTCCGCCGTCAGGTTGCGGACGAGGCGCTGCGTGCCGGTATGGCAGAAGGAGCAGGTGAGCGAACAGCCGACCTGGCTCGAGATGCAGAGCGTGCCGCGACCTTCTTCGGGAATATAAACCGTCTCGACTTCGACCGGACGACCAGCGCCGCGCGGTGGAAAGCGCAGCAGCCACTTGCGGGTGCCGTCGTTCGACACCTGCTCTTCGACGATCTCGGGACGTGCGATGGTGAAATGCGTCTTCAGCATTTCGCGCATGTCTTTTGCGACGTTCGTCATCGCATCGAAATCAGAGACGCCGCGAATATAGAGCCAATGCCAGAGCTGGCTGACGCGCATGCGCACCTGCTTTTCNGGCACGCCCTTGTCTTTCAGCGCCGCGCCCATCTCTTCACGGCTCAGCCCGATCAGCGACGGCTTGCCTGACATCAGGTCCGGACGNGGCACCAGCGGGGTCTTCAATGGGGCCAGAACGGCCTCGGAAACCGACATGTCTTCATCCTGTCGAACGCCTGTTATCCCGCATCAACTCAGCGGAACCGGGCGATATGTCTGTTCGTGGAATATGTGATGGCGCTCACGGCACTCCAAGTGCCGGACCGCATGTTGATGCGGCCTTTATCATCAAATAGCGGCCGCGTCACCCCTTCCGGCAAAATGCGAAAAGGCCGGTCACGAGACCGGCCTTCGAATTCAAGCGACGGATGATGCCTTACTTGCAGGACTCGATCTGCTTCAGGGCAGCCGAAATGCCTTCCAGATTGTAGGTATAGGCGGTCTTGGTGCCGCGTCCGGAGACGGCGTTGACGCTCATGGTCCGGCCAGCCTTCATGGCGGCGACGAGCGCTGGCTCTTCAGCCGCGTTTTCCACCCAGGCTGCCTTGTCCTTGGTGAACATCGTGAACTTCTTGTTGTCGATCGTCACGGTGACCTTGGAATTGGCCTGCAGCGTGTAACCCACCATGGCCTGCGGCTCGTAGGAGATGTTCTGGCCGGGACGCTGCGAGACGATGAAGAAGATATCGCCGTGATCGACGGTCGTCGGTTCCTTGGCAGTCGGCACCGAAAGCACGTAGCAGACATTGCCGCCGCCGGACTTGTAGGAATAGGCGCCCCAGGCCTTGAACTGCTGGATCCGGGTCGGAGCGGGTGCCTGGGCGGAAGCCAAACCAGCGCCGGCTACCAAGAACACAAATGCGGTCGCGATCGTTTTTACAGACATAGTCTCCTGCCGATTTTCTTTTGTCTCTGCGGCACAATGCCGAAGCATGGCCAAGGCATGATCCTGATTCGGTGCAATTTGACTTAATTCCGGTTACCAAACCGTCAACAAGCCGTATCAAAGATGTGCAGCACGCACCCGCCCTTTAGATCCAGCGAAAACATTCGATCGCCGTTGTCTTATTCAATCTTGCCGGGAAGACCATGCACAGCGCCCAGCAGTGACACAAGGAATAGGGCGAGAGTTTGTCCTTTTCCTCCGTCTCGCGATGACGTTAGAATGTCAACTCTAACGCGAATCGCATTGGATAATACCTGCCGTAGCCTGCATGGACGAAAACCAAAAAGACCACTTCGCCAGCTTGGTAAAGGCAGTGGCCGATGAGCGCGATCAGACAGCCTTTACTGCGTTGTTTGATTACTTCGGGCCGCGGCTGAAATCCTGGCTGGTACGGCAGGCGATGAGCCCGGATGAAGCGGAGGAGCTTGTCCAGGAGGTGATGACCGTGCTCTGGCACCGGGCGCACCTCTACGACCCACGCCAGGCGTCGATCTCGACATGGCTGTTCCGGGTCGCGCGAAATCGGCGCATCGACGCGCAGCGCCGGGCCAGGCATCGGGTCTCGGAGGCCTACGCGCCGCTCTATCCTATGACAGAAACGCCGGCGGCCGACATGATGTTCGAGAGGGAGGAACAGGCGGCAAGGGTGCGGGCCGCACTTTCCGGTATTCCACCCGAGCAGATGGAACTGGTGACGGCTGCCTTCTTCCTCGGCCGGTCGCATGCGCAGATCGCATCCGAGACGGGGCTGCCTCTCGGGACCGTGAAATCGCGCATCAGGCTGGCATTCGAACGGCTTCGCAGGGCGCTTGAGGACGACACACCCGCCTGACCGGGATCAGGTGCCGCTGTGCACCCCGCCGGTCATGTCCGGCTGGTCGGCCAATGCTGCATCGGCTGCTTCATAATGACGATCGGCGATATGCCCCTGAATCATCCGGAAGGCAGTGGCGAGCACGGCGATATCATCGGTGAAACCGACAACCGCGAAGACATCCGGAACGACATCGATGGGCAGGACGAAGTAGCCGAGGGCGGCGAGCAGGACGCCGCGGACGCGCGTCGGGGTCTTGGGGTCAACGGCGCAATAATAAGCGGCCACGAGGTCACGACTGAAAGGGACATAGCGCACGGCGCGCTTCAGCGTCGGCCAGAACTTGGCCCGCACCTGGCGTTCCTGGCGCTTTTGCGCCTTCTCGTCGCCCGGCAAGAGAATTTCCCCGATCTTCACGTCGTCCATGTTCGCTCCACTGTCTCGGATGCAGACCCCTTACATATGGTTCTTCCGAGGATGGGGATCAATTGCGGCGTCCATATGCCTTGTCCATGGCCCGCGCGAGCTTGAAATCATGCTGCGTGAGGCTTTTGGTGGCATGCGTCGTGAGCAGCACATCGACGCGGGAATAGCTGTTCGACCATTCGGGGTGATGGTTGAGCTTCTTGGCCCGCATCGCGCATTCGGTCATGAAGCCGAAGGCCTCGATGAAGGTCTTGAACGTGAAGCTCTTGAAGATGGCATCGCCATCCGGCTTCAGCTCCCAGCCATCCAGGGATGTCAGCTCCCGTGCCGCGGCTTCGGCATCAAGCTTTTCGTAGTCCATGATCGTAGCGTCCTTAAAGGAAGCCTTGCTCCAGTTCCGCAGCGCCTGCGTAACCGTAGCTCGTTTCGCGCAGCGGGAAGACTTCTTCCGTCAGATAAGGTCCGCCGCCAACCGATTCCTTCGACGACAGCAGCACGAAACGCCCCACCGTGAAGGTTGGTGCAAAGAAGTTGCCGCGACCGGAGAGATAATGGACGACGTCATCGAGGCGGCAGTTTTTCAGCCTCGCAAGCGTTACGTGCGGGGTGAACTTGCGTGGATCCGGCGGCAGGCCGATGCGCTGGCAGATGCGCTCGATCTCGCCTTGCAGCGCATTGAGTTCAGCGGATGGCGAGACGCCGGCCCAGATGGAGTGCGGCTTCTTGGAACCGAAGGAGCCGATGCCGCTCAGCGTCAGCGGGAATTCCGGCCGGTCGATGCGATCGAGCCGATCGACGATCTCGTCAGCCGTGCGCCCATCGACGTCGCCGATGAAGCGCAAGGTGATGTGGTAGTTTTCAACGTCGATCCAGCGGGCTCCGGGGAGACCGCCGCGCAACAACGAAAGGCTCATGGCCAGATTGCGCGGTATTTCGAGGGCGGTGAAAAGTCTCGGCATGGGGACCTCCTCGAATCTTTTGCAGACGCTAACAGCGGATCATGCAACGGAGTTCCGCGCAAGTCGGGTTTTTCACTTGTGATCAATGTCCCCCAGGAAGCTTTCAACCAGCGCCAGGGATTTCTCGACCATGATGTCGACGCCCTTTGCATTGGGATGCATGCCATCCTCCAGTTGTGTTCCTTCCACCGTCACGACGCCATCAAGGAAGAAGGGGTAGAGCTTGACGGAATACTTCTGCGCCAGTCGCTCGTAGATCGGGTTGAACCGGTCGGCATAGTCGCTCCCCATGTTCGGAGGCGCCATGATGCCGACCAGCAGGACCGGAATGTTTCGCTCCTTAAGCCGCGCCAGCATCGCATCGAGGTTCTTCTCGGACTGCTCGGGAGAGATGCCGCGCAGCGCGTCATTGGCGCCAAGCTCCAGGATGACGCCGTCCGTGCCGTCGGGCACCGACCAGTCGATGCGGGAAAGGCCGCCGGACGTGGTATCGCCCGAAACACCAGCATTGGTGACCACGACATTATGGCCCTTGGCCTTCAGCGCGGCTTCGAGCTTCGCGGTATAGGATTCGGACGGCGCAAGCTGGTAGCCTGCCATGAGGCTGTCGCCGAAACCGACAAGCTGGAGCGTTCGATCCTGCGCGCCGGCCGGCAGAGCGACAAGGCCCATAACCGACATGACGATGAAGTGAAGCAGCCTTGCTTTAAAACTCAAGATCCGTCTCCTAGATTTGGCGCTACCGCAATGCGGCATCAGCGCGAGGCATGGGCCCAATATAGGACGGATCTCTTTGACTAGAACCATCATCACGTTGAAGAAGGCGGACCTCACGCTTGGCAGTGCCGCCGCATCCGTCCATGTCCTGAAGGAAATTGACCTCGAGATCGGCGCCGGCGAAGCGGTTGGCATCGTTGGCCCGTCGGGTTCGGGCAAGTCGACTCTGCTGATGGTGCTGGCAGGGCTCGAACGGCTCGACCGCGGCGAGATCATCATCAACGACGCACCGCTGCATGCGCTTTCGGAAGACAAGCTTGCTGACTTCCGCGGCCGCAACATCGGCATCGTCTTCCAGTCCTTCCACCTGATCGCCAACATGACGGCGCTCGAGAACGTCGCGGTTCCGCTTGAACTCGCCAACGTCAAGAACCCGTTCGACATCGCGCGCCGGGAACTGACTTCGGTCGGCTTGGGCGAGCGGCTCAGCCATTATCCGGGCCAGCTCTCGGGTGGGGAACAGCAGCGCGTGGCGATCGCTCGCGCGCTTGCCCCGTCACCGGCGGTACTGATTGCCGACGAACCGACCGGCAACCTCGACACCGAAACGGGCCGCCAGATTGCCGACCTCCTGTTCGCAAAACAGGCCGAACGCGGCATGACCATGCTGCTCGTTACCCATGACAATGCGCTTGCCGCCCGCTGCTCACGCCAGATCAAGGTCCGCTCCGGGCAGATTGTCGGTGACAGCGCCCAGCCGGCACCCGCCCAGGCTGTCAGGGCATGACGGCCTTCCTGCCTCGGCTCAAGATCGCCCTTCGCCTGGCGCTGCGCGAAATGCGCGGCGGCCTTGGCGGCTTTTATATCTTCCTCGCCTGTATTGCCCTTGGCACCGGCGCGATCGCTGTCGTCAATTCCGTCTCGCTTGCGATCACCAGCGCGATCGCGAGCCAGGGCCAGGAGATTCTGGCCGGGGACATCCGCTTCGAACTCAACAACCGCGAGGCGAACGACAAGGAACGCGCCTTCCTCGACAGTCTCGGCGACGTTTCGGTGTCGACAGGGCTGCGCTCCATGGCGCGCAAGCCGGACGGGTCGGAACAGGCGCTCGTCGAGGTGAAGGCGGTCGATGGCGCCTATCCTCTCTACGGCACCTTCGTCTCCGAACCGGCCGAACCGCTCGGCCAACTCCTGTCCCGCGACGGCGAGACATTCGGTGCCGTGGCGGCACCGCTGCTCCTCGAGCGATTGGGGCTGCAGGTCGGCGACGAGATCCTTCTTGGCAACACGCGCCTCAAATTGAGCGGCACCATCGCCACCGAACCGGATGCGCTGTCGGAAGGTTTTGGCTTTGCGCCGCGGCTGCTCGTCAGCCGAGAGGCGCTGGCCGCCTCCGGACTGATGGCAAATGGCAGCCTGGTTGAACATGCCTACAAGGTGAAGCTCCAAGATCCATCACAACGCGCCGCCATTCAGGCGCGGGCGACAAAGGAGTTTCCGAGCGCCGGCTGGTCGATCCGCGTGAGCGACCGCGCCGCCCCGTCGCTGACGGAAAATGTCGATCGCTTCTCGCAATTCCTGACCCTCGTTGGGCTGACGGCGCTCATCGTCGGTGGCGTTGGCGTCGCAAATGCCGTGCGCGCCTTCCTGGATGCCAAGCGCACCACCATCGCGACCTTCAAATGCCTTGGCGCACCGGCTTCCGTCGTGACGCTGATCTACCTCATCCAGATCCTGGCGCTGGCAGCGATCGGCATCGTACTGGGACTGATCATCGGCGCGATCTCCCCTTTCGTGGCGCTGCGTTTCCTGGAAGGCACTCTCCCGGTACCGAAGGAGCTGGTCTTCTATCCGTCTGCCTTGGCGCTCGCCGCCGTCTTCGGCCTGCTGATCACCTTCGCCTTTGCCATCCTGCCGCTGGGTCATGCGCGCGAAGTGCCGGCCACCGCGCTCTTTCGCGAGCAGAGTTTCGACAACACGCGCCTGCCCTCCTGGCCTTATCTTCTTGCCGGCGGACTGGCGCTTGCAGCCCTCGCCGCGCTCGCGATCCTTTCCGCAGATGACCGCTTCATCGCCTCCGTCTTCCTGGCGGCCGTCGCCGGCGCCTTTGTCCTGCTGCGCCTCGTCGCAGCGCTGATTGCCGCGATCGCCAAGCGAGCCCCGCGCGTGAACTCCCCTGCGCTGCGGCTCGCAATCGGCAACATTTACCGTCCCGGCGCCCTGACGCCGTCGGTCGTCCTCTCGCTCGGCCTTGGCCTGGCGCTTCTGGTGACGCTCGCCCTCATCGACGGAAACATGCGCCGCCAGTTGAACGGACGGATCATGGAGCAGGCGCCGAACTTCTTCTTCGTCGATATCCAGGGCGCTGAGCGCGAAGGTTTCGTCGACATCCTGAAACAGCTGTCGCCGCAGGGCACGGTGACGCAGGTACCGATGCTGCGCGGGCGCATCCTCGCCTTCAACGGTCACGACGTGGCGCAGATGAACGTGCCGCCGGCCGGCCGCTGGGTCCTGCGTGGCGACCGCGGCATTACCTATGAAGAGACGATCCCGAGCAACTCGACCCTCACGGAGGGGCAATGGTGGCCGGCAGACTATGCCGGCGAGCCGCTCGTTTCCTTTTCGGCAGAAGAGGCGGGCGAGCTCGGCCTGAAGCTCGGTGACACGGTGACGGTCAACGTGCTCGGCCGCAACATCACGGCCAGGATCGCCAACTTCCGCAAGGTCGAGTGGGAGTCGCTGTCCATCAACTTCGTGATGGTGTTCTCGCCGAACACCTTCCGCGGCGCGCCGCATGCCTGGCTGGCGACCCTGAGTGATCCGTCGGCGACCGCGCAACAGGAAGCCGCCATCCTGCGGCAGGTGACCAACACCTTCCCGACCATCACCAGCGTACGGGTGAAGGATGCGATCAGCATCATCGACCAGCTCGTCGGGCAGCTCGCAACGGCGATCCGTGCGGCCGCGGCGGTCGCCTTGATTGCCTCGGTGCTGGTTCTTTCCGGAGCGCTTGCGGCCGGAAATCGCGCCCGCACCCATGATGCCGTGATCCTGAAGACGCTCGGCGGCACGCGCAGCATGCTGATGCGCGCCTTCTCCTATGAATACATGATCCTTGGCGCCGCCACGGCTGTCTTCGCACTCGTTGCCGGAGGCCTCTCGGCCTGGTTCGTCGTCAGCCGCATCATGCGCCTGCCCTCGACCTTCTTGCCGGATGTCGCGGTGATGACGCTGGTGATTTCGCTGCTCCTGACCGTCGGGATCGGGCTTGCGGGCACATGGAGGATCCTCGGTCAGAAGGCCGCACCCGTGCTGCGAGAGCTTTGATACAACCTGCAGGTTCAATCGCCGATCGGCACCCGCATCAAAATCCCGTCATACCGCCCATAGGTTGCCGAACCCGGCCCGAATTGGCGGGCTTGCGATGATTGAACCTCTTGTATGAAGAACATTCTCGCATCATATTGTTTTACAGGCTTGCTGGAGCTCCGCAGCGGCGCCTGGATCTGCGAAACATCAGACCCGACACCGTAGTAATTCCGGAGCTTAAAGAGGAAACAATGGCTGACTTTAACAACTACCAGAACCGAATGGCGCAGTCCCGTGCGCAGTCCGGTGCGATGATCGATGAAGGCCTACGGACCTATATGCTGAAGGTTTATAACCTTATGGCACTCGGCCTCGCGATCACCGGCGTGGCCGCCTATGGCACTTACGCTCTGGCGGTTTCCAACCCGGGCTTCGCACAGCTGATGTATGGCTCTCCGCTGAAGTGGGTCATCATGCTGGCACCGCTGGCGATGGTCTTCTTCCTGAGCTTCCGCATCCATACGATGAGCGTTTCGGCCGCGCAGACAACCTTCTGGGTCTATGCCGCGCTGATGGGCCTGTCGATCTCGTCGATCTTCCTGGTCTATACCGGCCAGAGCATCGTGCAGACCTTCTTCGTGACCGCTGCCTCGTTCGGCGCGCTGTCGCTCTTCGGCTACACGACCAAGAAAGACCTGTCCGGCTTCGGCTCGTTCCTGATCATGGGTCTGTTCGGCCTGATCATCGCGTCGATCGTCAACATCTTCCTGGCGTCTTCGGCGATGAGCTTCGCCATCTCCGTGATCGGCGTTCTGATCTTCGCAGGCCTCACCGCCTACGACACGCAGAAGATCAAGGAAATGTACTATGATGCCGACGACGTTGCCGTGATGGGCCGCAAGGCGATCATGGGTGCGCTGACGCTCTACCTCGACTTCATCAACCTGTTCATGTTCCTGCTCCAGTTCCTGGGCAACCGCGACGACTAAGGTTGAGGAAACTGACATTCGAAAAGGCGGCCTTGGGGCCGCCTTTTTTGTTGTGCGGCAGCGGATGTCGATCTAGCCTGCTTGGATTGTTCCATTCTGCCAGACCGCCGCAATGACCATCCGCATCCGAAACGCCTCTCCGAGCGACCTCCCCGCCATTACCGAAATCTATCGCGACAGCGTGGAAAACGGCGTGGCGAGCTATGAGCTGACGCCGCCCGACCTAGGGGAGATGACGAAGCGCTTTGAGGCGATTACCGCGCAAGGGTACCCCTATGTAGCGGCAGAGGACGAGACAGGTCGTCTCATCGGCTACGCCTATGCCTCCGCCTTCCGGACACGTCCTGCCTATCGCTGGCTTGTAGAGGACTCGATCTATCTGTCGCCCGAAGCGCGCGGCAAAGGCATCGGCAAGGCGCTCTTGAAGGAGTTGCTCGCTCGCTGCGAAACCCTCGGCTTCCGCCAGATGGTGGCGGTCATCGGCGGGGCGAGCACCGCTTCCGTTTCGGTTCACAAGTCGCTGGGTTTCGAAATGACCGGCACGCTGAAGGGCACTGGCTTCAAGCATGGCCGCTGGCTGGACACCGTGTTGATGCAGATTGCGCTCGGCGACGGCACTCAGACCATGCCCGACATGGCCGCTTATCCCGGTTCGCTGTTCGCCGGGTAATCCGGCTCGACCTCAGTCGATCAGTTTCAGCGCCTTGTCGAAGACCTTGAGCACCTGCGGCAATTCGTGGCCACGCTTGAGGATCATGCCGTTGGTATTGATCACCGAATAGGCGCCCTGCTTGGCGGCGAGCTTCGGGTTCTTTTCGATGCGGAAAAGCGGCATTTCGCCGGACCGCTTGAAGACGCAGAACACGGCACGGTCTTTCAGGTGGTCGATCGAGTAGTCCTTCCACTCGCCTTCGCCCACCATGCGGCCATAGATCCTCAGGATCGCATCGAGTTCCCTCCGGTGGAAGGTAACCGGCGCGGGATCGCGGCTTTGGCGGTATTCGCTGAGACTGACGACACTTGCGTCCTGGGGTCGGTTCGACCCTTGCAAATCCGGCTGATCAGTCATCTAGGCTCCACATCGTCGATATCGACCACCTGACAATGTGCCCCAGGCAGGTGAAAATGCAAGCCTGCCGGCCTGAAGTTGAATGCGGATGATCTAATTAATCTTGCCCAATTTAGGACAAAAGAGCGCCTGAATTCCGGGCGACAGTCTCATCGTTGGTTGGCGCCGATTTTCGCGCCATATGGCCCGGTTCGCCACATTGACCCTTACCCCCAGCCCCCCAATGTGCCGGACCGGGCCGCCAACAACTTCCAGGACCAGCTAGTGTTTCTTGCGGCCTGCCATGAGAATGGTGGCGCCGATGATCGCCGAGGGCTCTCCGCCTTCGCTCGAGGTCTGCAGCAGGATAGCGCAGCCGTCCTTCTTGGATTTTCCCATCAGCTTGCCGGGAAGCGTGAGCTTCATGCTCTCGCCGTTCCAGGTGCCGACCGACTGGACGTCATAGACGGCGTGCCAGTAGTCCATGTTCTTGCCGCTGTTTTCGCCCTTGGTCACTTCCACCTGCTGGCGCTTGGTGAAATAGGCGACCACGACATCGGCATTGCCATGCCCCTTGCCGATCTCGATCTCGATCTCGTCGCCATGCATCGCCGCATGCACCGGCACGGTCAGCCCGTGTCCCGATTCGCCCAGACCCTTCACCCTGTCGTTGATGACGGCAAGGTCGGTGCCCTTTACNTGCTCACGGCCATTGATGATNGCCTGCGGCGTATAAACNCCGGTGCGGCCGAGCGTCTTGGCGTANCCGTACTGGCGCTCCGTATTTTCCTTCGAGGAAAGCGTGTCGGTCCAGCCGAGGTAGTTCCAGTAATCGACGTGATAGGAAAGGACCACCATGTCGCCCTGTGCGACCAGTTTGGCGATGGCGGCATCAGCGGGCGGACAGGATGAACAACCTTGCGAGGTGAAGAGCTCCACCACCCCCTTAGGCGCTTTTGCCTCGTCTGCGTGTGTTGCGTTCGTCGCGCAAAACAAGCTCAGGACGAGGATGAACGCGCGGGAAAATCGCATGGTGGCGAAGCCTTTTCATTCACAACAACTGTTTGTTCAAACATCAACTCGCTGAGAAGATGCAATGACTGCAGCCCCAACGCTCAAGACGTCGGAAGGTAACCGTGGCTTGCCTTCAAGAGAAAGTCACGAAGGGGTGAAGTCCGGATATTTGATCGGGTTTGCCAGGCGGTCAAGCGATTGATTTGACTGTATCCGTTAGCGTTCAGACGAGTTTCATCAGCCCCTGGGTCAGGTAGACGGCGCCGACGGCCGTCACCACCCAACGCGTCCAGGCGCGAAAGTTGGCGTCTGTCATCTTCTGCACGATCCCGCTTCCCGTGTGGGCGCCGAGAATCGCGAGAGGTGCAGCGATGAGGAAGGAGATCCAGTCCGCCGGCGGCAGGTTGATCGCGGCATCCCAATAAAAGGCAATCTTCGTCAGGTGCGACAGGGTCTGGATGGACGCCTTCGTGGCGATAACCTTGCGCCGGTCCATCTGGGTGCGGATGAAAAAGACGTCGATGGTGGGGCCGGCGACACCGACGCTGATGACCAGGGCGCCTGACAAGAGGCCGCCGAGAAAGGCGTGCGAGGGGCGGGAGGCGTCCAGTTGCAGCCGCTTCAGGGGCAGCCAGACGAGGATCGGCATCAGGCCGACACCGATCAGCACCACGATGAGGTTCGGCGTGTAATCGACAAAGAAGAGGAAGGCGCTGGCGGCGAGCACGCCGAGGCACAGCATGCCGAGGATTTTCCAGTCGATATAGGCGCGCGAGAACCAGGCGCGAGAACCGTTGGACACGGTCTGGATGACACCGTGGATCGCGATGGCCGTACCGACGGGATAAAGGAAAAGCAGGACCCAGAGGAGGATCAACCCGCCTGCCATCCCGAAAATGCCCGACAGCAGCGACGTCAGGAAGACGGTGACGGCCATGGCAATGAGGACGACAAGGAACAAGGCAGGCGACCTTGGGAAGGATGCCCACCCATGGGCGAGAAAGGGAGGCCCCGCCGGAGGCTAGCTCCGGCGGGTGCAGATCTTGAAACTTAGGCTGCGAGGTCGCGCAGAACCGTCTGCAGGATGCCGCCGTTGTTCATGTAGGTGACTTCATCGAGGGTATCGATGCGGCAAAGGATGTTGATTTCCTTCACCGTGCCGTCGCCGTAGGTGATCTTGGCGGTTTTCCATTCGCGCGGCTTGATGTCGCCTTCCAGACCCTCGATGGTGACGGTTTCGTCGCCCTTGAGGTTCAGCGAAGCCCAGGTCGTGCCTTCCTCGAAGACGAACGGGACAACGCCCATGCCGACGAGGTTGGAGCGGTGGATACGCTCAAACGACTGCGCGATGACGGCCTTGACGCCAAGCAGGTTGGTGCCCTTGGCAGCCCAGTCACGCGAGGAACCGTTGCCATATTCGACACCGGCGAAGATGACGAGCGGCGTGCCTTCGTCCTTGTACTTCATGGCGGCGTCGTAGATCGACATCTCTTCCTTCGACGGATAGTGGATGGTGTAGCCACCTTCCTTGCCATTCGGGCCAAGCATGTGGTTGCGGATGCGGATGTTGGCAAAGGTGCCGCGCATCATCACTTCATGGTTGCCGCGACGCGTGCCGTACTGGTTGAAGTCGGCAACGCCGACGCCATTCTCGGTGAGATAAGCGCCGGCCGGAGACGCAGCCTTGATCGAACCGGCCGGGGAAATGTGGTCGGTGGTGATCTTGTCGCCGAAGAGACCGAGGATGCGCGCACCCTTGATGTCCTTGAGGCCGCTGCCCGTCTTGCCCATGCCGACGAAGTACGGCGGGTTCTGGACGTAGGTCGACTTGTCGTCCCATGCATAGGTGTCGCCTGCCGGGATCTGCACGGCCTGCCAGTGCTCGTCGCCCTTGAAGACGTCTGCGTACTTCGTTTCGTAAAGTTCGCGGGTGACGTACTTCTGGATGAACTCCTGCACTTCGTGCGAGGTCGGCCAGATGTCCTTGAGGTAGACCGGGTTGCCGTTCTGGTCTTCGCCGATCGGCTCCTTGGTCAGGTCCTTCTGCACCGTGCCGGCGAGCGCGTAAGCGACGACGAGCGGCGGCGAAGCAAGGTAGTTGGCCTGGACGTCCGGCGAGATACGGCCTTCGAAGTTACGGTTGCCCGAAAGCACGCCCGAAACGATGAGGCCCTTGTCGTTGATCGTCTTGGAGATCGGTGCCGGCAGCGGACCCGAGTTACCGATGCAGGTCGTGCAGCCGAAGCCCACGAGGTTGAAGCCGAGCTTGTCGAGGTCTGCCTGCAGGCCGGACTTGGCAAGGTATTCGCCAACAACCTGCGATCCCGGTGCCAGCGAGGTCTTCACCCACGGCTTGGACTTCAGGCCCTTGGCAACGGCGTTGCGAGCCAGGAGGCCGGCAGCGATGAGCACGCTCGGGTTGGAGGTGTTGGTGCAGGAGGTGATCGCAGCAATGGCAACGTCGCCGTGGCCGAGGTCGAAGTCCGTGCCTTCAACCGGGTAACGGTTCGAAAGCTGGCCCGGCTTCTTGTATTCGGTGTCGAGCGAGGTTGCGAAACCGGATGCAATGTTTTCGAGCGCGATGCGGCCTTCCGGACGCTTCGGGCCGGCCATGGACGGAACAACGTCGCCGAGGTCGAGCTCGAGCGTGTCGGTGAAGACGAGTTCCGAACCGTCGCCTTCGCGCCACATGCCCTGAGCCTTCGAATAGGCTTCGACAAGTGCGATCCGGTCATGCGTGCGGCCGGACATGGTCAGGTAGTTGATGGTCTCGCCGTCAACCGGGAAGAAGCCGCAGGTCGCGCCGTATTCCGGACCCATGTTGCCGATCGTCGCGCGGTCGGCGAGCGGCATGTTGTCCATGCCCGGGCCGAAGAATTCGACGAACTTGGAAACAACGCCCTTCTTGCGCAGCATCTGCACGACAGTGAGCACGAGGTCGGTCGCGGTGACGCCTTCCTTGAGCTTGCCCGTCAGCTTGAAGCCGATGACTTCCGGCAGGAGCATGGAAACCGGCTGGCCGAGCATGGAAGCTTCAGCTTCGATACCGCCCACGCCCCAACCAAGCACGCCGAGGCCGTTGATCATCGTGGTGTGCGAATCGGTACCAACGCAGGTGTCCGGATAGGCGACGGTCTCGCCGTCCTCTTCATTGGTCCAGACGGTCTGGCCGAGATATTCGAGGTTCACCTGGTGGCAGATGCCGGTGCCCGGGGGAACGACGCGGAAGTTCTTGAATGCCTGCTGGCCCCACTTGAGGAAGCGGTAGCGCTCGCCGTTGCGCTGGTATTCCAGCTCGACGTTCTTGGCGAACGCTTGCGGCGTGCCGAATTCGTCAACGATGACCGAGTGGTCGATGACGAGGTCGACGGGAACGAGCGGGTTGATCTTTTCGGCATCGCCGCCGAGAGCCTTGATGCCGTCGCGCATGGCGGCGAGGTCAACAACGGCCGGAACGCCGGTGAAGTCCTGCATGAGGACGCGTGCCGGACGGTAGGCGATTTCAGCCTCGGTGCGGCCCTTGTTGTTCAGCCATTCGGCAACAGACAGAATCTGCTCCTTGGTGACCGACTTGCCGTCTTCAAAACGCAGCAGGTTTTCCAGCAGCACCTTCATGGAGAAGGGAAGCCTGGAGACGCCCGGCAGACCGTTCTGCTCTGCCTTGGGCAGGCTGTAGTAGACGTAGTCCTTACCGCCTACGGTAAGGACGGAGCGACAATTGAAACTGTCGAGAGATTTAGCCACGGAAAATAACCCCGCTGATACTTAAGAGCCAACACGCGCGTGCGGACGCCTATGCACTTCATGCACATCAGGATGCGGGTGCGACCATTTCCGCTGTCCGCACGAGAAGGTTTTTGAGGCCTCCAGGTTCGGCGCAAGGTGGAAGTCACGCCGGTCGCTGGCGTGGTTGCGAACCATATAGATAATTTCTAAACAGGGTGCCAGAGCCGATACGGCATCATCTCGAACATTTTTCCACGCGAGATGGTTAAAATTGAAACAAAGGCCCGAACCATGCGGCTGGAAGCCGAGAACCTGAGCGCCCGGCGTGGGGAAGACCTGATCTTCAGGAACGTGTCTTTCGTATTGCAGGCTGGCGAAAGCCTGGTGCTGACCGGCCGCAATGGCTCCGGCAAGTCGACACTGCTGCGTGTGGTGGCCGGATTTTTGCGCCCGGAGGTGGGACGCGTGCGCTGGCATTCCGATAAAAGCGATTCGGGGATGCGGCCGGCAGAAGCCTGCCATTATCTTGGACATCGCAACGCAATGAAGGCCGAGCTCACGGTTTCGGAGAATCTATCATTCTGGAAGAGATTCCTCGGCGACCTCCATGGCGGGCATGGGTTGACCGTCGGCGAAGCTGCCGAAGCCGTGGGGCTTGGCGACATCACCCACCTGCCCTTCGGCTACCTTTCCGCCGGCCAGCAACGCCGCATGGCCTTCGCCAAACTGCTCGTTGCCTACCGCCCGGTCTGGATCCTCGACGAACCAACCGCCGCGCTGGATGTGAAAGCAGAAAGCGTCTTCACCGCCCTTATCAAGCAGCATCTCACCGGCGGCGGCATCTTGCTTGCCGCGACCCACCAGCCGCTCGGGCTGGCGAATGCGAAGGAATTGCTCATGCAGGGTTTTGCCGGTGCAATGGAGGACGTGTGGTGAGGGTGACGTCTCAAATGACGGTGGACGTCGACACCCCCCTCTGCCCTGCAGCGGCTGGGAGCCTTCAACTTTGACCGCGCTCCTCCTCCGCGACCTCAAGCTCTCGGTGCGCGCCGGCGGTGGCGCGCTGATTGGCGTGCTGTTCTTCATGACGGTGGTCGCCGTCATTCCCTTCGGCGTCGGTCCCGACCTCAACCTGCTCGCCCGCATTGGCCCGGCGATCGTCTGGATCGGCGCACTCCTGTCCGCACTTCTCGGCCTCGACCGGATGTTCCAGACGGACCGTGAGGATGGATCGCTCGACCTCCTCCTGATGCAGGAGCACCCGCTCGTCCTGACCGTGCTGGTCAAATGCCTGGCGCACTGGCTCGGCAACGGCTTGCCGCTGGTGATCGCCTCGCCGCTGCTCGGGCTCTTCATGAACATGAGCGAGGTCGCGATCGGCGCCACCATGCTGACGCTGCTGGTCGGAACCCCGGCGCTGACCTTTATCGGCGCTGTCGGGGCAGCCGTTGCAGTGACGCTGCCGCGCGGCGGGCTCCTGGTCTCGATCCTCGTGCTGCCGCTGGCAATCCCGGTACTGATCTTCGGTGTCAGCGCAGCCTACGCCGCGGTTGAAGATCCCGCCCCGTTTATGCCGCCTTTTCTGATATTGGTGGCCATCACGATGTTTTTTGCCGTCCTTGGCCCGCTCGGTGCGGCCCTTGCTTTGCGAACGGCGAGCGATTGACTAAAATCAAGATCTTGCGCCTGTTGTGCACTAGAAAGCGTTCATGACTGAAAGTCTCGCCATTACCAAGTTCAGCGATCTTGCCAACCCGACGCGGTTCCTGGCGCTGGCGGCACGTCTCCTGCCCTGGATGGCGGGAGCAACCGCGATCCTCTTCGCGCTCGGCCTTTATCTCAGCTTTGCAAGCGAGGGCGACTACCAGCAGGGCATGACGGTGCGCATCATGTATGTACATGTGCCAGCCGCCTGGCTTTCGATGATGTGCTACACGGTGATGGCGGTTTCCGCGATCGGCACGCTCGTATGGCGCCATCCGCTGGCCGATGTCAGCCACAAGGCCGCAGCGCCACTCGGCGCCGCGTTTACCCTCATCGCACTCGCTACCGGCTCGCTCTGGGGAAAGCCGATGTGGGGCACATGGTGGGTTTGGGATGCACGCCTCACCTCCGTTTTCGTGCTTTTCCTGATGTATCTCGGGCTGATTGCGCTGAACCGCGCCATGGATGATCCGGGCAAGGCAGCCCGTGTTTCGGCCGTGCTGATCCTGGTCGGCTTCGTCAACATCCCGATCATCAAGTTCTCCGTTGAATGGTGGAATACGCTGCACCAGCCCGCGAGCGTGATCCGCATGGACGGGCCGACGATCGACAAGGCATTCCTGTGGCCCCTGCTGGTGATGGCAGTCGCGTTCACGCTTCTGTTCTTCACGCTGCATGCGGCTGCGATGCGCAACGAGATCCTGCGCCGGCGCGTGAGCGCGCAGCGTCGCATGGCCGCGCGCCTTGCCGGGCGGGAGGCATGACATGAGCCACACCTTCTATATCGCCATGTCCTATGCGGTCGCCGCCCTTGTCACGCTCTGCCTGATCGGCTGGGTCTGGCTGGATGGGCGTGCGCGCCAAAGGGAACTGGCCGAGCTTGAAGCCGCCGGCATTCGCCGCCGGTCCGCCCCGCCGAAGACGCCCGAGGCTAGCAAGGCATGAGCACGGAAACAGACAAGGCCTCTGCGCCGCGCAAGGGTGTGGCACGGTACGCGCTGGCGCTCGTCCCGCTCGTGCTGTTTGCAGGTTTTGCCGCGGTCGCGGGCAAGATGCTCTACGACCAGGACGTCAACGGCCGCGACATCTCCGCCATTCCATCGGCGCTGATCGGCAAGAACGCGCCGTCGCTCAACCTGCCGCCGCTCGAGGGTTCGAACACGGCAGCGCTGACCGACGCGGCGATGAAGGGCAAGCTTACCCTCGTCAACGTCTTTGCTTCCTGGTGCGTGCCTTGCCGGCAGGAGCACCCGATCCTCAAGGAACTGGCCAAGGACAGCCGCATCACGGTGGTCGGCATCAACTACAAGGACCGCAACGACAACGCGCTGCGTTTCCTCGGAGAGCTCGGCAACCCCTACAAGGCAATCGGCGTCGATCCGAACGGCAAGGCGGCGATCGACTGGGGTGTCTACGGGATTCCGGAAAGCTATCTTGTCGGTCCCGACGGGACGATCCTCTACAAGAAGGTCGGGCCGTTCGATGAGCGCAGCCTCACCCAGGACCTGCTGCCGGCAATTGCCAAGGCCGCAGCACCCGCCAGCAGCTAGAGCGCGCCCTGCCAGGCACGGATGGCATCGATTGGCCAGATCAGCATCACCACATTGAGGGTGAGGTTGTCGCGGATGATGTAGCCCGTCAGCAGTTCAAAGAAGATGGCGATCGTGATCGTCAGCCACACAGGCAAGCGTGATGCGGCCAGGAAGCCGATCACCATGAACACCGTGTCCATCGCCGAATTGAGGATGCTGTCGCCGGTATAACCGAGCGCCATCGTCGCGGTGCGGTAGCGGTCGATGATGATCGGTGAATTTTCCAGGATCTCCCAGGCCGCCTCGATAAAGACCGCGAGCGTCAGCCGCTCCATCAGCGGCCGGCGGCGCAACAGCAGCCAGCCCAGAGCATAGAACAGGAAGCCATGGATGATGTGCGACGGCGTGTACCAGTCCGACAGGTGCTGGGAATTGCCGCTGGTGTTGACCCCGCCTTCCCAAAGCTTGATCTCGCCGCATTCGCAGATCGGAATCCGCCCCATTCCGTAGAGGATGGCAATCTGCAGCAGGAACAGGACGACGGCGCCGATGAGCCAGCGCCGCGAGGATGTTGCGAACGGAGAAGGCTCGACCAAGCTCACTTCTCGGCCTCGCCCTGCGGCTGCACCGTGTGCCGCATGATGAGCGGCATCTGCGCGAGCGTGAAGGCGATAGTGATCGGCATCGTACCCCAAACCTTGAAGTTCACCCAGAAGGCGTCGGAGAAGTTGCGCCAGACCACTTCGTTGAGCAGGGCCAGGAACAGGAAGAACACGCCCCAGCGCAGCGTCAGCTTCTTCCAGCCTTCGCTGTCGAGCTGGAAGGCGGCGTTGAAGACATAACCGAGCAGCGACTTGCCGAACAACATGCCGCCAAGCAACACAACGCCGAACAGGGTATTGACGATGGTGGGCTTCATCTTGATGAAGGTGTCGTCCTGCAGCCAGATCGACAGCGAACCGAAGATCAGCACGACGACGCCCGAGACGAAGGGCATGACCGGCAGATGCTTGAAGACGATCTTGGAGATGACGAGCGAGATGACGGTCGCCACCATGAAGAGCGCGGTCGCGACCAGCAGCGGACCGCCGATCGCCGACAGCGCCGGAAACTTGCCCACAAGCCATTCTCCACGCAGGTTACCGAAGAAGAAGACCAGCAACGGGCCGATCTCCAGCGCCATCTTCAGCCCTGGATGCTGCTTTTCTTCCTTGCTGGGCGAAACATCGCTTTCGATCGTCTGCATGGGATCCAACTTGTTATTGCCGTCGCGCCGAGCCAAACCGGTTTTCTGTGGCATCAATGCGTCAGGCCTGCAATGGCATGCGCGAAATCTTGCGCTTCGAAGGGTTCGAGGTCATCGACGCCTTCGCCGACACCGATGAAATAGACCGGCAGCTTGTGCTTGGCGGCGATGGCAACGAGAATGCCGCCGCGCGCCGTGCCATCGAGCTTGGTCATGATCAGGCCGTTGACGCCGGCCACGTTGCGGAAGATCTCCACCTGCTGCATGGCGTTTTGACCAGTGGTGGCATCAAGCGTCTGCAACACCGTATGCGGCGCATCCGGGTCAAGCTTGCCAAGAACGCGGACGATCTTCTCAAGCTCCGCCATCAGTTCGGTGCGGTTCTGCAGGCGACCGGCGGTGTCGATGATCAGGACATCGCTCTTTTTCGCCCGCGCCTGCTCATAGGCGTCATAGGCGAGGCCCGCGGCATCGGCGCCAAGCTTGGTGCCGATGAATTCGGAATTGGTGCGGTCTGCCCAGATCTTCAGCTGCTCGATCGCCGCGGCACGGAAGGTATCGCCAGCGGCCAGCATCACCTTGAGGCCGGCGCCAGACAGCTTGGCGGCGAGCTTGCCGATCGTCGTCGTCTTGCCGGTGCCGTTGACGCCGACGACCAGGATCACGTGCGGCTTGTGGTTGAGGTCGAGTTGCAGCGGCTTGGCGACCGGCGTCAGCACCTTCGTGATCTCGGCCGACATGATGCGGGAGACATCGTCCCCCGAGACATCCTTGCCGTAACGCTCGGACGAAAGCGCACCGGTGATGCGCATGGCAGTTTCGACGCCAAGATCGGCCTGGATCAGCAGATCTTCGAGTTCCTCCAGCGTTTCTTCATCAAGCTTTCGCTTTGTGAAGAGTGCGGTGATCTGGCCGGTCAGCTGCGAGGACGTGCGTGCAAGACCCGCGCGCAGGCGCTGGAACCAGTTGAGCGCTGGCGGCGGCACGACAGCCACCGTTTCCGGCTGCTCGGGCGCGGTCGCGAACCCCTTCGGAAGCACCGGCTCGGCCGGCACTGCGGTTGCCTCTGCGGGAGTGGTTACGGCTTCGTCTGCGGCGGCTTCTGCTTCGAGCAGCGACAGCGGCACCACTTCGATCTCGGACGGCGGCTCGGCCGCGGGGAGCAGGGCTGCGGCTTCTTCCTCGGCTTCTCCCCGGGGCGGCGCTTCCGTCGCTTCGGGCTCGACATTTTCAGCCGGCAAGTCCGCAGCCGGGCCACCCGCCGTTTCGATCTCCGCCGGTGCAACGGGATCGACCGGCGAGAGCGGCAGGTCTTCCTGGCGCGACGCAGGCTCCAGCTCCTGCTGAATCTCGGCGTTGTCCTTCGGCTTGACGACATCGGGGGCCGGCTCTTCAACCGGTGGCGGCCCGAAGGTGAAAACGCGTTTGATGAAGCTCAGTGCCATTGAATTCGTTCCGGCTATGCTGCCCGAGATGATTGAACCGCCGGCATCACCTGCATTTCGAGGTGCTTGCCGTTGTGTCCGGTAATCATAACGCGCTTGAGGTCACGGGGAATAAGGCCGGGTGCAGCGACCAGCGAAAAGTTTTCCGTATGGGCCATGCCGTTCATCTCGACGATAATCGACTGCTCCGTCCCGACCATGCGGTCAAGATGGGCCCGATGAAGCGCCTCTCCACGGGCACGCAGCCGTGCGGCGCGCTCCTTGACGAGCGCCCGGTCGAGCTGCGGCATGCGAGCCGCCGGCGTGCCCGGACGAGGGCTGTAGGGAAAAACATGCAGGAATGAAATGCCGGCCGCTTCGGCGAGCGTGGCCGCACCCTCGAACATCTCTTCCGTCTCCGTCGGGAAACCGGCGATCATGTCGGCTCCGAAGGTAATCTCCGGCCGCAGGCGTCGCGCCTGCTCGGTGAAGGCCAACGCTTCCGCACGATTATGGCGCCGCTTCATCCGCTTCAGGATCATGTCATCGCCATGCTGCAGCGAGAGGTGCAGATGCGGCATGAAGCGCGGCTCGTCGGCGATCAGGTCCCAGAGGTGCCGGTCGGCCTCGATGCTGTCGATGGAGGACAACCGCAAGCGCAGGATCTCCGGCACCTGCTTCAACAAGGTCTTGGCAAGGTAACCGAGCGAAGGCTGCCCCGGCAGGTCGGCGCCATAGCTCGTGGCGTCCACACCCGTCAGCACGATCTCGCGATATCCAGCTTCGAAAAGCTTGCGCGCCTGCTCGACGACCGCACCCATCGGCACCGAGCGTGAATTGCCGCGGCCATAAGGTATGATGCAGAAGGTGCAGCGATGGTCGCAGCCGTTCTGCACCTGGATGAAGGCCCGCACATGCCCGTCGATATGCTTCACCATCTGCGGCGCGGTGGCCTTGACACTCATGATGTCGTTGACGCGCAGCTTCTCTTCCGCTGACACGCCGAAATCCGGAAGCGCCCGGTAGGAGTTGGCCGTCAGTTTTTCCTCGTTGCCGAGAACGGCATCGACTTCGGGCATTTCGGCAAAGGTCTGCTTTTCGGTCTGCGCCGCACAGCCGGTGACGATAATGCGCGCATGCGGGTTCAGCCGGCGCGCCTTGCGGATTGCCTGCCGCGCCTGGCGCACCGCTTCACCGGTGACGGCGCAGGTATTGACCAACACGGCATTGTTGAGCCCCGCCTTTTCGGCCTCGGCCCGCATCACTTCCGACTCGTAGGTGTTGAGGCGACAGCCGAAGGTAATGACCTCGACGCCACTCAATGAACCAGAGCCTCCGGCTCTTCGTCGCGGGTGAAGCGGCCGGTCGCCGGATCGACCTTGCCGGACCATTCCCATTCGGCCGGACCCGTCATCACCACGTGGTCGTCATTGCGCCACTCGATGACGAGCGGCTGGCGGATCGGGCTAGACGCGACATCGATGGTGACCGTGCGACTAGTAAGACCGGTGCGGGCGGCCGAGACCGCAGCGGCACAGGCGGCCGAACCGCAGGCGAGTGTCAGGCCTGCGCCGCGCTCCCAGGTGCGGGTGCGCAGCGATGACCTGGAGGTGACCTGCGCCAAGGTGATATTGGCCTTTTCCGGGAAGATCGGGTGGTTTTCCAGGAGCGGCCCGAACCGCTCCAGGTCAAACTCCATCGGATCGCTGGTCACCCAGAAGATCGCATGCGGATTGCCCATCGACATGGCCGAGGGCGAATGCAGCACGGGCGCATCAATTGGCCCAATCTGCAGCTCGATGCGGCTCGTATCGTGAAATTCTTCCGCCAACGGGATCTTGTCCCAGGCGAAGACGGGCTTACCCATGTCGACCGAGATCGTGCCGTCTGCATGTTCCTGCGCGTTAAGGATGCCGGCCACCGTCTGGAAGGTGAAGGCCTTGCGGCCGGTTTCGGCGGCGAGCGCCTGCACCACGCAGCGCGTGCCATTGCCACAGGCCTGCGCCTTGGAACCGTCGGAGTTCAGGATGTCGATCCAGGCATCGGTCCCTTGCGTCTTCGGGTCATGGATCGCCATGATCTGGTCGAACTGAGTCTGCGGATCTGCATTCAAAGCCACGGCGGCTTCCGGCGTCACCTTGTCGGTGCGGCCGCGCATGTCGACGACGAGGATCTTGTTGCCAAGCCCGTTCATTCGCGCAAATTCGACAAATTGTGCCATGACGTCGTTCCATAACAGGGCAAGCGCCCGTTCCTCCGGGCTATATGGCGGAAAGCCGGCTGATTTACCAGTGCCAACGCTCCTGTCACGGCAACGCTTGCCGCGACCGGAAGGTCAGCCGAAGATCTGGTCCACCAGCTGGTGCACACGCAGGAATGCTGCCTTGGCGCCTTCGGCCATCTTGGCCTCATCGGCCTCCGATAGATCAAGCGCGTTGAAGTCTGCCACGAACTCGCGCCAATGCAGCCCGCGCCCCGCCGGATGCGGCGCGAGATGCCGTGCTCCGAAATCCGCCGTGAGACCGAGCTTTGCCGCTTCCTTCAGAAGAAACGCCGCGCCGAGATTGGAGCCTTCGGCAACATACAGCCATCCGAGCGCGGCAGGCATCTCAAGCGCGCCAGCCGTGGATCGCAACACCGGCGGCGTTTCCCCCGAGACATCCACCAGGTCCTGGCGCAGCGCATCGAGCCGCGCGCGGTCCTCAAGCTTCGGCAGGAGGGCGTTCAGCCTTGGATCGAGGTAAAGAGGATCCACGTCGGCGTGGAAATGATGCTGCACCTGGAGGAAAAGCGCGTAACGCTCGCGGCTTGCGAAGGGCTGGGCGGCCATGATGCGCTTGT
>Ga0065721_10003030_pt1 | contig 79573 bp, 56 predicted proteins | sample Mesricmetagenome_FD_59108 | JGI IMG/M metagenome (GOLD analysis project Ga0065721, IMG submission 59108) | Mesophilic microbial community from rice straw/compost enrichment Sample: eDNA_1 v2 (version 2) | ecosystem: Engineered > Solid waste > Grass > Composting > Bioreactor | place: USA: Davis...
ATCTGGCGAAGCGGCGTCAACTTCGCCACCGAATGGGCGAACTACGAGAACAGCAATCCGTTCAGCGACGCGTTTCTCGACGACATCCGACACTTCAAGGTGCTGCGCTTCATGGACTGGGTGGCGACCAACAACAACTGGACGCTCGACTGGTCGGAGCGGAAGCAACCGGACGATCAGAACCAGACGGTCAACCCGAACTTCCAGGAGGAAAACATCCGCGCCGCGCACGGCATCGCGGTCGAATGGATGATCCGCCTGTGCAACCTCCTCGACGCCGACATGTGGTTCACGATTCCGCATGCGGTGAACGACGACTACGCGACGCAACTCGGCGCGTTGATCAAGCAGCACCTCGAGCCGGGGCGGAAGATCTACCTCGAGTATTCGAACGAGGTGTGGAACGTCGATTTCGCGCAGGCGATCTACGCGAGCGACGAGGGTCTGGCGCAGGGTCTCCACCAGAATGTCGCCGAAACCTACGGCCAGAATGACACCGCGCTCGCCCGCGCCCGCTTCTATGTGAAGCGCACGTTGGAGTTGCACGAGGCGTTCGACGCCGGCTTCGGCGCGGACACGAACAACCAGATCGTCTACGTTTTGGCGGGCCAGGCGGGCGCCTCGCAGAGTCCGAAGCTTCACCGCGACGCGCTCGCCGATCCGGTCACGAATCCGAACGGCCGCGCGATCGATGCGTATTCAATCGCGCCTTACTTCGGCGGCACGCTCAATGGCGGCGCACCGAACGTCCTCGAGTTGATGATCAACGACATCAGCACGACGGTGCTCAACCGCGTCCAGACGCACTACAATGTGTGGGCGCCGCTCGGCATCCCGCTGATCGCGTATGAAGGCGGCCAGCACATCCTGAACTTCGCGGACGCCGCGACCCAGAACCCCGTGATGTATACCGCGTATATGCACTATCTGGATACGCTCGCGCCTTACTTCACGGTCTTCACGCATTACAACTACGCGCAGGGCTGGTCGCCGCTGCGGGCGTTCGGCAGCAAGCCGTCGGTCGGGTATCCTGACCTGATCAGCTTCAAGCACCGCGCGCTCTACGATTGGGCCCAGCTCAATCCCGAGGGCGGCGAGCTGACTCTGCCGATCATCGTCGGCGAACCACAGAGCGCGAGCGTCGGCACGGGAGCGAACGTCACGTTCCAGGTTGCCGCTGTCGGCGCTCCGCCGATCAGCTATCAGTGGTATCGCGGCGATGAACCGATCGATGGTGAAACCTCGTCTGCGCTCACGTTGCCCGACGTCGGCATCGACTTGGATGGCTCTACGTATCGGGTGAGCGTGACCAACGCGGCCGGCTCGGTTTCGAGCGAAACCGTCACGCTCTCCGTGGCCGAGATCTCGATTCCGCAGGCGACGTCTCCGATCGAAGTGGATGGTCTCGCCGGCGATGCGGCGTGGACTTCGGCCGACGCACACACGCTTGGCAATGTCAGCCTCGGCACCGTGGAGGGTCCCGCGGATCTCAGCGCAACGTATCGGGCCACGTGGAACGCGAACGGTTTGTATGTCTTCGTCGACGTGACGGATGACGTGCTCGTGCACGACGCGACCGGCACGAATCCGAACGAGTGGATGTTCGACAGCGTCGACCTCTACATCGACAGCGCGAACGCGAAGTCGACCGGCTATCAGGCGGGCATCGGGCAATACGTCTATCGCTGGAATGGCGAACTCGAGGCGGCCTCCGGCAATCCATCGCTGACCGGAATCGTTGTCGCGAGCGAAACCACCGCGAACGGCTACACGGCGGAGTTCTTCTTCCCGTGGAGCACGCTCGGCGTCACGCTCGCGGCCGGAGACCTGATCAGCCTCGAGGTGATGATCAATGACAACGACACGCCGGGATCGACCACGCGCGACGGCAAGATCGCGTGGTTCGGAAACGTCGATCAGGCGTGGTCGAATCCCTCGCTCTTCGGCTCGGTTCGCTTGGCCGGCGGAACCGCCAACTCGGTGCCGAGGATTGAAACGACGACGTTGGAACCCGGCACGGTGGGCGTCGATTATGAGCAAACGCTTGCGGCCAGCGGCGGCGATGGCGCCCTCGTGTGGAGCCTCGCCTCGGGCGAGCTGCCCGAAGGGATTTCGCTTTCCGCGGATGGTGTGATCTCCGGAACGCCGACCACCGCGGGCACGAGCGATATCGTTGTGCGCGTCGCCGATAGTGACGACATCGACGATCCGGTCGACGAAGCGACGCAGCCGCTCACGATCGTGATCGCTTCCGGTGAGGCCAACGTGTCGCTTGGCGACCTGTCGCAGGTTTACACGGGCACGCCGCGCGCGATCAGCGTGACCACGACGCCTGTCGGGTTGGATGTGGAGGTGACGTATGACGGCAGCACGACACCGCCGACAAATGCCGGCGCGTATGAAGTCGTCGCGACGATCGTCGATACGAACTACACGGGCTCGACGTCGGGCACGCTCACGATTGAACGTGCACCTGCGACAGTGACGCTCGGCGACCTCGAACACACCTACGACGGTTCGCCGAAGGCAGCGTCGGCGACGACGACACCTGCAGGGCTCGCGATGGCGTTGACCTACGATGGCAACAACGCTCCGCCGACGGACGTCGGCAGCTATGCCGTCTCGGCGGTGATCACGGACCTCAATCACGTCGGCACGGCGACCGGCACGCTGACGATTGCGGTGGCCGAGGCGACGATCGTGTTCGATGGGCTGCGTCAGGTTTACGACGGCACGCCGAAGACCGTGACGGTGACGACGGTGCCAACCGGACTGCCGGTGACGATCACCTACGGCGGCGGCGTCGACGCGCCGACGCTGCCCGGCACGTATGACGTCGAGGCCACGATTGATTCGCCGAATTACAGCGGCGCGGCGATCGAAACGATGCGGATCAGCATCACCGCACTTGTGCGCCATGCGCCGACGTTGAACGGCGGACTCGACGGTTCGGTGCAGGTGTTGAACGCGGAGAGCACGACCCTGAATGGCAACGCATGGGTGTCAGGCGATCTCCTCGTCCCTGGCACGCCGAACGTGCGTCTGAACGGCAAGCCCGTTTACGGCGGCACGATCGAGGCGGAGGGCGCAACGTCGCCGTCGAATCATACGATCACGCTCAACGGCAATGCCGCGCTGCGGCATGTGGTGCGGCGCGTCGACGCGATCGCGCTGCCGACCGTATCCGCGCCGTCAGCGCCGATCGGCACGTCGAACGTTTCGCTGAACAAGCCGAGCGACCTTGTGAGCAACTGGAGCGCGGTGCGTAATCTCACGCTCAACAGCAACGCCGGCACGCGCACGGTTCCAGCGGGCACCTACGGCACGTTTACGGTTAATGGCAACAGCAGCATCCTCCTCGGCGAGGCGGGTGCGACGGAGCCGGCGATCTACAACCTGCAAGGGCTGAACGTGAATGGAAACGCGACGGTGCAGGTGGTCGGTCCGGTGGAAATCCGGCTCGCGCAAGGCGTGTCGTTCAACGGCAACGTCGGCACGAGCGGACATCCGGAATGGCTGACGCTGAAAGTCGCCAACGGGGGAGTGACGTTGAATAGCAACGTCGACCTCCACGGCCATGTCGAAGCGCCGTCCGGCACGGTGACGATCAACGGCAACAGCACGTTGAACGGACAGGTGATCAGCGATCGACTGGTGATCAACAGCCAGGGCGCACTGGTGGAACCGGACGTTGAGTAGTTCTCATATAAACGTGGGCGTCCCTGTTGATCGCAGGGACGCCCTGGTTGAACCACAGAGGCAGCAAGGCACAGAGAAGAGCCACGAACGGGTGGCTTCCGACTCTGTGTCTTTGTGCCTTTGTGTTTTTTTGGTTGGGCGGATGGTCGCCTTACCGGCGAGCGTGCATCTTTAGACCTGCTTGCTCTGTCTTTTGCGCTCCCAGAGCAGCAGCGGCACGCAAAGGACGAGGGCTTCGACGGGTTTTCGATAGCGGCCTTCGTTGAGGACAATCGGCGTGAGACCTTGGACGACGAACCACGTGAGCAGGACGAGCCCGAGCAACGCGCAGTCGTGTCGGCGTTCGCGACGGCAGAGCCAGAGCGTGGTGAAGGTGAGGACGAACAGCGGCGCGAACAACCAGCGAAGATGGATCGTCAGTCGATCGACGAAGATCGCGGGGTTGTTGTCGGGCCAGGAGCTGCCGAAGAAGAGGAAGATCAGGTTTTCGGGCGGCCAGGGCCACCACGACGGGTTGGTCGCGGCGGCGGCAGTGAAGGCCGTGCGCCACGATTCGCGCTGGTGGTTGAGATCGATCGTAAACCGCAGCGCGCCGGAGCGTTTCGTTTTCCAGTCGGAGAACGGGCGGAACGGTTGTTCGTTCATCGACGGACTGCCGAACCAGTAGGTGTAGCGCGTGACGCCGTTTTCGTGAAAATCGAGGTGGACGGTTTTGTTGCCGGAAACGGCGTAGGCGTAGTCGTAGTGACTGGACGAAAGCGGATGGAAAACGCCGGTGAGCGCGTAGGTGCGATACGCACAGGTGAGGAGGATAGCGGCGAGCGGCAGACCGAGGCGCGAGGGCCTTCTGGAGTTTTTCGCGCTTCAGGATCCACAGATAGAGCGTGGCGACGGCGGCCATGGGGATCGCGACGCCGCGCGTCAGGCCGGCGAACGTCCAGCACAGCCCCATGGCGACGAAGGCGCCGACGGTTTGTTTTCGCAGGCAGCGCCACGTCATCCAGAGGCTGAGGCCGACGAGCGGGATGAAGAGCGTTTCCGACATGAACAGTCGGAAAATGCCGAACCACGACGGCAGATAGAGGATTGCGATCCAAGCGAGCAGTGCGGTGGTTTTGCGCCGGAAGAACTCGCGGAAAAAGCGATACCAGATCCACGTGTTCGCGACGCTCAACAGACCCGCGTAGGCGGCGACGAGCGTGGGGATGTCGAGGGTGAATTTGGCGATCGCTGCGAGCCAGAGTTGGTAGCCGATCTGGTTGATCGCGTGAAGCGGGGTCTTGCCGAGGAGGTCGGTGGCGTTGTTCCAGTGGCGCGCGGGATCGCTCCAGAGTTGATCGAGCGGATTGTGTCCGGGGAGAAACGGATTCGCGAGACGCAGGGCGCAGCCGAGGGCGATCAGGCACCAGAGGATAAGAACGGATGGGGAAGGTCGCACGGGGAAGGGCGGGGCTGAGGTTCGTCCGAGTTTGAGCGGAAGGGGCGATGACTCCGGTTCGGATTTGCTCATCCGGACGAACGTTGCTGACCGAGCGGGTGGGCAAGCTATGTTGGCGTGCAACCATGCTCCGGGTGTCGATCCGAGAACGGGGGATCGCCATGATCCGCCGCGCGTTTGTCGCGCTATTCTTTCTCGTGATCGCAGGCGTGGCCAATGCGGCGGACGTCGACATCGGATTGACGCTCGAGGCTCGCGGGACGGACGTGCGCGTGACGGTGCGAAATGCGGCGTCGGCGCCGCTGCGGCTGGCGGAAGTTTCGGTCGAACTGGAATCGCGGTCTTACACCACGGCGGAAGCGCCGACGATCGAGGCGGGTGGGGCGCGCACCTTCGCGTTCACGGTCGCTTGGCCGCCTGTCAGTGGGAGTTATCCGCTGATCGCACGGGTGGCATATTGGAACGGAGGCGAGCGGTATTCGCTGGTGCACGTGGGCGAGTTTCACGTGGGGGCGCCGCGACGAGCGCAATCTCGGGCGGAACTGGAGGCGCCGCTGCTTCAGAAGGAAGGGACAATCAAGCTGACGGCCGAGCAGCCGGAGCGATGGATCCTGACGTTGCCGGAGGAAGTCGCGGTGCTGGCGGACAATGTTGCGGACGGCGTAAGAACGTGGCGCGTGCGCGGGCGGAACTCGGACTTCACGAACACGTATCCGATTTTCGTCTACCGGCAGGACGACGTGGCGGGAGGTAAGGTGTTGCAACTCGTGCAGGGCACGTTGCGGGTCGATTTTCGATCGGCGGATTATCCGCGCGGGGCGCTGCCGCACGGGTTGCTGCTGACACTACTGCTGATTTTCGGGGGCGCGGCGTTTGTGGTGCTGTGTGGGGTGCAGCCGAAGGGAGCGGCGGGTGATTGGGTGGCGAAGGTCTTTGCGCGATACTGGCTGCTGTTGCTCGGTTATTGGGTGCTGCGCGAGCTCCCGGTGATTTGCGGCGCGTTGCAGCTGTTGCCGTGGATCGGAAGGTTCTTCGATATCGCGAAGCCGTTCACACTGGGGCCGGAGTATCGGCGTTTTTTCACGCCGCAGGGGTGGCTGCCATGGGGCGTCGCGGACCTCTACGGCGCGGCCGTGGTGGTGATTTCGCCGGTGTATTCATGGTTCTGCGACAGGGTCACACCGTGGCGAGAGGACAAGTATGCGGCGTTCGTGGCGTATGTGTTTTCGCTGCCGTGGCGGGTGGTGCGGGCGCTGCGACTGGCGGCGGTGCGGCAGTGGCGGGGGCCGGCGAAACTGGGATTTCTCACGTGCTGCGTGAAGGTGTTCTTCATTCCGCTGCTGTGTGCGTGGGTGATTCAAAATTCGCAGCACATGGCGAATCTGACGCGGTCGCTCGATTGGAGCTGGCCGGTGATCAACCGATATCTGCGCGAGGCGTGTATTTTCGTGGATACGGCGGTGTTTTGCGTCGGCTACACGGTCGAGGCGGTGTTCTTGCGAAATCGGATCCGGTCGGTGGAGCCGACGTTTCTCGGATGGATTGTGTGCCTCTGGTGTTATCCGCCGCTCAATGCGGTTTCGTTTCAGCCCTTCACGGCGAACGCATGGAATGTGTCGCTGCGGGCGGGGTGGCTGCAGGGGGAGATCTGGACGACGATCGGACAGGCGTTGATCACGTTGAGCTGGGTGGTCTTCGCGTGGGCGTCGGTCGCGCTGGGATTCAAGGCGTCGAATCTCACGAATCGCGGGATCGTGACGCGTGGTCCGTATCGGTTTTGCCGGCACCCGGCCTACACGGTGAAGATTCTCGGCTGGCTCGTGGGCGCGGTGTTCTTTGCGGAGCACGGAGCGCTGGGGATGTTTGGGCTGGCGTTGATTTATTTTCTGCGCGCGTGGACGGAGGAGCGGCATCTCGGGCTCGATCCGGAGTATCGCGCGTATTGTTCCAAGGTGCGGTATCGCTTTGTGCCGGGGGTGGTGTGAGATGACTTTTATGAAGAGATTAATGCTGATTTTTGTGAGTCTGGTGGCGTGGGGGGCGGCGGCGGAGCGGCCGAATGTGCTTTGGCTCACGAGCGAGGATCACGGGCCGGAGATGGGATGTTATGGGGATGCGCTCGCGCGGACGCCGAATGTCGATGCGCTGGCGAAGAAGGGGATGATTTTCACGCGCGTGTGGGCGGTGCATCCCGTGTGCGCGCCGGCGCGCACGGCGATCATCAGTGGCATGTATGCGCACAGCACGGGCGGGATGCACATGCGTTCGATGGTGCCGATGCCGAAGGGAACGAAAATGTTTTCCGAGCTGCTGCGCGAGGCGGGCTACTACTGCTCGAATAATGAGAAGGAAGATTACAATCTACCGAAGACGGAACGCACGTGGGACGAGTCGTCAAAAGATGCGCACTGGCGGAAGCGGGGTGCAGGGCAGCCGTTTTTCGCGGTGTTCAACTCGATGAAGAGTCACGAGTCGCAGATACGGGTGCGTCCGCACGAACTTGTCACGGACCCCGTGAAGGTGCGCGTGCCGGCGTATCATCCGGATTTGCCCGAAGTGCGGCGCGATTGGGCGCAGTATTACGATCAGGTGAGCGCGGCGGATGCGGATGCGGGCGCGCGGCTGCGGGAGTTGGAGGAGGCGAGACTGGCGGAGGACACGATCGTGTTTTATTACGGCGATCACGGCAGCGGGATGCCGCGAAGCAAACGCTGGCCGGGCAACTCGGGGCTGCGCGTGCCGCTGGTGGTGTATTTCCCGCCGAAGTGGCGGCATCTCGCGCCGGAGGAGTATCAGCCGGGTGGGAGGTCGGACCGGCTGGTGACGCTTCGTGGATTTGGCGCCGACGATGCTGAGTCTGGCGGGGGTGCGTCCGCCGGAGTGGATGCAAGGGCGGGCGTTTGCGGGGCAATGGGCGGAGGAGCGTGCGAGCTATTTGTTTGGCGCGCGCGGGAGGATGGACGAGCGCGCGGACGAAGTGCGCAGTGTGACGGATGGGCGGTATGTTTATCTGCGTAATTTTCGTCTGGATACGCCGCAGGGGCCGTTCATCGCGTATCAATTCGAAACACCGACGACGCGCGTGTGGCGCGAGCAATTCGAGGCGGGAAAAACGAACGAGGCACAGTCGGCGTTCTGGCGGACACCGCGGGCGCCGGAAGAGCTTTACGACTTGGACGCGGATCCGGACGAGGTGCGGAATCTCGCGGAGTCGGCGGAGCATCGGGCGATCAAGGAGCGGCTGCGCGCGGCGCTTTATGCGCATCTGGAAGACGTGCGCGATGTGTGCCTGCTGCCGGAAAGTGAGATGGTAGCGCGGTCGCGCGGAGGATCGCCCTACGACATGGCAAGGAACGGCGAGGTGTATCCGTTGCGGCGCGTCTTGGCGGCGGCGGATTTAGCGGCGGGGTTGAATCTGGGGGAGGTCGATGCGTTGCGGAAGCTACTGCGCGACGATGACAGCGCGGTGCGCACGTGGGCGGTATTGGGATTTCTGATGCGCGGCGAAACGGCGGTGCGAGGTGCGGAACAGGAATTGAAGGAGTTGCTGAAGGATGCGTCTCCGTTTGTGCGCGTGGCGGTGGCGCGTGCGCTGGCGCAATATGGCGAGCGTTCAACGGAGGCGGCGCTGGCGGTCTTGGGTGAGCACGCGGATCCGCGCGAGGTTGGGGTATTCGCGGCGCTGAACGCGCTGGAAGCGATCGATCAGCTCGGAGAAAAGGCGGCGAGTTTGAGGGAGCGGGTGAGGGCGATCGATGAAAAGGCCGGTGTGCCACATCCGCGGTATGGGGAGTATGTGCCGAGTTTGAAGAAGGAGATTTTGGAGCCGCGAGGGTGGTAGCGGGACCGCGGCTCGGTGGGGATAACTCGCTCTATCTTTTCTCGTTGCGCTGGAGATGGACGGCGGCGTGTGAAGGGAAGGGATTCTCGAGAGTGAGATCGGCGCGGGCGGTTATGTTCTCTCCGGGGTGCGATTCGCCGGTTTGGCAATCGAACCACGTGACGCGGAACTCGGCGCCCTCGGCGGCGCTGAGGTCGAGTTGGAGTTTCTCTCCGGAGCGGACGAAGGCGGCGTATTCGTGGCCGGGATACGCGAGACAATGTCCGCTGGAGGCGAGTTCGCGATGCGGAGTGCAGTGCGCTAGATCGACCTGACGCGAGAAGCGCGCGGCGAAACCCATTTGGCGGCGGATCTCGGCTTCTTCGGGATTGGGCTCAGGAGGCGAGCCGAAGCGCGCGTCCTTGTAGGTGTCCATGTAAATAAAATTCGCTCCGCGCATCAGCGCGCGCCAGGGGAGCGTCGGGTCTTCGCGCGACTTCAGCCATTCGATGTGATCGGTGTCGATAATCACGACCTTGCGGCCTTCGACGTCGGGGATGTCGTGGTGATAGCCGTCCTGTTTTTCGGGCGCGATCCAGTCGGCGTTGCTCGCGAAGAGTTTCTGGTTCGTGACGTGCGCGCCCGTGAGGCCGACGAGGTGCTGTTTCGGTTTGGTGCGCTCGTAGGCTTTGATGAAGTCGATCCAGTAGTATTGGAAGTCGACGGCGTTTTCGTGGAGCTCGTTGCCGATTTCCCAGACGAGGCCGTCGATGTCGTTGAGCGTATCGATCATCTTTCGGACGTAGGCTTCCTGGACGTTGAGGACGGCCGGGTTGTCGAGCGTGTGGACCTGCAGGCCGGTGCCGCTGCCGTTGGGATCGCCGTCGATGCCGTTGATGTTGTTGGCGCGGTGATAGGGGTGGCCGTTGTAGGCTTTGTGCAGGCCGGGTTTGCCGCCGGTTTTATCGAGGCTGAAGCCTTGGAAAAACATCACCGAAACGTAGATGCCGCGCTCGTTGGCGCGGAGGACGCGTTCGCGCAGGCGGGAGAAGTAGGCGTCGTTGAACCGTGTGAGGTCGAACTTCGGCTCGCCGTCGAGGGCTTTGCCCGGACCGGTGCGCTCGTAGAGTGTGGGTGAGTAGCGCACTTTTTGCTCGGTGAACTGCATCCACGACGCGTGCTCCCAGACCCAAACGCGGAGGAAGTTGTGACCGTGGCGCGACATGAAATCGAGCCAAGCGTCGTAGTCGAAGTTTGGCGTTTCGGGGAGCTGGCGCTCCTGCACCGTCGCCCATGTGTGCGAGCCGGTGAGAAAGAGCGGGCGGCCGCTGTCGTCGGTGATCCAACGAGGATTGTCGGGATGGATGCGAAGCGGAGCGGCGCTGGAGGAAGTGGCGAGGGCGAGGCACGCGCCAACGAGCGCGGCGAAGGGGAGAGCGGCGCGAGGCGTCATGGGGTGGCGCGTGTAGTTACTTTACGGATGCGTCGATCGAGCGGCCGGAGCGTTCGTAGAGTTTTTTGCGCGCGTTTTTGTCCCAGTTGAGCGTGTAGCGCGCGTAGTCGGCGACCATCCTGGCCTTGGTGCGCGGGACGACGATCACGCCGTCGCCGTCGGCGACGATCACATCGCCGGGATTGACGAGCACACCGCCGATGACGACGGGGCGGTTGACGGACTCGAGGTCGTTGCGACCGGCGCGAATGCCGCGCGCGGGCTGGCGGTAGTAGAGCGGAACCTCCTGCGCGATGATTTCGTCGGTGTCGCGCGCGCCGCCGCTGGTGACGACGCCCACGCAGCCGGCGAGTTGCCAGGCCATGATGTTGTTGGAGCCGATCGAACCGACGTCGGCGCCGGGCGCGTCCTCGATCATCAATACGGAGCCGGGACGAAGGACTTTTTGGAAAGCTTCGGAGGAGCGGTGGCGATACCAGCTCACCATCCACTCGTTGAACTGCTGCGCGGCGCCTTCGGGCGCGGGCGGCTGCTGGGTGGGAACGTAGCGCGCGGTGACGGCGATGCCGACGACGCGGTGCTTGAACTCTTTGGTGTCGCGCCAGAGCGGAGCGATCGCGGGATCGACGAGACCGACGTTTTTCAGACCGGCGACGTCCATGCCGTCGCTGACATCGGAGACGCGGAGATCGGCGAATGCGGCGAGGAGTTCTTGATCTTCCTCGGGCGAGAAGACGGACGTTTCGATCAAGGTGCGGCCGGCGCGCAAGGTTTCGGCGTCGCGTTCGCTCGAAAGGGCGAGGTGAGTTGTGAAGAGGGCGACGCCAACAAAACGAAGCACGGGCGAAAACAGAGCGGATCGGGGTTTCATTCGCCGAAACGAAAGCCGCGGGATCGTCGATGACCACCGGGCGAGTGTTCATGGGGATGAACAGCGGGTGGGGACGAGGATCAGAGGCTGGCGACGAGGGTGCCGATAAGCGTGAGGATAAGAGCGAAGATGAGCAGGCGGAAGTAGCCGGTCCAGAAGGTGTCCTCGGGAGGCGAGGCGTCGGTGACGTGCGGCGATCGCCTGGGCGGCGTCGGGAGCGGGCGGGCGAAAGGGTTGTTCCCGGAACGCGGAGGTCGTCGTCGGGAAGGCGGGAGTGCGAGGAGGGTGTTGTCGGTTTTCATGATGGGTGGTTGTGCGGGGTTTTCATGGTCGGAAGAGGAAGTTGCGGAATTGCCATGGGTCGGACTTGTCGATCTGCGTGTCGCCGCGTTCTTCGAAGTAGACGCGGTGGCGGCTGAGCGGCGTCCAATCGGAGCGCTCGGAGGTGAGCGTGCCGAGGTAGGGGCGGGCGACGTCGAGGATCTCGTCGTGTGGCAGATCTTCGGGGAGGCACACGCCGCGTCGGGGATGGCGGATGGCCCAGGTGAGGCCGGCGAGGACGCCGGCGGCGACCTGCACGGCGGTGGCGTTGACGTTCGGGATTTTTTTGCGCGCCTCGGCGATCGAGAGGGTGCTGCCGGTCCACCAGGAGCGGAAACGATGGCCCATGATGAGGGCGCCGACGGCGTCTTCGCCGGTGGTGATTTCGTGGGTGAGGATGCGGGTCCGGGGATGCAGTTCGTAGTTGCGCGCGCGTAGTTCGTGCATGGATACGAGCGAGTCGTTGCACGGCAGGTAGGCGTAGTGGACGGTGGGGCGGTAAACGACCTTGTCGTTTTCGCGGACGGTGAGCGCGTGGGAGAGGCCGAAGGATTCGCCGTGCGTCACGACCATGCCGACGATCTCCTGATTCGGGACCCAGGAGCGGACCCAGGTGTTGAGCCCCATCTGAGGCAACACGATTTGATTGCCGGGGCCGATGGTGGGCTGCGAGGCGAGCGGCGGGATCCATTTCTCGTGGGTGCCCCAGCCGATTTCGGAGGGCGAGATCGACTCCTCCCACATGCCCTCGGGGCTCCAGGTGGAGACGAATTCGTCGGGCGATTTGGCTTTGTCGGCGCGCTGGCTGTCCCACTCGCTGCAATGAATCACTTTCACGCCGAGCTCGCGGGCGAGTTCGGGGAAGGTCTCGTCTTCGATGAGACGCTCGAGGCGGCGTTTGCGGGGCGCGGAGAGTTTGTTTTCGCGCAGCACGGCGGCGCCGATGTCGAGGAGACCGGTTTTCGCGAAATGGGACACGAGGCCGGGGTTCGAGCCGTGGTCGATGACGGCGGTGGTGCCGCCGCGCCACCGGGCGATCAACGGGAGGAGTTTCGCGTAGCGACTGTGGAGCGATTTATCGATCGTCGGCTTGCGGTGCATCTCGGCCGTGGGGTCCCACGATTCGAGCGACGCGTTGACGTAGAGCACCTCGTTGTCGTGGGCCCATTGGACGATGTCGAAGAAGTCGACGCTCCACGCGAGGTCGACGATGAGGTCGCCGGAGCGCGCGTGGGTGGAGAGCAAGCGGGCGAGGCTGAAAGGGGTGACGCGCTCGTGGAAGAAGCGGAGACCTTTCTCGATCCACGGTTTCAACACCGCCGTGCGATCGACGAAATCGATCACGACGATCTTCGCGCAAGGCACGCGGAGATGTTTGACGAGCATCGGCAGCAGCGCCTGGGCAACGACGCCGTGGCCGATCATCACGATGCGGTTTTTGAATTCCATAGTGTTGAGAGAGGTTGAAATTGGGCGCGCCGGGCTGGACGCCGGTCGCGCGGAATCACCGACGGGGGCGTCAGGCGGTGGCCGTGGCAAAGACGGCGGGCGCAGTGGTGTCGGGCGCGGGCGGGGTGACGCTGCGCACCTTCAACTGGCGAATGCCGCCGGGCGTGGCCCATTTCACGATGTCGCCGACGCGGCAGCCGAGGAGGGCGGTGCCGATGGGGGCGAGGATCGAGATGCGTTTGAGGTCGGGGTTGGCGCGATCGGGGAAGGTGATGATGTATTCCTCGATTTCGCCCGTGCCGAGGTCCTCGAACTCGACGGCCGAGTTCATCATGACGACGTTCGCGGGGAGCGCGGACGCGTCGACGACGGCGGCGCGATCCAGTTCGTCGGACAACTTGCGGAGCGCGTCGCTGGCGTTGGAGTGAAGCGCGGTGGCGAGGAAGAGGCGCAGCCGGCTGTGATCTTCGCGAGAAATGTAGATGGGAGTATGATTCATGATGTTTTTTGTTGGCAGGTTGGGGACGTGCAGCCGCACGCGACGCTCGAGGAGCGCGCGTGAAACGGCGGCGTGAGGTGGAGCGGTCAGGCGACCGCGAGAGCTTCGCTCTCATCGGCCACGGGGCCGGGGAGCGGGATTTCGAACGCGCGAGCGGCGTCGCGCGGAACGGCGATGAGCCGGACGGTCATGAGCTCCGTGTGAACCAAAATGTGGTTCGGGAACGGAGCGTCCGGATTGTAGCCGGGATTGAGAAACAACGTGCCGTGGTTCCGCGCGCGCCAATGCAACGGCCGGTGCACGTGGCCCGAGAGCACGAGGCGAGGGGCGTGGCGACGCGCAGGCGTGACGAGATCGGGATCGCCGGCGTCGTCGCCGTTGGCGCGCGTGGCAACCGGAGTGCCGCTCGGCGGGGCGTGCACGGCCCAGACATCGGCGGCGGCGCCCTTCGGGTGCGTGGCTGCGCCGATGCTGAGGAACGAAAGCTCGTCGAGGCGGACGCGCTGGCCGTCGGCCCACACGAGTGGATTGGCGATCTCGCGCAGCCAGTAGGCGGGCGTCCAACGTGAGTGGGCCGAGTCCCATTCGAGATCGTGATTGCCGCTGCACACGACGATGGGGCGGGGAAAGTCGTTGAGCCACGCGGACACCCACTCGATCTGTCGTCGTTGCGGCGTGGCGACGGTGAGGTCGAGCAGGTCGCCCGAGAACACGACGACGTCGTGCGGCGGCGCGCGATGGACGAGCCAGTTGAACCAGCGCTGGTTGAAATGAAAATCGGTGACGTGAAGGAGAGTCATGGGAATGGACAAGGCGGTGCCCCGGCGCGCGGGGAGGCACGGAGCCGAGGCGGGTTGATCGAAGGTGACCGCGGCGACGCAGCCGGTGGGGTAACGCGCGCACGACGAGCCGCCGTGCCGCGGGGTGTGGTGTTCGCTATGTTATCCCGGAGCCGGGGGCCGAGGTCCGAGGGCGCGAGGCGCGCCGGACTTTAGCTCGCGGCGCCGGGCCGCGGAGGGCAGATATACAACGCACCATCCGCCAGCCGTTGTCGGCGGGTCCAGAAAGTATAAAACTGATGCGTGCGAGCGTTCACTGTCGGGGACCAGTGGTCCGGAAAAATATATTGTCAAGTCCCGGCCGGCCCGCCGGGCGTTTTATCATTTATCCGACACGAGCGCGTTTGGTTTTCTGATCGGATTGCGCGTTCCCGCGCAAATACGCGCGAGGACGCGTGGACTAGAGGCCGACGGCCATCGCGAGGATGAGCGCGACCAGAGCGAGAAGAGCGAGGGTGCGCGTGGAAATCAAAGGCGGCTGGTCGTCGTCGGAGAGCGCCGGATAACGAGCGTGGCGGGCGGGCGGCGGGTGGGGCCGGGAATCCGGGCGCGACGTCCGCTCGGCGGCGGCGGGACGGATGGAATTGTAAAAGGGAGCGGCCTCCTGACGGGCTGCAATATTGGGACGGGGCTGAGGTTTCATGCCGCTATAGTAACGGCCAAAGCAACGCCGGACTACTGCGCGGAAGGGAAGGTAACCATGCGTGTTGCGCATGACTCTCCGCCTTTGTCGGGGCGTCTCCAGAGGCGTGAACCCAAGACACGAGGCGTTCCGATATCCAAAAAAGCGATACTGGCGGGAAACGCGGCTTCGAGGACTTGACACTTCTGGCGATGTGGCCGTTGGTGGGCGCAACCCTGTTGCCCATGATTTCGCCTCGCACCGTTTCACGACAATCGCCCCCGACGATTGTCGCCTGCCTGGCCTCGCCGGCGCTGTCAGCGAACGTGCCCTGGTAAGTTTCGCTCGAAGCGGCCCGCTTGCTCGCAGGCGCCGGCATATCGCGGAGCTCGTGCGTAAGCACGGGGACCGCATCACCCCAACAAGACGAAGACGCGGCGTGCCGTTCACGTCGCGGTCCTCACTGGCCTCGCGCGCCGGCGAGACGCTCGCGGGCGCTTCCGTATCAACCTCAAACCTTGTTTCACATGATTGCTGCTCTTCGCTCCGATACCGACTCGAAGCTCCTGCTTCGGGGCATCCACTTCGAACTCAACGACGCCACGAAGGCGTTGATCGAATCCAAGGCGGAACGCTTGTTTCGCCATGAGCCGCGCATCGTTCGTTTGCGTATCGAGGTGGAGCGCGACCCGCGTGGGCGCGGCCGCACGTTCACGGCGAAAGGTCGGATCGAACTCGCCGGGCCGGATTTGACGGCGTCGGTGTCGACGGATTCGCCACCGGCGTCGATCACGCTGCTGATCGACAAACTCGACCGGATGTTGCGGAAGCGGATGAGCAATCTGATGCGGCGGCGACATGCCGACGACATTCGCGCTCATCGGGCACTTCCGGCGGCCGTGTGATCGATCGAAATATCACCTCTGTCTCCATGACTTTCGTTCTCATCTTCCTTGTCATGCCGGCGCCGTGAACTGACGGCCCTGTCTTCGTTTCCGGAGCAGGCCGTGTTCGCGAGCGCCTGCCGAGTTCCGCCACGGGCACACCGGTGGTGTGCCGAGCGGGTGCGCTGCACCTCGTGGCGCGAGTCCACCCTGAACAACCATGCGCGTTTCCACGCGCCCGGATCCGAAAACACCCATGATCAAACAACGCACGATGGGCCGCACGGGCCTCAAGCTTTCCGAGCTCTGCCTCGGCACCCTCAACTTCGGTTGGAAGACCGACGAGAAAACCGCCTTCGCGATTCTCGATGCCTACCACGCCGCCGGAGGAAACTTCATCCAGGCGACGAATTTCAGCCCCGAGCTGTTCCTGCCGTCGACCGCGGTGACGCAGTCGGAGCAGATCGTCGGCCGGTGGTGGACGTCGCGAGGTCTGCCACGCAACGAACTCTTTTTCGCCACGCGCATTTACCTGCGCCACCCGGAAGACGCGGACGAGCGCGGCTTCGTGAAATCCGTGCGCGAAGCGTGCCGGCAGTCGCTGCGTCGTTTCCGGACGAATTACCTGGATATGGTCATCTTCGAATGGAACGACGGTCTCGTGCCGATGCGCGTCACGCTGGAAGCGTTCGATCACGTGGTGCGGGCGGGGCTCGTTCGCTACATCGGTGCGGGGAATTTTCCGACGTGGCGCGTCGTCGACAGCCTCGGCCGCGCCTACCTGCGCAACTATTCCCGGATGGAAGCGCTGCAAAGCGACTACTCGCTGATGACGCGGACGCGGTTTGAAGCCGAGGCGATGGCGCTTTGCCAGGAGCAGCGGCTGGGGTTCTTCGCGCGCTCGCCGCTGGCCGGCGGTTTTCTGACGCGCCGGATGGATCTCGAGACGATGTTTCATTCCGCGCGTCGCGACCGATTGATGGAGCAGTTTGGAAACCTCTACGGCGAACTGGCGCAGTCGGCGGTGGCGGACGTCGCGGCGCGACACGAGGCGTCATCGGCGCAGGTGGCGCTCTCGTGGGTCCTGCACAATCCCGTCGTGACGTCGGCGGTCATCGGAGTGCATTCGGTCGCTCAACTGAGCGAGCTGGTCCACGGGACGCTGTTGACGCTCTCGGCGGGCGATCTCGAGCGACTCGACCAGGCGACGGCTGCCGAAGAGGTGCGCGTGTCGTCGGGCGGTGCGCGTGATTTCGGGAGCACGCCGGAGCTCGCGCTGAACTGAGCAAGAACACAGGCCCGCTTCCGTGAGGGAGCGGGTTTTTTGTGTGCGGGTTGGTATGCGCGAGGCGCATAGCGGCGCTTGTGTTCGTGCCGTGGCGGGTCAGCATCGGGGTGGTGAATCTCGATCTGCTGCACTCCTTCTTCGTGATCGCCGAGTTTGGCAGTATGAGCCGGGCGGCGGAGCACTTGCATGTTTCCCAGTCCACACTCACGCGACAGATGCAGGCGCTCGAGGCGGAGGTGGGCGGTCGATTGCTCGAACGCGGGCCGTTGGGCGTGGCGTTGACGGCGGCGGGTCACGCGCTGCTCGACGGCATGAGACCGGTGGTGGCGAAAGCGGAATTCGTGCTTTCCGAGACCAGGAAACTCGCGCGCGGCCAAAGTGCGTCGGTGCGGATCGGTTATATCACGGCGGCGGCGGAAGAGTATCTGAATCCGGCGATCGCGGCGCTGCGACGAACGCATCCGCAGACGAAGGTGCAGCTCGTGGATTTGTCGCCTGGCGAGCAGATCGCGGCGTTGCGGCGGGGCGAACTCGACGTGGTGATCTTGGGCAACATCAACGCGGCGATCGCGCGGGAGTTTTTTGTGCGACGGATCGCGACGTTTCCGGTGGTCGTGGCGCTGCCGGAGGATCACGCGCTGGCGGCGCGCGACGAGATCGCGCTCGCGGATTTGCGAAAGGAGATGTTTGTGGGCGCGAAACCGGAGGACATTCCGGGGTTCAACCCGTGGGTGGTTCAGCTGTGTCGGCGGGCGGGATTCCGACCGAGGTTTGTCGAGAATGCGGGCAGCATCACGCAGACGTTGTCGCTGTTGGTGGCGGAGGACGCGGTCACGTTGTTGCCGGCGTTGGTGGAAGGATCAAGGGTTCCGGGGGTGGCGTTCCGGCCGCTGCGGGGAAAGGTGATCACGTGGGATCTGCAGGTGGCGTGGCATCGCGGCAGGATCACGGCTCCGGTGCGCGAACTGGTGGATCGGTTGACGAAGAACCGATAGCGGGAGCGCGCGATTCGGCGGACGCGTGCGCAAATCTCCGTCTGTGGGCTTGCCTCGTGAACGTTGCGTGATGCCGTCTTCGGAGCGTATCCCATGCTGCTGACGATCTACCTGATTCTTCCGGCGCTGTTGATTGCGGTTGTGGTCGCCTCGGTGTGGCTCGAGCGATGGAGCGTGCCGGTGATTCTGGTGGCGCTGGGGACGGGCATCGTTTGCGGCAGCGATGTGCTCAATCTGTGGCATTTCGACGACATGGTGCTCACGAACCAGTTCGCGAATCTCGCGCTGGTGTTCGTGCTGTTTCACGGCGGGTTCATGACGAAGCGGTCGGATTTCCGCGCGGTGGCGCTGCCCGCGGGAGGACTTGCGACGTGGGGCGTGCTGCTGACGGCGGCGGTGACGTTCGCCGTGCTACGCTGGGTGCTCGGGTGGTCGATGGAGTTGTCGTTGCTCCTCGCGGTGATCATTTCGTCGACGGACGCGGCCGCGATTTTCTCGATCCTGCGCCGGCAGTCGCTGCCGCCGCGGCTGTCGTCGACGGTGGAAATCGAGAGCGCGGCGAACGACCCGATGGCGATTTTGATGACGACGGTGGCGGTCGCGACACTCGCGTCGGGAGAGACGTTCAACAGCTCCGCGGTGCTGCTGTTTTTCTGGAAGTTCGGTGCCGGTCCGATCTTCGGGTATCTGGCGGGCCGCGTGACGGTGTGGTTGTTCAACCGGCTCACGCCGCAGGACCGCGGTTACTACTATGTGCTGTTCGTGGGGGTGGTGATGCTGACCTATGGCCTGACCGAGCTGGCGCATGCGAGCGGGATGCTCGCGGTGTTCACGGCGGGGTTCGTGATGGGGAACCGGGCGTTCGTGCACAAACAAGGCGTGCTGAACTTTTCCGAGGCGCTTTCGACGATCGTGAACATCGGCATGTTCGTGTTGATGGGCCTGCTGGTCTTTCCGCGCGAGTGGTCGCAACTCTGGGTGCAGGGTCTCCTGCTGTTTTTCGTGCTGACCTTCGTCGCGCGGCCGGTGGCGGTGTTTCTGGGCACGATCGGGATGAATTTCGGTTTTCGGAGCAAGGTGTTCGCGTCGTGGGCGGGATTGCGCGGCGCGGTGCCGATCGTGCTCGCAACGTATCCGGCGGCGGCGGGTCTCGCGCAGGGGGATCAGGTGTTCAACCTCGTGTTCTTCGCCGTCATTCTGTCGATCTTGGTGCAAGGCTCGTCGCTCGGTCTCGTGGCCAAATGGCTGGGGCTGTCGGAACCGGCGCGACCGAAGGCGTTGTTCAGTCTCGAAATGATCACGATGGCGAAGAGCGACTACGACATGGTGGTCGTCGATTTGCCCGGACCGAAAGGTGTGGAAGGGCCGCGCATTCGCGATCTTTCGCTGCCGGAAGGCGCGGTGATCACGCTCGTAACCCGCGGCGATCAGGTGGTGCTGCCGAAGGGAGAGACACGGCTGCAAGGCTGGGATCAGGTTACCGTGCTCGCGCACGCTCCGGACGAAGATCGGATACGGGAGGCGTTTGCGGCGGCATTTCCATCGACGGGCGCGGACGCGTAGAGGTGCGTGTGCGCGCAAGAGCGTCGCGCGGTGCGCGAGAGCTATGCGCGATGCGCATGGGGGTGTTCCGGTTTGCGCGGTGGTCGCGATACGCGAAGCGGAGTATCATGGGGCATGACTCGGACCATGATATATCCTCATCGATGGCCCTTCGTATCCGTTTCCCGGATTCGGGATGAACGCGGTTTCGGGGAGGTGGACGTCACCAAGAAGCGGGCGCTCGAGCGTTGGGAGAACGAAGGCGGAAAGATTCCGGAGTTGTTTTCGGCCGCTGACCGCACGCGTTCGGCACGAGCGAACCCGGATGCAGGTGGAGACCGGACGGGGTGACGGACGCGCAGCGGTCGCGACGACAGATCCTTGCATCGGGGGTGAAACGAGCAGACAACGGCTGCGTCATTCAACCCGCATGAGGTCCCTTCACGGTTTTCTCGGATTGGCGCTGGTGGTTCTCGGGCTGGGCGTTTCGGATTCCGCGGGCGCGGGATTCAGCCTGTTCGCGCCGTCGTGGGGCGACGTGGTGGTGGCGACGGACATGACGGAAGCCGGGCGGGCGTTGACTCCGCCGACGCCGGAGAAGCCGGTGTATTATCTGGGGCAGTCGCTGGGCAACCGGCTGGGCTCGATTGCGGGCGACCGGCTGCCGGAGGTGGAGGAAATGAATCTGTTTATCGCGAAGGTGCTCGCGAAGCAGGGGTATCTGCCGGCGAAGCGGGGCGTGGTGGAGCCGACGCTTTTTTTGGTGGTGCAGTGGGGGTATCTGGAGCCGGGCAGCGGAGAGTTGCCGTGGTTTCTCGGCTACGATGCGCGGCAGGACATCGCGGCGCCGGTGTTTCCCGGCATGCTTGGACCGGAGGTGTTTCGGCGCGGGATGCGGTCGCGGACCACGGAGACGATTTTGGATTATGCGAGCACGCCGATCTACGGGATCATCGTAACGGCTTTTGAATACGAGTCCGCGAGCACGCCGAAACCGGTCATTTACTGGCAGTCGCGGATTTCGCTTCCGGCGAACGGGAAATCCATGGCGCAGGCGCTTCCGGCGATGGTGTTGTCGGCGGCGTCGGCGATCGGACGTGAAAGCAAGACGCCGACGCTGCTGAACGTCGATCAGCGCGAAGTGCGCGTGGAGCTCGGTGAGCTGGAGTATCGCGGTGTGGTGGAGGAGTCGGGGTCGGCGGGGGAGAAGCGGAATTCGAAGTAGGCGAAGGGCGGGAGCGGCGCGCTGAGTTCCTCGCTCATTTGGGTGGAAGGGGGAAGAGAGGCTTGCGCTGACCGAACAGCACGGCAGCTGTGAGAGGATGATGCGTGCGCTGAATCGTTTCGGGCGTTGGGTGATCGCGGGGGTGGTGGTGTGCGGTGCGGTGCGGATGCGGGCGGCGGATGCGAACGATCCGCTGGCGAACCTGCACGCGGCGCATCCGCGACTGCTGGCGCGGAGCGAGGATTGGTCGAAACTGAGGGCGCGCGTGCAGAGCGATGCGCTTTTCGCGCAGGTGCACGCGATGATGTTGCGCGATGCGCAGGAGGTGTTGTCGGCGCCACGGCTCGAGCGGAGGATGGTGGGGCGGCGGATACTCGACGTGTCGCGTTCGCTCGTGCGGCGTCTGGTGACGCTGGGCTACGCGTGGCGGATGACGGACGACCGGGCGTTCGCGCGACGAGCGGAGGAGGAGATGCTCGCGGTGGCGGCGTTTTCCGATTGGAACCCGGGGCACTTCCTCGATGTGGCCGAGGCGGCGGCGGCGATGGCGATCGGTTATGATTGGTGTTTCGATGCGTTGTCGGCGGAGTCGCGGGCGACGATTCGGCGGGCGTTGGTTGAGAAGGCGATTCGACCGGGGCTCGATCCGAGCCACGTCTGGCGATCGGGGGAGCACGAATTGGAACCAGGTGTGTTTCGGCGGGCTGACGCTGGCGGCGCTCGCGATTGGAGACGAGGAGAGGGAGGACGCGGTTGAATTGCTGCGGCTCGCGCGGCCGGGAATTCGGAATGGCCTTCAGCCGTATGCGCCGGACGGCGCGTATCCGGAAGGGCCGTCTTACTGGATTTACGGCACCACGTATCAGGCGCTGATGATCGCGGCGCTCGAGACGGCGCTCGGCACCGACTGGGGTTTGTGGACGAGCGAGGGATTTGCCGAGAGCGCGGGGGCGTTTCTGCAGACGACGGGACCGACCGGCGCGTTCTACAATCATGGCGACGGCGACGAGCGCGGTCGGCATGAGGCGGTGGTTTACTGGTTCGCGCGCAAGATGGCGGATCCGGGGCTGGCGCTGTTCAATCGGCGCTATCTGATCGGCGAGGCGCTGGCGCAGAATTCCGAGGAACGCAGCTGGCTGTTTCCTTTTACGGCGGTGTGGTGGCCGGACGAAACGCTGCGCGAATCGGCGCCGAAGATTCCGTTGCGCTGGCATGGTCGCGGACCGACTCCGATCGTGGCGTTTCGCGAGTCATGGACCGATCGCAACAGCCTCTATCTCGCGCTGAAAGGCGGAGCGGCGGAACTGAACCACGCGCACATGGACGCGGGGTCGTTCGTGCTGGAGCGCGATGGCGTGCGCTGGGTGATCGATCTCGGGGCGCAGAGCTATTACTCGCTCGAGGCGAAAGGCATCGACCTGTGGAACCGTGCGCAAGATTCGCAACGCTGGCAGGTGTATCGGTTAAACAATCACAGCCACAGCACGCTGACGATCGATGGCCAGCTGCATCGCGTCGACGGGCATGCCGTGTTCGCGAAAATCGAGCTGGACGGAGATGCGCCGGAGGTGGTGGTGGATCTTTCGGCGGTTTTCGGCGGACAGGCGGAGCGCGTGCTGCGCACGTTTCGCTGGCTGCCGGGACGACGCGTGGCGATCGAGGATCGGTTGAGCGGACTTGCGCCTGGGACGCGGGTGCGGTGGCAAGTTCCCACGCGAGCGGAGATCGCGACGGAGGGACGCGAGGCGGTGCTGCGTCAGGACGGACGCCTGTTGCGCGTGCGGTTGACCGGGCCGGAAGGCGTTCGCTTCGCGGTCGAACCGGCGGCGCCTCCGCCGGATGATTTCAATGCGGCGAATCCGGGCGTGAGCCTGCTCGCGGCGGATTTCACGGCGCCGGCCGGGGGGGAGTTGCGGTTCGAGGTGACGTTCGGCGACGAGTGATTCGGGGCTCGGGTGGAGGAGTGGGGCCCGCGGATGCTCGGATTGCGACGCGCGGTCGTGGGCGACGCGCGGGGGGACGAGTGAGGTTGTGCGGCGCAGGCGGACAACGACTTCCGTCGTCGTCGCAAATTTCACCGTGATGAATGTTCGCCCCATTGCGAGGGCAGGCGCCGGGCGCAGGTTCGCAGCCCTGCCGCCGGCGTGAGCGGTGTCCGCGTTGCGGTCGTTCAAAGCCGGTCGACCTACCCGTGAACCCTAGCCCCTATGCCAAGAAATAATTCGTTGCATGCTGTCCGAGTCCGACGCTTTCCCGTTGCGAAAGCATCCCTGAGCCTCGTCGCGCTGTTCGCGTTCAAACCGTTGTTCGCCCAGTCGGCGAACCCACCGCCGCCGGACGAACCCTCGAACGAGGAAGTGGTGGTGCTTTCGCCCTTCACCGTGTCGTCGGAACGCGACCGCGGCTATCAAGCCGCGGACACGCTGGCGGGCACGCGCATCCGCACTGACCTCGCCGACATCGGTTCGGCGATTTCGGTCGTGACGAAAGAGTTCATGGAGGACCTCGGGGCGGTGAACAACGAGACGCTCCTCGCCTACACGGTTAATACGGAAGTGAGCGGACCGCGCGGCAACTTCTCCGGCGCGGCCACGGGCCCGACCGAGGCGAACGAGCTGGCTTCGTTCGGCAGTCCGAATTCCGCGAATCGTATCCGTGGACTCACTTCGGCGGACAGCACGCGCAACTTCTTCCTCACGTCGGTCTCGTGGGACAGCTACAACGTCAGCCGCGTCGATCTGCAGCGCGGGCCCAACGCGATTCTCTTCGGTTTGGGCAGTCCGGCGGGCGTGATCAACGGCACCACCGATCAGGCGAATTTCGTGCGCAATCGCGGTGAAGTCGCGGTGCGCGCGGACCAGTTCGGCTCGGTGCGCGGCAGCTTCAATTACAATCACGTGCTGGTGCCCGGCGAGCTGGCGCTGCGCGTCGCGATGCTCAAGGACGACCGCAAGTTCCGGCAGGAGCCCGCGTTTCAGGAGGACGATCGCCAGTATGTCGCCGTATCGTATCGGCCGAAGGCGTTGAACAACCGCGACACGTTGTTCCAGGTTTCCGCCAATTACGAGAACGTGAACAACCGGAGCAATCGCCCCCGGACGGTCACGCCGCTCGACTACATCACGCCGTTCTTCGTGCCGCAAGAGCAGGGCGGCCAGGGCGGGCAGACGGTGAACCGGTTGACCTACGACACGCGTGCGACCGTCAACGGACAACCGAACCCGAACTACAATTTCAACTCGTGGCTCACGAGCGACTTCAACGTCGTCGGCCTGATGTATATCCACAACTCGGCGGGCTCGCAGCCGTATTGGACGGTCGGCCAGCTCGTGACGGAAGGCGCGTTGAACTCCGCGGGCGTGGTGCAGAATCCGACGCCCACGGTGGCGACCGCCAACACGCTGATCCATGGCGGCGCGTTCAATCTCCTCACGCTGGAGGCGTATCCGACGCATGCGACCGAGGAAGGTTATCCGTATGCGGCGCTCGGCGCCTATCGTCAGATCGGTTTGAGCGATCCTTCGATCTTCGATTTCTACAACAAGCTGCTCGACGGACCCAACAAGGGTGAGTGGCAGGATGCGAAGATCGGCGAAATCTCGATCGAGAACACCTTCTTCCGCAACCGCCTCGGCTACTCCATCGCGTTCTTCAAGGAGGAGTCCTACCGCGGGCAGTCGTCGGTGATCGGTTCGGCCAACCGCATCAAAATCGATGTGAACGAAGTCGACATCGAAGGACGCCCGAATCCCAACGTCGGTCGCGCCTATGTCGACGAGCCGATGTTCGGCGGCAACTCGGTGGAGTGGGTCGATCGCGAGGCGCTGCGCGCGCAGATTTTCGGCGCCTACGATTTCAGCGAAAACAAGTCCGGCTGGCTCGGTCGTCTGGTCGGTCGTCAATCGGTCAATGGCGTGTATCAGAGCGATGAGGACAGCCGCGAGCGCCGCAGCCTGATGCTTCGCGCCCCGGGTCCGGATTACGAGCAATACGCTTCCTTGACCGGCATCGCGCGCACGACCTGGCGCTTCACCCCGCGCTACTATCTCAGCGGCGATCTCCGCGGACGCGCCCTCAATTCGGGACTGAACCTCTCGAATATATCCGAATACATCCTCCCGCCGGGCGGTCAGCACACCATCCGCTACTTCGACACGACGTGGGCTCCGCCCGCGGGCGTGACCCCGGGCCAGCCGTGGACCCCGGCGATGCACGTGCCGGTCAACAACAGTCCCTACCTGTTCCAGTCGCAGAATCCCGCGAACTACGTGGGCTGGCGCGACGGCACGTTCACGTTGATCGACTCGCTCGACGGCACGCAGGCGAGCATGGATTACGCGACGCGCGTCGCTTCCAAGACCAAGTTCGACGTCGAGTCGCTCGTGGCGGTTTATCAGGGCTTCTTCCTCAACAACGGTCTCGTGCTCACGTATGGCTGGCGCGAAGACACCTATGAGAGCCGGTCGATCGAAGCGCCGTTTCGCCTGAACGGGCTCGGGCAGCCCAGCGCCGATGAAGGCGCCATTGTCGACCCAAGCGTGTTCACGCTCAACAGCCCGAATGCGTTCTACAAAAAGGACAAGACTCACACGACGAACTGGAGCGCCGTCGCCCACGTGAACCGCCTGCTCGGGGAACGCGATCCGCTGCCGTTCAACGTCTCGTTCAGCTACAATCGCGGCGAAGCGTTCGCGCCGGTCGCGGGCCGTCTCGACGGCTTCGGCCGCGAACTGCCGACGCCGGCGGGCAAGACCGAGGACATCGGCGTGCTGCTCTCGACCAAGGACAACAAGTATTCGCTGCGTCTCACGAAGTATGAGACGGAGATCGCGCTCGCGAATTCTCCGGCGAACATCGACGCGCAGATGTTCATCCTCGAGCAGGCGATCTCGTTTCCGGCGCGCACGCTCGCGATCATCAACGATCTCCAAGGCCCCGCGCGCGAGGCGCTGTTGAACACCTACACGGCGGCTCCGTCGGACATCCCGTCGACGTGGACGGGCACGCAACCGGAATACTTCCGCGACGTGATCATTCCCGCCTACACGGACTTCCTCAATCAGCTGGATACGAAGTTCAACGACTTCGTGAACTTCTGGACGCGCACGGGCGCGCTTGTGCCGAGCCAGGGCGGTCCGACGAACAACGTGTTCACGCAGCGTCCGGCCACGCACCGCTACACCGAGAACCAGATCTCGCGCGGCTATGAACTCGAGCTCACCGCCAACCCGACGCCGAACTGGCGCATCGCGGTGAACGCGTCGAAGTCCGAAGCCATTCGTAGTGACGTTCCGGATGCGGCGTTCTCGGAAATCATCGACTTCATCGACAACGCCTATCGCAACACGCCGGCCGGCTTGATGAAGGTCAACATCAGCGCCACGAGCCCGAACCTCGCGGGCACGGCGGTCAACGCGACCGTGCGCAACAACCACTGGGCCCGCTTCCTCGGCAACGTCATCTATCTCCGGGCGTTGAACGGGCAGCCGCAGCCGGAGGTGCGCGAGTGGCGCGCCAACGCGATCACGAACTACTCCTTCTCGGAAGGCGCGCTGCGCGGCGTGGGCGTGGGCGGCGCCTACCGTTATGTGTCGTCCGGCACGATCGGCTTCCCCTACATCGAGATTCCGGGCGAGCCGGATCCGACGCTCGATCTCAACTCGCCCTACAAGGCGGACGCCGAGCACACGTTCGATCTCTGGCTGAGCTATCGTCGCAAGCTGACCGACAAGATCGACTGGCGCATCCAGCTGAATGTCTACAACGCCTTCGGGAAAAACGAAGTCGTGCCGTTGAACACGCAGGTGGACGGCAGCCCGGGCATGTTCCGCATTCGCGAAGGCCGCAGCTGGGCCATCACGAATACGTTCAGCTTCTGATCGAAACGTGGAGAACCGCCGCCGTGGCCAACGGCGGCGGTTTCTTCGTTAACTTACGGGGCATGTGGCGATGGAACGGGTGGGCGTCCAGTTGACACTGATTTCCGGCCGGGGCAGCGTCTCCGGCCCCATGACCCCTCGTGTGCGCGTTACCCACCGCGATATCGCCGATCGCACTGGCTTCGACAAGTCGACCGTTTCGCTCGCATTGCGCGGCAGCCCGCGAATCGCGGCGGAAACGAGGCGGGCGATCCAGGCCGCCGCGGTCGAGCTGGGGTATCGACCTGATCCGATCGTGTCGGCGCTCGCGCGCCAGCGCTGGATGCGCTGCGAGCAGGGGCGCGGCGCGGCGATCGCGTATCTGGTGGAGCGGAAGAAGGGAGACTACTGGCTGCAGCACCGGCATTTCACGGCGGCGAACGAGCGCGCGGAGGAGCGCGGGTATCTGCTGAGCGAGTTCGATCTGTCGGATTATCCGAATGGCGCGGCGGCGAGTCGCGCGCTTTATCACCGCGGAATCCGCGGGCTGGTGTTGCCCTCCATGCCGTCGAAGGCGGACGCGGATTTTCACGGCTTCGATTGGGACAAGTTCACGGTCGTCTGCTGTTCGGTGGGGTGGCTGCGAACGCCGTTTCACGTGGTGACCTCCGACATGTTCGAAGGCACACGGCGCGCGTGGCGCGAGCTGGTCGCGCGGGGTTACCGGCGCATCGGTGCGGCGCTGTGCCGTCACACGCCGGTGGCGATCGACGATCACACGCGGCTGGGCGCGTCCTACGCGGAGCAGTGCGATCTCGATGCTTCGCACGAGCGGATTCCGTTTTTGCTCGGGGACCCGGACGACAAGGCGGGTTTCCTGGCGTGGTTGGAGCGATACCGGCCGGACGCGGTGATCGGACTGGTGCCGCCGATGGCGCAGTGGATGCGTGAGGCGGGAGTGCGGATTCCGGAGGACGTCGGCTTCGTCAGCCTGCATTCCTATCCGGACCAGCCCGTAGCGGGGCTGTGCGTCGAGCGGGAGACGGTGGCGCGCACGGCGATCGACCTGCTGATTTCGCAGATGCTCGAGAATCAATGGTCGGTGCCGAGCGTGCAACAGGTCGTGCACATCAAGCCGCGCTGGATCGAAGGAGACACGCTGCGCAAGATGTCCGGGCCCACGCCGGAGACCGAGGCGGACTGGTGGCGCGGCGCGGCGGCGAACGACGTGATGCAGCAGGCGAGCGGCTAGCGGGTTCGCGGCGGTCAGCCGAAATAGTTGCGCGGCGGCGTCGCGTCAGTCGAGCGGGTGAACCGTTTCGAACACGAGCTGAACGGGGCCGAGCAGGCCGGAGGGAGGAAGAGGCGAGTCGCGGTGCACGAGTTTCATCGCTGAAAACGTCTGGCGACCGTGGGGTGAACGTCCGCCTTCGATCACCCATGCCGGCCAGGCTTCGGCGGCGAACACGGGATGATCGGAGGCGTAGGCCTTCACGGGGCGCCAGGTGGTGTCTTCGGGCAGATGTTCGTCGCCGACGAGGCGATTGACCCATGTATTCGTTACACGGATGCGGAGCTCGTTGACGCCCGGACGAAGCGCGGCGGTGACGTCGGCTTGCCACGGGGCCCGCCAGAGGAGAGCGACGTCTTGTCCGTTCACGGTGATTTCGGCAAAGTGTTTGACGTTGCCGAGATCGAGCAGCGCGCGGACGCCGGGATCGAGCGGCCTGGGTGGAAGTTCGAAGGTGGTCACGTATTCCGCCGTGCCGGAGAAGAAGCGAATGTCGGGATCGGGATGCTGAGACCAGTCGGCGAGGGTCGAAAACACGCGGGGCGACGACTCGCTCTTGGGGGGAGAAGCAAAGGTGACGTTCCACGGGCCTTCGAGTTGGAGCGGCGCGGGCGGAGGAGCGAGACGCACGACGCGTTGGCGACCGGAGACGTGCTGCAGTTGGATTTCGCCGCCGGACCGGCTGTGGAGTTGGAATGTGCCGTCGGCGGACACCCGAATCGAACCCGCTGCGCTTCGGTCGGCGTGGCGAACGGTCGCGATCGGATCGGGGTCTGGTGCGGAAGGACGAAGAACCACGAAAGCGGAACCGTTGGGCGGGAGCGGAAGCGTGATGCGGGTGTATTCACCCTCCGGTGACCACACGGGGGCGGGAGTTCGTTGGCCGGTTTCGGGATCCCAGATCTCCGGACGAACGTCGCGGGCGCGGAGTTTCAGGTGTAGTTCGGTGGGGACGTCGGAGGCTGCGGCGAAGAAGAAGACATCGGTCGAACCGTTGCGGCGGTGGAGCCAGGAGAAGCGTTCGGGACCTTGGAGACGTTCGACGTGCGGCGGAGGAAGCGCGGCGATGATTTCGGCGGGCGAATCGGTGCGGACCACGCGTCCGCGTCCGACGAGACGAACGGACTCCGCGGTGTGAGCGTCGCCCCAGAGCCGGCGAACGAGGGCGTCGAAGCGGGTGTTGGTTTCGGGCGAGAGGTGGCGGCCGGCGGGCGCGGCGGGCGGCAGGCCGACGAGTGTCAGACCTTGTTCGACGGCTTCGTGGAGGAGCGTGAGGGAGCGCAGGGTGAAATCCGCGCCGGGGGCGATCACCAAAGTTTGGATACGCTGATCCAAGGGGAGGAGCAGGCCGCCCGGACCGACGCGAACCGGGCCACGCAGGGCGTCGCCGTTGAACAGCGCGAAGCGGTGAGTCGAAAGTTCGCGCAGCGCGGCGATCGGGGAAGGCGCGCGCACGCGGGCGCCGTCGTCGGACAAACCCTCGCCGATCCAGATCAGCGCGTCGACCACCGTCGCGCCCTGTTGGAGGATGCTTTGCGCGCGGGCGACGTAGGTGTTGTAGGGAGCGCTTTGGTCCCACCAGGTGAGGGTGCGGTCGAACCACATGCCCCAGTAGCCCATCGTCATGCCGGGGCGGGCGTGGAGCCAGGGTTGATGCGCAAAACGGTGCACGTAGAGCCGGTTGATGCCGCTGGCGAAAGCCTGGTCGGTGCCGGCCTTCATGTTTTCGGGGACGACGCGCCAGGCCTGGTCCGGAAACTGTGAAAACGATTCCGCGGCGACGCGGGGGCGGCCGTAAAGGATCGCGCCGGAGATCGCTTCGTTTGCGAGCGCGGAGTGGCCGGGGCCGTTGCGCCAGAACTCCATCATGGGGACGTCCACGACGCCGTTGCAGGTGAGCGTGGAGCCGGCGCTGTGATTGCCCTCGGCGTGGAGGACGAGGCCGCGCTGGCGGGCGAGTTCGGCGATCCACGTGTAGTAGTTTTCCGCATACAACTCGGCGAGGACCTTGCGGTAGTCCCACAGGAAACGCCGCGATTCCTCCGCCCCGCCGACGGCATAGCCGGCGAAGACCGGGAGCCACGGGCGAAGCGCGTAGCCGGCGCGGCGTTCGAATTCGGCGGCGAGGTCGTCGCACCATTCGTTGGAGCCCGATTCGTAGCTGTCGATCAACGTGCCCGCGAGCACGCGACCGGCGAGGGGGCCGAGGCGGTCGAGCACGGGTTGGAAACCGTGAGTGAAGGCGTGTTCGACGGCGGCGCGGTCGAGCTTGTTGCACTCGAGACCCGACGCTTCGGGCGGAACGGGATGCGTGCGTTTGCCGGTGGGCGTGTGACCGATGCGGAGCAACACCCAGCGACCCGCGGGTGGAGTCCAATCGACGCGGCCGTCGGCGCGCAGCCGATCGGTGAGGTCGATGATGTCGTCGACCGCGACGGCGGCCGAGGGAGTGGGCTGCGGGTAGGGATGGGGTTCGGGCGAGAGAACGTTGCGTTCAACCGGCGCGGGCTCGGTCGCGGGGGCGGGAAAGGCGAGCAGCGCGATGTCGCGATAGTAGTCGGCGACGGTTTCGGGTTGCGGCAGGACGGGCTCGCCGCTCGACACCGTGGCGGAGGTCCAGACGAATTTTTGCGACGCGAGATCGGGCGTGACCCACGGACCGCCGGTGCCGGAGTAGCCGGGCGAGTGCGTCATCTCCATCGTGAGACCGAGGCGGTCCGCTTCCTCGGCGGTGTGGCGGAGCAGATCGAAGTATTCGGGCGAGCCGAAGCGGACGGGGCCGGACGGCACGGCTTGTTGAATGACGAAGAGATTGAAGCCGCCGAGGCCGACGCGCTGCATGGCTTCGAGGTCGGTGGTGATGCCCTCGCGCGTGATGTTGCCGCTGATCCAATGCCACCAGACACGGAGGCGCGCCTCGGGCGGTGGGTTGTCGAACGCGCGTGCGAGCGGGGCGATGTCGTCGGCACGCACGGCGGCGACGCCGGCGAGGAGAAGGAGGAGCAGACGCGCGAAGATTCGCGGGAAGGATCGCTGCGACGCGTGTGGAGGGCGTTTACTTTTCGCCCTGTCCGTTGGCTTCGAGTTCCTGGGAACCATAGGTGAGAATCCGTCCTTCACGGACGCCTTGGGCGAATTTCCCGATGAACCAGACCGCGACGAACGAGAGCAGGAATTGAAGCACGAAGATGCTGCTGTAGTCGAAACCGGCGCTCGAGTCGGAGCCGAGGAAGGAGCTGAAGACCTGAACCCAGAGGCCGCCGAGGTTGATCATGAGAAAACCGGCGACGCCGCCGACGAACGAGAAGCCCGCGCTTACGGTGCCAAAGCGATCGCTGGGAATGAAGTCGTAGACCAGCGGGCCCCAGATGAGATATTTCAACGCGATGAAACCTCCGCCCACGCCGGAGAAGAGACAGATCGCGACCACCACGGGCGTGGCGACGAAATCGAGGCGAAGCATGACGAACAGCAGCGCGTTGACGGCCGCGGATCCGACCATGGCGATCTGCATCAGCTTGAGGCGGGAGAAACGGTCGGCGAGGTAGCCGGAAAGCGGCACGAAGAGCACGAGGTTGGCGACCATCGTGATGGTTTCGATCCAGCCGAACTGCGCCTTGGTGAGGCCGACCTGCTCGGTGAGCGTCAGCGGCACGAACACGCGCGCCGCCGCGCCCGACACCATCGGGCAGGCGTAAAGCGCATACACCATCCACCAGCGGCGATCGGCAAAGACATCGCGGAAAAATTTGCCGAAGCGAAAACGCTCGTGGACCACGCCGCCGCGCGGCGGCACTTCGCGAACGGCGAAAACGATGAAGATCATCGTGACGATCGTGAGCACGGCGCCGGCCCAGTAGATGAGGTGTTCGCCGCGCACCTCGAAGGACCAGCCTTCGAAGATCTGGCCGTAGTTGCGGTCGAAGTTGACCAGCAACACGCCATTGAAAACGAGTCCGTTGAGCGTGGTGGCGACGCTGCGGAGCACGCCGGCGCGTCCGCGTTGCGAGGGCGGAACGACTTCGTTGTAGAGCGGCTCGTAGGGCTTCGCGACGTCGATGAAAAACTGATACAGAACGACGAGACCGGCGAGGATCCAGAGATTGGGCGCGAGCGGAATGCCGGCGGTGACCACCGCGGCGCCGGTCCATCCCACGATGAGAAACGGCCTACGGCGGCCCCAGCGGGTCCAGATGCGGTCGCTGGTGTAGCTCGCGATCGCGCCCACGATGAAATTGAACGCGATGTTGAGGCTGCTGAGGAAGGCGATCAGCGCGGGTTGATCGGCGAACTTGCGCAGCGTGAACGTGAGCGGAGATCCGCTGAGCAGGTCGGAGTAGTGGAGCGTCGTCCACGGCAGCATCATGCAGACGGCCCAGGACCAGGGAATCTTCGCTTGCTGAGTAGTGATGCGCATGGGGTAGTGCCGGCGAAGGATTCACGCTCGACGCGCTCAGTCCAGCTTAGGCGTCGAATGCAACTCGTCGGCGAGCGACGCGCGGCTGTTTGCGCGAACGATTCGGTGGTCGACGCGGAGGTGGCCGAGCAAGGATATCATCGAGCCGGCGAAACGTCGGGCCTGCGGTGAAGCGGAACGGAAAAGCGATACGCGCCACTCGAGACGGTCACGAAGGTGCGCGCGGCTTCGCTGCGGAGGAGCGTCACCGCCGGAGCTTGTTCAAGGGGACGGTCGGATTCCGTGATGCCGTGCGCGGTCGGGGAGGGAAGGCCGATCTCGGCTTCGACTCCGGGGGGGATTTCGACTTCGAGCGAGAACTCGCCTGCGCTGATGCGCCACGCCACGCCGATGCGACCGCGGACAGACTCGTAGTGGCCGCGAGCCCAGGTGAGATCGGGTGCATCGATGGGCCCGGGGACGATGCGAACGCGGGCGAAACCGGGTGAGTCGGAAACGGGCGAGATCCCGAGGACGCCGTTGATCGGCCAGGCGCCGACGTAGAGGAACGAACTGTGCAGCCGGGAGAGGTTGCCCGAGGGCTCCTCCCATGTTTCCCACAACGTGGTGGCGCCTTGGTCCAGCATGTAGGACCATCCTGGATACCCGGGCTGGTTGACGACGAGATGGAGCAGGTCGTGGCGGTGGCTTTCGAGCAGGTAGTGAAAGAGCATCGCGCCGCCGGTGATGCCGGCGTTGAGATGTCCCTCCTGCGTGAGACGGATCGAGTCTTCGAGCTGGCGTTCGACCGCGGGGCGCAGCGAGGGCGGGGGGATTTCGGCGAGCAGGGCCATCGCGAGCGAGACCTGCGAGTTGTCGAGGTATCCGCCGGTTTCGGCTTCGTGGAATTCAGCGTGGATCGCGGTGCGGGCTTCCGTCGCGCGATTTTCCCAACGGGAGGCGAGTCGCGGATGGTCCATTGCGCGGGCGATCCGTGCCGCCAGCGCGAGACTCCAGACGCGATAGCAGTTGTTGAAGAAAAGGGTTTCGTCGCGGTCGGAGTTCACGCCGCGCGGCGCCGTGGGGCAGAGCCAGTCGCCGAGGAAGTCCCATTTTCCGCCCCAGCGGCGGAGAATTCCGCCGGAGACGTGGGTTTCGAGAAAATCGAGCCAGCGCTCGATGGCGGGCAGGTTTCGTTCGAGCACGCGGCGATCGCCGTAGAAGCGGTAGAGCTGCCAGGTGAGTTGAACGAAGAAACCGCTCCAGGCCGGGCCGCCGCCGCCCCAATAGGTGGGCGCGGTGTAGGGCATCTCGCCGGGATGGTTGGACGGAGGCGGTTCGATGGCGGTGGGATCGTGGCGGCTCGACCACAGCGGCGGGTGGCCCTGCGCGTCGAGCCAGTCGCGGTTCCACTTCGCGAGGAATTTGTCCAAGCGATAATGATACAAGCCGGTCAGGGTGTTCGCGTGGCCGTCGCCGCCGTAGCCCATGCGTTCGCGATGCGGGCAATCGGCGACGAAGCCGCCGATCGTGAGATTCTCGAACGTCCAGCGAGCCGCCGCCGTGATCGCGTTGAGCCGATCGCTGGAGGATTCGAAGTGGGCGGCCGACGCGTAGTCGTTGCGCACGCACCACGCGCGCACGCCCGCGGCGTCGGGCGGCGAGGAGAGGCCGCGCAACGTGAGCCAGCGGCCGGCGACGTAGTTGAACCGGTTGCGAAAGACTCCTCGACCGGAGGCGCCGACGATGTATTCGCTGCGGAGCGAGTGGGTGGTCGACTCGCGTTCGTCCTCGGAAGATTCCAGGAGGATGCGGGAGCCGGGGGGCGCCGCGAGGCTCACTTCGACGAAGCCGGCGAAGTTGCGCCCGAAGTCGACGCGATACACGCCGGGCGCGGTTTCGTCGATCGAGACCGGGCGAAGTTCCTCCTGCGCGCGGTTGGGTTCGGCCAGATCGGCGCTGACGGGCAGGTTCAAACCGCTCACCGCCGCCGGGCGCCAGCCGTCGAGTTTGATGCCGGATTCCGCCCAGCCGTCGATCTCGGCGCGAGCGTCGTAGCGTTCGCCGCCGAAGTTCTGAAACTCCCAGCTGCCGAGCAGCCGGCTGGGGCTGGGGTGGGACAACCACGTGCCGTCGGTCAAGACCCACTGCGCGTGTCCTCCGCGGGCGATGAAAAACTGCGCGCTGACCAGCGGGCCGGGGGCGCGGCGGGTGTCACGAAAATGCGGATACGCGGACCATCCGGTGCCGAGCCACAGGGCGAGGACGTTTTCCCCCGGGCGGAGGTGCGCGGCGATGTCGTAGCGCACGTAGAACGCGCGTTTCGAACCGTCGCAGACATTGGGCATGAGGAGATCGTCGCCCACCTTGCGGCCGTTCACGTAGAGCTCGTGGAATCCCACGGAGGCGACGAGAGCGATGGCTCTTTCGGGCACCGCCTCGAGTTCAAGTTTACGGCGTAACCACGGGTCGGGCGGGTTGGCGTCGGCGGAAGTGGAAGCGAACTCCGGCGCCAGACCGATCCAGTGCGCGACCCATTCCCGCGTGGGATCGAGCAGGGCCGTGGACCAGGCGCCCGAACGTTCCCAGGCGGACCAGCCGCCGTGCTCGTCACGCACGCGGACGGCCCAGACGCATTGTTCGAGGGAGGAGAGGGAGACGCCGGCGTAGAGGGCGGAACAGGCGGACGATTCGACGACGCCGGAATCCCAGCGATCGGGATGCGCGGGATCGAGGCGCTCGAACGTGCTGGAGACGATGACGTGATAGGCGGTCTGGCGTTGTCCCCGGGCGGACGTCGACGCGGCGAGCTGCCACGACAGCAGCGGACGGCGAACCTCGAGGTCGGCGGGCGCGAGGCGGCCCTCGCAACGCAATGCGTGAGGACGCAGTCCGGCGACGGAATGGGGGCCGCGTGAAGGCGGCGTCGAGGGGGCGGTGGTGGAACCCGAGGCGAAGGGGACTGGCGTCACAAAATTGTCACTACGAAGAGAACCGCGAGACGGTTGGGGGAAGGAAGATTGCGAGTGTGTCAACGTCGGGACGTTGACACGGAGGCTCAAACGTCTTCGTGGTTACACCGATGACCAATCTGCTTCGCGTTACGCAGCGAGATGTCGCGCAGAAGTATGGCTGCAGCCACGCGACCGTATCGCTCGCCTTGAGCGGCAATCCTCGAATCAGTGAAAAAGTCCGGGCCGAGATCATGGAGCTGGCCGAGCAAATGGGCTACCGGCCGGATCCGAGTCTTTCGCAACTCGCGCGAACGCGGTTCGCGCGACGAGCGGCCGGTTACCGGGCCAACCTCGCTTATCTGGTGCATTCGAAGGCGTCGGGCGCGATGCAGCTGCGACACTTCGATGCGGCGCGTCGCCGGGCGGAGCAGAGCGGTTACAAGGTGGAGCCGTTCGATCTGGCGAATTATGCTTCCGGCGTCTCGGCCGCGCAGGTGCTGTATAATCGCGGCGTTCGCGGAATCATCATTCCGTCGATGCCGACGCTGGTGGAGGATTACCTGCGCGACCGCGCGTGGGAGCGCTTCACGATCGTGTGCTGCACGCTGGGCTGGGCGCGCTTCGTCTACAATGTGGTGACAGACGACGTGTTCGCGGCGACGCGGCTGACATGGAACGAGGTGGTGTCGCGCGGCTACACGCGGATCGGCGCGGCGATGTTTCGGCACGACCCTATCGCGGAAGACGATTTCGCGCGCCACGGAGCGTCGTTTGCGCAGCAGGAGGCGCTGGTGCCGAAAAAAAAGAGGATCCCGATTCTGGTGGAGTGCGATCCCTTCGACCGCGACACCTTCATGCGCTGGTTCGAGCGGTATAAGCCGGAGGTGGTGATTTCGTTCATCAGCCGCGCGTGCGAGTGGCTGGTGGATTCGGGCTATCGCGTGCCGGAGGATGTGGCGTTTGCGTGTTTGAACGTGAAGCAGCAGGAACGTTACACGGGCGTGCTGATTCCGGATCCCGATCTGGCGACGACGGCGGTGGATTTTCTGATCGCTCAAATTCATCAGAACCAACGCGGTGTGCCGCGCGTGCAGCAGTCGCTGATGCTCGAGCCGCAGTGGCGGGAAGGGAAGACCCTGCCCGTGCTCGGGAGCCTCGGGCGTTAACGGTTTAACTGCGGGCGGGTTTGCGAGCTCGTCGGACGGGGGCTTCTTCACGGTGACCTACGGGGCACCCGGTGACCTTCCGCTCGTGTAGTGGAAACTCGGATGCACCCATTCACCCCCCACGCAACGTAAGTTCCCCGTTCAGCCATGCAGACTACTACTACCTGCCGTCCCGTATTGTCCGGGATTTTGGCGCTGTCCGGCTTGCTCGCCTGGCCACTTTCGGCCGCGGCGCAAGCCACCGGTGCCTCTTCAACTACGGACGACGAAACAATCGTCCTCTCGCCGTTCGAGGTGAAAACGGACCGTGATAGCGGATACATCGCCACCAATACCCTGGCGGGCAGCCGCTTGAACACGTCGCTACGCAACACGCCGGCGTCGATCTCGGTCATGACGAAAGACTTCCTCGACGATCTGGGCGCGCTCAACGTCAACCAGGCGATGGAGTTCGCGCTGAGCGCGGGCAATGACATCGGCGGCGGCAATTCGAACGTCGGTGCGTCGACCGGAAACGGTCTCATCGAAAACGACTTCAACTTCCAGATCCGCGGGTATCGTCGCGCGACGCAGACCCGGGATTTCTTCAATACGTCCATCACCGCGGACATCTTCAATCTCGACCGCGTCGACATCGCTCGTGGTCCGAACTCGATTCTCTTCGGTATCGGCGGACCGGGCGGCATCGTGAACGTGACGCCGAAACGCGCGCGGCTCGATCGTAACATCGAGGACGTGGCGCTGCATTTCGGCAGCTGGGGCCTGCGTCGCGGCGCGATCGACGTGAATCGCGAGTTGATCGACGACAAGCTGGCTGCGCGCCTCAATTTGATGGCGCAGCGCGCGGACGGTTATCGCGACTTCGAGTCGGACGACCAGGAACGCGGCGCGCTCGCGCTGACGTGGAGGCCGTTGGAAAACACGACGGTTCGCTTCTCGGGTGAACTTGGCCACTTGAAGCAGAACAAGGTTCGTCCGTGGATGCCCTGGGATCAAATCTCCCAGTGGGTGGCGAACGGACGGCACTTCGTGGAGTTCGGCACGCCGCAGGCGCCGTCGGTTCTCGGCGACACGAATTACTCGCAGTTCCAGAGCGGCAATAACAACGGCTTCCCGGCCGGGCCCTCGGATCCGTTCTACGGCGGCGAAATCAAGACGGCCGGTCACATCGTCAACGGCAACGGCCGCATTTACTTCACGGACGGACCGCTGGCGGGCAAGACGCTCTACACCGGCACGACCGGGGAAAACGCGCGCTTTTACCGCTCCTCGAGCGGCGCGGGCGTGAGCGGCTACAACAGTCCGACGGCGTGGGAGGATGAAAGCATCTATCCACGCAGCGGCAACATCACGGGCCCCGGCCAGTTCGTGGAATTCGATTACTACAACATCGGAGTCACCCTCGAGCAACGCATTGGTCAGAACTTGTTCCTCGAAGCGACCGTGAATCGTTCGCAAGTCGAACGCTTGAACCGCCAGGTCGTGGGCTTCGGTGGCATCAGCATCATGTATGATGTCACGACGACGCTGCCCACGTTCACGAGCGACATGCGCTACAACGCCAAGGTGGGCGGACCGAATGGTCAGGCTTTCGCCAACAAGCTTGGCATCCCGTATGAGGCCACCACGCAGGGTCAAAATGCGCTGAACTTCAACGAAAGCCTCCGCAATCCGTATGCCGGCGCCTTGATGGCCTACGCGGAACCGACTTATTCGGAGTGGAAGAGCGTTCGCGACGACGCCCGCATCAGCGCGAACTACAATCTCGATCTCGATCGCTTCGGAAACCACATGCTGCTCGCTTTCGTCAGCCGCTCGGAGCATGAAAGCGAGCAGCAGAACTTCCGTGAGGGTAATGTTCACCCGCAGCGGCCGACGCAGAATCACTTCACCGATGTGCCGAAGCGCGTGTCGCACATCTTCCCGTTCTCGCCGAATCTGGCCGACCGCGGACTTCCCGATCCCTTTGCCACGAAGATTGGGCCGACCCAGCTCTACGGTCTGCCGGGCGAGTGGTTCGAGAGCGGCTTCGTCCGTGACGACTGGAGAAAGAGCTTTACCCGCATCGATTCCGCGGCCCTGGCGGCACACAGCGAATTCTTCAATGGGTATCTCGTGACGACTGCGGGTGTCCGTCGCGACCGCATCAAGGTTTGGACCCACACGAACGTCCGTAACTCGACCACGTCCGAGATGACGGGGATCAGTCCGCGGCCGGCGACGCCGGGCCTGGATCAGACCGGCGATACGCACACGGTCGGCGCGGTGCTCCGCATTCCGAAGGCCGAATGGCTTGGCGTGTTCGCGAACCGCTCGACGAACTTCCAGGATCAGGGCGGGCTGGCGCTCTGGGAAGACGAGAGTCTTCGGGTGAACCGCACGCTCGGGCCGCTCGAAGGCAAAGGTCTCGATTACGGTATCAAGCTGACCTTCCTCGAAGACCGCTTCAACGCGACGATCACGCGCTTCACGGTCGACCTCGAGAATCAGGCGTCCGGCCACCAGACCGACGTGAACAACTATATCAACGCGATCTGGACGACGATCCTCAACGGCGGTCCGAACACCGTCGTGACCGACCAGGACGATCCGAACGGCCACCGTGTTGGCGGCACGGATACGCGCTCGCAAAAGGCGGAAGGCTACGAGTTGGAAATCACGGCCAACGTGACGCGCAACTGGCGGGTCTCGTTCAACGTCAGCAAGGCGGAGAACAAGGTGTCGAAGCTCGGCGGCGCCCTCTCGGACTATATCGAGAAGCATCGTTCGACCTGGCAGCAGAATGCGGGACTGAGCTACGACACGACGCGTGCGCCCGGCAATCTGTCGAACGCCGGCGGCACGAACACGGTCGGCGCGCTGATCACCGGCTTGGATAATTGGCTCACGTTCGTGAAGTCGCAGGAAGGTCAGATCGAAACGAACATCCGTCCGTGGAACGCGAATCTCTTCACCGCGTATCGCTTCAGCGAAGGCATGTTGAAAGGCCTGACGGTGGGCGGCGGCGCGAACTATCGCGGTGACGCGATTCTCGGTGTGAAGCCCGCGACCTTGCAGAACCCGGTGAACGAAGTGTTCAAGGGCCGCGACTACATCAACTACAACGCGATGCTCGGCTACGAATTCAAGCTCCCGCGCGACATCCGTGTCCGCCTGCAGCTGAACGTCGACAATCTCTTCAACAACGATGACAAGCAGGTCGTTGCTTCGGCCTGGAATCCGGTGATCAACGGATTGCAGACCTACGAAGCGATTCCGAATCCGCGCAGCTATCGTTTGAGCGCGACGTTCTCGTTCTGAGTTTGGTGTGATCCATCCGGCCGTGGGGTCTAAGGCCGGCCGGATAAGCCCGACGTTTCGACGTCGGGCTTTTTTTTTGCCTCGCCGGAGTCACGCAATTGGAAGTTTAGCGGGGAGAGATCGGCGAACCAGACGGTTGACGACGAGCCGAAGGCGGGCTGGCTGAAGCCCATCGGGGCGAGGAGGTCACCGAGGGGGCGCCGAGATTCCTCGATGCGACCCGATCCACTGCATGCGTCCGGCTGAGGAGAAACGAGCCGGAAACGTGCGGGCGGGGAGTCCCTGGTGGAGGGCGGAGTTCGGTTGCCGCTGGATGATAGCGCGGGGCCGACGGAGCGGCGCCCTCAGGAAGGGAGTCTGGCGGAGCGGGAGGAGCGGAACGCGGGAGCGTTTCGGGCGGCGCGAGGAGAAACGCTCACGCTTGCCGCCATGCGTCAGAAGTCGGTGAGGACGCGATAGGCGGGGCCGGTGGGGGTGTCGATGCGTTCGCCGCCGTGTTGGAGTATCGATTTTTCCGCTACAGCCTGGATGCGCGCGATGATGTCGCTGTTGCGATTGAAGGCGGGGAGGCCGTCGCGGGAGTAGTTGATGTAAGTGTTGTTGAAAGGCTCCTGCCAGCGGCCGCGACTGGGGAGTTCGTGCGTGATGTGCGCGGGGATGGCTTTGGCGCCGTGGATCATCGCGAGCAGTGCGGCGCAGGTGGCGGCCTGGTTGTCGCAGTCGTAGCCGGCGGAGATGGAGATCGATACGGTCTTCATCCAATCGCCGTCGCCGTAGAGCAGGGCGAGGACGCCGGCGAGCCCGTTGATGATCGAGCCGGCGACGGGATCGGGGACGACGAAGCCGCGGATCTCGTGGTAGTATTTTTCGTGCAGACGCGCGCGAGCGTCGCGCCAGTCGGGAAGCTCGGCGCGCCAGCGGACGAGGTCGTCGATGCCTTCGCGGAAAGGGCTGTCATCGGGGAGTGCGCGGCGGCCGAGTTCGACGAGCTTGGCCGGGTCGGTTTCGAAAAACGCGGCGCTGAAGAGCGTGCCGAAGAAGCGGTCGGGATGCGTGGCCCAGTCGTCGGTGGAGACGCGGCCGGCCCATTGCGCCCAGTGCCCGCCACGTTCGGTGGCGCCGGGATGAAAGACGCCCCAGATCTCGGTGGTGAGCTGCGAGCTGATGCGATACCACTCGCGGTTGTTTTCCTTGGCGCCGGTGGCGGGAGCGATGAAACCCTCGTCCATCAAGTCGCGCGCGCGGCGGTTGGCGCCCCAGATGAAGCGATTGATGTGCATGCGCCAGGCTTCGGTGACTTGTTCGTAGGTGGGATCGAGGCCGTGTTGTTCGACGAGCTGGAGATAGACGAATTCGATGTCGCTGTCGTCGTCGCTCCACGCGCCGCCGAGGGCGTCGGCGAGGATCGGAAGATAGGCGCGGCGATCGTCGAGGTTCATCATGAGCCCGAGCGGCCCGGCGTCCTTGAAGGTGTAGTAGCGGTCGACGAGGAGGGGCATCGGCTCGTCCTTGTAGAGGTTTTCGAAGGGGAGCCCGAGGTAGTTGCCGGCGAGCTGGCCGATCCAGTAACCCTCGATGGCTTCACGGAGACGGTTTTCGGGGAGGAGGCGGGGTGTTTGGGCGAAGGCGGAGCAGGTGGCGGAAAGCAGGGCGAGGTAGCCGAGGCGCAGGAGTTTCATGTTCGCAGGTTGAGGGGTAGTGATGCGCGTGCCGAGCGGAGGGGAGGTCAAATCGGAAACCATGTTAACGGCGTGACCGGGTGGGGCGTCATAAAGATGTGCGGCGGAGGGAAATTCTCCCAATAATCCTTTCATGATGGACGTTACCCCCTTGGTTCGCGGTTTTGTCGTGTGGTTCGCGTTGGTTTGTTCGCTGCAGGCGCAAACGCCGGCGGTGCGGGAGGCGGAGATCGTCATTTATGGCGGCAACGCCGGCGGAGTGGCGGCGGGAATTCAGGCGAAGCGAATGGGGCGCGAGGTGCTCGTGATCGAGCCGTCGAGGCATGTCGGTGGGTTGACGACGGGCGGGTTGGGGCAGACGGACATCGGCAACAAGCATGTGATCGGCGGGATCGCGCGGGAGTTTTACCGCGGGATTCGCGCCTACTACATGCGACTGGAGGCGTGGAAATGGCAGAAACGCGAGGAGTATCGCGACGGAGGTCAGACGCGAACCGACGCCAGCGAGGATACGATGTGGACCTTCGAGCCGAGCGCGGCGCAGGCGGTGTTGCGGACGATGATCGACGAGGCGGGATTGGAAGTGATCACGAACGAGCGGCTGGATCGCGCGAGCGGCGTGGTGAAGGAAGGCGGGCGGATCGTGGCGATTCGGTTCGAGAGCGGGTTGGAGGTGCGCGGGAAGATTTTCATCGATGCCACTTACGAAGGCGACCTGATGGCGACGGCGGGCGTGCGTTATCGCGTCGGGCGGGAGAGCAATCGCGAGTATGGCGAGACATTGAACGGCGTGCAGGCGGACCGCTGGGCGCGTCAGCTCTCGTGGCGGCTTTCGTTCAACGCGGGAAATCACCAACTCGCGGACGGCGTGGATCCGTATCGGATTCCTGGAGACCGGAGCAGCGGCGTGCTGCCGGGGATTCGCGACGGCGGGCCGGGGATCGAAGGTTCGGGCGATGCGGGGGTGCAGGCGTATTGTTTTCGCGCGTGCCTCACGGATCATCCGGAGAACCGGATTCCGTTTCCGAAGCCGGAGGATTACGACGAGATCAATTACGAGTTGTTGCTGCGGCATCTCGAGGCGGATCCGAATGCGCGATTGTGGATCAATTCGGCGATGCCGAATCGGAAGACGGACACGAACAACGGCGGCGGNTTTTCGGGGGATTTCATCGGCGGNAATCANGCGTATCCGGAAGCCAGTTACNCNGAGCGGGAGAAGATCGTGGCGGCGCACCGGTCGTATCAGCTCGGGCTGTATTGGACGCTGGCGAATCATCCCCGCGTGCCGGCGGCGGTGCGGGAGCGGGTTTCGGCGTGGGGATTGCCGAAGGACGAGTTTGTCGAAAACGGAAACTGGTCGCCGCAGCTCTATGTGCGGGAGGCGCGGCGAATGGTGGGGCAGCTGGTGATGACACAGCACCATGCAGAGAGCCGGGCGGTCGCGGCGGATTCGGTGGGCATGGCGGCCTACGGGATGGATTCGCATCACGTGCAGCGTTATGTCGACGCGAACGGTTTTGCGCGGAACGAAGGCAATGTGGAGGCGCACGTGGAGCGCCCGTATCCGATCGGGCGCGGGGCGTTGCTGCCGGTGGAAGGGGAGGCGGAGAATTTGATCGTGCCGGTGTGCGTGTCGGCCACGCATATCGCCTACGGATCGATCCGGATGGAGCCGGTGTTCATGGTGCTCGGGCAGTCGGCGGCGACGATGGCGGCGCACGCGTTGGAGGAAAAACGGGCGCCGGGAGCCGTGGATTACGTGCGGCTGGCGGAGCGGCTGCGCGCGGACGGGCAGGTGCTGGAGTTGAGCGACGCGGCGGGGGCGCCGGCGCAGCCCTGAGTGAGGGAGGATGTTTGCGAGCCGAGGGAGTCGGGCGTAAATCCCTCCCACAGCAGGATGCGAGCGCTCTGACGTTTAGAGCGCTTCGAGCTTGGCGCAGACTTCGCTGATGAGGAATTCGGGCGTCGACGCGCCGGCGGTGACGCCGACGACTTCGTATTTCTTCATCTCGTCGGGGGCGATCTCGGCGGCGGTCTCGATGTGATACGTAGGGAGATTCTGGAGACGCGCGAGCGAGGCGAGTTTGACCGTATTCGCGGAATGGTGACCGCCGATGACGACGATCGCCTGCGCGCCTTGGCGGGCGAGGGAAACGACATCATTTTGGCGATCCTTGGTCGCCTGGCAGATGGTGTCGAAGACGAGGACCTCGTTGAACTTCGTGCGCGCGTAGGCGGCGAGTTCGTCGAACTCGTGCATGAACATGGTCGATTGCGAAACCATGCAGACGCGGTCGAGTGGCGGGAGGGCGTCGATGTCTTCCTTGCTGGTGATGCAGTAGCCGCGGCCCTCGGTGTAGCCCATGAGGCCGATGGCCTCGGGGTGGTTTTTGTCGCCGAAGATGATGGTGGAGTAGCCCTTCTTGGCGTGAAGGCGGATCTTGCCGGCGATGATGCCGACGTCGGGGCAGGTGGCGTCTTTGAACTCCATGCCGAGGTTTTTGAGGTAGGTGCGGCGCTCGGGAGAGATGCCGTGCGCGCGGACGACCATGACGGGGTTTTCGCCCTCGGCGGGCGTGGCGATGGCCAGATCGGCGCGGCTCTGATAATCGCCCACTTCGCGAATGCCTTCCTGCGAAAGCTTTTCCATCATCTGCCGGTTGTGGATGAGCGGGCCGTCGGTGTAGACGGGATGACGGCCCTGTTGGGCGTAGTCGCGGGCGATGTCGATGGCACGTTCGACACCCCAGCAAAAACCGGCGCTTTTCGCGCGAAGGACTTTCATGCGGCGCAGAATGGAGGCGGCGGGAGGGGCGTCAAATGTGGAGGTGGGAGGTGGGAGGTGGGTTGATTGAACCACGAATTGACACGAAGGGACACGAATGACGGAGGGCGGATCGGCGGTCGTGTTCTTGATCGTGATCGTAATCGTGATCGGGGGCGGGATCGGGAGAACGAGAACGATTACGAGAAAGAGAACGAGGGGAGCACGAGGACGATCACGAGCACGAGGGGGAGGGGAGCGTGAGGCTGAGGCGGGTGCCGGTGGTGGAGGAGCTTTCGAGGTGGAGGGTGGCGCCGAGTTGGGTGGCGCGGGCACGCATGTTGGAGAGGCCGTGACCGGTGCGGGCGGCGGAGGGATCGAAACCGGTGCCGTTGTCGTGGATCGCGAGGTCGAGGGCGGCGGGCGTCGACGAGAGGTGTATCGAGATTTTGGACGCGGCGCCGTGGCGGAGGGCGTTGCTGAAGGCTTCGCGGGCGATTTGAAGCAATTCGATGGATTGAGCGGGCGAGAGAAGGCGGACGGCGGTTTCGTCTATCTGGAAATTGAACTCGATCGCGCGGGTGGCGGCGAGTTCGTCGGCGATGGCGCGGAGGGCGGGGGCGAAGTCGGCGGAGGTGAGGTTTTCGGGAGCGAGGCCGGCGATGTGAGCGCGGATGTCGCGGATGCAGTGATTCAGGTTTTCGCGGGTGCGCGTGATGCGGGCCTCGGCTTCGGCGGGGTCGGACGCGACGAGCGGACGGGCGGATTCGAGGGTGAGGCCGGCGGCGTAGAGCGATTGGATGATGCCGTCGTGGAGATCGCGACCGAGGCGGATTTTTTCCTGCAGGGAACGGTTGAGGAGTTGCTGGGTGAGAAGGGCGTCGGCTTCGGCGCGCTGGCGGACGTCTCGCTCGTGGGCGAGTTCGCGGGATTGGGCGACGGAGGATTCGGCGAGTTTGGCGAGGGCGCCGACCTCGGTGCGCGTGAGATCCGGGTTGAACGGTGCGTGGGAATCGGAGGAGCGAGGACGCGGGAGAGCGAGGCTGGCGAGGAGGGCGGTGGTGAGGACGACGGCGGTGAGGGAGAGCGGGAGGGCGAGGCGATGGGAGAAGTCGGCGAGCCGGGCGGGCGTGTCGGAGGCACGCGTAGGTTCGCGGTTAGCGCGAACGGAGGGGCGCGTCGCGAAGAGGAGAATGGAGAGCGCGATGAGGATCAGGAGGAGGGCCAGGCCGAGGACGCGCGGGAGGGGGTTCATGCGGCGGGGGCGAGGATGGCGTGCGCGTGTCGAGGGTCAAAGGGCGATTGCGGGCGGCGGAGACAGCAAAACTTTCGACATTTGGAGGCGGTGCGTTTTGGTTAAACGACTTCCAAATGAAGTCATTCTACATCACGACCGCCATCGACTACGTGAACGGTTCGCCGCACCTGGGCCATGCCTATGAAAAGGTGCTGACGGACGTCATTGCCCGGTTTCGGCGTCAGATGGGTGACAAGGTGCATTTTTTGACGGGCACGGACGAGCACGGTCAAAAAGTGCAGGCGAGCGCGCGGAAGCTGGGAATCGCGCCGCAGGCGTTTGCGGATCAGGTGAGCGCGGAGTTTCGGGCGCTGCTGCCGCGGCTGAATATTTCGAACGACGATTTCATCCGAACGACGGAGGAGCGTCACAAGAAGGTCGTGCGCGACGTGCTGCAGCGGCTGTTCGACAAAGGCGAGATCTACAAAGCGGAATACAAGGGCTTCTACTCGACGCGACAGGAGCAGTTTTTGCAGGAGAAGGATCGAAATCCTGATGGGACGTGGCCGGAGATTTTCGGCGAGGTGACGGAGATCGTGGAGGGCAATTATTTCTTCAAACTGCAGCAGTATCAGGACTGGCTGATCGAGTTTCTGACGAAGAATGAAGACTTCGTTTTCCCGAAATTCCGGCAGAAGCAGGTGCTCGAGTTTTTGAAGGAGCCGCTGAACGACTTGTGCATCTCGCGTCCGCGCGAGCGGCTGGAGTGGGGCATCTCGCTGCCGTTTGACGAGCAGTATGTGACCTATGTGTGGTTCGATGCGCTGATCAATTATTACTCGGCGGTGGCGGATCGGGACGGCGTGTGGCCGGCGACGTATCATGTGATCGGGAAGGACATCCTCGTGCCGCCGCACGCGGTGTATTGGCCGATCATGTTGCACGCGGCGGGGATCCCGCTGCCGAAGGGAATCATCGCGCATGGCTGGTGGCTGCAGCGCGGCGCGAAGATGTCGAAGAGCACGGGCAATGCGCTCAATCCGCTCGACCTCGTGGACGAGTTCGGGGCGGACGCGTTTCGGTATTTTCTGATGCGCGAGATGAACGTCGGGCAGGACAGCGATTTCACGCGCGAACAGTTTCTTGTGCGCTACAACAGCGAGCTCGCGAACAATCTCGGCAATCTGGTGAACCGCACGTTGAACATGACGACGCGGTTTGCGGGCGGCGTGTTGCCGGCGGCGGATGCGGGCGACGAGCTGGAGAAGAATCTGCGCGCGCTGTGGGAGAAGACGCGCGACGAGTTCGTGGCGTTGTGCGAAGGGTTTCAGTTTCACACGGCGCTGGAGCGCGCGATGGTGTTTCTCACGGAAACGAACGCGTATATCGAAAAGCGTGCGCCGTGGAAGCTGGGCAAATCGACGGAAGCGAAGGATCAGGCGCTGTTGAAAACCTCGCTGGCGACGATGGCGGAGGCGCTGCGGCTGGCGGTGGCGTTGGTGCAGCACGTGATCCCGGCGACGACGGAAAAAGTGAATGCGGCGCTGGGGTATTCGCCGGGCGCGAGTTGGAAAGATGAACTCGTCTGGGATAACAAGCTGAACGGCGCGAAGGTGGCGGGAGCGCTGGTGTTGTTTCCGCGGCCGGTGGTGGAGAAGAACGTGGAGGCGAAGGGGAAGAAGGGCTGATCGTTCTCTTAATCGTTCTCGTTCACTCGTGGCGGGAGGGAATCGAGAACGAGAAAGAGAACGAGAAAGAGAACGAGACGATGACCATCCTACCCGTCGATCCGGTCGCGAACGCGACGCCCGAGGCGTTGTTGGCGTTTTTGGGGACGTGTCGCGATGCGGCGCGGAAGGATGGGCGGGCGAAGCTGGTGAGCATTTCGATCGCGGTGGAGGCGCTTGATCCGCTGGCGGTGCTCGAGTCGATTTTCGAGGAGGGCGAGCAGCATTTTTATGCGGAGCGGCCGTCGTTGGAGACGGCGATCGCGGGGGCGGAGGCGGTGCTGACGAAGGACGCGAGCGGAGCCGGGCGGTTTGAGGACGTGCAGCGGTTCGTGGACGAGACCCTTGCGAATACGATCGCGGTCGGTGAGGTGAACGCGCCGTTTGGCGGGCCGCACTTTTTTGCGGCGTTCGCGTTTCGGGACGAGGTGGAGAGCGGGGAAGTGTTTCCGGCGGCGCGGGTGTTTGTGCCGCGCTGGCAGGTGGCGCGCGCGGGTGGGCGGACGACGGCGGTGGCGAATTTTTTGGTGGAGCCGGAGGCGGAGTTAAATGCGATCGCAGAGAAGGTGTGGCGGGCACATGGAAAATTTCGGGGGTTTGAGTATGGCGGGGAGCGGGGAGTGGCGGAAAAGGCGGAAGTGAAGGCGCGACCGAGTGACGCGACGTCGCCGATCACGGATGAAGGCGGAGGCGACTATCCCGAGGCGGTGAGGAAAGCCCTCGAGCGGATCGCGGCGGGGGAGTTTCAGAAGATCGTGCTGGCGCGGACGCGAACGGTGCGGGCGGAGGAGGCGCTGCATCCGTTGCGGATGTTGAACGGACTGCGGCAGCGGTTTCCGGATTGCTATGCGTTCTCCGTGGCGAACGGACGCGGGCAGAGTTTCATCGGCGCGACGCCGGAGCGATTGGCGCGGGTCAGTAGGGGAATTTTGGAGACGGAGGCGCTCGCGGGATCGGCGCCGCGCGGGGCGACGGCGAGCGAGGANGCGCAGCGCGGCGGGGCGTTGNTGCGGAGCGAGAAGGACCGGCGCGAGCAGCGGCTGGTGCTGGATTCGATTCGCCGGCGGCTGGCGCCGCTGGGGGTGACGTTGGAGTTTCCGGAGGAGCCGGTGCTGAAGAAGTTGGCGAATGTGCAGCACCTGCACACGCCGGTGCGCGCGACGCTGCCGGAAGACGTGCGTTTGCTGGATGTCATCGGGCGGCTGCATCCGACGCCGGCGGTGGGGGGATCGCCGCGGGAGGCGGCGGTGGCGCGGATTCGAGAACTGGAGGGATTTTCGCGCGGGCTGTATGCGGGGGCGCTGGGGTGGTTGAACGCGCGTGGCGGTGGCGAGTTTTTTGTCGGGCTGCGATCGGCGTTGGTGAATGGGAATGAAGCGCGGTTGTTTGCGGGGGCGGGGATCGTGGCGGGGTCGGATCCGGAGGAAGAGTTGGCGGAGACGGAGTTGAAGTTTCGGGCGCTGGCGCGGGCGTTGACGGAAGGGGAAGAGGTTTAGGGAAGCTCCAAGATCCAAGCTCCAGAGAATTTCCAGTGGCCAAGCTCCAATCAGGGCGCGCGAGGGAGGGGACGGGTGTGGCGATGGACTTGGAAAATTTCGCTTTCGGATTGGGGCGGGATGTGAAGGCTGAGGGGCGTATGTTGAGGCGATTTATCGCTTTGGTGGTGGCGGGGGTGTGCGCGGTGGAAGCGTGGGCGATCGAGCGGACGGTGGAGGGGATCGAGTGGGATGCGTTGGAGAAGCGGGTGGAAGCGGAGGCGGGGCAGGTGAATGCGGAGTTTTTGTTCGAGTTGAAAAACACGGGCGCGGAGCCGCTGGAGATTTTGGATTTGTCGACATCGTGCAGTTGCTCGGCGGCGATCATGAGGGAGCAGCCGTGGGTGATCGCGCCGGGGGCGTCGGATGAAGTGCGCGTGGTGATGGATTTGCGGAGTCGGCGCGGCGGGCTGACGAAGACGGTGTATGTGATGACCAATCGCGGGGAGCAGTTGCTGCTGGTGCATGCGAACGTGCCGCCGCCTCCGGCGGTGCAGCGCGAGATGAACATGATGATGGCGCAGGCGGACCGGCAGGCGGTGTTGCGCGGGGATTGCGCGCGGTGTCATGTGACGCCGGCGGAGGGGAAACATGGGAAGGAACTGTTCGAGGTGGCGTGTCAGATTTGCCACGGCGCGGAGCACCGGGCGTCGTTTGTGCCGGATCTCGCGGTGGCGAAGGAGGGGCGCGATGCGGCGTATTGGGAAAACTGGATACGCAATGGCGCGGAGGGGACGATGATGCCGGCGTTCGCGAAGGAGCGCGGCGGATTTTTGGACGACGGGCAGGTGGCGTCGTTGGTGGGGTATTTGACGGGGGAGTTTGGGCGGAGGGCGGTGGCAACCACGGATGGACACTGATGGACGCGGATCGGACGAGATGGAGTGTGGTTCGGGAAGGGAAAGGGCGGATGGGCGTGACGGCGGCGTGGGGACACGCCGCCCTACCTGGATTTCGATGAAGCTGGATTTTCGGAATACGAATGCGTTGTGGGGGAGCGTGCTGGCGGAGACGCTGGTGCGGTGCGGCGTGCGGACGGCGGTGGTGTCGCCGGGGTCGCGGTCGACGCCATTGACGATGGCGCTCGCGGCAAATGAGCGGGTCGAAGCGGTGCCGGTGTTGGATGAGCGGTCGGCGGCGTTTTTTGCGTTGGGGATTGCGAAGCGGACGCGGCGGCCGGTGGTGCTCGTGTGCACGAGCGGGACGGCGGGGGCGAATTACTTTCCGGCGGTGATCGAGGCGCGGGAGAGCGGTGTGCCGCTGGTGGTGATCACGGCGGATCGCCCGCCGGAGATGCGCGATTGCGCGTCGGGTCAGACGATCGATCAGCAGAAGTTGTTTGGTGGATACNNGACNTTTTATCACGAGCTGGCGGTGCCGGCGGCGACGATGGAGATGTTGTCGTATCTGCGTCAGACGGTGGCGCACGCGGTGGAGCGCGCGTGGCGTCCGGCGGCGGGGCCGGTGCATTTGAATGCGCCGTTTCGCGATCCGTTGCCGCCGATCGAGGATGGGAGCGGGCGGGTGATGGGAGGGAAAGATCGATGAGGCGTTTTTCGCGCATCTCGAGGCCGTTGGGCCGGAGGTGAGCCACGCGACGATCTGGCAGCGGCCGACGACGGCGCGCGGATTGATTGTCGCGGGGCCGGCGGCGACGGAAGGCATGACGGATTATATGACGGCTTTGCGGAGGGTGGCGGGGAAGTTGGGGTGGCCGGTGTTGGCGGATGCGTTGTCGCCGGCGCGGACCATGGCGGGGGCGGAGGAGGTGGTGACGTGTTACGATGCGATTTTGAGAAACGAGGCGGTGGCGCGCGATTTGGCGCCGAGGACGGTCCTGTGTTTGGGCGGTTGGCCGACGAGCAAGGTGCTGCGGGCGTGGCTGGAGAAGTCGGGCGCGGAAATTTTGCTCGTCGCGAATGGCGCGGAGAATCGCGATGCGCTGCATGGGCGGACGCGTCAGATTGTGGCGCCGGTGGAATCGATCGACGTGGCGGGAGAGGCCGTGGCGGATCGGAGTTATTTGGAGGCGTGGCGAAAGGCGGAGGCCGCGGTGCGCGGTGCGATCGATGCGGCGATGGAGGGGGAAAAGGGAATGTTCGAAGGCAAAGCGAGCTGGCTGCTGGCGCGGCATTTGCCGGCGGGAACGCCGGTGTTTGTGGCGAGCAGCATGCCGGTGCGGGACGTGGAGTATTTTTGGCCCGCGAATGCGCGGGGGCAGCGGTTGTATTTCAGCCGCGGGGCGAACGGGATCGATGGGACCTTATCGACGGCGCTGGGGGTTGCGCACGGGGCGGACAAGCCGGCGGTGTTGCTGACGGGGGATCTCGCGCTGTTGCACGATGCGAACGGGTTTTTGCTGCGGCCGAAGTTGAAGGGATCGCTGACGATCGTGCTGATCAACAATCGTGGCGGCGGGATTTTCGAGCATCTGCCGGTGGCGGGTTTTCAGCCGCCGTTCGAGGAATTTTTTGCGACGCCGCAGGAGGTGGATTTCGCGAAATTGTGCGCGGCGCACGGCGTCGAGCACGTGGTGGTGGGCGGGTGGGAGGAGTTCGGGCGGTGCGTGAGTGAGTTGCCGGAGAGAGGAATTCGCGTGCTCGAAATGCGGACGGATCGGAAGCGGGATGCGGCGATTCGGAAGAGTTGGTTGAACGCGGCGGGGAAGGCGGTGGGCGGGCGTTGAGGGCGATGTGCCGGACGAGAACGGCGCGTTGACAAGCGGCGCGGATCGCGGCACTGAATCGGTTTCGATGATCGCCGTTGGTTATTATTATTTCGGTTTTGCGGCCTGGTTTACCGGGCTTGCCGGAGGCGGTCGTCGCGAAAGCTGAATACAGTTTGAACTTCAATTTCGCAAAAGCCGCCCTGTTCCGGGCGGCTTTTGTGTTTTATCAAACCCAAGCCTGTCATGATCCTGCCTAAATCAAATCGTCTCACGCCTGAGCAACTCGCCGAAGTCACGTCGATCGTGACGGAGTTTGGCTGTCGGATTCAGCCGATCGTCGGAGCGGTGCGCACGATCTATGCGATCGTGGGGGACGAGCGGGATGAGCTGATGATCAACCGGCTGGAAGGTCTCGATTACGTGGAGCGGATCGATCGGATTCAGTCGCCGTTCAAGCTGATGGATCGTCGGTCGGATCTGGCGACGCATCGGATTCGGATCGGCGGCGTGACGCTGGGCGAGGAGTTGCTGGTGATCGCGGGCGCGTGCACGATCGATCCGAAGAATCCGAACTATTTCTACGAGACGGCGGCGGCGGTGAAGGAGGCGGGAGCGCAGGTGTTGCGCGGCGGCGTGTGGAAGCCGCGGACGAATCCTTACACGTTCCAAGGCGACACGAAGTCGCTGGAGATNNTGATGGAGGCGTCGCGNCGCACNGGNNTGCCGGTCGACACNGAGGTGATGGAGGAGACGCACATCAAGCTGGCGCTCGANGCGGGCGTGGGCGCGNTGCAGGTNGGCGCGCGGAATGCGTTGAACTATTCGCTGCTGCGGCAGATCGGGCGCGCGATCGCGGGGAAGCCGGAGACGGCGGTGTTGTTGAAGCGGAGCATTCACATGGGGCCGCTGAACGAATTCATCTCGGCGGCCGAGTATATCGCGGCGTTTGGGAATCCGAACGTGATCCTGTGTCCGCGTGGAACGACGCCGACGCTCGACGGGTATCGGAATTATCCGGACGAAAGCATCACGCCGCTGTTGAAGGAAAAGACGTGGGCGCCGGTGGTGGTCGATCCTTCGCACTCGGTCGGCAAGGCGACGTATGTGCCGGCGGCGGCGCTGGCGGCGGTGGCGTATGGCGCGGATGGCTTGTGCATCGAAGCGCACGTCGAGCCGGCGAAAGGAATCGGCGACGACCCGAAGCAGTCGCTGACGCCGGACGTGTTGAAGAAGACCATCGCGCAAGCGAAGGAGCTGTGGGCGTTGCGGCGGAAGTGAGGCGCGGGAAGGGCGCTTCGCGGTGAAGACCGGCGTTGAGTGAGCCGGGCACGGCTCACTCATTCGCAAATTCCTTGTCAGAAGGGGCGCGCGGAGAAAGCTCGCCCGATGCTTTTTCGTCCCCGCTTCGCTCACTGGGTGATGCTCGTCATCACGCTCGTCGCCGGCTCGAGTCCTGTGGCGGCGGCGGGCAACAAGACGCGCTGGCTGCGTGTTTCCACGCCGCAGTTCACGGTCATCACGTCGGTCTCCGAAAAGGATGCGATCGCGTGGACGGGCGAGTTCGCGCAATTCGTGGCGGCGCTGCACAGCCTCATTCCGGTGGATCCCACGCGGCTGCCGCGGCTGACGCTGATGGTGTTTGCGGATGAAAGGGAGTTCGCGCGGTATCGCCCGCTCGGAGCGGACGGCAAATCGCAGGACGTGGCGGGGTATTTCTCGCGGCGCGATTCCTGGGCGGTGGCCGGCCTGGCGCGGGCGGGATGGCGCGACGAAACGCGAACGACGATCTTTCACGAAGGCACGCACTGGTTTCTCAGCGCGTTCGAGGGGGCGCATCCGGTCTGGCTGGAAGAGGGATTGGCGGAGGTGTTTTCGACGTTCGAGTTGAAGAAGAAGCACGTGGCGTGGGGACGCGCGATCGAGCATCACGTGGTCACGTTGAACCAGCTTCGGCCGATGCCGGTGGAGGAGTTGCTGTTCATCACGAAGGGCCAGCTTTTCACCGGCGGCTCCGAAGGGATGTTCCGGACCGGCATGGCCTACGCGCAGTCGTGGGCGTTTGTCCATTACCTGATTTTCGGCGACAACGATCTGCCCCCAAATGCGATGATGAACTACGTCCGACTGCTTCGCGGCGCGATGCATCCGGACGAGGCGTTCCGGCAGGCGTTTGGAAGCGACTATGCGGCGGTGGACCGCAAACTTCGGGAGTATCTGCGGCGCGGGCGTTATTACGTCGGGCAACGTCCGCCGGCGGACCTGCCGGAGTTGCGCGCGGAGCCGGCGAGCGCGGCGGAAGTCGAGGAAGCGCTGGCGCGTCTCAGCGTGGTGACCGGGCGCACGGACCAGGCGCTCGCCCACATCGAGAAGATGCGCGAGGCCGGCGAGGAGAATCCGGTTGTATTCGAATTATTGGGACAAGTGCAGCAGGAGAGCGGGAACGAGGAAGCGGCGCTGTCCGCCTACGAGGAAGCGGTGCGGCGGAAGAGCCGCGATTTTCGTCCTTATTTCGAAGTGGCGCACGCGCGGCACGCGGGAGCGGTGCAGTCGGACGGATCGCTGCGCCACCTGTCGGAGGAGGAGGCGCGGAAGGTTGCCAACGACTACGAACGGGCGATCAACCTGAACCCGCATTTTCAGCCGGCGTATCACGGACTCGCGGGCGTGATCGAGCTTGTGCCGGCGGGTAATCCTCACGACGCGGAATTTCTGGAGCTGGGCCACCGGATGTTTCCGGACGACGGCATGATCGCGCTGGGCCTGGCGGTGTTGGCGAAGCGCAGCGGGGAGGATGCGAAAGCCGCGGAGCTTCTGGCCAAGGTGCTCGACCCGGAGACGTTTCAGCCGATGCACGTGCGCAGATATGCCATGCGGCTGGAGACCAACTGGGTCGCGACGGATATCTTCGACAAGTCCAAGGAGCTGGTCGATACAGGGAAGCATTACGAAGCGCTGGCTCTGATCGAAGAACAGCTCGCGCGAGACAACACGAAGGAGCTGCAGCGTCGTTTGCTGAACGCGCGGCGCATGGTCGAAGGCGCCAAGCAAGTGAAGGAAGTGAAGGAGGCGTTCGACAGCCGGGACTGGAAGGAAGCGCGCCGGTTGTTGAACGAGATTCTGGAATCCGATGCGCCGATGTCGGTGAAGAATCAGATGAGGCGACGGCTCGCGGAGCTGGACCGGCGCAATCTCGGGGTAGAGTAGAGGGCTGGATTCATAGCCGCAAAGAGGCGCAAAGGGCGCGAAAATTTTGGCCTTTGCCGATCAGGCGAGCCGGGTGCTTTTCGGGGTCGATGTCCGGCAACTGCTCGCACGAGGGCGACACGTCCTGTATCCGTTTATGCAAGACGGATGAGACTGATGAACACGGCGAAGCCGGGCGGTTGCACGAAAAGGGCGGGGGCCTTCTTGCGTAACGGCTGGCTCAATCCGTCCCGGCATCAGTTCACATCCAAACGACGGGCTCGTCGTGCAAGAGCGGCCCCGAGCTACTTCGAAGAACTAAAAACGGCGCAGAGGGTCTGCGCCGTTGGTTGTCGTGATGCCTCGCTGAGGACCGCGCCAGCGATCTCGAGCGGGCTTACGAGCGGATCGAAGTCCGCCGAGGATTACGATCCCGCGGCGAGTCGCGCCTTGCGGCGGCGAAGGAGGGCGAATCCGAGCACGCCCGCGCCAGCGAGGATGGCATAGGTCGAGGGTTCCGGGATCGCCGAAATGGTGAACTGGGTTACATCCAGCGAGATCACCGCCGTCGATGTATCCGCAAGATCCCACACTGAGAGCGTGCCCACAGCTACATACGACCCGATGTAGTCGGAGAAATAGCTATTGGGCTCAACGAATGTATTGGGGAAAGCAAATACCGGGCGGCCTTCTATGTCAGGGAAGTTCCATATATACACGGAGAGGCCTACGTCTGTCCCGTCCAAAGACGCCAAACCTACTGAACCTTCCAAGGTCGCGACATTGAGCATAAAGGTAGAGTTCCGAACTATTACCTGAGAATAAGGGGAAATAGATCGCGTGAACGTGCCAGTAACATCACCGGTGACCGCGCTGAACAGTTGATCGTCCGCGAGACTGCTCTCGAGCCACTTATTCTCCGTCGGGGAGAAGCTACTCGCGCTATCATTAAAGCTGGGCGACAAGGTGAAAGAAAAAGTGTAGCTTTCGGCCGTTTCGTAGCCCGCGGCGGTCTTGGGCGCAGTCGCTGTGACAGTGAACACGATTTGAGCGTGACTCGTCACGGCAAACAGGATGCAGAAAGCCGAAAACAGGAGCTTATTCAGGGGCATAAGAGGATGATGTATGTAGTTGATGCTGGGGCGCTCGGAGGTAACGCAACACGCTTGGTTCCGTGCAAGTGGAAAGCCGATTTCATTAGAAAACGACAGCCGTTGGCGCAGCGCTGCCCCTTACTTCGTCTTCCCGCGAACGTTTCAAAAGGTTATCGAAAGCACCGGGACGAAAGTATCGCGCCGCTGTCGAAGGAGGAGACCTGGGGCGGTGGTGGTCAATCCTCGCGCTCCGTGACGGGGGCTTGCTCGGCGAGCGCCAGGCGAGGCTGGCCGGCGGCAGGTGTATCCGTGTGCTGGTGACAACGGATGTCGGGCTCGTAGCGAGATGCCGATGACGTGAGCGCATCATGCGCAACCGGACGGTTGATCAAGTTGGGGCGTGCGGACGAGCGATTCGCGATCCCGGCGACGCAATTTTCCACTCGGGCGGAAAACAGGTTGAAGAGCGGTGCTCATTCCCCGTTCCCCGGGCCATTTGTGTGCGCGGTAGTAGGGCTCGTTGTCGAATCACGATATTATTCCCGCTCACGCTTCCGCACGCAGCCGCCGCGGTGACACGGCTGCCACCTGTCTGATCGCCACGCTTCTTGCCGCCGCCCACCGAGTCGGAGATGTTCCCCGTCGCATGAAATCCGTGAGACTCTCCGAGCTGTTGTCCAAGGCGACGCGCGCGTTGCAGCGCCGCAACTACGAGACCGCGGAAAAATCCTTTCGCGAGATTCTGCGTTTCGTGCCCGGTCAGCCCGAGGCGTCGCTCGGCCTCGCCGACCTCGCGCTGCTCGCCCGCGAGCCGCAGGCCGCGCTCGACTTGCTCGCCGCCGCCGCGGCGCGTTTCCCCGACCACCCGCGCCTGCTCGCGACGCTCGCCCGCGGCCTCCACGAATCCGGGCGCGGCGCCGAGGCCTTGCCCTGGCTCGAACGGCTCGCGCGCCTCGAACCGCGCCGCCCCGAACATCGCGTCAACCGCGGCCACCNCCTCGCACGTCTCGGTCGTCACGCCGAGGCGGCCGTCGCCTTTGGCGAAGCGCTCGCGCTCGCGCCGCACGACGTCGAGCCGCGCCGCCACCGGGCCTTGTCCCTCGCCGCCGCCCGACAACGCGTCGCCGCCGCCGAGGAGCTGGGCCGCTTGCAGGCGGCGAAAACCGACACACCCGCCGACGCCAATCTGCGCGTCGAGCTCCTCCGCCAGATCGGCCGCATGGACGACGCCCGCGCCGCTCTCGCCGCCGCCATCGCCCGCCACCCCGCCGACGCCCGTCTGCGCTCCACCGAGATGGTCCTGCGTCTCTATGACGAACGCGAGACGCCCGCGTCGTTGCTTGCCGCCGCCCGCACCTGGGGCGAGTCCGTGCGACCGCCCCGAGTGACGTTGCCGCCGCCGCTCCCCGGTCTCCCGCCCGAGCGCCGGCTGCGTCTCGGCTACTACGCCGCCGACTGGGCCGAGCGCGCGCTCAACGTCTTCACGCGTCACCTGATCGAGCATCACGACCGCGCGCGCGTGGAGGTTTTCGTGTATCAAGACGAGGCGCGCACCGACGCCCTCACCACGCGTTTCAAATCGTGGGCCGAGCACTGGCGCGAACTCTGGCAGAAGGACGAGGACGCAGCCGCGCGCGCCATCGCCGCCGACCGGCTCGACGTGTTGATCGATCTCAACGCCCACTTTTCCAACCCGCGCCCGTCGCTCGTCGCCCGCAAACCCGCGCCGCGCATCGTCCACTACCTCGATTTCCCCGCCACCACCGGCAACCCCGCCGTGGACGCGCGCCTCGCCGACACCTTCCTCGAACCGCCCCAGGAAAACGGCGCGTGGAGCACCGAAGCCCTTCTCCACCTGCCCGGCCCCTGCCTCGTCTTCCGCGGCCACACCAAGTCGCTCGATCCCGGCCCGCTCCCCGCCGCCGCGCCCGGATCGCCGTTGACCTTCGGCTCCGCCAACAATCTCGCGAAAATCACGCCGACGACGCTACGCCTCTGGGCCGCCGTCCTCGCGGCCGTGCCCGACTCGCGTCTTCTGCTCGTCCGCGAAGAGCTCGCCGAAGACGCTGTCGCCGCCGATTGGCGCGCGCGACTCGAGGCCGCCGGCCTGCCCGTCGCGCGCATCGACTTCCTCGACGGCGGCGTGGATTTTCTCGCGCTCGAACACTTCCGGCGGATCGACGTCATGCTCGACACCGCGCCCTACAACGGGATCACGACGACCCTCGACGCGCTCTGGATGGGCGTGCCCGTCGTCACCATGCGCGGCGACTGGTGGGGAGCCCGCGCCTCCGCCGCGATCCTGTGCCACCTCGACCTCGCCGAGTGGATCGCCGCGTCGGCCGACGACTACGCGCGCATCGCCGCACGTCTCGCCGCCGACCGTGCCGCGCTCGCGCACCTGCGCGCCACGCTCCGCGACCGCCTGCTCGCCTCGCCGCTGGCCGACGCGGCGGGCACCGTGCGCGCGATCGAGGACCGCCTCATCGCGTGGCTACGCGAGAATCCGCCCGGGCCGTCGTTGGCGAGGGAGGGGGGAGTTGGAACGATGCAGTTCTGAACCACGAATGGACACGAAAGCACACGAATAGAGAGGAGACATTGACTAAGAGCGTGCCCAACGTCTGATCACCTGTCCGTGCTCTTTGGCGGTTCGTCATTCGTGTCGATTCGTGTCCATTCGTGGTTCAAGTAAATGAGTTCGGCGGAGCTCTTGGCGGAGACACGAAAAAGCCGCGTTCCGAAGAACGCGGCTTATATTGCAAAATATTAAACGAACCGGTGCGCGCTGATCACGCGCTCGCCGCTTTGTGCCGGCGGCGATGCCACGCCACCGCTCCGACCGCCGTCACACCGAAGAGCAGGGCCACGCTGGACGGCTCGGGAATCGCGGAGCCGATCGTGATGCCCTCGCCGGGCGTCATGTTCACATAGGCCCCGGTGAAAGTGATGATCGGGTCGTCCCAGTCGTTCCCATACGCGAAGGTGGTGTTGGGCGTGATATGGAACTCGAGGTAGCCGTAATGCACGTCGGTCCCGTTCGTGTAGCTGAAGCCCAAATATTGAGTCTCCTCCGTCAAGAAGTTGAAACCGGCGGAGGACATGGCGGAATCATTGTAATTCGACGCGTCGTGGCTCGTGAGGAAAATCGTGCTGGAGTCGATCACGTCACCCGCGACAAACACCGTCGGCGCGCCCCAAGCGGAATACTGCTCCGCGGAGGTAGCGGCCGCCCAGCGCGCCGTGCCGCCGACCTGGCTGATGCTGCCGCCGAACGCGCCGCAGTAATACATGCCGAGCGGATACGTGTCGTTGGCATACGAGCTCGCATTGGCCGCCGCCCCGGTCCACGGGTTGATGTTGATGTAAGTGCTGGCTGACCAATAAGCGGCCGACAGGTTGAGATCGAATTTGGCAATCTCGGCCGACGAAACTGCCGAAAGCATAATGGGAGCGGCGACCAAGGTCGCGGCGCGGATTTTTTGACTGAAAGAGCAGGCAGAGCTGGAGAGATTCATACGAATGACGCCAGCGAGGTTGGCCCGCTGCCCCGCCCTCACAAGTAAATAAACCATCCCCGGTGGTTTTTTTGCCGTTGGTATTAATTGTGTAAAAACCTAACTATAAACATTTTACATGTTTTATTCCGCGATGCTTCCCGATGAAATGCATGAACTTGGCAAGATCGTTTATATCCGATTCGCGGATACGTCCGCGATCCCTTCCCACGCAGGCGCGAGAATCCCGCCCCGTCCGCCGTCCTCAGCACACAACAAGCCGCGGGCTTGGCTTAGCGCCATTCACCCATGGTCTCTTTCTTCGCCATTGTGCGGCGTCTGGCCGAGCGGTTTGTGATTTCAACGGGCGCGATTCCCGGACGTCGAGCCGGTGCATGGAGGGCTGACAGGCGATCGTGCACGAGGGCAACTGGGCCGACATCAAAGACAATCCGCGGATCTCGGGTTCGTTCGAGTGGATCATGTTCGATTTCGCGGCGGACAACCGGAACGAAGGCGAAACGCCGGGGCGCAACGACAAAGGGCTGGTGACCTACGACCGGAGGATCAAGAAGGACGCGTTCGTCTTTTATCAGGCGAATTGGACCACCGAGCCGATGGTGTATCTCGCCGGCCGCGGCGCGAGCGGCGGCGGATCAATTGGAGGTGAAGATGTATTCGGATTTTGAGGACGTCGAATTGCTGGTGGCGGGGTTTTGTTGGGGAGGGTAAGCCCCGATCGAATCGCGGTCTGTCGGTGGCCCAATGTGGCGCTGCAACCCGGGCATAACCGGATCGAGGCGATCGGCCGCGGCAAGGCACANAAACACGCGACGCCCGCGCGTGAGGCTGGTGGAGTAAGCGGTCGATGCTATCTGCCCCGAGACCGGTCCGGTATCTTTCGGAGTCGGAAGGCCAGACGGGGTGTCGGCGGTTAATGGTGATGCGTGGCTTTGCGCGGTGGGGCGGCTGAGCGGGAACGCGTCAGACCGAGGCAGGCGAAGGCGACGGCAACCACGCCGAGCACCAAGGCGGCGGCGCCGCCCACGACGCCATTGCCGCTTCCGGGACCGCCGTCGGCGACGGCTAACACGAGGCCTCCGTTGATCGCGCCCACGCTGCCGAGCAGGGCGCTGCAGACGTTCGCCGGGCGAGTGCCGAAGCGGCCCGACGGGCGCGCCAAAGCGATCGCCCCCGCGCTCGCGCCGGTGAGCGCCAGGACCGCGGCGGTGGTTGCCCAGAGACGACGCGAGGTCGGACCTCGCACGGTCGTGGCAGCGGGCTCGGCGACCTGCGCGAGGCGCAGCACGAAATAAACGGCGCCCGAAAAGACGATGGCGGCCGCGAGTGCGGCGAGGAAGAGATAGGTTCGGTTCATGATGGATGGAGAGTCATGACCGGAGAGCTCCGCTTTTTGTGACACGCTTCGCGTCCAGCGGACGAACGGGATCTCGTGCCTTTTCGCGTCCGGTGTCACACTGTGGCGTGTTGCCCGGTCTTTACTGCAAAGTCCTCAAAACCCACCCCGCCGATTCCCATCATGACCGATCCGGCTCTCCGTGTTTTCGAAGAACATCGCCGAATGCTTTTTGGCATCGCCTATCGCATGCTCGGGTCGGTCGCAGATGCGCAGGATATGGTGCAGGAAACTTATTTGCGCTGGCGGCAGGTGGCGGGCGATTCCGTGCATTCGCCGCGCGCGTGGCTCACGACCGCGATCACTCGCCTTTGCATCAACGAGCTGAATTCCGCGCGGGCGAAGCGGGAGACGTATGTGGGGCAGTGGTTGCCGGAGCCGTTGATCGACGATCGCGCAGCTGATCCGGCCGACGCGGCGACGCTGGCCGATTCGCTTTCGCTCGCGTTTCTCGTGCTGCTGGAAACCTTGAGCCCGACCGAGCGAGCGGTGTTCATCCTACGGGAGGGCTTCGGTTGCGACTTCGCGGATATCGCGCGGATCGTCGAAAAGTCGGAGGCCAACTGCCGGCAGATTCTTACGCGCGCGCGCCAGCGCATCGACGAACGCCGACCGCGCTACGACGTGTCGCCGGCGGAAGCGGAGAAGATCGTGGCGCCGTTTGTGACCGCGATGAAGAACGGCGATCTCCAGGCGATGCTGGCGCGGTTGGCGGAGAACGTGGTGCTGGTGGCGGATGGCGGGGACAAACCCGGCGCCTTGCTGAAACCGTTGGAGGGCGCCGGAGCCGTCGCGCGTGCGATGCTGCACGCGGTGAAGAAACATGGCGTGGGAGGAGAGATTCGCGCGGCGAGCGTCAACGGGCTCCCGGGCTTCGTGCGCTTCGAAAACGGTCAGGCGAAAGCGGTGCTCGCGTTCGGCCTCGCCGGTGGACGCATCCAGGCCGTTTTCGTGATCAGCAATCCCGAGAAGCTGAGGCACCTGCAACCAACCTAGCCGGGTGGGGGAGGACGGGGCGGCGGGTTCGTCTAGCTCGCAGGTTGCGCTTCGCCCTCGAGGCCGACCAAGGGCGAAGGCGCGCCGGTGTCGTTCACCCGAACCATGCGCGCGACGGCGATGCTCAGCAGGCCCGCGGCGACGGCGATCCAGCCGAGCCAGTTGAAATGAAGCAGGTGTCCGTTCGGCTGTTTGACGACGACCCAGCCGCCCAACGTCGAACTGATTCCGGAAGCGAGATCGCGCGCGCAACTTGTCAGGCTCAGGAAGGCCCCGCGCCGCGACGACGGCACGGCGAGCGTCACGATCGCCTGGCCGGGAACGAAGCGCCCGCTCGCAAAAATGAAAAACAATCCCGCCAACACCAACGTCGCCCAGACCGGCAGCGGGCCGGCATTCGCAATCGTGAGCGTGATCACGCACGCCGCGACCACCATGTAAGTGAAAACGCGCTGGCGACCGTGACGGTCCGCGAACCGGCCCACGCGCGGAGCGGTCAGGACGCTCGCGACGCCGCCGATGAAATAGACGAGCGAGAGGTATTTTTCCGGCAGCGCCAGATCGCCGACGAGATGCGGAGAGAGCAGGGGAATGATGCTGAAGTGGCCGAGCACCATGACGGCCATGAAGAGAATTCCACGGCCTGCGTTGGCGTCGCGCAACAAGGCGCGAAACGCCTGGCCCTTGTGGACGTCGGTCTGGAGGTGTCCGCGAACCGGAGGCATCAAGCGAAACGTCAAACCCCACACCACCGCCGCGAAGACCGCGAGGAAGGTGAACGGCGAACGCCAGCCGAAATGCAGCGCGAGTTGCAAACCGACCGGCACGCCGACGGCCGCGGCGAACGCAAACGCGGTCATGATGATGCCGATACCGGCCGCACGGCGTTCCGGCGGGATGAGATCGCTGACAATCGCGAGACACAGCGAGCCCGAGACGCCGCCGAAAGCACCGCCGAGAATGCGGGCGAGCAGGAGCGTGTGGGCATTGGACGCGAGCCCGCAGAGCAGCGTCGCGACCGTGAAGCCGGCATAGGCCCAGAGCAGCAACGTGCGGCGATCGAAACGGTCGATGAACGGCGCGCTCAACAATCCGACGACGCCCGCCGCGATCGAGTAAGCCGCGACCAACGCGCTGAATTGCCCGGCCCCCAGGTCCAACTCGCGCATCAGTTGCGGCGCGAGCGGCATCATCACCATGAAATCCATGATGTGGGTGAATTGAATCGCCGCGAGGACGAGGAGAATGACGCGTTCGGACGGGCGGCCAGGCATAGATCGGCGCCCACTGTCGCGATCGCCTCCTCGGGAGCAAATCGCCGGCGGGATTAGCGGGTGGGCTGCGCCGGCGTTTTTTTAGCAGGAACTGTTTGGGAAGGTGCGGAGTGGAACGGTCCGCGCTGCGATCGGGACGTGGCACTCGAAACAAATTTCCGGAAATGGCGCGGTTTTGTCACAGCCGCATCGGTGGAGTTGTCCAATCCGGCGTATGGACACTGAAATCATTGAGGAAACGGCGGCGAAAACGCTGGCGGGTGCGATCTCCTTTCCCGAGGTTGTCGGCAATCTGCTTCGCGCGGGTGTCGAGTTTTATCACGTGGATTACCTGGCGCGGCGGAAGTCGTTCTATTCGGTGAACGGATCGGCGGTGGTCGTGGTTCCGATCTTTTACGAAGGGCTTCCCAACGTGGCGCCGGAGTTCGATGTTGCCGCGGTCAAGGCGGCGATCGTCGACAGCCAGCGGCATGGGCAACGCTATCGCGATTTCACGCGACGCGTCATGGCCGCGGGCGTGCAGGGATACTTCGCCTTTTTGCAGGGAAAGCGCGTCACCTATCTGGGGCGCCGCGGCGACCAGCACACCGAGTGGTTCCCGGGGGCGGGGCCCGAAGCTCGCCAATAGATCCGCACCTTGTTGGATTATGGTCATGCCGGCTTCTCCGTCCGCTGCGTTGCGTCCGCCGTTGTCCTCTGTTCCGGAGGAGAACGGCTGGATCGAGGCCGCGCGGGCGGGCGACCTCGAAGCGCTCGACTGCCTCCTTCGACTGCACGAACCGTGGATCTTCAACCTGGCATTGCGGATGGTGTGGCGGCGCGACGTCGCGCAAGACGCGACGCAGGAGATCCTGCTGAAGGCCATGACGCATCTCGGTTCCTTCGAAGGCCGGAGCAAATTCTCGACCTGGCTTTACCGGATCGCGGTGAACCACCTGCTGAACGTCCGGAAGTCGGAGATGGAGGAGCGTCGAATGACGTTCGTCGATATGGCGCGTTCGCTGGACGAATGTGGGGATTCGGACCTGCCGGACGAATCGCTTTTGCCTATCGGGCACGGGCTGCTGGTCGAAGAAGCGAAGCTTGGGTGCATCACGGCGATGCTGATGTGCCTTGATCGCAGGCAGCGCCTGGCGTTTGTGCTTGGCGAGGTTTTTGGCGTCACGAGCGATGAAGGCGCGGAGATCATGGAGGTGTCTTCAGCGAATTTCCGGCAACTGCTCACGCGCGCGCGACAGGACCTGTATCAGTTCATGCACGACAAATGCGGGCTGGTGAACGCGGCGAATCCGTGTCGGTGCACGAAGAAGGCGGGAGCCTTCATGCGCAACGGCTGGCTCGATCCGCACCGGCGTCAGTTCACGCCCGAACGACTGGCCAGCGCGCGAGAAGTGGCTCCGGCCCGCCTGGAAGAATTGCAAGCCGCGCAGCGGGCCTACGCGGAGGTGTATCGCGACGCGCCGCTGACGCATGCGCCGGCGATCGTGGAGCGCATTCGCGCGAGTTTTGCGGGGCAGGATCGTTGAGGGGCGTTGCACTCACGTCCTTTTCCGACGTGTGAAGCACCGCGCGTCGGCGTCGAAGACCTTACATTCTGCGTGGTGACATTTAGCCGGCGGTGGCTGTATCCGCGCAATGGGGACAGCTCACTTCGGGCACGTAGCGAGGGTCCTGCTGTTCGGCTTCCGTGAGCGGTAGCTGGCAGTTGCCGCACAGCACGGAGTTTGTTTCGCGCAGGGCGGGATCGACGCCGACGCGCTGGTCGAAGACGAAGCATTCGCCGTCGTAGTGCGCGCCGCCGCACTCCTCGAAGTATTTCAAAATGCCGCCGTCGAGCTGATGCACGTTTTTGAAACCGGCCTGCTCGAGATACGGTCCGGCTTTTTCGCAGCGGATGCCGCCGGTGCAAAACATCACGATTGGGCGCTCTTTCATCTCCTCCGGCAGCTTTTTTGCCGCGGCGGGAAACTCGCGGAAGCTCTCGATGCCGGCGGGGACGGCGCCGCGAAAAGTGCCCAGGCGAACTTCGTAGTCGTTGCGGGTGTCGAGGAGCGTGATCGGCCGGCCTTCGTCGAGCCACTGCTTCAAAGTGCGCGCGGGGAGTTTCGGACTCGGGCGTCGCGCGGGATCGATGCCGGGAATACCGAACGTGATGATTTCTTTTTTGATCTTCACCAGCATCCGGTCGAACGGCTGTTCGGCGCTGAAGCTTTCCTTGGGCGTGAGATCGGCGAGACCGGGGATGCTGCGCAACGTGGCGAGCAGCGCGTCGATCCCGCTCCGCGTGCCGGCGACAAACAGGTTGATGCCCTCCACGCTCAACAGGATGGTGCCGCGCAGATCGCCCGCGCGACACACCTCCAGCAACCGCTCGCGCCAGACGGGAAGCTCGTCGAGCGGAGTGAATTTGTAGGCGGAGACGTTGACGAACGAGGGCACGATCAAAGGGGGCTTACGACAACGTCCGCCCGACATCAAAACTCAAGGCTATGGTGCGCGCCGCGCATTGAGGCCAGCGGCAAGAGTCAACCCATAACCCCTTTGCCTATTTCGCCAACTCATCCGAGGTGGGCAAGGCGGGTAATGTGACGCAGTATGTGCGCCGATTTCGGCAAGGAGAGGAGTGAAAGGGACGCGCGTTCAAGTCAGTGCTGTCAAAAGTTCACACATGACCCCTTTGGTCCGACCCAAAGTTCACACATGACCCCTTTGGTCCGACCCCCTTTGGTCCGACCCCTTTGGTCCCTCCCGTCGGATCCGTCCCTCTGGATTTTCCCGGCGGGCGCCCGACAGATGCCGATCGATCCCTTTCACGCCGTCGTCCGGACGGTGTGAAGGGTGATTTGAAAGTGATGGTGTTCCCGGGTGCGGCGCAGGCCGAGGCGTGTCGCCAGAACGTGCATGGCGCGATTCCGGTTCAGATTCGTGGTGAGTCGAAAACTGTCGTAGGGCACGGTCGGGGTTCCATAAGCGACGAAGCGCCGGAGCAGCAGCGCCGTTGCGAGACCCCAGCGTTCGGGATGGCGGGGATGCCCGCAGATGAACTCCAACCCGGCGGCACGCTCTCGCCGGGCGGCGACGAGAAGCCCTGCAGGGCCGTCCGGGTGCTGGGCCCACCAGGACAGGTCGGGGGCGTGGTGACGTTTCAATTTTTCGAAATGCTCCGCACTGAAATAATTTTTCGCCACGCCCCATTGCTGGACGAAATCCCAGTCTCCGGCCACCAGGGGACGAACGGTCCAACCCGATTTCAACGCGGACACCTCCGCGGAATCGTAGCGGCACAGGCGCTCCCGCAGAAGCAGCGGATCGCCGATCCAATCCTCGTCGGTCCACGCCTTGATCTGCGGGAAATGGTGGCGCAATCCGCGTTCCCATTCCCCCGCTTCGTGGGTTGTCACCACGATTTGGTGCGCGCCGGTGTCTTGGATCTCGCTGAGCACGGGGCGCAACAATTCCCGGGCGAACGCTTCCACGCGGACCCGCGGTGCCAGCGTGACGAAAAGATGGACGGTGGAAAGATCCCCGGGCGCGGGTCGCCACCGCGCGCAACCGACAAACCGCGCAGCGGGGCCCGACGTTTCCCAGACGCGAGAGTGCCAGTCCGAAGGATGCGCCAACGCGGGCGCGAGCGATCCGAGTCGAGGGGCCTCGTGAAGCCGCGGGGGCCGAAAAACGAAGGATTCAGGCCGACGATGGGGAACCCTCGCGATCACGACGACCGTCGAACCGGACGAAACATCGACGCTGTCCGCCGAAACATCTTCCAGTTCGGCGGCATCGTCCCCGGAGAATGCCGGAACCGCTGGCGGAGGAAGGGCGGACGGCGACCAGCTCAGCTCGCCGGCCAGCGTGGGATCCAACTCATGCACGACGGTGCGCACCTCGGCGAAATGCGGAGCGAGGCGGTGCGCTTCCCTGAGGGCGTCGCGCGCCTCTTCCTGGCGATTCTGGCCGACCAGCGCATGGGCGAGATGAATATGGGCGAAAGCCAATCCGGGGTTGTCTGCGATCGCATGACGCGCGGCTTTCTCCGCATCCTGATATCGATGCAGGTGCAGATAACAGCGCGCGAGTCCCAGCCAGATGTCGTTTGTCGGTCGCAGCGGCAGATGATCGCGGAGCAGGGCAAATGCGTCGTCCCAGCGATTTGCGGCCATCAATGCTTTCGCCAGGCAACCGACGGCGATCGGCGGCAGTTTGCCGGGCTCGACGGGAAACGGCAGAAATTCGAGCACCCGGCCGGGTTGTCCCGCCTGTTCGGCGAGAAGCGCGAGGCGCGCCGCGACGTCCAGCCGCTCGGGTGAGAGGTGGTCCCGGAGGACGTCCGCTGTTTTCCATGCCGCGTCGAGCTGGCCGAGACGCGCTTGGCAGCAAGCGAGCCAGAACGCGAAAATCGGATTCTCGGGACGTAGACGGTGCGCCCGTTGCAGTGGCAACCGCGCTTCCTCGAAGCGCGTGGCTTCGATCAGATCGAGTCCGAGACGGAAGCAGGCGGACGCATCCGACAGTGGAAGCGGTGCGAGCTCCGCCGCACGTCCGCCCCACGACTCCACGGGCGTGAGCGTCACCGGAGGATCGAAGATCTCGACCAAAGGCCGGCCGTCTTGGTCCCGTGCTCCCGGCAGATCAAGCGAGCGCAGCACTGTCGGCGCCAGATCGAGCAGATGGATCGAGCCTAGGCGCAGGCCTTGGCGCATCCCCGGCCCGGCGGCGGCGAAGAGTCCGGCGCCTGCCGGTTGCAGCGGATAATCCATGCCGGCACCGGGGCTGAGGACAGCGCGTCCTCGGGTCGAGGCGATGAAGATGCGGGTGTCGGCGCCGGCGGCGGTGAGCAGCTCGCGCAGGAGCAGGTCCAGCAGACGGCACGCGTTTTCGGTGACGCCTTCATACCGGGTTTGCACAGCTCGCGGCGTGGAGGAGTGAGGGAGCGAGCCGAAGGAGGAGAGGATCGAAGCGAAGAACGAATGATGCACGATCCCGAGCTGCCACGTTTCGGTCTCCAGCAGGCTCGAGGCGACATTATGAACCGAATACAAATGGCACACGGCGACGGCCAGTTGGAGGGCGAGCGGATCGTGCAACGCGATCTCCGGCTCCAAGCGGGGACACAGCAGTCTGATCGCTCCGGGCGCGAGGGAGCTCAAGTCCACACGTAAAGGCGCCAACTCTTCGGATAATGCCCGCGGATGCACCGCGACTTCGGCCCCTCCGGATTGAAAAAACGCCTCCGGAACCAACACGCCGTCGAACGCGTGGTCTGGGATCCAGTCCTGTCCCCCGACGACGATCGAGCGAAGTCCCGCTTGACCGGCGATGTCCCAGAGCGCGGCCGTCCGCGGAGGCGTTGTTGCGCGGACCGGGCCGGCGATGACGCCGTGACGCCACGCGCGTTGCCCCGTCACCGCGCTGGCCAGGAGCATAGGCGCCGCAAACGGAGGCAGGCTTATCATGTCCGCCGACACGCCGCGAGAGACGAGGGCCTGGATGGTGGGGAGGAGCCCGCGAGCGACCAAGGGCTGAACGAAGGACCAGTCGGTCCCTTCGAGAAAAACAACCAGCGTTTTCATCGAGCCGTTCCCGGCAGCCGCATAGTCCGCGGTCGCGGAGAAACGAAAGGAGCCGGAAAAACATTCTCCGGCTCCGGGTGGGAAAACTGGGAAGAACTCAGACGGCCGCGAGCTGGGCCTTTCGGCGGCGGCGGACTGCGAAGGCGGCGGCCGAACCGGCGAGGAGGCCGGCGATCGCAGTGGTGGTCGTCGGTTCGGGGACCGCGGAAATGGCACCGGCCGTGATGGCCGCGCCGGTATTGTCGTAGGCGAAACCGTAGAGGGTCAGCTCGCCATCATAAACATTCTCCGCATCCACTCCGAAAAGGGCCCATCCGTAGTAGGTGGAATCTTCGATTGTAAATTGGAAGCCTGCGTAGCCCGGCTCGCTGCTGCTCGGCCAAGAGGAAGTATAGGCGAAGCCCTCGTCGAAGGTTAGTTGATCGTCGATCAGGTCTCCGAAACTGAGAAGCGAGAGCTGTCCTGCGCTGGTGGCGATGCCGGTTGACGTGCCGCCCTGGATAAAAAGCCCATGTTTCCACATCAGACTGAAGGATCCGGGCGCCCATTCGCCGCCAATCGTTTTGTCGAAGAAGTTGAATTCCATGCTGAAGTCGCGGCTCACTCCTGAGGATTCCTGCCAGTAAACGATTTCAGCGGAGGCGGAATTGGCGCCGATGATAACAGGCAAAGCGGCGATGATTTTGCGCGAGTGAGACGGAAGCGGGAGGTTCATGATAACTGAAGGGATGTGGTGTTTGAAAATTCATTCAGGAGAGGGCGCGGTCAAGTGATGAATCGAATGGCCAGTATTTTCATCTTGGGGTGGGCTCGTGTTTGCGCGCGACGGCTCGGCCGATCTGTAATCATGTTTCGACGGCGCCCGCTTTCCGGATCGGAGACGCGTGCCTTGTTCGCCGAAAAGCGCCATGAAAGGTGGCGGCCGACGCGACCTTTGAGTGAGAGGACGGCGGATGCTGTGCTGGACGCCGATATCTTTATGGGGACGCGGCGAAACGAAAAGAGCCGGAAAAGGACATGCCTCGGCTCCGCGTGGGAAAACTGGGAGGAACTCAAACGGCGCGACTTGGGCCCTCTGTCGATCGGACAAGCGGGTTGACGATGGCGGCGTTCGCCCGGCGGGAAGGGATCAAGTATGCGACGTTTGCCGGTTGGATGGCGAAGGTCCAAACAGGTGCGACGGCAGAGCCATCGATCCGGTTCGCCGAGATGCGGCTGCCGCTGGAAGCGGCGGCGCGGAATGCGCAGAGCGAGTTTGCGTTGGAGGTGCGATTGCCGGACGGGACCACGGTGCGCGGGCGCGTCGTAGCGGAGGTGGTCGCGATGGTGCGGACTCTGCGGAGCTGAAACGATGCTGGCGTTTCCTGCGGCGATCCGGATCTACGTGGCAGTGCAGCCGGTGGACATGAGGAAGTTGTCGATTGGTCCAGTCATCACCACGGCGGGGCGGCGGGCACGGAATGAGCGTGCAGGTCGTGGACGTAAGAGATGAGATCTCCGGCGATGCGCCACGCTGTGCACCAGCGGGTGCAAGCGGCCAAACTGCGAGGCTCGCCCGGTCGCCGGAGAAGTCGGAGCGGTTCGTAGTAGCGACAAAGGCGGTAACGACGCTGGAGCGAAGGGGCCGCACTCGGTCGAAGGGGCGAGACGAAATCATGGCCGCCGACCTCAGCGACTACTTCGGAACGATTCTGCTCGCCGCTTTATTTAGTTGGTGGCTCGCCGCGTGAGCGACAGCAGTGTGCTGTGTGGCTGAAAGCTTCCATTGTAGAGGAGAAATCAGGACGCAGGACCATCAGGCCGAACGAGCGCTACACGCCGCAAGGCGGTCCGCTCTCACGGCTCACCTCCAACGTGTATGTGAACAACTTGGATCACGGGGTGAACGACCAGTCGGACGGGTTGACGCGCGGGCGCCGCGCAGTGCGTTACCGTGGAAGGCGAACGGGTGCCATTGACGTTTACCAACCGATGATCATCGGGATTGCATGCCATTGCTGACCGTAGTGCCACCGATGCCGGGAGCGGAGCGGCGGTTTCGACCGTTCACGGAGTTCGTCCACGCCTCAGGGTGGGACACGGAGTTTGTTCAACTGGATTGGAATGGGCCGCAGCCGAACTTTGGGTCGGATGCGGTATTTGGGCAGGTGGGCGCGCAGACGGTCGACAAGATCGTTATGGGATTCTCGCTTGGCGCGCTCTACTCGCATCTCGGTGCGCTCCGGGCCCGGCATCTGATCCTGGGTTCGATCTCGCCGTTTTTCCTAGAGGACGACGATGAGCCGCAGCGGTGGATGATTTCCTACCAGGCGGGCAATGCCGATACGCCGGCCGACGTGCTTGTAGGGGCCAAAGAAGACGACCAGATGCACCGCCGCGCCGAGGCCGTGCGCGATTTTTATCGGCAGTGCATCTATACCGTCGTGCCGGAGGCCGACCACGAGCTCTGGCATCCGAATTATTTGCAGGCGATCAAGGCTGCTCTTGATCGGCTCGGATCGCGGAGGTGAAGCGGTTCATGGATTGGAACCACGAAAGGACACGATTTTACACGAATGATCAGTCCGCCTAAGGACGGTGGTCAGCGTTTCCTCTTCATTCGTGTGCCTTCGTGTCTATTCGTGGTTCATGATTTGACACGGCGGGTTGGGGACAACCCGCCCTACCTCAGCGCCAGCCGAGGGCGGGGGCGAGGTGGGTGAGGATCGCTTCGAAGACGTGGGCGTTGTAGTCGACGCCGAGTTGGTTTGGGATCGTGAAGAGGATCGTGTCGGCTTCGACGATGGCTTCGTCCTTTTTCAATTGCTCGATGAGGAGGTCGGGTTCGGCGGCGTAGGTGCGGCCGAAGACGGCGCGCATGGAATCGATGATGCCGAATTGGTCGCTCTCGTTGCTGCTGTCGCCGAAGTAGGCGTGGTCGCGGTCGTCGATGAGGGGGAAAATGCTGCGGCTCACGGAAACGCGCGGGGTGCGCGGGTGGCCGGCTTCTTTCCACGCTTGGCGGAAGGCACGGATTTGCGCGGCTTGTTGCACGTGGAGCGGTTCGCCGGTTTCGTCGAATTTGAGCGTCGAACTTTGGAGGTTCATGCCGAGCTTCGCGGCCCAGATCGCGGTGGCGTTGGTCGCGGAGCCCCACCAGATGCGTTCGCGCAAGCTTGGAGAAAACGGTTCGAGGCGCAGGAGTCCGGGAGGATTCGGAAACATCGGGCGCGGGTGCGGCTGGGCGAAGCCTTTTCCGTTTAACAGTTCGAGAAACACCTGCGCGTGGCGTCGGCCCATCGCGGCGTCGTCTTCGCCTTCGGCGGGGCGGTAGCCGAAATGGCGCCAGCCATCGACGACTTGCTCAGGCGAGCCGCGACTGATGCCGAGTTGCAGGCGTGAGCCGGCGATGAGATCGGCGGCGCCGGCGTCCTCGGCCATGTAGTGCGGATTCTCATACCGCATGTCGATGACGGCGGTGCCGATTTCGATTTTGCGCGTGCGAGCGCCGATGGCGGCGAGCAGNGGAAACGGCGAGGCGAGCTGGCGGGCGAAAGTGATGGACGCGGAAATAGGCGCCATCCAGTCCGAGGCGTTCGGCGTTCGACGGCGAGGTCGATGGACTGCAAGAGCGTGTCCGACGCGGAGCGCGTTTGCGAGTGGGGCGAAGGGGTCCAGTGGCCGAAGGAGAGGAAGCCGAGTTTTTTCATAGTGAAAGGGAAAGTGAGGGTGAAAGTAGGAGGCCGCAAAGAGGCGCGGGAGGCGCAAAAAGGGAGAGAACGAGAAAGAGAAAGATTACGAGAACGAGGAGGAGCCAAGGAGGAGTCATTGAGTTGAACCACGAATGGACACGAATGCACACGAAGGAGCGGGGGCGGGGGTGGGAGAAAAGGAAAAGGGCAGGTCGGAGACCTGCCCTGGTGCGGGGGAGAACGAGTAAGAGAATGAGAAGATTTTTAGAGGAGGGAGAGCTGGGAGTCGTCGGTGGGAGTGACGGAGATCTTTTTGCGCGGCTTGGCTTGGGGTGTCGCGGCGGGGAGGGTGATGCTGGTGTCGTCGCTTTCGAGTCGGGCGAGGATCGTTTTTGCGCGGTCGATGACGGTGAGGGGGAGGCCGGCGAGGCGGGCGACTTGGATGCCGTAGCTGCGGTCGGCGGCGCCGGGGATCACGCGGCGGACGAAGACGATGTCGTCGTTCCACTCCTTCACNGCGACGGAGAAATTGCGGAGGCGCGGAAGNTGTTTCTCGAGTTGCGTNAGCTCCTGGTAGTGCGTNGCGAAGAGCGTGCGCGGGCCGCGGGCGGGATCGCGGTGGAGGTGTTCGACGACGGCCCAGGCGATCGAGAGGCCGTCGTAGGTGGACGTGCCGCGGCCGATTTCGTCGAGGATGATCAGCGAGCGATCGGTGGTGTTGTTGAGGATGTTGGCGGTTTCGTTCATCTCGACCATGAAGGTCGAGTTGCCGCGCGCGAGGTCGTCGCTGGCGCCGACGCGGGAGAAGATACGATCGACGAGGCCGACGCGGCAGGATTTCGCAGGGACCCAGCAGCCGATTTGGGCGAGCAGGGTGATGAGCGCGACCTGGCGGATGTAGGTCGATTTACCGGCCATGTTGGGGCCGGTGATGAGCGCGATCTGGGCGTCGGTGGAGGAGAGGAGCGTGTCGTTGGGGACGAAGCCGGCGCTGGCNCCGCGGGCGGTGACGGTGTCGAGCGAACGGAGCATNTGTTCGACGACGGGGTGGCGGCCTTCGANGATTTCGAGCGTGTCGGAATCGTCGAGCGTGGGGCGGCAGTAGTCCCATTCGCGGGCGAGCAGGGCCCANCCGGCGAGGACGTCGAGCTCGGCGAGGGCGTCGGCGGTTTGGGCGAGCGCGATGGATTCGTCGAGGATCGCGGCGACGAGCTGGTTGAAGAGTTCGAGCTCGCGGGCGAGGGCGTTTTCCTCGGCGTGNAANATTTCCTTTTCCTTTTGCTTGAGCGCTTCGGTGACGTAGCGCTCGCCGCCGACGGTGGTCTGGCGGCGGATGTAGTCGGGCGGGACGAGGTGGAGATTGGCTTTGGTGACCTCGATGTAGTAGCCGAAATTTCCGGTGTAGCGGACCTTGAGGCTGCGGATGCCGGTGCGTTCCTGCTCGGCGCGTTCGAGGTCGGAGAGCCAGGTTTTGTTGTCTGTAGTTAAAGAACGGAGACGGTCGAGTTCGGCGTCGTAGCCGGCGCGGATGTAGTTGCCGTCGGAGAGATCGTTGGGGAGGTCGTCCGCTAACGCGGACGTCAGGAGCTGCCGCAAGGACGGCAGCTCCTGAAGTTGAGAGTTGAGGGTTGAGAGTTGAGAGAGGGTGGAAGTTGAGGGTTGAGAGATGAGAGTTGAGAGTTCGGAGCGGATTTGGGGGAGTTGGGCGAGGGTGTCGCGGACGCCGCCGAGCTCGCGGGGATTGCGGAGGCGGTTTTGGAGGCGGCCGAGGATGCGNGGGATGTCGCGGACTTGCGCGAGGAGATCGCGGAGCGCGAGGAGGCGGGTGGGTTGTTCGCGGAGTTCCCCGACGATGGACTGGCGGCGGTTGAGTTCGGCGAGATCGAGCGGCGGGGCGGCGAGCCAGCGCTCGAGGAGGCGGGCGCCGGCGGCGGTGGCGGTGCGATTGACGGCGGCGAGGAGAGAGCCCTCGCGGGAACCGCGGGCGGATTGAAAGATTTCGAGATTACGGAGCGTGGCGGGATCGAGGAGGAGCGTGCGCGCGCTGCGGTATTCCTGGAGTTGGCGGAGGTTTTCCGGTTTGGCGCAGAGATTTTCGGTCGCGTAGTAAACGAGCGCGCCGGCGGGGCCGAGAGCGGGATGCGTGTGGGCGAGGCCGAAACCCTGGAGGTTGAGGACGCCGAGGGTGTCCATCACGGTTTTGGCGCCTGTGGACGTTTCGAAATGGTATCCAGGAAGGTCCGACACGAGCCGCGACGAACAAAACGCGCAGAGCGCGTGGACGGCGGTTTGGTCGTGCGGGGCGTTGCGCCATTTCTCGAGCTCGCCCTCGATGAGGAGGAGTTCGGCGGGATCGAGGGCGGTGAGGACGGGGAGGAGGTTGGCGATCGACGGATCGGTCGCGATTTTGAATTCGCCGGTGGAGAGATCGAGCCAGGCGGCGTGGAGGCCGTGTTTGTCGGAGGAAAGCGCGCAGAGGTAGTGGTTGCGCGCGGCGTCGAGCTGGTTGGCGGCGAGGGTTGTCCCCGGAGAAAGGATACGCGTGAGCTGGCGGCGGACGAGTTTGCCGGCTTTGGCGGGTTCGGCCTGGTCGCAGAGGGCGACCTTCTTGCCGGCGGCGAGGAGTTTGGAGACGTAGTTGTCGACGGCGTGCGCGGGGAGGCCGGCCATCGGATGGTCCTGGCGCTTCGTGAGCGTGAGGCCGAGCAGGCGCGAGGCGACGACGGCGTCATCGAAGAAGAGTTCGAAGAAATCGCCGAGGCGGAAGAGCAGCAGGGTGTCGCGCGGGAGGCCACGCTTCACCTCGAAATACTGCTGCATCATCGGGGTGAGTTTCGCGGGTTCGGACGGCATGGAAGCGGAGGGCGAGGGAAATCACGAATCGCGCGGAATACACGAGAAATTTTTGTCGGAGAAACGAAGCGCGGGGCGTCGCGGTCGGTCGGGTTTGCCCTTCCGCGCGAGCCTGTGGGTTCACCATGAGGCGTCCGGCGAAATCCCGGGGAGGTGCTCCGGATGTTCGCCCCCTGTCGGCGGGTTGCGCGATCAGCTACTTTGCCCGGCTCGGTGGGATGCCGGCGAGCGCGCGACGCATGAAATTTGTCATCTTCGGACTCACGATCAGCTCCTCCTGGGGAAACGGGCACGCCACGTTGTGGCGGGGGCTGTGTCGGGCGCTGGCGCAGCGCGGGCACAAGATCGTGTTTTTCGAGCGGGACGTGCCGTATTACGCAGCGCATCGGGATCTGGTCGACTGGGCGGATGGCGAGCTGAGGATTTATGCGGATTTCAACAAGGTGCGGTATCTGGCGCGGCGGCATTTGGCGGACGCGGACGTGGCGATGGTGACCTCGTATTGCGCGGATGCGGTGGCGGCGACGGAGGCGGTGTTGGAGTCGCGGGCGCAGCTGCGGACGTTTTATGATTTGGATACGCCGGTGACGCTGGAGGGGTTGGAGGCGGGGAAGCCGGTGGAGTATATCGGCGCGCGCGGGCTGAGGGATTTCGATCTGGTGCTGAGTTACACGGGCGGGCGGGCGCTGGAGCAATTGCAGGAGCGGCTGGGGGCGCGACGCGTGGCGCCGTTGTATGGCAGCGTGGATCCGGAGGCGCATCGGCGGGTGGCGGCGGAGGAGCGGTTTGCGGCGGATCTGTCGTATCTCGGGACATATGCGGCGGACCGGCAGGCGGCGTTGGAGGCGTTGTTCGTGGAGACGGCGAGGCGGTGTGGCGGGAAGAAGTTTCTGCTCGGAGGCGCGCAGTATCCGCAGGCGTTTCCGTGGACGGATAACATCTTCTTCGTGCAGCACGTGGAGCCGGGGCAGCATCCGGCGTTTTATTCGTCGTCACGACTGACGTTGAACATCACGCGACGCGCGATGAAGGAGATGGGCTATTGTCCGTCGGGGCGGTTGTTCGAGGCGGCGGCGTGCGGGACGCCGATCCTGAGCGATTGTTGGGAAGGGCTGGAGCTGTTTCTCGAACCGGGGCGCGAGATCATCGTGGCGGGCAGCACGGACGAAGCGGTGGCGGCGATGGATATGACGGATGGGGAACTCGCGGCGGTGGCGAAGGCGGCGCGCGAGCGGGTGCTCGACGAGCATACGGCGGCGCATCGGGCCCGGCATCTCGAGACGATCATCGAAAACACGCAACGGGCGCCGGAGGAGGCGGAGCTGGAGCAGATTCCCGGGCGCAGCTGCCGACGCGCGGCGCGGGGGATTTGGTGGAGGCGTAGCGCATGTGGGGAATCATTCCAGCCGCCGGGGCGGGCAGTCGGATTCAGCCGCTCGCGTTTTCGAAGGAACTGCTGCCGGTGGGCAGTCGGATGGAGGGCGCGGCGGAGCATCCGCGGGCGGTGAGCGAGTATCTGGTCGATCGGATGATCGCGGGCGGAGCGGACAAGATCTGCTTCGTGATTTCGCCGGGGAAATCGGACATTCTCGAATATTACGGCGGGCGGGTCGGACCGGCGCACGTGGCGTATGTGGTGCAGCCGGAGCCGGCGGGGTTGTGCGACGCGATCTTTCGGGCGCTGCCGCTGGTGTCGCGGAGCGAGCCGGTGTTGATCGGGCTGCCGGACACGATCTGGTATCCGGAAGATGGATTCGCGCAGCTGCCGGACGACGTGTTGTCGTTCCTGTTGTTTCCGGTGGAGGAGCCGCGGCATTTCGACGCGGTGGTGACCGACGGCGAGCAGAAAGTGTTGGAGGTGCAGGTGAAGCAGCCGGATGCGCGTTCGGAATGGATCTGGGGCGCGATCAAGATGCCGGGCTCGGTGTTGCACCACCTGCACGGACTGTGGCGGGAGCCGGGGCGCGCGGATGAGTTTATCGGCACGTTGGTGAACGAGCACATCGCGCGCGGCGGGCGGGCGATCGGGGTGCGGGCGGGGGAGTCGTATGTGGATGTCGGGACGCTCAACGGTTACCGCGAGGCGATCCAGTTGTTGAGCGAGCAGCGGACGCCGGCGGCGATGACGGACGGGTGGCGCGCTCCCGCAGGGACGCGCGCGGCGGCGGGCGGGCGGAAACAGGGGCGCCGTGGCACGGGAAGCCAGGAGGAGAATTCAAGAAACGGATACAATCATGGTTGAAGCAGTGATGTTTTGGAACGAGCCGAACAACAAGTCGCACTGGGCTTTCGAGATCGACCCGGAGTGGGGCGTGTTCGCCGAGATGGTGAAACGCGCCGCGGATGCGGTGGCGGCGGAGCGACCGGGGCTGTTGCGCGTGCTGGGCGGGATGTCGCCGATCGACGCGGGCTTCACGCGCAACATGGCGGCGAAAGGCGTGCTCGACAAAATGGACGTGATCGCGGTGCACGGATTTCCGCTCGATTGGAATCACTGGCAGCTCAACGAATGGCCGGCGAAGTTGGAGGAAATCCGCGCGGTGACGTCGCTGCCGATCTGGGTGTCGGAGGTGGGCGTGTCGACGTTTGGCGCGGAGGAAGTGCAGGTGTTTGGGTTGAACCGCACGGCGGAGTTGTTGGTGGGGCGAGTGCCGCGGATTCACTGGTATAGCCTCTACGATCTGCCGAAGGCGTGGCCGGCGACGACGCGGCACAAGGAGGCGGAAGGCTCGGCGTATTACCGGCATTTCTACATGGGGCTGCTGCGCGAGGATGGATCGCCGAAGCCGGCGGCGGAGGAGTTTCGGCGGCACACGCCGGAAATGGGGATTTGTCAGTGGTTTCACTTCGAGGATCACCGGCTGGACGAGGCGGTGCGCTGGATGCGCGAACTGGGCGTGAAGTATCTGCGCACGGGGCTGAGTTGGGCGGACAGTTTTCGGCCGAATGCGGACGCGTGGTTTGATCGGCAGATGGAGGCGCTGGCGGAGTTCGACGTGACCGTGACGTTTTGTTTCACGCCGGAGCACCGAGGAGTGCAGCCGCATCACACGAGTCCGCCGCTGGTGATCGATGAGTATGCGGAGTTTTGCGCGCGGATGGTGCGGCGGTATGGCGGGAGCGGGCGGGTGACTCCGGCGGAGAAGGTGGGCGAGGAGGTAGTGAGTATTTAACTACACGAGTGGCGCATTCGCAGGCGCGCGGGATGAAGGAAATGAAGAAAGTAAAATCATGATTGCTCCAAAAATTACGGCCACGGGCGGGAGAGCCCGATCATCGCAGGAAAGTGCGCGTCGCGATTGTCGGCGTGGGGAATTGCGCGTCCTCGCTGGTGCAAGGCGTGGAGTTTTACCGGAACGCGCCGGAGGACGAGCGCGTGCCGGGGCTGATGCATGTGAACCTCGGCGGGTATCACGTGCGCGACATCGAGTTTTCGGCGGCGTTCGACATCGATGCGAACAAGGTGGGGCGCGATCTCGGCGAGGCGATTTATGCGGAGCCCAACAACACGTATCGGTTTGCGCAGGTGCCGGAGCTCGGCGTGAAAGTGCATCGCGGGATGACGCACGACGGGCTCGGGAAATATCTTTCCGAGAAGATTCGGAAGGCGCCCGGGCCGACGGATGACATCGTGAAGATCCTGCGCGAAACGGGCACGGACGTGGTGGTGTCGTATCTGCCGGTGGGATCGGAAATGGCGACCAAGTGGTATGTGGAGCAGGTGCTGGAGGCGGGGTGCGGGTTTGTGAACTGTATCCCGGTGTTCATCGCGTCGCAGCCGTATTGGCAGCAGCGCTTCGTGGAGCGCGGGCTGCCGATCATCGGCGACGACATCAAGTCGCAGGTCGGCGCGACGATCACGCATCGGATGCTGGTGAATCTGTTCCGCGAGCGCGGGGTGAAGCTGGATCAGACGTATCAGCTGAACTTTGGCGGCAACACGGATTTCTTGAACATGCTCGAGCGCGAGCGGTTGGATTCGAAGAAGATTTCGAAGACGAACGCGGTGACGAGCCAACTGGGCGAACCGATGCCGGCGAGGGACGTGCACGTGGGGCCGAGCGATTATGTGCCGTGGCTGACGGATCAGAAGTGGTGCTACATTCACATGCACGGGACCACGTTTGGAAACGTGCCGTTGAAGTGTGAGGTGAAGCTCGAGGTGTGGGATTCGCCGAACTCGGCGGGGGTGGTGATCGACGCGGTGCGCTGCATCAAGCTGGCGCTCGATCATGGCGTGGCGGGGCCGTTGATCGGGCCGGCGAGTTATTTCATGAAGTCGCCGCCGGAGCAGTTTACGGATCACGAGGCGCGCGAGCGGACGGAGGCGTTTATTCGCGAGTTTGCGTATGAGCGGCCGGTGGATCGGCCGATGGCGCAGAGCGCGAGTGCGGCGGGGTTGGGCGAGAAAGGATGACGACGTTTTATTTGATCCGGCATGCGGAGAAGGACGCACCGGAGGATGTGTTGGCGGGAAGGACGCCGGGGATCGGAT